>Ga0265314_10000122_pt1 | contig 120095 bp, 103 predicted proteins | sample 4126metaG_FD_203106 | JGI IMG/M metagenome (GOLD analysis project Ga0265314, IMG submission 203106) | Rhizosphere microbial communities from Carex aquatilis grown in University of Washington, Seatle, WA, United States - 4-1-26 metaG | ecosystem: Host-associated > Plants > Roots > Rhizosphere... | reverse complement strand
CAGCCGGCGGCTCGGGAGCCGGTGGCTCTGCCCCGCTTGGACCAGTCGCGTGGCTGGCAATAGCCGGTTGGGGTGCTGGCTGCACAGCGACACGCGGCATCGGCTGGGGAGGCGGCCCCTGGCCATACCCATACCAGGTTCGTGTCGTCGGGGTTTTGCTTGGCTGAGCTGCCACTTCTTCTTCAGCTGCGAGACCTTCCCCCTCGGGGAGGGGCTCGTCAATGTTGGGGGGCTGGCGCGAGGTGACTTGTTGTTCCAGCAGGATGCGTACCTGCTCGTTCCCAACAACGCGTTGAGCCTGGGCCAGCTGAACATCATCGAAGCCGCGCGCCAACGACGTGATCCGTTGTCGCAGCTTCCGGCGATCGTTGTCACTCGCGATGTCCCAGCCCTCATCCCACGCCTTGAGAGCCGCCATCGGCCTGTCGAGCTCGCGTTCCGCGTCGCCGCGCAACGCATCCACCTGTACCCAGTGTCCCTTGGGGTAGCGTTGCTGGAGCTGGTCCAAGGTCGCCAACGTATCGGAGTAGCGGCCGAGCCGGTACTCGGCGAGGGCGGCCTTGTAGAGGACACGTGCGGTGTACGCATCCTTTTGGGTCTCGTCGAGATAGTTATGGTAGTTGGCGAGGGCGCCTTTGTAGTCTTGGTAACGAAAGGCCTCGTCGCCGCGGCGAACGCTGTAGGGTGGTTCCGGCGGTGCAGTCACCTTCGGATAACATCCAGTCTGGAGGACGAGAAGCGCGACCAGCCCCATGGCGAAACGCGGCAAGCGCCGAGCATGTGCAACCATCAGCCGAACATCTCCTTTACCTTATCGAAGAATCCTTTGGTGAGAGGGCTTACCTCTTCTCCACCATTGCGTGCAAACTCTTCGAGGAGCTCGCGCTGCCGGCTGGTCAGTTTGCGTGGGGTTTCGACGAGAACCCGGACCAGTTGGTCACCACGATGCGCGCCGCGCAGGTCTGGAGCGCCCTTCCCTTTCAGGCGGAATATGCCGCCCGATTGCGTGCCGTGCGGGATTTTCATCTTCACCTTGCCTTCCAAGGTAGGCACATCGATCTCAGCACCCAGCGCCGCTTGCGGGAAGCTGATGGGGACCTCGCAAATGATATCGTTCTCGTGACGCGTGAAGAGCGGATGCTCCTCTACGTTGATGACAATGTACAGATCACCGGAGGATGCGCCATTGCGTCCGGCCTCGCCCTCGCCGCGCAGCTTGAGGCGAGAGCCGGTATCGATACCCGGCGGGACTTTGATACTGAGCGCCTGATTGCGCTGGACCACGCCGTTCCCGGAGCATGTCCGGCAGGGGTCCTTGATGACGGTCCCCTGGCCGTTGCACTGGCCGCACGTCTTGGCGATGGTGAAGAAGCCCTGCTGAAAGCGCATCTGTCCCGTGCCACGGCAGGCTGCGCAGGTCTCGCGTGCGGCGCCCCCCTTCGTGCCTTTGCCGCTGCACGTTTCGCATGCCGCCAGGCGTGGAACATTGATGACCTTCTCGGCCCCGAAGATGGCTTCCTCGAACTTGACATCGAGATCATAGCGTAGGTCTTCGCCGCGCCGGCCGCGGGTGCGGCCGCGGCCACGCGCGCCGCCGAAGAAGTCACCGAAGATGTCGCTGAAAATGTCCTCGAAGCCGCCGCCGCTGAAATCAAAGCCGCCGCCTTGTTGGAAGGCGGCGTGGCCGAACCGGTCGTATTGCGCGCGGCGCTCCGAATCGCAAAGGATCTGGTACGCCTCCGAGGCTTCTTTGAAGCGCTCTTCTGCAGCCTTGTCCCCCGGGTTGCGATCGGGATGGTGCTGCATCGCCAGCTTGCGGTACGCTTTCTTGATTTCCTCTTCGCCGGCGTTGCGGCTCACACCGAGGATCTCGTAGTAGTCTCGTTTCTGCGCCACCGCAGTCTCCTTGCGGGCACAATACAAAAGCCCTCCACCTCAGTCGAGGGGAGGGCTTTTGCGTGCAGCCACCGAAATCCGTCGAATCACGATTTGACTTCCTCGAAGTCGGCGTCGACGGCGTCGTCCTTGGGTCCGCGCGGGGGCTCATTGCCAGGAGCGGCTCCATCGCCGGCAGGCCCTTGCCCGGCTCCGGGTTGCGAAGCCTTGGCGTACATTGCCTCGGCAAGCTTGTGGGCCGCGCGGCTGAGCTCCTCGGCCGCCGCCTTCATCGCGGCCGGCTCCTGACTTTCGAGCTCCTTCTTCGCCTTTTCCAAGGCCTGCTCGATCGAGCTCCGGGTCGCGGCATCGAGGTCACCGCCATGGTCCGTCAGCGACTTTTCGGTCTGGTAGATGAGGCTGTCGAGCTGGTTGTGCGCGTCGGCCGTCTCGCGGCGCTTATGGTCCTCGGCCGCATGCATCTCGGCATCCTTGATCATCTGCTTGATTTCTTGTTCGCTCAGACCACTCGACGCCGTGATGCGGATCGACTGCTCCTTGCCAGTGCCGAGGTCTTTGGCGTGCACGTGCACGATACCGTTGGCATCGATGTCGAAGGTCACTTCAACCTGCGGCATTCCACGTGGAGCGGGCGGAATGCCGATCAAGTCGAACTGACCGAGCAGCTTGTTGTTCGACGCCATCTCACGCTCGCCTTGGAAGACGCGGATCGTGACCGCCGTCTGGTTGTCGGCTGCCGTCGAAAACGTTTGGCTCTTCTTGGTCGGAATCGTCGTGTTCTTTTCGATCAGCTTAGTGAAGACGCCACCCAACGTCTCGATTCCCAGCGACAGCGGCGTCACGTCGAGCAGCAGGACGTCTTTCACCTCACCTTTGAGCACGCCAGCCTGGATGGCGGCACCGATGGCCACGACCTCGTCGGGGTTGACACCCTTGTGGGGCTCCTTCCCGAATAGCTTGCGGACGTGGGCCTGCACGGCCGGCATGCGGGTCATACCACCAACGAGCACGACTTCATCGATATCGCTGGCGCTCAAGCCGGCGTCCTTCATGGCGGTGACGCACGGCCCGTCGAGCTTGTCGAGCAGATCGGCGCACAAGGCTTCGAGCTTGGATCGGGTGAGCTTCATGTTGAGGTGCTTCGGACCCGACTGATCGGCGGTGACGAATGGCAGGTTGATATCGGTCTCGGTCGAGGTGGACAGCTCGCACTTGGCCTTTTCCGCCGCTTCCTTGAGGCGCTGCAAGGCCATGCGATCCTTGCGCAGATCGATGCCTTGATCTTTCAGGAACTCCTCCGCGAGATACGCCATGATCCGCTGATCGAAGTCCTCGCCGCCGAGAAAGGTGTCACCGTTCGTCGACTTCACCTCGAAGACGCCTTCACCAAGTTCCAGGATCGAGATGTCGAACGTACCGCCGCCAAGGTCGAAGACGGCGATTTTCTCGTCCTTCTTCTTATCCAGACCATAGGCTAGTGAAGCCGCGGTAGGCTCGTTGATGATACGCAGGACGTTCAATCCGGCAACGCGGCCGGCATCCTTGGTCGCCTGCCGCTGGCTATCATTGAAATAGGCCGGCACCGTGATGACCGCCTCGCTGACCTTCTCGCCCAGATAGTCTTCGGCCGTTTGCTTCATCTTCTGCAAGATGAAGGCAGAGATTTCAGCCGGGCTGTAGCTCTTGCCACGGATTTCTACCCAAGCATCGCCGTTGTCGGCCTTGACGATCTTGTAGGGCAGGACCTTCATGGCCTTCTGCACCAGAGGGTCGTCGTAGCGCCGGCCCATCAGGCGCTTCACGGCCGAGATGGTGTTGTCCGGGTTGGTGATTGCTTGCCGGTGCGCGATCTGCCCGACGAGACGCTCGCCGGCTTCGGTGAACGCAACCACCGATGGCGTGGTGCGGCCACCCTCGGAGTTCGGGATCACCTTCGGATCGCCGCCTTCCATGATCGCCACACACGAGTTCGTCGTTCCGAGATCAATGCCGATTACTTTTGCCATAGTTGTCTGTCTCCTTACGTCGGGAACCGATGAGCCGCCTTTTACGAGTTTCCGGGCCTTCCCGTACGTGGGAAGCGGTTAATCACTGTTTGAGTCCCTTGCAATGGCCGCAGCCGATTTTCGGCCATTCACCGTGACCAAAGCTGGCCGCAAGAGGCGGTCGTGCAACAGGTAGCCGCTATGGTGCTGATCAACCACCTGGTTGGGCGCGTACGCCGCGGACTCAACTTGCGCCATCGCCTCATGACGGCTCGGATCGAATCGTTCACCGACCGCGTCGATCCTTTTCACCCCATGGCGTTCGAGAATGTCGAGCAACGACTTGAGGACGAGGCGCACGCCTTCAAGCACCGACTGGCCATTCCCATCGGCATCGGCATGCTCCACGGCCCTTTCGAGGTTATCGACAACCGGCAGGAGGTCACGCACCAGTGGCTCGCTGGCAAAGCGCAACGCCTCGGATTTCTCGCGCACCATGCGCTTTTTGAAGTTCTCGGTCTCCGCCCGCTCGCGCAGGAAAAGGTCGTAGTTCTTTCGTGCTTCCTCAGACTGCTCTTGGAGCTGGCCGCGAAGTTGGTCGATCTCTGGAGACTGAGCGCCGTCGGTGTCGGCGACGTCGGTCTGCTCGGGCGGCAGACGGAGCTCTTCGTCCTTGTGGTCTTTCTGACTCATGTTCCTCCTGGAAGCTTGCGGCGCTATGGTGTGAGCGGAGGGAACCTAGTGACGCCCCTTCCCCTTGTCAAGATTGTGACGGAGTGTTTTCCTCGCGGCGATGGGTCCGTCACAGACAAGCGAGGCGATCATCCTGCGGGCGCGGGCCTATGGGGAATCGGACAAGATCGTCACCTTCCTCACGGAAGACGCGGGCAAGCTGACGGGGATTGCCAAAGGGGCCAAGAACTCACGGCGGCGATTCGCCAACTGCCTCGATCCGTTCACCCGTGTACGGGTGCACTTTCGCGTGCGTCCGGGCGCCAGCTTGGTATTCATGGAGAGCTGCGACCTGCTGCAAGCCAGCGGTGCGTTGGCGGAGCCCAACAAGTTCGCCTACGGCAGCTACCTGCTTGAATTGGTCGATCAGTTGACCGAAGAGGCGCACCCGGTTCCTGACGTTTACCGCCTCCTCCACGAAGCCTTAGATGAGCTCACACGCGGCGCCGCCACGTCGGCCTTTTTGCGGGTGTTCGAGCTGCGGTTGTTGCACCATGCAGGCTACGATCCGCTGCTCGCGAGCTGCGTGCGTTGTCAGCAATCGGTGCTCTCGGCGCAGGGCACCTTCCTGGATACCGTGCAAGGCAGCATCATTTGCGCAGCCTGCCGCCGCCCGGATCAACGGCTGGTGTCGGTAGCGGGGCAGACGCTGGCGGCTCTGAGCAGCCTGAAAATCGTGACACTGGGTGACGCCCGCCGACACCGCTTCTCCGCCGGCATCGCCGCCGAGGCGGCGATGCTCCTCGGACATCTGTTAGCCTTACATCTGCCGCGGCCGCTGCGTTCGGTGAAGCTGATCGCCGCACTGACCAATGAACGCTGAGCTTGGGCTGAGTGGAGAAACAACACCGCCGCGCTCAGCTCGCTTTGCGCGTCTTCTGCTCTTGCTCTTCGGCGTGGCGCGAAATCTGAGTCATGATGGCTTGCAAGGTTGCACCGATGAACGTGCCGCGGTTCTCGGCGGCCCAATCACGCGACACGACCATTCCCTCACGTGCCCCCTGGAAGTGCGGCATCACGTAACGGGCAATGAGCTCGTAGCTCTTGCGTGTCGCCTCGCGGTCGGCCCACTCGTGCGCCATCTGTAGGAAGCAGCCAAAGCCTCCCGACTGCGTCTGCAGACGTTCGAGCTGGGCGACCGCGTCTTCGACGGTGCCGATGACCGCAAACCCACTGTTGTTCATCGCGTCGACGGCATCCTCGATCGGCCCTTCCGGTGCCAGCGGCAAGGCGGCGACGCGGCGAAAATAATCGAGCCATGCACCGAGACCGAACTTGACGTTCTCACGCGCCTGCTCGCGGGTCTCTGCGATGTGCATTGGGCCGACCAGCCGCCAGCGGTTGCGATCGGCGACCTGTCCATACTCCGCAGCCTGGCCTTCGCAAATCCCCCAGTTTTGTGCCAGCGCATTGAATCCACCGGTGCTGGTGGCGCCGATCGACAGCAAGCTGAGGCCGTATTTCCCGGCGGCACGCGCGCCGGCGGGTGACACCTGCGAAGCCACCGCGATCTCAACGTGCGGCCGTGTGAACGACCGCAGCTGCAGGCGCGCCTCACGCAGCTTGAACCAGTCGGTCTCCATGGTCACCGTCTCGCCGCGCAGCAGCGGCACCAATGCAGCGAGCGCCTCATCCAGCATGTCGCGCTGGCGCTGCACGTCGATCCCCATCATGAACGCATCCGACGGCAATGCGCCCGGCCCGACGCCGAAGAGAACGCGGCCGCGCGTCTGATGATCCAGCTGCATGATGCGGTCCGCCAGCATGAGCGGATGGTGATACGGCACGGACGACACGCCGGTGCCCAGCTTGATGTGCCGCGTCCGTTCCGCCGCCGCGGCGATGAAGACCTCGGGCGACGCGATGATCTCATAGCCCGCCGAATGGTGCTCGCCGATCCATGCCTCGTCGTATCCGAGCCGATCGAGCCATTCGATCAACTCGAAGTCACGCTGCAACGAAAGCGTTGGGTTCTCGTTCACCGGGTGAAACGGGGCGAGAAAGATTCCAAAGTCCATTCGCTGCATCGACATAGGTGATCCTTTCCCACAAAGTCGCCGGACGCCAGACGTGTTTGTAGGAGCTGGTGCTGCGGAGCGCAAGCGTTCGGCGGCGGCCTCACGCGGCTGGTGACGCGCTCCGCCGGCCGCTCGGCAGCCAGACGCGAAAGGTCGACCCGCGCCCCACCTCCGAATCGACGGCGAGTGTTCCACCCAGCAGATCGACGAGGCGATGCACGATATAAAGGCCGAGCCCGACGCCACCGTAGCGGCGCGTCGTCGAGCTGTCCGCCTGCCGAAACGGCTCGAAGATGATCAGCCGCACCTCGGGAGAGATGCCAATCCCAGTGTCACTGACCGCAAACTCGACGCCACGTTCGCGTGCCCTGATGCCGACGCTGACACCACCGGCCTCGGTAAACTTCATGGCGTTGTCGATGAGGTTCTTGATCACCACCTTCAGCTTCAAGGGATCCGTCGCCAGAACCGGGAGCCGCGACGGCAGCTGCCACTCGAAGCGCACTCCTGGCTTTTGTTGGAGGTCGTGAGTCTCGGCGTCAACCTCGCGCACGAAGTCGGCAAGTCGCACGTCGCGCAGCTGCAACTCCAGCCGGCCAGCATCCAAACGGCCAAGGTCGAGGGTCGTATTGATGAGTTCCAGGAGCTGACGTCCGCTCCGCGCCACGCGGCGCACCGCGTCGCTTTGATCCGGCACCAGCGTCCCGAACGTGCCTTCGAGCAAGAGATCGCTATAACCCATGATCACGTTGAGCGGAGTGCGCAACTCGTGCGACATCGTGGCGACAAAATCGTACTTCAGCCGATTCGCGCGCCCAAGCTCTTCCAGCACCCTGGCGTGCTCCAACGCAAGCGACGCCAGCTGCGCGATCCCGCGCATGATGTCCATCTGCTGCGTGCCGAACGGCGCAGCGCGGCCCCGGTAGCCGGCGGCGTGAATGCCGATCAGCTCGCCTTTCTGACGCAAGGCGCCATAGAGACTGACGGTAATGCCGTACTGGCGCGATAAGCTCGCCGGCAGGAGATCTTCCGATTCGCTCAATATCAACGGCACAACCTCGTCGCGCTCCAAGCGGGCTATCAACCCGCTGATCGCGGATCGCGGAACCTTGAGGACGCGCATCGACTCCCACTGCTCGGCGCTGTCGCCGTAGCCGGCGGTCATCGCATAGGCGTGCGCCGCAGGTTCCCAGAGCAGCGTGTGGCTGCAATCACAGGCCAACGCTTCCACGGTCAAACGCCCAAGCCGTTCCAGGAGGACCGGCCAGTCGAGTGATTGGATCAACTCCTGTCCGACCCGCGCCAAAGCAGCCGACACCTGCCCTTCCTCGCGTAGGGCGCGGTAGGCAGCGGCATCGCTGTCGGGGTCCGCCGCTGGGTGCGCGCGGCATTCCGCCGCGTCATGCAGGGCCTGCTGGACGGCCGGCACCAGGCGCTGCAGCTGCTCTTTGAGGAGGTAGTTTTGCGCCCCTCCTTTGATGGCCGCCACCGCACGCGACTCGCCGGGCTCACCGGAGATGATCAGCGCCGGGACCGTCTGTTCCATGGAACGCAGGAGCTGCAGCGCCGCCGCAGCATCAAACCGAGGCGAGACACCGTCGCAGAGTACAACGTCCCAGGTCTCCTTCCTGAGCGCATCGGCCATCGCCCCCGGGGTATCGACCCGCTGCCATACAACCGCGTAGCCGCCGGCCGCCAGCTCACGCAGCCAGCGCAGTGCCTCGTCTTCAATGTCCTCAACCAGCAAAGCGCGCAACGGCGTGGTCATGGTCATGGGTACGCGGTCATGGATGCAGTGAGTATCCTCGGGGTCGTATCCGCCACGGTTCTCTCGACGGCGATGTACTCCGACGCGCGTCGTTTGACAAACGGGAAAACAGCCGCTGGTTCGGTTTCGGCCGGCCGGCCGCAATCTGCCGGTCTCAGGTCGCGCCCCCGTTCAGCCTACTCCGGCTCCGGAAGCGGTACGTGGCTGCGTATGCCCGAGCAACTCGCGCGACCACCAGGCTCCCGTCGTGTGACGGGTCGCCGCATCCGTGAAGCGATATCGATACACCGCGAGGCGAACGAATCTCGGCGGGCGCTGCGGAAACGGATTACGCGCGAACAGCGGCGCCACGACGGCGGGCGTCTCGAGGAGCCGGGTCAGCAACGTGTCGACGTACGGCGCCGAGCCGCGGCCGCTTAACAGCAGGAACCACAGCTGGAAGTCAACGCGCGGTTGGTGCGGCGCGACAAATGGAGGCGCCCGAACCGGATCACCAGGTTTGTAGCGCAGCTCGTACGCCTCCCAATGCTCACCGTCATTGGATCCCTCGATGACCGGTTCGCGCCGCATGAGGGTCATGCTGGCGAACAGGTGGTAGGCATTGAGCGAGCGGCAGGCGTTGAGCACGCGCCGCACCGGCAACGTTTCGCGATAGGCCGCCCCATTCAAGAACGGGAGAAACGGCACGACCGACAGCGGCACCATGGCGATCAGCAGCAGCGCACCGGCAGCCTCCGACAGCAGTCTGCGGCGGCGCGGCGGCGCGGGACGTAAACGATGACCAACGCGTTCCGCCAGCCACTCCAGGTGGCCGTCGTCGAGGACGAACAAGCACAGCGCCATGCTCAGGTAGTTGAAGAAGCCATAGTTGGCCGTGAGCACGACACTCAGCTGCATGGCGATCATCAGCAGGAACGCCGGCAGACGCAGGCGGCGGGGCCCCCACATGAAGAACGGCAGCACCAACTCGACCACGAAGGTGAACCCGGCGCAGCCCTTGTGCGCCCACAACGGCAGCTGGTGGACGTACCATCCCACCCACGTTGGGAGCGGCGCCGTCTCGTAGTAGCTCACCATCGCCGTCAGGTTGCGCCACGTCGGATCACCGCTGAGCAGCTTCGCCGCGCCGGACTCGAAATGCAGACGAAAGACCAGCCACTGCATGAGAAAGATCGCGAAGGGCGCCGGCGAGGGCGGATTGTCCGGGCGCCAGCCGGATGGCGTCACGAAGAGCGCGAAAAAGGCGCTCTCCAAGAGCAGATTGTCCCATTGAAAGGAGAGAAAATCTTGACCGATGCTGACGAACGACAGGTAGAGGGCCCACAACGCGAGCAGGCAGTAGCGCGGCGCGCGATTGAAAATCAGGCCCAAGCTCAACAGCGCGCCGGCCAGGGCGGCGACTCGCAACGTCGTATCGCTGCAGTCGATCCAGAACACCGTCGGGGCATCGAGCAGCCGGTGGGTGGCGCGCAGCGCGGCAAGATAGGGCTGCGCCGGCAACAGTCCCTGGCTGCCGAACAGCAGCGTCACTTGGGACAGCAGTGACAGGAAGGCGACGAGAAAGATGGCGCCGAGCAGTCGTAGAAACAGGTTGCGAACGTGTGCCCGGCCGGGTACGCGCTCACAACCGGTGCTGGCGGCAGGCATCGTGGATGCAAATGTCGCGGTCCGAGTCGAAACGGTTGCGCGCCACGAGACGATACCCCCAGTCGGCGATCTGACGAATGCCTGGCAGGTAATACAGCCACGCAAGCGGCGCCAGCACCGGGCGTAGCCCGAGCGTCGTCGCGATGGCTTCCGCACCGCTATGGCTCCGGCCGCCCGGCTCCACCAACTGGATCGCGCGCTCGCACTGCGCCCGCGTCAGCTCCGGATGGCGTTTGAGCACGCCCGGATCGCGGAACGACTGCATGCGCACGGCGCCGTTCACCAACCGCTCCAAGCGGCTCACCTGCTCGACGCAGAAGCGACAATCGCCATCGTAAATGAGCACCGGCCGCAAATCCGCTCCCGGCTGCGATAATGGACGTGGTTGGGACATGGCCATTTTTTTTCGATGGTCGCCTGAATCGCCTGATTAAGCAATGCAATTTATTTGCCGCGTTTGGTCACCGATCGCGTCGCAGAGCGGAAGCCGTGACAGCACCGACTCTGCCGAAACCGTGACGCGGCACCGTCGGCCGACGTACGATTCCGAACCGCATGCCCTGCTCTCAGAGCACTGCCTGTTGCCATCGTGCCCGGCGCTCCCGTTGACCGGCGCGGCACGGATCGCCTAGCATCGGCGCGCTCGTTCATGAAAGGACTCCGATGCACGACGGTCTACTGGTCATCGACGCCGATTCACATAAGATGGAGAACCCGGTAGTGTTCTTCGACTACCTGGAGGCACCGTACCGCGACCGATTGCTCTCGCGCACCGATCGCTATGGCCAGCAGCGTCTGGTGATCCGCGATTTCAACCCACGCACCGGCCAGAACGACCTCGAGCGCCCGTTCCCGCAACCCGACGGTCCCGGCAAGGGGGCGTACTGCGCCATGCATCCGGAGACAGCCATCGGCGGGGTCTTCAACCGCATTCGGCTGGAGCACATGGACCGCGAGGGCATCGACGGCCAGGTGCTGTACGGCTCGATGACACTCAGCTTCGAGGGCATCATCGACCGCGACCTCGCGGTCGCCTGCATGCGGGCCTACAACACCTACATCGCCGACGACTGCCGCGCCTATGCCCAGCGCTTGTTCCCGGTCGGGTTCATCGCGCTTGCCGACGTCGACGAGGCGGCCCGCGAGGTGGAACGCTGCATCGAGACGCTCGGCATGATCGGCGTGCACGCGCCGCCCAGCCTGCCGGTACCGCATCCGGCCGCGCCGGAGGCTTTCCCGCACATTCGTCTTCCCAAACACATCAGTCATCCGGACTTCACCCCCGTGCTGCGGAAGGCGCAGGAGCTCAACGTCGCGGTTGGGGTCCATGGCTCACCCGGCGTGTATCTCCCCGGCGGCATTTCCGAGCAGGTCGATACCTTCATCTTGTCGCATATCTTCGGCCATCGAAATCAGATGCAGATGGCCCTGGCCAGCTGCGTCTTCGAAGGTGTGTTCGACCGCTTTCCCACGCTACGCATGGGCTTCCTGGAGGCCGGGTGCGGCTGGTTGCCCGACTTGATCCATGCGTTTCACGAGCACTGGGAGAAGCGCATCCGCGACTTCGAGCCGGATATCAAGATCTCGATGACCGAGTTCACCAAAGAACTGCTACGCGAACGCGCCGGCAAGGACGGCAAGCTCAACCTTTTCGGAAAGGCGCGCGCCATGTACGACCTGCTGACACACATGGAACGCGAGCCGCGCGCCACGGATATCGACGATTACATTTTCGAGCATCGCAGCCTCACCCACGACCCCACCGACTTCTTCCGCCGCGGACAGGTCTTCACCAGCTTCGAATCGGACGATCCGGCACCGGCGTACTTGCGCGACGCCCTCGGCGACCTGGGCGAAACCCTTGCCTGCTTCAGCGCCGACTACGGGCACTGGGACGGTGTGCTGCGGGACTGTGTGAAGAACGTCGCGCAGACGCGCAACTACGAGCGCGCCCATCTGGCGAAGATCCTCGCGGGCAACTGCCTGCGCCTGTACGGCCCGCGGCTGCAAGAGCGATTTCCGGCAGGCACCGTAGCGTAGGAGCGTGCGCGCGCTCGTGCTTGCTGCACCGCAACATGCACCCTCACCCTCCCCTCTCCCGCGCTGAAGGACGCGCGGGCGAGGACACCCGATTTTGCTGACTTACGTTCACCAGGCTGATCTCCTCTCCTGCGCATCCGTTCCGCGGGGATACCCGTGAGCTGAACTCCTCCGAAGACGATGGAAAATCAGCTCCCCTCGCCATTGCCACTTCCGGCATGGCAGAGGGTTAGGGTGAGGGCCGTCAGGTGGCTCCAGGAGATCAACGCGCTGACGATGCCCCCGCACGTGCCGCGATCGCCTCAGTCAGCGCGCGGCGCACGCTCACGACATCCGTGAGCGGCACATGACGCAAGCGCGCGACCTCCGCTTCCGAGTAGGGCACGAAGTCCGCGGGCACTTCGTTGGGACTGAACTCGCGCAGTATCCAATTGAGCAGCGCCGCCGTGCGCGCGTCGCTGAGCTCCGATTGCGCCGTCCCCGGCACACGCACGAGATACTCTCGGCCGCCCGGCACCCACAAGAACTTCGCGACGGCATCGCGAAACGACGGCGCCCCTTCGGCAATGCCGCTGCCGTCCGGCCCATGGCAGCCGCGGCAGTTCAGCATGTAGTCGGTGCGCGGATCGGCACGGGCCATCGCGGCGAGCAGCACGAGGACTGCAACCGCCTGCAGATAGCACGTGGCGCGTGGCATGTAGCTGGTGATCGCTGGCTCGCTTGCCCACGTGCTAGGTGCCACCTGCCACCAGCGGCGCAGCCATCGCCCGCTCATTTCTCAGTCGCCACGCCGAGGACGATCGCCGTCGAGCAGTTGTACACCACGCTAGCGGTCCCGTAGCACCAGTTGATGTCGTTGGCGCGGTTCGAAAAGTAGATCGGCTTGTCGCCTTCGTTGCGGTGACAAAAACACAGGCCGCAGACGTGCTTTCCGCAGCAGTCGTTGTACGAGATGATATAGTCTTTGCCGTCAGCTGGATTGCGGCAAGTGCCGATCCAGGTGACCGGCGACATCTCGGTCCCCGGCGGACAGGCAAGCTGCGAGCCACCGCAGCAATCGCACAGGAAGCCGTCGATGGCGCAGTGCCGCCAGTAGTTGCAATCCCCGGGGTCCCCGGGCGGTGTCGCCGGGTCCGGTTCCCCCGGCGCCGGCATCCGCGTTGCGCCGTGCGCACGCGCCACCGGCAGCAACGGCACGGCGGCGCCACCGACGATGATGGCCGCGAGCTGCGCCAGAAAGCCGCGCCGCGAGCTGTGCCGCGCTACCTGCCGCGCCAGCCGCGTGAACCAGCGATCGATGGTGTGCATCTTTTCGTTCCTCCTAGAAACCTATCGACCTCGGCAGCTCGCAGCGACCCAACACGGAGCGATCCATAGATAAGGACGCTCGCCGCAGGCCCTACGCGACATGCCGCGCTCCTGCCTCACGGTGCAAATACTCCTGTACCGAACCGACTCCGCGCTCCAACGCTTCGAACAGGCTCTCGACGTGCTCGCGGGTGTTTACCAATCCCTTCGCGCGTAAGATCCCGTCGCCGTCGATGAGGACCGCGTGCGGCAACTTGCCCACCTGGTACGCTAGCCCCAGCGCCGTTGACAAGACATAGTCGCGTTCGGCCAGGCCGTGCGCCGCGACAAAGGCGGTGTGCTCCTCGCGCGCCCCATCGCTGGCGAGCACCAGCCGGGCGCGACGCGCCTCGCCGCGGATCACCGAGTCGAGAATCGGCAGCAGCGTTTTGCACACCGGACAAGTCGGCGAGACGAAGACCAGCAGCGTCGGCTGCCGTTCGGGATCCGGGCGACCGATCGGACACGGGATACCCGACCAGGTTGAAAGCTCGAAGCGCGGCGCCGCGACGCCGACGCGCGGGCCTTCACGCGGCGCCAGCGCACCCGCCGGCGCGACGCGCTCGTGCAGCACGCCGATCTGACGCACCAATGCCACCACCACGGCCGCGAGTATCAGCACCACCAGCCACAGAACGATGGTGGAGATCAGCAACGCTTCAAGCACGGTGGCCCCCGTGGGGAAATGCGAACAACCGCCGGTGATGCGTAGCCAACGCGGCGATCCTTGAACCGCTGGCGAGCAGGCCATCGGCGGCCGCATAAAGCAAGGCGAGGGTCGACACGCCGGCACTGATGGTAATCGCGTCCAGCCAGGTCAGTGGTCGTGAGGACTGCGGAAAGGTGATCACCACCGCGACGATCACGAGCACACCGTTGCGGATCACCACCCCGCCGCTCAGCGGCTGTCCGCCCGCGACGCCGGCGCAGCCGCAGTCGATGTCATGGCGGCCACGCACCAGATTGATGACGATGGCTCCGGCGTACACCCCAAAGAGGCCGGCAGCGGCGAGTCCGCTGGTTGCCGCAATCCCGGGGAGCCACAACCCGGCAGCCACACCGACCTCCATGGCAATCACCCCGACCGTGCACGCTCCGATCCACGCCGTCGGCAACAACTCGTAGCGCGCCAGCGCCGCACGAAAGCCGGCAATGTCGCGCAGCTTGTGCGCCGCCGCCGACGCAAGCAGCAGCGATAGCGCACCCCGCAGCATGATCCCCACGGCCGGATCGATAGAGAAGTGGATGAGGAATGAGGGATGAAGGATGAAAGCTACCAGGCCCATAATCTCATCACTCATCATTCATCGTCCGCCACCCCAGGGTGCCACGAGAGTATCACTCGTCCATCCGGTCGGCCCGACGCGCCGCAGGAAGCTGCCGCTCATCGCATCGTACACGCCCACGGAGCCGCTGAACTGCGAGACGGTGAACAGCAGCGCCGCATCATCCTGGGTCACCTCGATGGCGCTCACGTAGGCGGGAGCGAAGGTATTGAGCATCCAATCGGACATTCGACTGAAGGGCCAGGCCCACGTCTTGCCGAACTCGATCGGAAATCCGTAGATGGTGAGGCCCGGGCTGCGGAGCTTCACGCGCTGTACCCGTTGTCGGGCCGCCAGGTCGTATACCCAGACTTCCTCCCCGGCATCCTTGTGGGAATCAGCACCGCCGCGGTGGACGAGGGAGTACAGGCGCCCGCTGCGCTGATGCACCGCGAGATGCTGTATCCCACCGATACGCCACGATGCGGCACGGTCCGCATCACTGATCAGCGCCCATGGCTCCGGAAAACGAATCTCCGCGGCGGACACGTCAACCGCATGCAGCTGGCCCTCAAACGAGACAAACAGCCACAGATTGCCGTAGCGGACGGCCTTCTCCGTGACCGGATCCCGGCGCGGATCGAAGAATGGCTGGGTGCGTGTTTGGCTCACCTCATGGCCGTCGTCGTCGAGGGTCACGACGAACAGCGAACCGTCGCCGCAGATCGAAAAGAAACGACGCGCACCCGCGGCGTAAACCAGGCTGCAGCCCGGCGTCAGCACCTCGGCGGTGAAGGTGCGGTGTTCGACGTCAACGATGCTCCATGAGGTACCCGTCGTCCAGTTGAAAACAGCAACAAAGCGGTCGTCATCCGACAACGCGGAATGGCCGAAGGCCACCGCATTGGTCGCCCGGCGCGGCGGGATGACCACCTCGCCGAGCAGCGACAGCTTGGCGGCGTCGTAGATCTCCACGGTGTCGGTGCGCTCGCCGTGGCTGCGACGCGAGTAGTAGGTGGCGGGAACGTAGATCTCGGAGCGCCGCGACGGGAACAGTGGGCCGATGGTGCCGTATCCCCCATTGATCATCCCAAGAAAGCGGCCGCTGTCGAGGTCGATCAGTGCGACCCGTTCGAGGATCAGGTCGCTCACCCACCCCCAATGCGCGTGCGGTGGCTGCGGCAGCTGCGCGACCTGGCCAACCGACTCGGGCGGGACGTCAGCACCGGCAGGAGCCGCGCCTTTACTGAGCCAGCAGGCCGCGAACCCCGCGAGCACAATGATGAACCGTGTCAATCTCAACGCGCGCCTCCGTTGCATCACCCGAACGCGACGCGAGTAACACGGACTCCCATCGAGGGGCAAGCGGCCCCAGGAGAGTAAGGCGTAAGGAGTAAGCGGTCTCCCAACCCCTGACCCCTTACTCCTTACTTCTCACGCCTTACTTGTCCTCCCTCACCGTGACAGTGCCCACACCTCCTGATTGAGGCGGCCGACCGTGCGCGACACCTGACGCAACAGGTTCTCGAGGAGCCGCACCTTGACCGCGGGCTGCGACGCACCCAGCTGCTCGAAGGCGGACGCCGACAGCACACAGCACTCCACCGGGGTGTCAGCGTAGACATCGGCGGTGCGTTCCGAGCGGTCGATGACCGCGAGCTCGCCGAATGCCATTCCCGGCGAGTAGGTCGACAAGCGCCGCTTCTGGCCGTCGGGAAGCGCCACGGTGACACTGACCTGCCCGCGCATCAACAGATAGAAGGCGTCGCCACGATCGCCCTTGCGAATGATCAGCTCGCCCGGATCGAAGGTGCGGCGCTCCAAGAGCGACTCCAGCCGGGCAACCGCGGCTGCGGACAGTCCCCCGCAAGCGTTATGCTCGGCCAGGGTGACCGTGCGCTCCGACAGCTGCGGGCTGTGCGCGGCAATCAAGCGATTCTCACACCACTCCAGCGCCAGATCGAGATCGGCAAACGCGGTCATGCGCCCCCAGCGTTCACCAGCGGCCAGTCCCTCTTCAAGGGCGCGGAGAAAGACATGGTGGTTCTGTGCATTGACCAGCAGCAGGTGCTTGGCGCGCGCGCCAAGCTCGACGAGCAGCGGCAGGAACATCGACGCGGCGCGCGCGTCCACATGCGCGACGCGCTTAAAGTCGACCAGGGCGAAGTCGATACTGGCACTGTCTTCGACAAGCGTCCGCACCACGAGTTCCAGTGCCGAGAACACCAGGTCGCCTTGCAGGTCATAGACGCGGGCGTGGTGACCGATACGATCGAGGACTTGCCGTTCCGCTTCGCTGCGCAGACGCTTCGAGCTGATCTCCGCCAGGCTGTGCTGGGCGCGAATGACTGAACGCGACGAGCGCGGCGCACCGAGAAAGTGCAGATCGAACTGGCGCGACAGCTCCTTGCACACGGCGACGCCGCGGACACTGTTGCCGCGTGAGTCGAGACGCGGCGAGAACACCCCGATGCCGAGTTGCCCCGGCAAAACGGCGAGCACGCCCCCGGCGACGCCGCTCTTCGCGGGCATGCCGACCCAATAGACCCATTCGCCGGCGTAGTCGTACATACCGCACGTTGTCATCACGCTCAGCATGCTGTCGACCACATCACGGCGCACGGCGCGCTGCGCGGTGCGTGGGTTGACCCCGCCATTGGCCAGCGTCGCGGCCATGAGGCTGAGATCGCGACAATCCCCGGCAATCGAGCATTGCTGGAAATACAAATTCAGCGCCGGCTCCGGGTCCTCGGTGATGATGTCGAAGTTCCGCAACATGTGGCCGATGGCGCGATTGCGGTGGCCGGTGGCGCGCTCGGATTCGTAGACGGCCTGGTCCACCGCCAGCGGCCGACCCGCATAGGTGGAGAACACCGCGAGCAGACGCTGGAGCTTGTCTTCGAATGAGTGGCCGGCAATCAATGAGGCGGCGGCGATGGCACCGGCGTTGATCATCGGGTTGAGCGGGCAACCGCTGCCCGGTGCGAGGCTGATCGAGTTGAACGCATCGCCGGTCGGTTCGACCGAGATCTTCGCCAGCACCGCATCATGACCGCGGTCTTCGAGCGCCAGGCCGTACACAAACGGCTTCGATATCGACTGGATGGTAAACAGCTGCCGCGTATCGCCGACTTCGTACAAGTGACCATCTGTGGTCGCGATGCAGATGCCGAACCACTCGGAATCGGCCTTGGCGAGCTCCGGAATGTAGGTAGCTACCTCGCCATCGCGCAACGTCGTGTAGCGCGCGTGCAGGTCTTCGAGATAGGTTTGGATCGGTGAGTTGATCCGTGCTGCACTCGGGGTGGTGCGCGCAGTCCGGCCAGCGGTGTCCGCATGTTGCTGCACTGAAACGCAGACGAGCAGACATCATGCCGCGCCCGTATCGCTTCAGGGAGCGCCACCAGGTGGACGCGGTGTGCCTCCGCGCCGCATAATCCGCAGGCACTGCCCAAAAGGGTCACACCGGACCCGCGCCTCCCCGACCTCAGTCAAGCACAATGCGGGGAGCTTCGGGATGCGGGCGATAGAGAATCACCACGTGACCGACAAGCCCACAGAGCGCCGCGCCGGTGCCGTCGGCCAATGCTTGCGCCGAAGCATGCTTGTCCTCCGGCTGCCGCATCTGCACCTTGATCAGCTCATGGGCGAGCAGCGCCGCGTCGATCGCCTGTAGCACGCTGTCACTGAGCCCGCCCTGGCCGACCAGGACGACGGGCTTCATGGGGTGGGCCAGCGCACGCAGTTGGCGGCGATGATGGGCCGAAAGAGGCAACGCAGTCATGGTGGCACTTTGTCGTAGGACCAGCGTCGCCGCAAGACCACTGTGCCGCGTGCGTCGGTCACAACGGAAGCCGCAGCTCGCGGCGCCCACGCAGCACCGCGGGATCGAAGGCGTTACGGAGCGCGGCCGCGGTGATGTGCTTCGCGCCACCAGCTCCAACGATACCGAGGCCATGGGCCAACCGCGCGACAACTGCCGCGGGGTGCGTTCCCATCGTCCTGAGCCCATGCACGGTGTGGCGCGGGTTGCGCTTCTCCAGCCGGGTGCCGTCGGCACCGACCACCAACGGCACGTGGGCAAAGGCGGGAGCCCGCCGGCCCAGCATCTCCGCCAGCAGCGCCTGGCGCGGGGCAGATCCCAACAGGTCTGCACCACGCACGACTTCGGTAATGCCCATGGCGCAATCATCGACCACGACGGCAAGTTGATAGGCGTAGACGCCATCGCCGCGCCGCAGGACGAAGTCCCCCACCGTTTGCGCCACATGCTGCCGGAGCGGCCCTTGAAAGACATCCTCTATGACCACCTCGCGGTCCGGCAGCGCGATGCGTACCGCGGGGGGCCGCTTCCATGGACGCACACGCATCCCATACGGCCGGCAGGTTCCCGGGTATCGCGGCCCGTCCTCACCGACGTGCGGCGCGCTCGCAACGCTGCTGATCTCGCGCCGCGAGCAGTCGCAGAGGTACACCAGGTCGTGCGCCGCCAAGGTATCGATGGCCGCCTCGTAGGACGCGGTGCGCTCCGATTGCCGATACGGCGCGTGTGGGCCGCCGGCATCCGGCCCTTCATCCCAATCGAGCCCCAACCAGCGGAGGTCCGCGACCTGGCGTGCCTCGCTGCCCGGGATGACACGCGGCGTATCGATGTCTTCGACGCGCAGGATCAATGCGCCATCGAACCTACGCGCCCGCAGCCACGCCACCAGCGCGGTGGCGACCGACCCGAGGTGCAAGTCACCCGTCGGAGACGGCGCGAAACGCCCACGATACTGCGCCATCTTCGTTCACGGACGGAGAGACCGCCGTAGCATTCGGAAGGTTTGGATAGACATGGCAGCGTGATCTTACCGGAGAAATGCCAGCTGTCGAATCCGCGGCGTTCCCTTCGCGCTAGAGCAAATCCGGATAGCCTGGTCGAACTGCGCAGCCCCGAGCGACCAATCCTGCCCTGAGGCTCCCCGAACGGGGGAGCGGTCCATAGAAAGTACGCCGCCCGCAGGGCCGCAGGTCAGAGCCAGAGCATGCGGCCGCTCTCAAAGGGATGGTGCATGAGCGAATGAAATGGATAGACACGCAGCTTGTAGTATTGCAGCCCGGAGAGCGGCGGCTGCGTTTCCAAGCGGTACACGCTCTCGCCCTCCTCGTTGAGGCCCAGCGGGCGCAGCTCGGCGCTATGGTGAATGACGAAACCCATCTCCTCGCTGAGTCGCCCGAAGATGCACTCCACGCGCACGTCGCGAATGTCGAGATCTCCCAACCGCACGCCGACCGAGACTCGGAGGATCTCGTGTGCGGTAATTTGTGACACGTGGGCATCGAGCCGGCGTGCTTGTACGCGCGGCCAGCCAGCCGCGACGCGCTGCCGCCACGCCGCCAACCGCGTCGCGGCACGGCGGCCGCCGGCTTCCAGCCGGCTCCGGTGGGCATGGGCGACCGCGTAGTAATCGCGGACATAGTCCATCACCATGCGCTGTGAGTTGAAGCGCGGCAGGATGGACTGCATCGAGGCCTTGGATCTGCGCACCCAGCCCTCCGAGTACCCCTGTCCATTACGCTCAAAGAAAAGCGGCACGACCTCGTGCTCCAAGGCCTCGAGAATCTCATGCGCCTCGATGCGGTCACGGTCTGCGGCGTCGGCGTAGGTCGTGTGGTGCGGAGGGATGCCCCACCCGTTGCGTCCGTTGAATCCTTCGGCCCACCAGCCGTCGAGGACGCTGAGGTTGACCGCCCCGTTCAGGGCGGCCTTCTGGCCGGAAGTACCGCTGGCTTCCTTGGGATACTCCGGCGTGTTGAGCCAGACATCCACACCCGCCATCAGGCGGCGTGCCAGGGCCAAGTCGTAGCCCTCGAGGAGCAGCAGCTTGCCTTCGAAGTCCGGATGGCGCGACAGCTGGTGGATCGCTTGGATGAGCTGCTGCCCGGCGAGATCGCTGGGATGCGCCTTGCCGGAAAACACCAGCAGTGTCGGACGACGCGGGTCGCCCACGACACGCGCCAGGCGCTTGAGATCCGAGAACAGCAGCGTGGCGCGCTTGTACGCCGCGAATCGACGCGCGAAGCCGATGATCAGTAACTCGGTATTCTCCGGCGCCAGTTGGCGCGTGAGACGACCGACCTCGACGTCGCTGTACCCGTTGCGCTTGAACTGCGCCACCGCTCGGCGGCGCAACTCCCGCAAGAGCTCGGATTTCGCCGCCTGGTGCGTGCTCCAGTACTGGTAGTCGGGGATGCCGTCCACACCGCGCCAGTAGTCCTCGTTGGTCAGCTCTCGCCGCCACTCGTTTCCGAATGTCATGTCAAACAGCGCGCGCCACTCACGTCCGAGGAAGGTGAACACGTGCACGCCGTTGGTGACGTAACCGACCGGGTTTTCTTCATGAGGGATCTGGGGCCACACGTAGCCGAGCATTTGGGCGGCGACCTCGCCGTGGATGCGGCTGACACCGTTCTGGAAGCGCGAGCCGCGCACGCCCAATGCCGTCATATTGAACCCGCCCTGTGAGGCAGGGCTGGCGCCCAGCTCGAGCAGCTGCTCGAGCGAGGTCCCGAGTTGGCTGACGAACGGTGCGAAGTAGTGGCGCATGAGCGCGTGATCGAAGACGTCGTGGCCAGCCGGAACCGGGGTGTGCGTGGTGAAGACCGTGTTGCCGGCAACCAGTTCCAGGGCCGCATCGAATTGGAGGCCGGTCGCAACCTCCTCGCGGCAGCGTTCGAGAATCACCAACGCCGGGTGCCCCTCGTTGATGTGCCAGACCGTCGGCCGCAACCCAAGCGCGCGCAAGGCGCGGACCCCACCAATACCGAGCACGATCTCCTGGCGCAGGCGAACGTGCGGATCGGCGGCATAGAGCTGCTGCGTGATCGCTTGATCGCCGAGGGAGTTCTCCGGCACCTCGGTGTCGAGCAGATACAACGCAACCCGACCCGCCTTGACGCGCCACACGTTGACGACGACCGGCCGGCCCTCGATCTCCACGCTGACCTGGAGCGCTTGCCCATCGGCACCCGTAGCAGGGCTGATCGGCAGCTGGGAGAAGTCCGTGGCGATGAATGTCGCGACCTGGTTGCCGTAGGCGTCGATGGTTTGGGTGAAATATCCCTGGCGATACAGGAGCCCGACCGCCACGAAGGGCAAGCGCAGGTCGCTCGCCGCTTTGCAATGATCCCCGGCCAGGATCCCGAGGCCACCCGAGTAGATGGGCAGGCTCTCGTGAAAACCGAATTCCGCACAAAAGTAGGCGACCAGATTGGTGCCGTCGGATGCCCACGCATCGTTGGGCCCGACGCCATCCTCGCGGTGATAGGTGTCGTAAGCGGAGACTGCGCTGGAATAGCGCTGTAGAAAGATCGGGTCCTGTGCGGCTCGATCGAGCCGCTCCTGCGAAATGCGACGCAGGAGAAGCTTGGGGTTGTGCCCGCACTGGTTCCACAGCTCGCGGTCGAGGGACGCATAAAGCTGGCGGACCTCGCCCAGCCACGAATAGTACAGATCGTCGGCTAATTCGCCGAGGCGCTGAATGCGCTCGGGAACCGTCGGGCAGACCTCCAGCTCATAACGAGTCCCGGTTTGGGCTGAGGTACGTCGGTACGAGTCGCTCACAGGAATGGTAGGCCCTTGGGTTGGCGAGTTGCAGGGCAAGCCCCATACCATCATGGGAAGGCTCACCCCGAGGCGAGTGGCGACTCTCAAACGCCGGGTTCCTGTTGCCAAACTAAGCACGGGGTACGGCTGATTGCCCAGAAGTTCGGCGATCGCGTTCACGCCGCGCCCTTTCTTCGCGCATATGCGGCCGGACACGAACGTCCGGCGCCGCTTCGCCGCAATCCGCAACGGACAAGGACGTCAGTCCGGCAGCTGCTCGAGAAGCGCCTGCCGCGCGTGCTCCAAGCTCGAGAGGGTCTTGCCCAGATGCTCCGGAAATTTCTGGTCAAAGCCGAGCAGACGCCGGGCCTCGGGATTACGGGCGTCGCCCGCCAGCTGCTCCAGTTGAACCAGGTTATCACGCGCGATGCGCACGCGCGTGGCGCCCTCCGGAGTGAGCAGGTCTCTGGTAGCCAGAGATTCGATCAGCTGCGTGATCGGCAGCCCCTCGAGATGCGGATTGTAGTCGGCGAGCGCTTAACGGCAGGCTCTGCAGCGTAATTGCCGCTACCCGTAGATCCTGCCACAGCACATGCAGCTTGAAGTGGCGCTCCTCGATGCGGAGACGTGCCTTATAGTTGTCGTTGTCGATCTGGTTGATGTGTTGCAGGCGCCAGCTCGCGAAGCTCAAGACGGCGGCGATGAGGGCAGCGACCGCCGCAACCACCGCAGCAAGCGTCGTGACCGTCCAGTCCATCTCAACCCTCCCTACGACCAGTGCATACTAACCGTGGCAAGCGTCGCGACCACCTGTCACTACACCATCAAGATGTAACTCAATGTATTGGCTTCAACAGCTGCCATGCGGGAGCGCATCGCGCCGACCCATGTGCCAGGAACCGACGGCGTTGGCACCCGCTACAATCCGGTCGCACTGTCATTGGAATGTCACGGCGGCGCCGATACGCAGCGCATTTCGGCCTGGTCGTGGCGTCAGCTCGCCGCGCTGGATTTGGTAGGGCGTTTGCTCGGCACGTCGCATACGCACCCTGGTCGTCGACGGAGGAACGAAGCGCCAGGCCGCGAAGAAGTGGCGTGATACCCCGATGAGATGGATAGACCACCAACGAGACCGGTGACCGCGAAGGGCGCGATCTGCCGCGCTCGCCGGGTCCGCAGCGGCTGCACGGAAAGGAAACTGTATGTTGATGCTGGCGGAGAAACAGATCGATAGGTTTGAAGCAGCGGATGCCGTGCGTTCTGCCGAGGGCAATGCGGACGAGTTGCGAATGGTGCAGGTCGGTGAGCTGTTCGCTCCCGAGGCGCCGCGCACATTGGCCGAGACCGGCATCGCGGCGGAAGTCTTGAGCGATCTGTTTCTCAAACTGGCGCACACGGCCGCAAGCTTCACCACCGAATGGGCAGCCAATAGCCTGTGCTTGCCGATGGGGATCATCAACGATCTGCTTGATCAACTGCGCCGCGACAAGCTCGTTGAAGTGCTCGGCGACGCCGGACGCCTCGGCTACCGTCTCGCGATCACCGAACGCGGGCGCGGGCGTGCCGTCCAGCTCATGGAGGTGTGCGGCTATGTCGGGCCGGCGCCGATCTCCATCGACGAGTACACTGCCTCGCTGGATTGGCAACTGGCTCATCTTCCGCAGGTCACGCCGCAAGAGGCCGCGGCAGCGATCGAGCATCTCGTCCTGTCCGATGCCGCCGTCGAAATCGCCGGCTTGGCGGGCTCATCCGGCCGCAGTCTCTTCCTGTATGGGCCGCCCGGAAACGGAAAGACGACGCTGGCACACCTGCTGCACAACGCGTTGAAAGGCAACATCTGGGTGCCCCACTGCATCGGCGTCGGCGCGGACGTCATCGTCGTGTACGATCCAGAAACCCATCGGCGCGCCGCGAACGAGCTCCCGAAGGAGGTCGCGCATCGGATCGACCGTCGTTGGGTCTGCGCGCAACGGCCCTTCGTGGTTGCCGCCGGTGAGTTGACGCTCGACGCACTCGAGCTCGCCTACAGTCCCGGTCGCTATTACGACGCGCCCATGCACGTCAAGGCCAACGGCGGGACGTTCGTGATCGACGATCTGGGCCGGCAACGTGTCGAGCCGTATCAACTGCTCAACCGCTGGCTGTTCCCGTTGGAGAACCGCGCCGACTACCTGACCCTGCAGACCGGGCGCAAGGTGCGCGTTCCGTTCCGCCAAATGTTGGTCTTCTCGACCAATCTCGACCTCGAGCAGGCCCTCGACGGCGCCTTTCTGCGGCGTATCGGCTACCGCTTGCGCATCGGCAATCCGACGCCCATGGACTACGCCCACGTGTTCGCACGCTACGCCGCCAACTGTCAGGCAAGCCTGGCCCCCGGTCTGATTGAAGCGCTGCACGAACGTTACACCGCCGAAAGCCGCCCTATGCGGAGCTGTGAGCCGCGCGACCTCATCGAGCGCGCACGCGACATCTGCACCTATCGTGGCCTGCCGCTCGAGTTGACGCCCGAGGTTATGGATCTCGCCTGGAAGGGCTACTTTGGCGAGCTGCAGGATCTCCGGGCACAGCACGCCGGCAGCTTGGCGTAACAGCGGACAGTGGGCGTTCCTTCCAGCGGAGAGTCAGGTCGCCGGCAAGCGGGCGCGTGATCGACACACTCGTTCGTATTGGCCTCACGCTCTTGGTGATGCCGATTGGGCGTCCAGTTGGGAACGCCCTGCTGCGGTATTTCAAGTCTGGTCGGTCCTAAGAGCTGGTCCGTCGCGTCCCGGCCAGCCGCAGCGCTGAGCGCCACCTACGCTTCGTCCCAACCGTCGAAGCCGTAGGCCACCGGGCCAAGCGCGCTCAAGCGCAGCTTGCGTAGTGCGTGGCGCTCGATTCGGCGTACGGTGCGCACGGGCATGTCCATGAGACCTGCCACCTCTTGAAGCGTGGCGACGCGACGCGGGTTCTCGAAGCGCAAGCGCAGCACGGCCTTCTCCGTTTCCGTCAACATCGGCATCGTCGTTCGTCCCTGTCGGCGTCGTAAGGAGGCGACGTTCCGCATAGTGAGGCCTCGGCCCGTCGGCGCGACGCGCTGGCTGCCCGTCGAGTCGTCACTGCGTGTCGTCACGCACCGGGCGCCGAGCAGCCCCTCTGCCAAGCGACCACAGCTGAGAACCGCGCTCACGATTTTCATATGCAAGGTCTCCATCACGGATGATGCCAACGCACCGGGGCAATTCCGCATAGGGGCGCAGGGCGTACAGCTCGAACGACCTGTCCATTCCACAAGACTCGAGAATCGGGACTGTCTTGCATCATGGACACCGGGAGTCGCACCGCACGTCCTCGCGACCGACCGCTCGCAGGAATCACTGCCGGCCCGCCATTGCCCTGCCGAGGTCATCCAACGATTGGCCCTTCACTGGGAAACGGTACAAGAAGCCCGGCACAGGCCCCTTGCAACGCCGCATGTGCGGCTGTCATCTCCGCGTCTGCCTTCTGCTGTCCAGTGGATTTTGAGAAAGCTTCTCGAGCCCGTAGCGCCGCAGCTTGGCGCGCAGCGAGCCACGACCAATCCCGAGGAGTGCAGCGGTGCGAATACGGTTCCCATCGCAGGCCTCGAGCGCCCACTGTAGTATCAGCTGCTCCGCACGGGCGTGAAACTCGCGCGGATGCGCAACGTGAAGCCGCGCAAGCACGCCGGCAAACTCCGCCTCGAGATCGATGGTCGCCCCACCGCCGTGCAGACGCAGATCGATCGCGCGCAGGCGGGCCTGCGTGCAATGCAAGACCGACTCGGTGATACAGTTGCTCAGTTCGCGCACGTTGCCGTTCCAGCGCTGCTCCAGCAGCCGGACGCAGGCATCCGGGCTCAACGCCCGCACGTCCCGTCGAAAGCGGCGGGCAGCGGTTGCCAAGAAGTGCTCGGCCAAGAAGATTACATCCTCGCGTCGTTGTCGCAGCGGCGGAATTTCCAAGCGCACCACGTCAAGGCGGTAGAGCAAATCCGTGCGCAAGCTTTGGCGCGCGGCCAGCACTCCGAGGTCACAACTCGTCGTCGTGATCAATCGGAGCGGAGTGCGCAGCGGCTGCTCCGTCAGGAGGCGCACCAAGCTGTCTTGCACCGCTGGGACAAGATCGCCGACCTCCTCGATGACAATGGTTCGATCCGTCAACTGCGCCAGGCGGTCGATGACCTCGGGCGTCGCCGTCGCCCCTTGCACGACAACCAATGGCCCATTGCGCCGCGGACTGTCCTCGTGCAGCTGCCGCGCCAGTGACGACTTGCCGCTACCCGCCTCGCCGCAGATGAGAACCGGCACCTCCGTCGCCGCAACGCGGGAAATGCTCGCCGCCAGCACCTGCATCTGCGGCGACACACAGGGAAGGTAACGTTCGTCAGGTTCCTCTGAACGTGCGATCGGACTCACCAGCATCAGAGGTCCTCACCAACCGCTTCATCGTCGAACAGGACTCATGCACGATCCGCCACAACCAGATCGATGAATCGATTCAGCGCGCCCACCGCGGCCGCTCGCAGCGGCTTCGCAAATTCCGACGTGTCGGCGGTGATGCGGTTGCTGATCGCGACCGCATCCGGGCCCAGGTCGCCCGCATACTCATGCAGCCATGCATTGACCATCGCCGGCGTCACCTCCAGATGGAACTGCAGGCCATACGCGCAGCGACCAAGCAGGAACGCCTGGTTCATTGTCAGAGCACTGAACGCCAGACGCGTCGAACCGGGCGGCAGATCGAACGTCTCTCCGTGCCAATGAAACACGGCCTCCTGATCCGCCGCGCCAGCCAGGAAGGCGTCCTGCCGCCCCTCCATCGTCAATGACACCGGCGCCCAGCCGATTTCTGGACGCGCGCCGGGGAAGACCCGCGAGCCCGCAGCCGCCGCCAGCAACTGCGCCCCCAGACACACCCCCAAGACCGGTATTTCGTCGTTGAGCGCCCGCCGAATCAGCGCCTTCTCCGGCGCCAGGTAGGCATAGCGGCTCTCATCGTTCACACTCATGGGGCCGCCCAGGAAAATCAGCGCGGCAGCCGTCGCGCTGTCACGGGGCAGACTGTCACCCGCGAACAGGCGTACATAGCTGACACGCATGCCACGTTGCGCGAGCACCTCGGCAAAGCTGCCGAGATCCTCGCAAGCAACGTGTTGAAACACGTAGACACGCTCGTCTGCCATCGGTAGGGACTCCGCTGCCGCGCAGGGCGTCTCCACAACCACGGAGACGCCACGGCGGGGCCACTGCCGAACTCACAATCAGGCATCGAAGTACAAATTGAATTCGTGCGGATGCGGACGCAACCGCATGGCGTTCACCTCGTTGGCCATCTTGTACTCGATCCACGTGTCGATCACATCCGGCGTGAACACGTCCCCCGCCAGCAGAAACTCGTGATCCTTCTGCAGATTGCCCAACGCCTCGTCCAGGCTCGCCGGCATGCTCGGCACGTCCTGCAACTCCTCCGGCGTCAACGCGTAGATATCTTTGTCGAGCGGCTCCCCCGGGCTCAGCCGCTTCTGGATCCCGTCCAACCCCGCCAGCATCATCGCCGCGAACGCCAGATACCCGTTCGCCGTCGGATCCGGAAACCGCACCTCCACCCGCTTCGCCTTCGGGCTCGGGCTGTACATCGGAATGCGGCACGCCGCGCTGCGGTTGCGGCTCGAATACGCCAGGTTCACCGGCGCCTCGAACCCCGGCACCAGCCGCCGGTAGCTGTTCGTCGTCGGGTTGGTGAACGCCGCCAGCGCCGGCGCGTGCTTGAGGATCCCCGCGATGTAATGCATCCCCAGCTCGCTGATCCCGCCGTACCCGTTGCCCGCAAACAGCGGCTTCTCGCCCTTCCAGATGCTCTGGTGGCAGTGCATGCCGCTGCCGTTGTCCCCGAAAATCGGCTTCGGCATGAACGTCGCCGTCTTGCCGTGCTTGCGCGCCACGTTCTTCACGATGTACTTGTACCAGTTCAACGCGTCGGCCATCTTCACCAGCGACATGAACCGCATGTCGATCTCCGCCTGCCCCGCCGTCGCCACCTCATGGTGCTGGCGCTCGATCCGGATCCCCACCGCTTCCATCGTCCGCGTCATCTCGGTGCGGATGTCCTGCTGCGAGTCGGTCGGCGCCACCGGAAAGTAGCCTTCCTTGTAGCGCGGCTTGTACCCCAGGTTCGGCTTCTCGTCCCGCCCCGTGTTCCACTGTCCTTCCGACGAGTCCAGGAAGTAGTAGCCTTCGTGCTGGTTCTGCCCGTAGCGGATATCGTCCAGGATGAAGAACTCCGGCTCCGGGCCGAAGTAGCAGGTGTCGCCGATGCCCGTCGACTTCAAGTACGCCTCGGCCTTGCGCGCGATGTTGCGCGGGTCGCGGCTGTAATCCTCCTTGGTGATCGGATCGACGATGTTGCAGATCAGCGACATCGTCGGCTCGGCGCAAAACGGGTCCATCACCGCCGTAGTCGGGTCCGGCATCACCAGCATGTCGCTGGCGTGGATCGGCTGCCAGCCGCGGATCGACGAGCCGTCGAACCCCAGCCCTTCCTCGAACACCGCCTCTTCCATCTCGCTCGGTGGAATCGTGAAATGCTGCCAGATCCCCAGAAAGTCGTTGAACTTGAAATCAATCGCCACCGCTTTCTGTTCCTTCATGAACTTCAGTACTTCCTTCGGCGTCATGCGTATCTCCTCTATGATCTACCAATTTGCGGTTAGTTTGCCGCGCGGCCGGCACGGCCCTGTCGGCCGGCACGATTCAAGGCCGTGGCTCGTCTAATCCGCGCCCCACAGCCCGGTACCCCAAAGAGGCGCGGCCGGCACAACGGCCGACCGCACCCCCCGTGGGATTTCACCCCTAAATGGCATCCGGGCCGTGCTCTCCAGTGCGGATACGGATCACGTCATCGACACTGGAGATAAAGATCTTGCCATCACCAATGCGTCCGGTCTTGGCCGTCTTCTCGATCAGCGCGGCGCACGTCGCCGCCTTCTCGTCACTGACCAGCAGCTCGATCTTGATCTTCGGCAGGAAATCGACCACGTACTCGGAACCACGGTACAATTCCGTATGGCCCTTTTGCCGCCCGAAGCCCTTAACCTCTGAGACCGTCATGCCTTGGAGGTTCTCGCCAGCCAATGCCTCCTTTACTTCATCGAGCTTGAACGGCTTGATAATGGCTTCGATCTTTTTCATGGGTACTCCTTCCCGCGTGTACCTTAGAATGCGTAGAGCAGCTCGGTGGCCAGCGTATCTTGCCCGTGCACCGGGGCGGTTTCATGTGCGAACACCTTCTTCGTGTCCGATTCGTCGTGGCGATATTCGTTGCGCCAGTAGAGGCCGTCGATGATCTTGTAGGTCAGCGTCGGGGTCAACTCGTAGTATGTCGAGGCCGTTCCCACACCGCCCGTGGGGTGCCCCTCGGCAGGTCCGAGAGCACGCGCACCGTTCATGTCGTCAAAGACCTCGGCGCGCAGGCACCCGGACAACGAATCGGTGAAGTTGTAGATGCCGTACGCGGCCACGCCCTGCCACTGCGCGGTACGCAGCAAGCCGTTCACCGGCACCGAGTTGCTATCGTTTCCGTAGTCGTAGTCGATGATGAACGTCAGCGGGTCAATCGGCTTGATGGTGATCAACGAGGTCAGCAGCAGCCGCTTCGAAAGCCCGGGATGCACATAGAGCTGTAGGGTGTCATCACACGCAGGCGTTCCGGGGGTGCCACAGCTGGCGTTGACCGTGTTGGTGACGAACTGCCCGGTCTGCTCAGGCCCGTACGTAACCGTCTGGTAGAACGTGAACTGCGGGATTGGAGCGATGGTGATTCCACTGTGCAGACTCTTGCCGTTGTTGTTGTCGACGACCGAATCCCAGCCGTTGACCACCCCCATGTCCAGACTCACTTGGTCCGTGAACGCATAGCTGGCCATCAGGCCGGTGTGCGTAAACGGGATGGCGAAGCCGAAGAGGATCGAGTCGGTGATGTTGTAGTTGAAGTTGTTGTACGTCTTGATGACCTCCGCACCGGCGAGGGTGACGAAGCGACCAGCCTTCAGCTTGATGCCACTGCCCACTGGTATCGTGTAGTCCAAGTAGAATTGCGGGGCGTCAAAGAAGTCGGTGCCGTTGCCCGTGATGGGAACGCCGTTGCTATCATGCCGGCCAAAGTACGTGGCGTTGTTGACCACGTCGCCGGTCTTGCCAAACGCGAGGTCGACCACAAATCCGGGGATGTTGTCGGCATTGCGCTCGAAGTGCAGGTCACCCTGGTTAAGGATGAAACTGTTCTTCTCGTTGGCAAAGGTCCGCAGGAACGGCTGTGAGATGCCGCTGGGAAGGCCTGGCGGTGCCGACGGGGAGTTGGACGGAGCGTTGAGATCGTATAGATAGTCGACGGCGACCAAGGCGTGGATGCTGACGCCCGCCTTGTCGGCGAGTGTCTTCTCGTCCGTGTCCACCTTCTTCTCGAGTGCTTCGACGCGCTCCTGGAGTGTCTGCGCCCGCGCCGCCCCGCCCGCCAGCACGGCCGCCGCGACCAGCGCCGCCACCATACCCTTACGTGTTCTCATATCATCTCCCCTCCCTTTCGAAGTAAGTCAGAATTCCGCCCCATGCGGTTGTCGCTCCACGGGCAGCAACCCGGATGCCATGCGCCCGATACGACGCACCGGCTGAAAACCGAGGGCGTTCTATGCTGCGAGAGTAATATCGCTGCCTGCATCTTCAGCGCGTGCCGAAAAATCGGGCGGCGCGACGGCTACAACAAGCCCGGACCACAAATGGGCGAAAGGCGTCGCCTATGACCTGCTGTCGGCTGCGCGCCTCGCTTGAACTCCGACTCCGAGAGACTGCGATAGCGTGCGGCCGGCATATTTCTCCAGAGGCCGCCAGTTGCGCAACCGGCTCGGCGGGTTGGGGCGTCACCCCTGACGGCGCAACGCGTCGGCCGTGTGCGGCAGCCGCAACCCAGCATCGGCATCAAGCAGCTGGCGCAAGCGCACCACGTCATCTGCACCGTCAACGTCGAAGCACCCCGGCAGCAGATGCACCCGCAGCCCGGTGCGCCTGGCTTTCGCCAGGGTGTCCGCGAGCACGCTCGCCGTCCCCATGGTGATTCCGGTGAAGATGTCGTGCGGCGTACGCATCGCGACCAGGTAGTAGCCGCCGTCGTCGCTGGGGCCCAGGACGACGTCGGCCGTGTCCAGCTGTTGCTCCGCCTCGTCGAGCCAAGCATCACGGAGGTGCGGCACGTCGGCACCGATGACGATCAGCCGCTCGAAGCCGTCCGCGCATAGGTGGCGCATGCAATGCAGCAGACGCTCACCCAAGTCGCGTCCCACCTGCGGGACACAGCGGACGCCGGCAGCCGCGAGGGCTGCAAAGTCGCGCTCGGGGGGATGGAACATCCACACGAAGGCACGCGGCCCGTACGCGAACCGCGCCTCGATATCCCGTAAAAATGCCCGATACAACGCACAGGCACGCTCCGCACCCAGCGTCTCCGCCAGACGGGTCTTCACCTCGCCCACGGCCGGATAGCGCGCCATCACCGCGAGCGCTGACGCTCGCGAATGGTGAGTGCTGAATGGTGAATGACCCCTCTTAAATGCACCATGCACCATTCAGCATTCACCCTTGGGCTTTCAGGACGCCGGCCGTTTGGGCGTCAAGACGCGGCGCCGCAGGGACAATACACGCTCTTCCTTTTGATTCCACGCTCGCGTCTCCAGGTACACAACGCCGCGGTCCGGCTTTGACTTTGATTCGGTCTTCTCCAGGATCTCGCTCTCGGCATAGAGTGTGTCGCCGTGGAAGGTGGGGGCCAGGTGTTTCACCGACTCGTATTCCAGGTTGGCCAGTGCGTTCTGGCTCACGTCGCGCACGCTCATACCGACGGTGACGGCAAACACCAAGACACCGTTGACCAGGCAGCGACCGTGTTGCGATTGGCTGGCGAAGTGGTCGTCGAAGTGCAGCGGGTTGGTGTTCATGGTCATCAGCGTAAACCAGGTATCGTCGAAGTCACGAATCGTGCGGCCCGGCCAGTGCTTGATCACCTCACCGACGATGAAATCCTCGAAGTAGCGCCCTAGGTCCATGTCAAATCCTCCGCTGGCGCTCTTACAAGAGAGCCGCTGCCGTCTCAATGGGCCTGCGGCCGGCGTCCTTTCTATACGCCCGCTCCCGTTGGGTCGCTAGCGGGTGCCGTCGCGGCCATTCTTCGAATCATGTTGATGCGAGCTATGTGACAACGGGGAACTGCTAGCAGGTTGACGAACTTGGCAGCGCGCAGCGATCCAACGAACCAACTAACCCATTCGCCATTCTCAGTTCCCCATCCCCGGTTTTCCACTTTTCTTTGCGGGTATGTTCACGAAGTCATTTCCGAGCCGGACAAGCCTTTCCCGCTAAAAGACCGGCGCAGCGTTGATGCGGTTGATGAGCTGTCGCAAGCGCCCGAAGCCGAGGCGGTTGAAGCGGAGCACGAGACGGGGCAGATGAAAGACGGCGCGGTCACTGCGCTCCACCGCAAACGCACGGCGCAGCTCGATACGGCCATCGGTGATGATGTCGCCGAACTCTTCGGCAAGCGTGGCCACATAGGCCGCCGGCAACGTGCGCGTCAGCCGGACAACGAACAGGTCGCGCACATAGCGCGAAGAATGGTAGACCCGGTAGTAGTTGACAATCTCGTCTACTGCCGACTCGACATTGTCGGTGACCCGGTACAGCGCCAGGTCCTCCGGCCCGATCATGCCGCGGCGCAGGAGATGATCTTCGACATAACGCTGCCAGGTCTTCCAGTACGTGCCGCGCGCCCGATCGAGAAACACCAACGGGACGGGACGGGTTTTTCCGGTCTGCAGCAATGTCAGCGTCTCGAACCCTTCGTCGTGGGTGCCGAAGCCGCCGGGGAACAGCACCACGGCATCGGCTTCTTTCAGGAAGAACAGCTTGCGCGTGAAGAAGTAGCGGAAGTCCATGTGTTTCGCGTCGCCGCGAATGATGCGATTCGGCTCCTGCTCGAACGGCAAGCGAATGTTGATCCCGAAGCTGTGCTCGCGCCCGGCGCCGCGCTGGCACGCTTCCATGATGCCCGGCCCCGCACCGGTGATGATCATGTAGCCGCGCTCCGCCATCTGGCGTGAGAACGTCTCGGCAAGGGTAAAGACCGGGTCGCCCTCCTGCGTGCGCGCCGAACCAAAGGTGCTCACCTTGCGCGCCGTGCGGTACGGCGCAAACATCTGGAAGGCGGCGCGCAGCTCCTGCAGCGCTCCAGCAGCAATCTTCAAGTCGCCGACGGAGGCGCCGTCAGCGAGCAACTGCTGCGCGCTGGCGATGAGATCGGCGACCAGTCGGTCTTGTTGGCTCATGGGATCGGGGTCCGGGCTTTTGGTCCCTGGTCTCTCCGTGCGGTGCTCGCGATTTCTTTCAACCAGGCACCGGAGACAGGACCCCTGGAGCAATCATTTAGAACGTGAACCGCCGCATGCTGATGTTCATCAGCAGACCAATGGCGAGCATGCTGGCCAGCAGCGACGAGCCGCCATAGCTAAGGAACGGCAGGGTGATGCCGACGACCGGGAGCGAGCCGGTGGCCATGCCGATGTTGACGAAGACCTGGCAGAAGATGGCCGCCGTCAAGCCGAAAGCAAGCAGCAGGCCGAACGGGTCGCGGGCGCGCGCCGCCACCATGAAGCAACGCAGCAGCAGCGCCGTGTAGAGGACAATCAACACACAGGCGCCGACGAAGCCCCACTCTTCGGCAAACACGGCGAAGATGAAGTCGGTGTGCTGCTCGGGCAAGAAATTGAGCCGGTCCTGCGTCCCGTGCAGGAAGCCCTTCCCCTGCAGCATGCCGGAGCCGATGGCGATCTTCGACTGAATGATGTGGTAGCCGGCACCCAGCGGATCGGCGTCCGGATTGATGAAGGTGACGACGCGCCGCTGCTGATACGGCTTGAGGTGTTTCCACAAAAACGGGACGGCGGGCACGAGCACGGCCGCCACAATGAACACCAGGCGCAGGCGCAAACCCGCCACCAGCAACACCGCCGCCACGGTCAGCCCGAGGACGATCACCGTGCCCAGATCGGGTTGCTTGAGAATGAGGACCGCCGGCGGCGCCAGCAGCAGCACCGGCACCAGCAACGCCCGCAGGGCCAACGTCCGTTCGCCGACCTGGCGATGCAGATAGCGCGCGAGCGCCACGACGAGCGCGAGCTTGGCAAATTCCGAGGGTTGGATGGAGAATGGCCCGACGCCGATCCAGCGCCGCGCACCACCACCCGCCGAGCCGAGAAGCGTGGTCGCCAACAGTAGCACCAGCGCCCCCCCGTAGAGGAAGTAGCCGTAGCGTTCCAACCAGTGGTAGTCGAAGCTGAGCGCCGCCAGCATGCCGACGAGACCGATCCCGGCCCACATGGCTTGCCGCAGCAGCAATCCGCTGACGACGTGTCCCGCGGCGTGCGTCGCACTGAGCACGGTCATCAGCCCGCAGCCGACGACCAGCAGCGTGCACCCCAACAACGGCCAGTCAAAATGTGCCAATAGCCGGCGATCGATTCTGAGCATACTTGCTGCCCCCTCGTTGGGTCTTCAACTCGACGTACTTCTGGATTACCGCGCGGACCACCGGCGCGGCCACCGCGCCACCGCCGCCGTCGGCATGCTCGACGATAGCGGCCACGGCAATCTCCGGCGCATCGACGGGCGCGAAGGCGACGAACCAGGCGTGGTCACGGTGCTGCCACGGGATCTGCGCCGCCTTCAACCGCTCCTTGCCCAGCTTCACGACCTGCGAGGTGCCGGTTTTGCCGGCGACCTCGAAGCCAGCGATGCGCGCCTTCTTCCCGGTGCCGCGATCGGTGTTCACCACATCGCGCAGGCCGTCGCGCACCTCGCGCAACGTGGTCGCACGGACCTTCAACTCGCCGAGCATCTCCGGTTGCTCGCTATGGATCACCTCGCCTTCCGGGGTCTCGATCTGGCGGACGAAGTGGGGCCGATAACGTTTGCCGACCGCCGCCGTCGCAATCGCGTTGGCCATTTGCAGCGGCGTCGCCGTCACATACCCCTGGCCAATGCCCGCCGATAGGGTCTCGCCGGCATACCACGGCTGCTTGAAGCGCTTGCGCTTCCACGCGGAGTCCGGGATGGTCCCGGCCTTCTCGTGTTCCAGATCGATCCCCGTCGGCATCCCGAGGCCGAACGCGCGCGCGTACTGCGCGATCACATCGATGCCGAGGCGCTGCGCCACCTGGTAGAAGAAGACGTCGCACGACTGCACCAACGCCTCATGCAAGTTGACCGACCCGTGGCCACCCTTTTTCCAGCAGCGGAAGTAATGATTGCCGAACTGCAGCCCACCGGGACAGTGAATGCGCGTGAACGGGTTGATCACCCCTTCCTCGAGCGCGGCGGTGGCAACGATGATTTTGAACGTCGATCCCGGCGGATATTGCCCCTGAATGGCGCGATTGTTGAGCGGGTGATGTTTGTCGGTCAACAGTCCACGCCACTCGTCCGCGTGCACGCCACGCGCGAACACGTTCGGATCGAACGACGGATGATCGACGAAGGCCAGGATTTCTCCAGTATTCGGATCGATCGCCACGATGCTGCCATCGTTGTCGCCAAGCGCCTGCGATGCGGCGTCCTGGAGGTCGAGATTAATCGTCAGCTTCACAGTTGCCCCCGGGACCTCCTCCACCTCGCGCAAGACCTGGAGCTTGCGACCGACCGCGTCGACCTCGATTTGTTGGCCACCGTCGACGCCGCGGAGCGCGCTCTCCCAGCGCTTCTCGAGCCCGATCTTGCCGATGAGATCGCCCATCCGGTAACGGCTGTCCGCCGCCAAGTCCTTCGGGCTGGCCTCACCCACGTAGCCCAACAAGTGGGCCAGCTTGGTCTCGAGCGGGTAGCTGCGCCGCGGCGTGATTTGCAGGCTGACACCGGCGAGATCGAGTTGGTGGGTTTCGATCGCCACCACATCGTCCCAGCTCAAATCGCGCTTGACGGTGATTTCTTCGAACGGCGGGCGCGTGCTCGTTTGGTTGAGCAGCGCATGCATGTCGGCGGCGCTCTGATTGAGTAACTGCGCCAGATTCTCGATCGTCACCTCGACGTTGCGCGCATCCTCCGGCACCAACACCGCGTCAAACGACGGCCGGCTGTCGATGAGCACTCGTCCGTAACGATCGACGACCGTGCCCCGCGTGGCTTGCACGCGGTGCAACCGGATGCGGTTGTTCTCCGACAGGGTGCGCATGTCGTCGCCGTGCAGAATTTGCAGGTTCCACAGCCGTGCCAGCAGCAGCAGCAGGCAGAGCAACGCCAGCCCGACGGCAATACCGAGACGGCGCCGCAACTTGAGCGGGACTTCCCGCTGCGTCAGCGGCACCACGTTACTCTTCCTCCTCCGTCGACAAGGCTTCGGTACGTGCCAAGATGGCGAACACCGCCGGGCTCAGCAGGGCGGCCAGCACCGCCTCCACGAGCAGATAGCGCAGGACGCTGTTCGACAACCCCTCCACCGACATGAACAAGGCCAGGAGTACCACGATGGCCAGGGTCTTCAGTACCGATGCGAGAAAGACCACCACCACCTTCGAGATGGCATTGTCGACCCACAGGCGCCTTGAGGTGAGATAGACGGTCGTGAAAACCAGGCACATCCCGAAGGCGTTGAGCCCGACGACGGGGCCCGAAAACACGTCCTGCAAATAGCCCAGGAAGAACGCGCCGACCGCACCGCCGACCGTGTGCTGGTGCAGGCCGAGGTAGACGCACAAGATCAGCAGCAGGTCCGGGGTTCCGCGTCCGATTGCCGCCCGTGGCAAGACGGTCGTCTGCAGCAGGAGCGCGGTGACCGCAAACAGTCCGAAGAGGATGCCGGCGCGCATGTCAGGTGCTCGCTCGGCCAATGGCGGGCCGCTGAAAATCCCCACCCCATGCTTCGAGAGCCTCAGCATGAGCGGATTCCCTCCCCATATCGATTGAATTCCTTCCGCTCACCCTGAGGCCCTCGAAGGGTGCTCTCTCCTCGTTCAACAGCCTGGTGGAGCTCGCAGCGTGACCACTCACGACCGCACGTCCTTCAGCCGCGTATCGGACGGCACCACCAGAACCTCCTCGATCTGCTCCAGCGGCGCGCTGGCCTTGAGGTCGGCAACTTGCAGCAAGCCGCGGTTGCCACGGGTGACGTGGGTGATCGTCCCGACGATGATGCCCTTGGGAAAGATGCCATCGAGCCCGGAGGTGACGACGCGATCGTCCACCTCGGCGTCTTCCCCGCGTTTGAGGTACTTCATCACGCAGCGCCCATCGAGCGCGCCTTCGACGATGCCGCGGGCGCGGCTGCGCTGCACGACCGCATCGACACCGCTGTTGTGGTCGGTAATCAGCAGCACACGCGCCGAGTGCGCACTGGTCGCGATGGTCTGGCCGACGACGCCGAACGGTGACAGCACCGCCATGTTCTTGTGGACGCCGTCGGCATCCCCCTTGTTGATGATGACCGTGCCGAACCACGGCAAGGGGTCGCGGCCGATAATCTGTGCGGCCTGCACCTCGCCCTCGAGCGTGGCGCGAAATTTCAGCAACTCGGTGAGGCGCTGGTCGGTATGCTCAACCTCGACCATGTGCACCTCCTGCTGCTCCAGTTGGAGCACCCGCCGGTGCAGCGCCTCGTTCTCCTCCTTCACCCCAACCAACATGACGTAGGTCCGCCATACGTGACCGAAGGTATCGACGCCGGCAGACACCACGGACTGCAATGGACGCATGCCCTCGAGGACCAGTCCGGTCACTGGATCGAGGCGTTGGTGAGTGCGAACGCCGACGGACAACGACAAAAGGGAAATGAGCAACAGCGATCCGGAGGTGAAGACGATGCGGTTTCTCCGGACGAACTCCAACATGGCGCTACCAACGATGAGAATGGTGAATGCGGAATGTGGAATGGTGAATGCGGATGCCCCCATTCACCATTCCGCATTCACCGCTCACCATTCATTGGATCGTGACGTCCTTCAGCAGCGACAGCTCATCGAGCACTTTGCCCGCGCCCATCACGACGGCGGTCAGCGGATCGTCGGCCAGCATGATCGGCAGCCCGGTCTCTTCACGCAGCAGGACGTCAAGGTTGCGCAACAAGGCACCGCCGCCGGCGAGCACGATGCCTTTATCCACGATGTCGGAGGCCAACTCGGGCGGCGTGCGCTCCAGCGCGATCCGCACGGCATCGACGATCTGGTTGATCGGCTCGAGCAGCGAATCGCGGATTTCTTCGTCGGAGACTTCGACCGTCTTCGGCACGCCGGCCACAAGATCGCGGCCCTTAATCTCCATGGTTTGGATCTCGTTGCCTGGATATGCCGAGCCGATGGTGATCTTGATGAGCTCGGCGGTGCGCTCGCCCACCAGCAGATTGTACTTGCGCTTGATGTACTGCACGATGGCTTCATCCATCTTGTCGCCACCGACGCGCACCGACTTCGAAAACACCACGCCCTTCAAGGAGATGACGGCCACCTCGGTGGTGCCACCGCCGATGTCGACGATCATGTTCCCGGTCGGTTCGGTGATCGGCAGCCCGGCACCGATCGCCGCGGCCATCGGCTCTTCCACCAGGTAGACTTCACGCGCACCGGCGGATTGTGCCGACTCGGTGACCGCGCGCTTCTCCACCTCGGTGATCCCGAACGGCACGCCGATGATGATGCGCGGACGGACCAACGCCTTGCGGTTGTGGATCTTTTGGATGAAGTACCGCAGCATGGCTTCGGTAATTTCGAAGTCGGCGATGACGCCATCCTTCAACGGACGGATCGCCACAATCGAGCCCGGTGTGCGGCCGAGCATCTTCTTGGCCTCCGCGCCGACCGCCAGCACCCGCCGGCCGCCGCGCGCGTCCTTTTGCACCGCCACCACCGATGGCTCGTTGCACACGATGCCTTCGCCTTTGACGTAGATCAGCGTATTTGCCGTCCCCAGATCGATCGCCAGATCGTTGGAGAACATGCCGAGAAGAAAATCGAGTATCATGCGAATGTCGTCCGAATCGTCGACACCGTGTACAAGAATTCACGCAGCAGGGCAAGGTAACCTCCGCAGCTTGCGGGCCCGCGGCCAGCATCTTTTCTATGGCCCGCTCCCCATTGGGTCGGGCCTGCGGCCGGTGTCTCTTCTATGGGCCGCTCCCCTGTTGGGTCGCTATGCGCTGCCGAGCTCGAGTTAGGTGCAGCAGCCTGCCAAGCAAGAGAGTTGCTGGGAATCGGGAAAAGCACGGGGGGGCGAAGCCGCATCACCTCACGACTTCGCCCCCGAAGGCGATCCGACTGCTTGTAGATCGCTTACATTCGAAGTGGCTGTGGCGATCGGGACGCGAAGGAATCAGTTTTTCCCGCCGCCGTTGTGCCCTCCGCCGCACGGATCAATGGCGGGGCAGGCGCCCGCGCCGGCGACGAAACCGCCAGTGGCGGTGCATTGCGTGGCACTGCGATCCTGACATTCCGACTCGCCATTGCCCTTCGGCAGGCAGCACATCACGGCGGCATTCGGGGCGACGATGTCGGCGCACGTGTCGAGCGCGCACACGCCGGCGCCCCTGCCGGTCCCCCCCGCCGCGGCACAGCTCGCGGCGGTCAGATCTTCGCATTCGATCTCAGTCCCGGCGGCGTTGGGCACACAGCACGCAATGTCCGGAGTAGGCGGGAGCACGTCGGCACAGATGGTGGGATCGCAGACCTGGCCGCTCTTGACCACGCCTCCGGCAGCGCTGCAGTCGGTCGCGGCGCGGTCCTCACACTCGACTTCGTCCCCCGCGGCATTCGGCAGACAGCAGATGCCGTGGCCTCGGGACGGCGGCACATCGCCACACGGATTCGGCGAGCAGGCCCCCGGCCCCTTGTCGATGCCGCCGAGGGTCTGGCACTCATCGACGGTGTGATCCTCGCACGCCCAGACGTAGTATGCCGCGACGCAGCACTGCACATGCGTATCAGGCGGGGCCGGAGCCGCGGCGCACGGGTTGGGAGTACAGGATGCCGCCGCCACCATCGTGCCTCCGGCAGTAGCGCAATCAGCTTGGGTGCGATCTTCGCACAGCGGGCCAGTCTCGTCGGGCACGCAGCAGACAACCGGTGAGCCCACGGGCGGAGCGGCACCGCAGGGGTCGGGCAAGCATGACGTCGCAACGGCAACCGTTCCGCCCTGCGCAACGCATTCATCGGCCGCGCGATCCTCGCACTCCGAGCCGCGGTCGTCGGGAACGCAACAGGGAACCTTGGCTCCGCCGTCCGTCGTTTTCGGCAGTGTCGCGAGCAGCACGTCGTCTCCTGATCCCTGGCGCACCTCGATCGCTTGCCCACGCGGGTCAAAGCCGAGGAATCGGGTGCCGCGGTGGCCCCTGGTCGTGAACCGCAGGTGTGCCACCCCCTGCTGATTGGTCCGCAACGTGGTCACCTTGATCCCTCCAAGCACGAGCTCGTAGTCAGCTCGGGGGGCCAAGCCTTGCACCGACACTTCGAAAATACCTGTCGATGCGTTGCGCACGGCGATCCTCGCCTTGCCCGTCGCCGTAGGCGCAGCCGCGGTGGCCACCAAATCGACCTTCGAGTTCGTTGTGGCGTACGCCGCGGTGCCGGCGATGCTCGTCGCTAGCCCCAGCGCCATCATCATCAGGTTCATGTTCCACTGAATCCGCATTCTCATCCTCCTGCGTCTCGCAGCGCCGCAGAGCAACGCCGTCGCTCGGAGTAGGGCAACTGCCGTGCCAGGAAGGACGAGCGGATCTCTGAGCGGAAAAGATTCTCCCCAGGTGAGAGTGGGGCAAGCGCCCCAGTGGCATTGGGTTGAATGCCCCGAGTCAGGATATCGAAGCGTGACGTGCTTGGGAACGTATCAACGCTGAAACCCTCAGCGAACCGTGACCTCAACGCGGCGATTGTTGCGGCGCCCCTGCGTGGTTTCGTTGGAGGCAGCCGCATACTGCTGACCAAACCCCTGGACCACGAGGCGCGCCGGAGCAATGCCCTGGGCGTTCAAATAACTCGCCACCGCGTCGGCACGTGTTTGAGACAGATTTTGGTTATTGGCTTCGGATCCGGTGGAGTCGGCAAATCCCTGCACCTGGATCATGGCTTGCGGAAACGGTTGCATCTGCTGGACGAACCAGCGGAGCTCGCGCTGCCCATCATCACCGATCACGGCGCTGCCGACGGGAAAGTAAATGACGGCGGCATACTTCTGTGCCTGGGCATGCGCGGCTTCTGCCTCCGCCTGGGCGGCACGTTGCTGCATCTCGAGCCGCTGCGTCGTTTGCTCGTACGTTCGCTGATAGGCCGACGGACAGCCTTGGAGCAGCGCGCATGCTGCAGCAAGGGCGACAATGGCCGCGCGTCCGACCGTGGCAGTCATGGCTTCTTCTTTCCTTCGAACACGACGATGACCTCGTCGAGCGACAGCTCGCCGTCGTGGTTGGTGTCGGCAGCTCCGAACTGACGCATGCGGACGTGGACAAACTCCTTCAACGAGACCCGCCCGTCGCCGTTCTCGTCGACCTGCTTGAAGCCTTCCGGATAGGGCAACTGGCTGAATTCTTCGACGGTGAGAAACCCGTCCTTGTTGGCATCGGCGCTGTAGAAGATTTCGACGAGGCGGTCATGGAACTCCCCGACATCGATCTCCCCATCACGATTCTTGTCAGTTTCAGCAAACGCCGCCTTCGGGTCATAGGGGGTCGCGCGGGGCGCCGCCTGGCTGTGCACCGGCACCCCGCCGGCGAGCACGAGCGCGGCGGTGACAACGAGGGAAGTGATGGCTGTTCGGCGCATGACTGATCTCCGTAGGCGAAGGCTCGTGGCCGGCATCATTCGCAATGACCCAAGAGGAACCAGGCTCTAGAAATGAAATCGACCGCCGGTCACGTCTGGATCTTCCAGGTTCCGTCCGCCTGGCGGCAGGCGGTGCCGTAGGTCTTCTGCGGCTCACCGCCGATGGTGATGGTCTGTGTGTACTCACGACAGTACTGCCCGGTGGCGAGCTGATAGGTCTTGGTCGGCGTCACGGTTCCGGAGTTGCCGGTCTCGGGATTGTTCCACACCGAGGCTTGCCCGGTTTGATTTTTTTCGAACGCCTGCGTGGCGGCCTGCGAGGCCATCTGCTTGTCGCGGTTGTCCAGCTTGTGCCCGACGAAGCCGCCCAACAGCGCTCCGCCCAACGCACTGGCGACAATGACGCCCGGGCTCCCTCCGGCTGCCGCCGCGATACCGGCGCCCGCGCCGGCACCCAAGAGGCCGCCGAGCAGCGCCTTGGGATTCTCGTTATACGTCTGCTCCATCGACGCGCACGACGTGAGCACAAAAACGAGCAGGACGAGGGGTGCCCACCTGCACATGTTCTTCCGATGCATGCATTCCTCCGGCAATGTGGATGGCGTTACGGCATGAGGTTCGACATGTTGTTGATGCGGCCGGTTTGCGAGAAGGCGTTGCAGTTCGTCGGATCGACGCAGTAGGCGATGTAGACCGCTTCCCTTCCACAACCACGCACGCCAATGGTGTGCTCGGAGCCATCGAAGCGCCAGCCCTGGACGATCTTCTCCGAAAGCATCGTCGCCTGCAGGTTAGGGCAGTTGAGCTCGAACCTGGCACGGCTCTCGACCGTTTGCATGGCTGCCGGCGCGTTCTGCGCAACGATGTTGACGCACGCGCTGGCCAGCAGCAGCACCACCACCAGAGCAGCGTTGCGCGGATGCAGCAGCCTACCCGGAGCACTGCAATGAATGCCTGTCTCGGCCTTCGTCATCTGTCCGGCCTCCCATCGGCGGCGAAATTTGACATCGATCTTTCGGGTCTCGTCACGTCAGTCGTCGGCGCCGCCGGATTCGGAACTTGCACCAATCTCATCGAGCAGCGTCTCGAGTGTCGCTACCAGTTCCGCCGCCGAGTTAAAGCGGCTGCGCCGCCCCGAGCTGAGATGCTCAACGCGGCCCGCGAAGCTCCCCGCCTCACGGCTGAATTGCACGACGAAGGCCTTCCAGGCCGGCAGCTCTGGTACGGGTTGTCCCGAAGAAGGGCGTTGATCTGGATCATGAGCCTTACCGCGTGACACGCCGTCTATCATCGGGCAGGTCGCCTCGGCAAGTCCGGAAGGTTCTCGGTAAATTCTCGGAAATTGCCGTCACGTCGAAACACGACTGTCCCATCTCGAGCGAAGCCCCCGGATCACTGCCTTATTGATCGCGCCGAGTGCATGCCCACCAAGCGCGCGATCAGCACCGCCAGATAGAGCTGGCCCGTGATCCCTTCAATCACTGACAGCACGCGCGCGCCGGCCGAGAGCGGGGTCACGTCGCCATACCCGAGAGTCGCAAGTGTCGTGAAGCTGTAGTACTGCATCAACGGCGTAAACGGGGCGGTCGGCGTACCCCATTTGGCAATTTTCGCCAAGGTCGGCGAAATGGAAAACGCTTCGGGAGATACCAACGCAACCAACGTGAACCAGGTGCCCCAGGTCACCCCCATCAGGAAATAGGCGCACACGGCTCCCACGAGCGTGTCGGCGGTCACCGTTTCATCGCGGAAAACCGCGATCAGGATGATCAGCGTCATGAAGCCCAGAAAGGCGCTGGTGAAACCGAACCCAATGGCGCGCAGCGTGAGTGAGTTGCTGAGCTGAAGCGTCCAGTGGCTGAGGAGCGTCGGCAGGGCGAGCCCCAACGTGGCGACGCGCAGCCGTTTGCCGACGGTCCAGATCGCGAAGCCCAAGAACACCGAGAACCCGACCCCGACGATCATCTCACGCAACGTCTGCTCGGGAATCGCGTTCATGCAGATCAGGAGGAACAGCAGGACGACCGTCAGCCCCGTAAACCGTGCGCGCAGCAAGGTGGCCGGGGTGATCGCGACCGCCTCCCAGCGGATTCGACTGTGCTCGCCAGGAGTTCTGGGCATCGTGTCACCTCAGCGTGGGAGCGCCGGCGGGGCGGCCACGCCGCAGGGGCCGTGCGCTCGGTGTCTCACGTGCGTGCGGTTTTCGGCGCAGCCGCGGAATACTTCGCCGCGTCGCCGGCAGCCGACTGCAGCGTCGCCCGTCGGCGTCTGGAGGGGGTAGTCGACACCCGGCCGTACTGCGGGCTCGCCGTCAAACGGCGGGAAAGGTTGTCCCCCGCGGAGGTCTCCATTGCGCTCTCCGCGCCGGGCTGCCGACCGAGTACGTCGAGACTCTGGAACTGTCGTTCGGGATCGTCCACGTGCGCGCGCAGCGTGTAGGCACGCGCGTAATTCTCACGGACCGGCTTGGACGCGACGCCATGCAAGTCGATCAGCACTGGCGCTATGGCGATACGCAGATCGAGCTCCCAACGATGCCGCTCGTCAGCCTCCTGCAGCCGCGCAGTCAGCGCCAGTGCGGACTCGAGATGACCGAGGGCCTCGCGCATGGCGAACCGTTGCTGGGCGCGCGCCGCCGCCGCCGTCAGGTAGCGCAGGGCACGCGCAAAATCGCGACTGCGCTCGAAGTGCGGCGCCAGCAGCGCGGCAATCTCGATCGCGCGCTCCCCGTACGCGGATTCCAGCGCCTCACCGACGCGCTGGTGCAGCCGTTGGCGCTGCCCCTCGGGAATCTCGGCATACGCCGCTTGCCGGTACAGCTCGTGGATGAACGCGTAGCGCCGCGCCACGCTTCCGTCTGGCCATTCCGTCGCCCCGACCACGCGCAGAAACGAGTGGGAACGCGCCAGAATTTCACAACGCGCTTCGGCGTCGTCAGCGGCGCACTTCAGCGCCGCCGCAACGGCTTGCACGTCGAAGTGGTTCCCCGCCACGCTGGCCGCCTCGATGAGACTGCGATTCGCCGGAGTCAGGCCCTCGAGCTGCATGGCCATCATCCGCCGCGTATCTTCCGGCACACCGAGCTGGAGCTTCTCCACCGTGGTGCTCAGCGCCCACCCCGGAGCGGTCTCGAGTATCCATCCACGCGACAGCATGTGCTCGACTGCAGCAACGACGAAGAGCGGATTGCCGTCGGTGTAGTTGTGCAACAGCGGCGCCAGCGCCGGAGCCACGTCGCCACCCGGGAAACGGGTCTCCACATAGTTCCGCACGTCCTCCAGAGTGAGCTCGTGCACCGGCAACTCCACGCAGCGCTGCGGCCTCTGCCGCACCGCGTGCAACAAGGCGTGCTCGCGGACGGCAAGCTCGGCGGGGCGGTAGCTGCCGATCACCAGCAGACGCGCCGGTTCACGGCGCTGTCCCAAGACGGAGATGAGATCCACCGTCGACGGATCGCTCCAATGCAGATCCTCGAGAACCAGCACCAGCGTCAGGTCGGTACTCAACGCCTCGGTAAAGGCCGCCAGCTCGCGCAGCATGCGCTCGGGTCGCGCCACCTGCAGCGCCTGCCGTAAGGCTTGCGGATCGTCCTCGACCAGCCACGGCACCTGCGCCAGCCACGTGGGCGCGATCCGACGCAGCAATGCCACCGCCGGACGTGGATCGGTTCGGTGTGCAAACAGCTCGATCGCGTCGAGCACCGGCATGTACGGCTCGGGCACACCGTGTTGCTCGACACAGGACCCTTGCCAGATCCACACGGGCGACGCTCGGTGATCCGCGGCCACCGTAGCAAGGAAGGCCTCTATCAGCGTGGTCTTGCCCACGCCGGCCGGGCCGGTGACGAAGACGACCTGACGCTTCCCGGCGCAGGCTCGCGCAAACAGCTCGCGCAGCTGTTCCAGCTGCGCCGCGCGTCCCACAAACGCGCAGGTGCCCGTCTCCGCGCCGCGCCGCGGCGCTTCCGCTGGGGCGGGTGCCGGTGGCTCGCACGTGTTCGGAATGAAACGAAAGCCACGCCGATGTACGGTTTCGATGCAACGCGGCCGCTTGGAATCGTCACCCAGCGCGGCGCGCAGCTCACCGATGGACTTGCTCAGTGTATCCGGTGTGACGGCGATATTCGGCCACACCGCGTCCAACAGCTCTTCCTTGCTCACCAGCACCCCAGGCCGGTCCGCGAGATATTCCAGCACCGCCCAGGTCTTCGGCCGCAGTGGAATCGTCCGCCCGCCGCGTGTGAGGCGACCGCCACGGCGGTCGAGGCGGAACGAGAAGAAGTCAACCGCCTCGCGGCTCTCTGCGAGCGACTCATCTGAGGTTTCCATCGGAACACCGCCAAGCCGGTAATGGGCAAACCCACGCTGGCGGCCGAATAGCACATTTTCCACCCGCAGCGCGAGTACCCAGAAGCGAGGAGCCGTGCGCCGCAATCGCGGCCGGTCCGAAGGTCAGTCTTGCTGAGGCTTGGGTTGCTGGGGGGCGTCCGGGACTTCCACTTGCGGCTGCTCGACGCCCCCCGAGCCATGCCGCACGCCTGGAAGCCGGGCTTCAGAATTGCCCGCCGCTTCGTCAGCCGTGGGTGAGTCGGGCTTTTCCACTCCCTCGACAACCGGCACTTGTTCCGCCTCTTCCCCGGCAGGCACCTGCGCGAGCACGACGCACGGCGCCGGCGCTCGCACACCTGGCCGGACGTCCGCCACCGGCATCGACGCCCGCGCGGCGCCCCGCGCTTGCGCCACTGACGCGATCAACAATACAAGCACACTGATCTCAAGTCGTTTCATGAACATACGATACCAGAGATCGGTTGCCGAAAAAACGTCAATATCCGGCACGCGCCCGGCGCGCAATTTCACGCTCCAGGAGTGATTCGTAGATCGGTTTGCTGCCGAGCGCCGCCGCAATTGCATAGGCCACGAGACTCGCAACCACCAGCGGGAGCACCAACGCGTACGCACCGGTCATCTCGATCAGCAGGACAGCGCCGGTCAGCGGTGCCCGTACGATGCCCGCGAACAGTCCCGCCATTCCAGCCGCGGCCAGCGTGGGCATCGAGACCGCCCACGCAGGGATCAGCGCAACGCAACCGCCGTGGACCACCAGCCCCAGCAGCGCCCCCAACACCAGGAGTGGAGCGAAGATGCCGCCGGGTGCCCCGACCACGTAGCTGCCCACGGTCAGGACGAACGTCAGCGGCAGCAACCACAACGCCGCGGCCGGGCCGATGCGCCCGTCGAGCACCTTGGTGGCAAACAGCACGCCCCCACCCGGCAGCGCGGGAATAAACCAGGCGACCGCACCAAGCACCGCGCCCACGCCGGCGCCGAGCACCCACGCCGGCACGGCTCGTCGGCAACGATCCGCAAGCGTGAAGGTACGCAACAGTGCGCCGTTGAAGCACGCCGCGAACACGCCGCTCAGGATCCCGACCACACAGACCGGCGCCAACGTTGCCAACGGCGCCGGCAACGCGCCGTGCAGCGGCAGCTCGGCCACCGGCCCGAACCACTGGCGGACGCACTGATCGGTCACCACCGACGCGAGCAGGGTGCCAAGATAGATCGCCGGCCGCAGCTCGCACTTGAACTCTTCCAGCACCAGCAGCGTCCCCGCCAATGGGGCATTGAACGCGCCCGCCAAGCCGGCGCCCGCTCCAATCACCAGCAGCGTCCGCCGCGCCACCGCTGACAAGCGGCAAGACACTCCGAGCTGATGCGCCAACGATGCACCCATTTGCACCGTCGGCCCTTCGCGACCGAGGACCAAACCGCCGCCGATGCCGAGCACGCCACCAACGAACTTCACCCACACCACCGAAAATGGCCACAGTGGAAGTTTGCCGCGCTCGACACCATCGATGTGCTGGATACCGCTGCCCGCCGCTTGCGGGGCAAACCGTCCGGTCATCCACACGGCCAATGCGACCACGGTCGCACACACGGCGATCAACAGCGTCGCCCCCTGCAGACCCAAGGGCTTGGCCCATGCCGTGAGTTGCTCGCGTTGCTGCAGTGCCACGGTCAACGCGGCGTGAAAGGCAACCGACAAACCACCCACAAGCACGCCACTGGCAAGCACCGCCAGCCAGAACGACTTTCCAAGCTCCGGCACGGCGGCTGCGGTCTCGCCAGCGGACGTGGTGACTGACTGCGTTTCTTTCAAGCGGGCCTCCCAGAGTCTCGACGGTTCCCGGCACTCTACGGAAATCTGCACGGCATCACGCCGCCATTTTGCACAATACGAGAGATCCCGAAACATGCGCGGGGACGCAACGAGCGAAGGACCAACAGTGCCACCGCCCAAGTCTGGAGATTGGAAGCCCGCCGGATCAGCCCGTTGAAACGACGCTGCAGCGGCCCCCCGGTAGCTCGCGAACGTGGCTAACCCCAGCGACCAATCCTGTCCTGAGGCTCCCCGAAGGGGGGAGCGGCCCATAGAAAAGACGCCGGCCGCAGGCCCTCTAGACGGCGTCCAACGGGTACGTTAAAGGAGCCGGGCCGGCATGGTCAGCCGCCGGCGTTGATCAACAGGGGTGGAGTACGGCGAATGACGGATTGGCGGATACTGATCGTAGCGGCGCTCGCGCTAAGCGTCGGCGGCTGCAGCAAGAGCCCACAAGAGCAAGCGCGCGATAAGCTGGTGGGCGAGATGGGCGTGGTATGGGCGCCCGGAAATTTTCTTGAAGCCGCCAAGAATGGCAAGGACAATGTGGTGGCCCTGTTCCTCGACTCCGGGATTGATTCGGAGACCACCGACAGCACCGGCAAGACGGGGTTGATCCTGGCCGCCCAAGAGGGACACACGAGCACCGCAAAGACCCTGCTCGACAAGGGCGCCGATCCGAACAACTCCGATAAGGACGGCAAGACCGCACTCATCTGGGCCAGCGATGCCGATCACATCGACACCGTGCTGCTGCTTTTGAAGAAAGGGGTCAAGGTAAACATGAAGGCCAATGACGGCACCACGGCGTTGTCCGCCGCGCGCAAATCCGGCGATGCCGATCTGGTCAAGGCACTCGAAGCCGGCGGCGCCACGTCGTAGGCAGCTTCGACATGCGCCGCGCGAAATCCGACGAGCAGAGGAGGAGTCCCATGCGAAGCATCCCTACATTGATTGGCGCCTTGATCGTTGCGGCCCTCCCGATGGCGGCGCGTGCTCTGCCCACGGTCAACACCATTCTCGCAAAAACCAAGGAATCGTCCGATCCGCCACGCCCCAGCACGCGCACCATCGCGATCACCGTCGACAACCTGGGAGAGGCGCAGAAATTCGTTGCCCGCCAGGCGCGCAAGCAGATGGCCGACGGCAAACGCATGACGACGGTGTTGATGGAACCCGCCGACCTGCGCGGCATGGCCTTCATGGTCTTCGAGCCCAAGGATCAGTCGAAGCCGACGATCATGTGGACCTACGTGCCGTTCGTGCGGCGGGTGCGAAAGATCATCGCGGTCGACAACTACGAATACTTTCTCGGCACCGACTTCACGTATGCCGATCTCGGCTTCAGCTTCATGCGCTCGCACACTACCTACCGCGTCGTCGGCGAAGAGCAGCATGCAGGCAGTGCCGCATACAAGGTCGAAGAAAAATTCCTGCCCGGCCAGATGTTCTATTCCCGCATCGTCAGCTGGATTGCCAAAGATACCATGCTGCCACTCGAACGCGACTATTACGATCCGAGCGGGAAGCAATGGAAAAAGGAGACGTTCGACTCAGTGTCGGTGATCAGCGGTATGCCGACGGTGATGCACGTTCAAATGAAGGACCTCGAGGCCAACACGAGTAGCGATCTCAACCTCAGTCAGGTTCAATACGACGTCGAGTTGCCCGACACCCTCTTCGACCCGGATCATCTCCCCCGCTTGACCGACACCGCGGAGTGGGCCCCAGTCGGTGCTACCAAATAAGGGGCCTGCGGTCGGCGCCTTTTCCATGGGACGCTCCCCGTTGGGTCGCTGCGAGCGCTAATGAATCCGAGAGGACCCTTTCAAGTTCGAGAGAGTGTTGAAGGAGAACGATGAAAACACACCACAAATGGCTGCTGGCGATCGCACTCGCGGTCAGCATCGCCGCATGGCTGGCGTGGACGATGTTGACCGCTGAGAGCGACCTGAAGCCACAAGGGCGGCTTGACGTGCCCGGCCTGCAGCGCCTCGTCTGAGCTTCGCGGGTTACCTCACGGCCCTACGTTTGCCGCGGGCGGCGCACCTGCCGCTGCTGTGCCATCGGCATCGAGCGCGTGCAGCTTCTCCGCCCAGCCGGTCGCCGCAGCGCGATCGCCGCTTTGCGCCGCAAACTGGAGGAGCGCCGTCAGGATGTCGCGGTCGCCGGTAAACCGGCGCTGCGCCTGTTCCAACACCGTCAGCGCCTTGGGCCGCTGGTTGAGGCTCTCCAGCGCCACCGCGTAGACGTACGCGTAGCGCGGATTTTCGGGGCTCAGCTCAGTGGCCTTGGCGAACTCCGCCAGCGCCTCGTCGGTGCGTTTCTGGCGCACGAGGACCAGACCGAGGGCATAGTGTACGTCGGCGCTCGCCGCATGGATCGCGAGCGCCCGGCGCAACACACGCTCGCCGTCGGCTTCGCGGCCTTGCTCGCGATAGAGGTCGGCGAGGTTGACGTAGGACGGCATGAACGACGGCTGCATGCGGATGGCACGCTGGTAATCCGCCTCGGCGCGCTCGCGATCGCCGAGACGCGCCTCCAGGGAACCGAGATTCAGCCACGACTCCGCACGATCGGCATTGTAGCCCTGGACGTTGCGATACTCCGCCAGCGCCTGCTCAAACAAGCGTCGCTGATCGGCAGTCAGCGCGGCCGACGGAGCCGCATCCGCGAGTGCGTTCAACGCTTCGAGTCGGACCGTGCGGCTCGGATCGCTGAGCAGCGGCCCGCCGGTTTGCCAGCGGTGTTTGGGTTCCCACGCGATGAGAAGTGCGACGGCGGCGCGGCGTACCAACGGCTCGGGATCCTGCAATGACTGCTCAACCACCTCCATCGCCGGCGGCTGCGCCGGACTCGCGATGAGGCTCAGCGCCGTTGCCCGCACGATCGCCGGAGAGGATCGATCGGCCACGATTGCGCTCAGCTGCCGATCCGCCCCAGCTTGGTGGAGACGTCCGGCGGCCAATGCCGCAGCGTAGTTGGGTCCGCGCGTGCGCGTCGGGCCGTACCACTTTACCACCGCATCGGCGGCCCATTGCGCCGAGCGCTCGCGGTGGCAATCGGTGCAGGTGTTGGGTGTTCCCAGCGTCACGGAGAGATCGGGGCGCGGGACGCGGAAGCTGTGATCGTGACGCGTGTGGACCACCATGTAGTTGCGCGCCAGCATGTGGCACTGCACGCACCCCGGGCCGTCCGTGCCTGCCTTGTGGTGATGATGCTCCGGCGTGTCATACCGCGACGGCAGATGACACTGCGCGCACAGCGCATTGCCTTCGGCACGCAGGCGCCCACTGTGCGCATCGTGACAGTCGATGCAGACGACGCCGTGCTCGTACATCCGGCTTTGGAGAAACGAGCCGTACTCGAACACCTCATCGAGGATCTCGCCGTCGGCGTGGTAGAGCCGCTCGTCGAGCAACGACAGGAGATAGCTCTGCCCCAACGGTTCGTCTTGGCGGTACGCCGCGCCGATCTGTGCGCGCCGCGCATGGCAGCGCGCGCAGACGATCTGCCCGGGCGCGGCCTTTCCGCCGGTGAGGTGCGCGATGGGGGCGTTGCCCTCGAAGGTCCACGAACGGCCACGTCCCGACAGATCGACGACGAGCCCCCGCGTCGGATCGTCAGCGGCGGCGCCGGTGTGTTTGTCACGGGCCCATTCGACGTGTCTCGAGCCGGGGCCATGACAAGCCTCGCACGAGACATCCACCTCCGACCACTGCGTCGCAAACGTCTCGCGGGCCGCATCGTAATTCTTGCGGATGTTGGTCGAGTGACAATCGGCGCACATGTAGTTCCAGTTCTCGGCTGGGCCGGTCCAGTGGAGCACGTCGTGAAAGTCCACCTTCTCGTCCGGATACAAATGGAACCAACGCTGGCCACCGGCCGTCTTGGGACGCGTGTCCCAGCAAATGCTGAGCGCCTGCAAGCGCCCGCCGGGGAGATCGACCAGATATTGTTGCAGAGGATCGATGCCGAAGGTGTAGACGATGCGATACTCGTGCAGCACACCGTCAGGACCATCGGTGCGCACGAAGAACGAGCCATCCTTCTTGAAGAAGGTCGAGGTCACCCCGTTATACGTGAATGTCGCGTTATCGAAGTTGCCGAGGACGGTGGTCGCGTCGGCGACCTGCATGGCGCGATCGTGATGCGATCCGGTAAAGCGTTCGACCTGGCTCTTATGGCACGGCGCACACGTCGCGCGCCCGACGTAAGCCGGTTCCGGCGCAGCCACCGGGCTCGCCGCGCCACTGGGCAGCGGCGTGGCAGCGAACACGCGGCTCGCCGCCATTGCGGCGATGCCGATCGCCAACGCAGCGCTGCGCGCTTGCCGGTGTCTCAGGCCGGCCTTGCAGCTACGCATCCAGCCTTTGACGCTTGGCTGTGTCAGCGCGGGCGCAGGAGCAGCTCGGTGCGGCGGTTGGCCGCTCGCCCCGCAGCAGTGTCGTTGGACGCCACCGGATGGTATTGGCCCGCAGAGATCGCCCGCAGCCGTGAGGGATCAACGCCGTTCTCCTGCAGGTAGCGTACGACAATCGAGGCGCGTTCGCCAGCAAGCTCCCAGTTGGTGGGATAGCGGCCGGCAAGCTCGGGACCGATCGGCAGATTGTCCGTATTGCCGATGACGTCGACCTCATAGGTCTCCCCGGCGATTTGCGGAGCGACCTTGGCAAGCGCACCACGCCCCTGTGGGCTCAGCTCCACGGCACCTTCGCGATACAGCAGCGCACTGGACATGCGGACGTGGATGCCGTCCTGCAGTTCTTTGATCTCCACCTGATCGGCGTTGACCTCGGCCTGTAAAGAGTGCTCGATCGCCTGCTGCGCTTTGAGCATGCTGTTGTACGTGGACTGCATGACGCAGCCGCTCAGCAGCACCGTAACCGCAAGTGCAGAGAGTAAGGGTGTGGTCCGAATCCATCCGTGTCGCATGCTCAACCTCCTCGCGTCTGCGCTTGTCATTAGGGACATGTTGCTTTTGATGCAAGGGTTGCAACGGGGCGGCGTCGCGACCAAACGGGGGCGGTCGTGCCTGGTCAGCGATCCAGCGCGCGGAGATGACCGGCCCGACCAATGCTGTCGCCGGCATGCCGAACAGCGTGACACGCATGACGCGAGTGACGCGCCCGCGCCTGACGGTCGACGGTCGTCACGTGATCGCGAGCCGGCGCGGGCCGAGGCTATCCGCGCGGCATCTCGACCGCGCCAACGGCATAGGCGACCGCCGCTGAGGCGGTGAGCAGATCGGCGGTGCTTTGGATGACCGTATAGCGCGCGTTGGCGAGATCGCGGCCGGCGGTGAGCAGCTCGACGATGGTGCTGAGCCCTTGCCGGTAGGTGTCGAGGTTCGCCGCATACGCCTCCTCGGTGGCGGCAAGCAGCGCCTGCGCGTAGTCGTACTTGTGGCGGGTCGCCTCGAACTCGTGATAGGCGCGCCACACTTCGGCGATGGCGTCGATTTCGTCGGTCTGCAGGACGGCGACCGCCGCTTCCCGATCCGCCTCCGCCCGGCGCAGCTGGTTGAGGCGCTGGAAGCCGGTGAAGAGGTCCCAGCTGAGGGCAATCTGACCGGTATACTGGGGCTGTACCGGCTTCTCGGTTGGCGGGCCGTCGAACTGAAAGTTCCGCGCCTGCTCGCTGTAGTTCCCGAGCGCGGACAGCGCCGGATAGAAGTCGGCGCGGGCGCGATCGACGCCGCTGTCGCGGGCTTTCAGGGTGGCAACCTGCGCGGCGAGATCGGGCCGGCGGCGTACGGCATCGGCGATCAGGTCATCGACCTGGCTGCCGAGCGACACCGACACCTGCTGGCTCTGCAGACCCTCGACCTCGAACGGGGCATTGGCGGCGACGCCGAGCGCCTGCGCCAGCGCGGCCTGGCCCTCGTGCACGAACAACCGTGCATTGGCGAGATCGAATTCCGACTGGGCGACGCGCTCGCGCGCCAGCAGCAACGCCGGCTGGGTCGCCAGGCCGAGCTCCACGCGATCGCGCACCGCGTTCGCATCGGTCGTGGCCAAGGTCAGGTTCTCCGCCGCGGCGGTGACGCCCGCCTTGGCGGCGGCGAGGGCATAGAAGCCGCGCTGCGTGGCGAACACCACCGACTGCAGCTCGCGGTCGAAGGTGAAATTCGCCGCGGCAAGCCGCTGGCGCGCGATCTCGTCGTCGGCATTCCGCCGCCCGAAGTCAAACAGCGTGTACGTGAGTTGCAGCACCGGTTTCGCGTACGATTCCTTGAGCACGCCCGTCTTCCCGGGCAGCTCCTCGATGCGGCGCGAGTAGCCGGCGGGCACAGCGGCGCTCAGGCGCGGATAGTAGGCGGCCCGGGAGGCGCCGTAGGATGCGGCTGCGGCGCGTGCGCGCTCCCAGGCGGCGCGAGTGGCGGGATTGTTGGTGAGCGAGATGTCGATCAGTTTCGCGAGACCAAACTCGGGCGGCGTGGCGGCTGCCGCGGGCGACGGGGTGGAAACCTGGTCGGGGACGTGAGCCGCCGTCGGGATCGCGTATTCCGGAGCGGACGCCGCCGGCGGCGACCAGGCCTGATTCGCCGCTGCGGGGGCGTAGCGGTTGGGCGACAGCTCGGGCCGCGCGGTGATCGCGGCGCAGCCGGCGAGGGCGGCCAATGCCACGGCTGCGATGGCAACGCCCGGCTGGCACGAGCAGGGAGCCTCGAAGTGCATGCGCGCGCGTCGCCTCGTGTCACGCGGCCATGATGGCGGCAAATTGCTGGTCGAGCTCACCGGTGAGGACGACGAGCCGTTCAAAGGAGTCGATCTCCGCAAGCAGCGGACGCCGCGCGCTCAGCGGCCAGTCGGCGATCTCGGCGTACGAGTTGGACGCGATGCGGCTGACGAGGGTGTGGAGCGTCTGTTCCAAGTCGTCGACGCGATGGCGGTCGCGGAGGGCTGCGGCGCCGCTTCGGTCCGGCGACCGCTCCGCGAAGTACGCGCGCCACGCGCCCAAGCGCCGCCGCAGGCCGTCTTCGAAAGCGCGGCGTGCCGCCGCGCTGGCAGGCGAAAGGGTCGGCTGAGCGGCTCGGCCCCCTGCAATCCACCCCAGGCGATGGGCGATGCGGCGCAGCGTGCCAGCAGCATCGATGATCGCATCGGCGCTGACGCGACTGCGCGGCCCTTCGAGGCGCGCGTCGTCGGCGACGGCGAGCAGCTGGCCGAGCGTGCCGGTCGATTGCTTCTCCAGCGCCTCGATCGTCGCGTCGTCTGGGGGCGGCGCGCCGACCGGGATCAGCTGCAAGTCGTTATCGAGCAGCGTGCGCAGGCGCGGCAGCATCGAGGCTGACGCGTAGTCGGGCCACAGCACGAGAAACACGCACCCGGTCACGCCGACCCCCAGCAGCACCGCCCAGGTCCGCCACAACGCCTCGTAGATGTCCGGGCTCGGGCTGAGACCGGCGAAGACCAGGACGAACGCAGTTCCGGCTTGCGCGCCGGCGGAGTTGATGCGGTTGCTGCTCTGCGCCGCCCATGCGCAGCCGATCAGGGCGAGAAAGCAGGCGATCATGTAGCTTACAACCGTGTCGAAGTTCGGCGTGACGACGATGATCGCGACGATCGCGATCGCCCCTCCGGTCAGCGTGCCGACGAGACGCAGCGTCAGCTTGCGCAGGGTGGCCCCATGGCTCGGCATTCCGGCGGTCAGCACGGTCCACAGGGCGGCCGTCATATCCGGTCGCCGCGAGGTCAGCGCGATCACCAGCATCACCGCCATGGCCACTCCCAGCTTGAGCGCGTGGCGAACTGTCTCGGGATCCGTGATGCGGGCCGGCGCGGCAGCCGCGGTGCCGGCGATGCCGGCGGAAAGCTGTGGGTATGCGGCGGTCTTGTCGAGCAAGCGCGCGAAGGCGTGCAGGCCGAGGTTGAAGTTGGAGAGGTTGGCGAGCTCGTCCGGATTGACGCCGGGTCGCGTGTGCGGCCCGAGCGCCGTGGAGTGTGCATCGAGCTCGGCGAGGGCCGTAGCGATCGCATCGTTCAGGGAGGCTGGCGGGTCGCTGGCGGCGGAGAGGCCGGCGCGCACGTGGGCAGCGAGGGCCGCGAGCATGTCCTCGATCGCGTCGAGTGCGCGCTCGATCTCGGCGCGCAGCAGCTGGCGCAGGCTGTCCGTCACCCGCGCGCGGGTCAGCGTGTGCAGGCGCGCGAGCTCCATGCGCAGCCGCTCATTGAGCGTGACCAGTGCCAGCAACTGCGCCGTGCGGCTCGTGCGCGCGCCTTCGCGCTCGACACGGGCCAGGAGGTTGAGGAACTCCGTCATCGCCGAGCGGCCGGTGACCGGCGCCAGCGCCGCCCGGGCGGCCGGGTCGAAGTACCCCTGCTGCACCAGGCGCACGCCGACGCGCAGGTCGTCGAGGTCGCGAGCGACGGAATCGAGCAGCTCCGACTCGGCCGGGTCGGGCCACGCGTAGGCGTCGAACAGCAAGATGGTCCCGAACGCAATCACCGCGCCGCCGAAGGTCGCCGCCGCAGCCCAGCCGAACCCCTCCGGATCGAAGACAACCGAATACAGGGTGCCGAGCGCCGTGATCCCGACCAGCAACCAGGCGTTCGCAAGATTGTAGCGCTTGACCAGGAAGGCCCGGGTGGCGACCAGCGCGGCAAAGGCGGGAACGTAGAACCAGGGCGCCTCTACCAGAATACCGGCGAGCGGGACGGCGGCGATGAGCAAGGTCCCCTCGGTGGCGATCAACGCACCGGCTTGCCCCGGAGTCATCATCGCGCGCGGCGCCGCGGCGACCGCCCACAGCAGGTAGGGGCCCAGGGAGCTCTCGACGTGCGCCGCGGCCATGACGCCGATCCCCAGCGAGGCCATCAGCGCCAGCCGGACGGCCCGCGCCAAGCGTTGCGGGCGGGCGGCGAGCTCGTCGGCAAGATAGCGGAGCAGCGGTCGGGGCGAGCCGGTGAATCGGCGGACGGCTGCCGGAGTCCAGCGCACCGCGAGCTCGGTCGACGGGCTCATCGGAACCCTTGAATGGTCACGACCGCCGTGGCGCCCATGCGCAGCGGCCGGTCGGCATCGCGGTCGTCGACGACGACGCGGACCGGAAAGCGCTGCGAGAGCCGCACCCAGTTGAGGGTCGGCGCGACCGCCGGCAGTCCGTCGACAGTCGCGCCGTTCTCCTGGTAGAGCGCCCAGCCAATGCCCTGGACGCGGCCGCGAAAGCGGTGGTTGGGATAGGCGAGGAGAAAAATATCGGCGGTCATGCCCTCGGCGATGTGGGGCAGGAAGTTCTCGCGGAAGTTGGCGATCACGTACCAGGTGCGGTCGTCGACCATGCTGAGCACCTGGCGGCCCTCGTTGGCATATTGGCCGACGGCGATGTTGAGGTTGGTCACGTAGCCGTCGAACGGCGCACGCACCGAGCAGTAGTCGACGTTGAGCTTGGCGTCGGCGACTTCGGCCTCGGCGGCCTTGAGACGCGCGTTGATGTCGCCGTGCTGGCCGAGCTGGCTTTGCGCGCGCTTCACCTCGGATTCGGCGTTGCGCACCGCCGCGTCCTGCGCCTCCACCTGGGCGCGCGCATTGTACACGTCGTTCGCGGTGACGAAGTGTTTGTCGAGCAGCGGCTCGATGCGCTTCAGGTACTGCCGGGCATAGGCGGCGTCGGCCTCATGGCGGCTCTGCTCGGCGCGCGCAGCAGCGATCGCATCGTCGTAGGCCTGCACCTCGAGCTGGGTCAGCACGAGCTGCGCCTCGAGCTTGTCGAGCGCGTGCTGATAGGGCCGCGGGTCGATCTCGAACAGTAGGGCACCGGCGGCCACCCGTTGGTTGTCGACCACCGGCAAATCGACGATCGGGCCGCTCACGTGCGGCGCGATCCCGACTGTGTTGGCTCGCACGTAGGCGTCGTCGGTGCGCGGATAGACGTAGTACTGGCGCGCGGCATAGAGGCCGGCGACGACGGCGCCGGCGATGATCGCCACACTCACGACCGCGCCGGCGACGCGGCGAACGCGCTCCCCTCGTTCGCTGGCGGCGGGCGGCATCCGATCAGCCTCAGAAGCGGTTGAAGCAGATCACGTAGACCAGGCTGGAGATCAGCACCGCCAGGCTCACATACACCAGCGCGGCCAGCCACAGGTGCTGGTCGATGCCGAGCGCGATGAACAGGAGACGGCACAGCGCCGCCAGCACGACGCCCGCCACCACGCAGAACAGCCAGGCCGGAAAGTTCGCCCCTGCGAGGTTGATCACCGGATCGCAGGCGTACAGGCCGGCGCCGGATGAGATCGCTGCCACCGCGCGCGCCGCATACCGCTCTCCCCTCGAGGTCTTCCGCATACCCGTGGCCGTCAGGTCCGTGGTGGCAATGGATGGCGTCATATCCTCCGGCCAGATTGACCCGTGTATATGGCGTGCACAAAGGCCGCGTCAAGCGTCACGGGACGCGCGGCGGGAGCCACGCGTGTGCCGGTGCCGGAACACCGCATTTCCCACGAAGGTGGCCAGGGGCATAGGTTTCAGCGGCCCAGCGGTCCCGCCGGTAGCGGTATCGCAACAGACCAGTTCGAATCTTCGGGGACGGAGGGCGACACGTCCCCAGGAGCGAACGTTTACTTCCAGGCCGGATGCTTCTTGGCTGGCGCGGCCGCCACGCACGTGCCGTTCTGGCAGCTCCCGCTCTGGCAGTCGTGCCCCCGGTTGCACACGCCGCCGTCGGCGCATTGACTCGCGCAGTCACCGCCGCAGAGGTTGCTGATGTCGCTGGGCGCGCAGCAGGTGCCGGTGGCGCAGGCGAAGCTCTTGCAATCGTCGTTGGTGGTGCAGCCCTGGCCGTCGCGGCAGTGATTCGCGCAGTTGCCGTTGCAGGCGGGGCCGCAGCACCGGCCGCCCGAACAGGCACCGTTCTGGCAGTCGCTGTTGGTGCGGCAGATGCCGGCGTCCGGGCACTTGGCGCCACACGTGCCACCACATTGATTGCTGGCGTCGCTCGGCGTGCAACACTTGGCGTTCACGCAGGCAAAGTGAGAACAATCGGCGCCGCTGCTGCATCCTTGCCCGTCACGGCAGCTGTTCGAGCAATTACCGTTGCACGCCGGACCACAGCAGCGTTTGCCGGAACACACGCCGGTCTGGCAGTCGCCGTTGTGCGCACACACGCTGGCGTCCGGACACTTGACGCCACACTTGCCGCCACAGCGGTTCGCGAAATCGCTCGGCTTGCAGCACGTCCCGTTGATGCAGGCGCCGAACTTTCCACAGTCGCCGTCTGCGGCGCACGTTTGCCCGGCAGCCACGCCGGGAGTGGTCAGCAACCGGAGACTCACGACCACAACAACAGCCGCGAAGGTGATCCAGCCCCTGAAGATGCTCACGCTGGCACAGCGCCGCCGAGTCGAGGAATCCATCGTCATTCTCCGTGCCACGCGCAGTACTCCGGGCGACGTTTCAGGTCAACCAACTCCAAGAGGAAAATTTCTCGCTCTTTCCGTCAGTGCCGCCATGTACTTCCGCGTCCCGGCAAGAAAAGCGTATGCTGCGTCACGGAAGGGGAGGCCTCACTCGATGGGCACAGTAGAGAAGGGCTGCAACGATTTGGACCAACCCGTCGGTTTGGCGGTGTTCTGATGCGACGGCTACAGGCGATTCGCCATGACTTGCGCGCGCGGCGACACACCGCCCTCCTGATCGCAATCGTGACCTTGTTCGCCGTGCGGCCGTTTCTCGGCGACACCGGCGCTGGCGCGATCCTCTTCAGCCTCGCGATGCTCCTCGTGCTGCTCGCTGCTCTGCTCACCATCCAGATCGACGATCTGGTGGGCGAACGAACCCAGCTCTTGGCGCAGCGGCGACGCAGAGCCTTCGTCGGCTGGGCGCTCGCCGTGCCGGCAGTCGCCGAGCGCCTGTGGCTGTTCTTCGCCCCCAGACCATGGATCATCGTGGTGGGGTCGGCGTCGTGGCTGCTGTTCTTCGCCTACGTGACATGGAGCCAACTGCGCAGCCTGCTGAAGCAGCGGCAGATAACCAGCGAGACCATTAGCATGTCGATCTCGATCTACCTGCTGCTCGGGCTGAGTTGGGGACTTTTGTACATCGTGATCTACACGCGCCACCTGGAGGCGTTCAGCTTCGGAGGCGGTCCCGGAGTCGACGAGCAGCACATGTTTCCGATTTTCATCTACTTCAGCCTGACGACACTCTCGACCATCGGTTTCGGCGACATCACGCCGCTCACCTTGCCGGCGCGTTACGCGGCGGTCGCGGAAGGGATTACCGGACAGTTCTATCTAGCGATTCTCGTCGCCCGCCTGGTGGGGATGCAGATGAGCGCAGCCACGACGCCCGCTCCGGCGCACGAGCAGCAGACCGAGAACCCGGATCGGTGACTCATTGGATCCACCCCTGTTGCTGGAATCGCTGCTTGAGCACATCGGCGATTTCCTTGGCGGTCGCCTTGGCTCGGCCCTCAACTTTGCTGCTGCCACTCGCCTCGCCGTACACCTTCATCCCACCGCTAATGATCAGTCCCGCCGGATTGGCGGTTGCAATGAGGCCGACAACTCCCAAGGCCGCGCCCGGGGATTTCCCGCCGCCGGCATCGACGCTGCCGGATCCGAGTTTGCGCAGCCCCTGCGCGGTCATCTGGAAGCCTTCCACCGCCGTCTTCAACGAGGACGCCCCGGCACCGAATCCGATGGCGACGCGCTCGGCGGTACTGCCCTCGTGAACGGACACGAGATAGCCGCGGATCACAATGTCGTTGATCTGCGGCATCGTTCCCGCACCCGCTCGCGCCGCCGGCATGCCCATGCTTTGAATCTGCTGGACCAACTGCGACGCAATTTCGGCGCCCAACTGCTGGCCGGTCGCGATCTCCTCGGGAGTTTGCGACGCATCGGCAGCCTGGCCGGCAAACGCGGAGCCGGCCGGAACATCGGCGGCGCTGGCGGCGAAGTCGTACACCCAAATCTCATTGGGCCGCGGCAGTTGCCCGGTTACGAGTTGCTGGCGGTCGGTGACCTTGGTCGAGGCGCAGCCGCTCACAAGGGCTGCGGCAAGCAGACCTATGTGGACCATTCTCAGAGAGCCGAGCTTCGCCCTCCACTCACGCCCCATATACTCGGTCTCCATTTTATCATCCCCCTTCGATATCTTGAGTGGCGGACTCGCGCACCGCTGAATCACGCTCTTTTGCCATCTCTCGCCACCCCATGCGAACCCACAGTCAGAATCTCGCCAGGCGCTGGAAGAACCAGAACGCCGCGAGGGTGCCGATGGCGTAGGGCGCCATCCGCGGCGCATAGCGCTGCAGGCGGAGCCCCACCCCGACGTGCTTCGCCAGCGCCACCACGCTCAGCACTGCGGCCACGAATACCAGTTGCCCGCATTCGACCCCGACGTTGAAGGCGAACAGCGCGAGCGGGATGTCCCCCTGTGGGAGCCCGATGTCGGCGAGCGCGCTCGCAAACCCGAAGCCGTGTAGCAGCCCGAACGAAAACGCCACCACCCACGGCCATCGCGCCGTGAGCCCGATCCAGCCGCGCTCCATGTGCACGATCTCGACGGCCAGGAGCAGGATGCTGAGCGCGATCGTCGCCTCGACTGGCGGACCGGGCAGGCGCACCAGGCCGAGGGTTGCGAGCCCGAGCGTGATCGAGTGCGCGAGCGTAAACGCGGTGATGGTCCAGAGCAGAACCCGGCCGTTCCGGACAATCAGGATCAGGGCCAGGACGAAGAGCAGATGGTCGAAGCCGAAGAGGATGTGCTCGAGTCCGTGGGTGAGATAGGCGCCCATCACCGCGAGCGGCCCGCTCGCGGCGGTGATCTCCACCCAGGGTTGCGAGGCCCGTACCAACGTGGTCGACGATGTGCCGTCGCCGAACTGCACGCGCACCAATACATCGGTGATCGTGCCCTGCAGCCCGACGAAGTCGATGTGGGCTCCGGCGAGCGTGCCGTTCGCCGCCTCGATCACGCGGCGCTCAACCAGCGAGTCGGACAGCTCGCGGACCGCGGGCTCCGTGACGTTGCGCACGCCGGCGGGGAGTCTCAGCGCCACCGGCAGGCGCATGCCGGAGAGGACCGGCGTGCGCCACAGGAGGTCATATCGGCCGGGGGCCGTCTCTTTGATCTCCAAGTACGCCGGGCGCGCCTCGTGCGCCCACACGCCACGCGCGAGTAATGCGAGCAGGCCACAGACGAGCGACGCCGATTTCATGGTCAGCCCGCCGCTCATTCTGGAGCGACGTCCGCAAGCGCGGGGATCTCAGGCCCTAGCCGCCTGTCGGACTTGGCAGCCCCTAGCGACCAATCCTGCCCTGAGGCTCCCCGAAGGGGGGAGCGGTCCATAGCAAAGACGCCGGCCGCAGGCCCCGGCAAGGCGGCGACATCCGTCGCGTTCAGATCCTTCGGCATGACGACCTGGTAGCGTCCGCGCATCGCATCGAACGCCCGCTGGCGGATCTGGGCGCGCTGTTCCTCGACCCATCCCGTCTTGACGTCCGCCTCCACCTCGTCGAAGGGCGGCACACGCGCGGGCGTCAGCGCATCGACCCACACGAGATGCCAGCCGTAACCGGACTCGATCGGACCGGCCCAGGAGCCCGGCGTGACTTGGAAGAGCGCCCGCGCGAAGGGTGGACCGAACGTCTTGGCCACGTCGTCGAACGAGCGATCGGCGTAGTAGTCCTGGAACATGAAGCGATCGGCGAGCGCCATGGTCTCCGGCGCGTCTGCAGCTTGACCGGCCAGCTTCTCCAGCCCCTGCGCCGCATCCACGCGCGCCCGCGATCCCCGCCGATCGGGGGAGAAGTAGAGATGACGGAACGTGGCCCGTGCCGGCAGCCTGAAGCGCTCCGAGCTCTTCTCGAACCACACCTTGAGCTCGTCGGCTGTGGGCTCGCGCAGGGCCGCCACGTCCTCGAAGAGGAACTCCATCTTCTGCGCCATCCGGCGCTTGACGATCGTGTCACCCTTGTCGAGACCGAGCGCCAGCGCCTCGCGGTAGAGGATCTCTTCACGCACCTTGGCGTCGACGAGGCTCTGCATCTCCTCGGAGGTCAGCTCGGAGCGTCCCTGCGCCAGCCAAGCGATGCGGATCTGCTGCAGATCGTCGGCAGTGAGCTCGATGCGCTCAGGCTGCTCGCGCGGGTCGGGATGCCGGTTCAGCAGGTGATAGCCGGTGAACAGCAGCAGCCCGAAGAACAGGAACTGCAGCAACGGCTCTCGCAGCAATCGCCCAGCCATCGCGGCTCAGCGCAAGGGGTTCAGCTCCGCCACTGCCGGGATGATCTCGTAGTTGGCGTAGCCGAACTCGTTGCTGCGCGCACCGAGGTACTTGTCACCCAGCTTGTAGACGGCGACCTCGATCGGCGTGCCTTCGAGCTCGGTGACAACCTTCCCGTCGTGAATGTTGTATGTCCGGGAGCTGCCGAGATAGCTGGCGTCGAACGCGTCGCCGGTCAGGCTCTGCATCGCCACCTTCCTTTCCACGTAGCGCACCTGGAACTCGCCCTGATTGACGGGAAGGCGCTGGGTAACGTAACCGGGCTCGGCGGGTGTGAGTGGCTTGGCGCCTGGGCCCTTGCCCAGCCCGCCGTAGATGATCATGTACTTTTCGTTGGTCACCGTGTTCTGCAGCCAGACGGACCTCTCCACGATGAGCTTTTTCAGCTGATCGTCGTTGAGCGCCACGGCGCCTTGCTTCTTGAGATCAGCCACGGTGGTGCCGGGCTTCGCGGTCTTGCGGGCCTCGGCGCTCGGCGTGTACCAGATCGGCGAGCTCCACGCCCGCTCCTGGAGGGTCGCCGCCACGACGTCGGGAGGCGCGATGCCGAGTTTCGCTGCCTGGATCGTGGTCCAGCGTGGTGTCGGGATCTCGAGCACGCGGGCGTAGTAGAAGGCGTGCAGGCTCGGATCGAACTCGGGATCGGTCCACACCGTCTTCAGCTCGACCGATCCGATCGTGTTCGTGTAGGTCGCCTGCTCGACGTCCACCGTGCTGCCGATCGGCGGAACGACACCGGTCCACTTGTCGGGCTTGCGATCGCCCGCCCAGGCGACGTCGAAGATCTTCTCGAAGCTCTGGCCGCTCTTCGTCCAACCCTTGACGATCTGGATGCGATCGAGATTGCCGGAGGTGGGATCTTTCACGGCCCAGACCATGAACGTTGGCGCCTTGCCAGTCGCCGGCGCCAAATCACCGCCCATCGGGACGCCCTTCGCATAACCGGTCTTGACCCAGTCTTTGTCCGCCAGCGTGTCGGCGGTGTACTCCCACCCTCCAAACAGACGCACCTTGATGTGCGGCCCGGTGACGGCGAAGGTCTCCTTGCGTTGCATGGCGTCAAACAGCGAGGCGCGCGTGTTCTCCTCGGCCCAGACGCCGGTCAACCCTCCGGTGCCTTCGGTGCGCGCGTCGAACATTCCGCCGACCAGAGTGCCGGACATGCGCGCCTCGATCGTCCCATCCGTGAAGGAGTGACCGCCGAAGAAGTTGTCCTGCCGGTAGGGGACGGCGGTGTTGTGCGAGTCGGACGCGGCCCCGAAGCCGAACTTGTAGGGATTGAATCCCTCGGTGTCCTGCATGGTGAGGCCATCCTTGAGGGCCTGCCGGGCGTAGCTGCCGACGATGTGCGGGATGCGGCCCGGCGGATTGCCCAGCAGGACCGACATGATCTCGAAGCTGGCGAACTCGTCGTTGGGCGAGAGGAGCGGGTGTGTCTCCGATGTCCCCTTCAGCTGCTTGATCTCGATCAAGCGCTCGTTCCGGTCGCGCGACGCAGCATAGGCAGCATCGATCGGGCGCCCGTTGATGTCGACGTCGGTCGGGAACATGCGGCCATCAGAGAGATTGGCGTTGTGCGAAATGGCCAGCAGATCGTTCCCGGCCTTTCGCTGTACGTCCATCCAGTTCCAGAGGTCGACGGGCTGGAACGAGTCGAGAGCGCTGAACGGCATCGCCGGGACCTTGGCGCAGTCCCGGAAGAAAATGTTGCGGTGCAGGTTCATGTTGTTCGGCATCGACGTCCACTCGTACGAGCAGAACGCCGTAAACTTTCCGGGCTCATTCGCCTGGTCGGCGAGCGCGACGTTGCGCTTCCAAACCGTGCCGGCGATTTCCGGCGACATCAGCGCTTTGACGGGCGGTCCGGCGACGAGGGTGTTGATGGCGTAGAGGGCAACCCGCTCCATTTCCTCCTTGGTCCTGGCCTTCAGGATCAGGGGTGCCGCCGCGGGGATCTTGCTGACCGCGGAGCCCGGCTCGTTCGCCAGATTGACCACGCCCGAGTACTCGGAATGGTCAGTAACGCCCGCCCAGTCGAGCGGCGTGTCGATCTTCACGTCGTAGCCGAGTGGGTGCTTGATCGTCTCGCCCTTGAAGTATTTGTACGCGTCGCCGGGATTGGTGAGGACGTTTCCGATAGCAAACGCGTCGAGCGACCAGCTCGTGTGGACGTGGGTTTCGCCGAAGTAGGCGTCACGCTCGGGGTTCGCAGCGAACGCCGGAAGTCCGGTCATGAGCGCGAGGACGATACCCAGCAGCACGCGCATACCTTCGCGAGATTCGAATCGCATCACCTCACCTCCTAGGGGCCTGCGGCCGGCGTCTTTTCTTTGGCCCGCTCCCGTTGGTCGCTACCCACTGCCAAGTCCGACAGGCTGTAATCCCAACTGCGAATTCGAGCGTTGAAATTTCCGCAAGCAGTGAGCGCTCAGTACGGTACCGGAACGACGCGATAGTACAGTCCGTTCGCGCCGTACGAGGGGCTGAACCATGCTCCGGAGCAGTTGTAGTAGGTCAAACCTCCAAACGGAGAATAGACGCAGCCGACGGGCAGGCTCGGGTAGATCGCGCCCATCGCATAGGCGCTGCCGGCGGCAACACCAGCGGCGTAGGCATTGGCGTTAGCGGCATTGGCACTGGCCGCGCCGATAGCGACACCGGCGGCAACCCCCACGGCGGCGGCGCCGGCGGTGGACCAGCCACCGCAGTCATAACATCCGGACCCATAGTAGTTCACTGTGGTGGGTGGATGATACGTCGTGTAGGTTCCACCGTAGTAGTGACCATACGTACTCCCGTAGACGGTGGTCCCGGAGGCCGTAGTCCCGTGCCAATAGCCGCCGCCACCGGAGGCGGTGCCACCGGACGCGCCGTTCGCATGCCACGATCCGTCGCTGCCGGAGGCGGTTCCGCCACGATAGCCGGTGCCGCTCCACGAGCCCCCACCGCCGGAGGCCGTCCCGCCGCGGTAGCCGGTCCCGCTCCACGAGCCATTACTGCCGGACGCCGTGCTGCCGCGGTACCCCGTGCCGCTCCACGAGCCGCCGCTGCCCGATGCGGAGCCGCCGCGATAGCCGTGCGCACTCCACGAGCCGCCACCGCCGGAGGCCGTGCCGGCAGCACCGGCGTGATACCAGGCTGCAGCCGGCCGGCAAGGAAAGCTGCTGATTAGAACACTGGCGACGCCGATGACGATCGCTTTCGTCAAAACCTTCTTCATGATGCCCGCTCCTGACTACTGACTCTTCGCTGCGTTGCGCTTGGAGGACTTTCCTTTTTTCGGGGCCGTGGCGTCCGAGGGAGGCTGCGGATCAGGGCGGGCAAACTGGATGTGTGGCGCGCTGCTGGCACGCGCGGACGTAAACGCGTCATCAGAGAACTGGCGGTCCAGATGCCAATCGGAGAACTCCACCTGCTGCCGCAGCTTCGCCAGATCGTTGGCATAGACGGCGCGAATCTGGCGCGGCAGCGCGTCGTCGGCACCGATCCAGATCTGGGCAAATACGCCGTTCCCCACAACCGCCACCATGTCCGTCGTTGTTCCACCCACGACATGCGACTGCCCGATGTAGAATGCGCGTACGAGGTCGTCGGCAATGTCCTTGTACGGATCGGCGACGATGACATCGCTGAAGGGGAAGTAGATCGCCGCCGAGTCATAGGCCGCTTTCAGGACCTCGTCGATCGTCGGCGGGGCCGCGGCCACGGCGACGAGGTTCTCGGCCGGTGCAAAGGCCATCATCATTTTGCCGTCGTAGTAGAACTCCGAAGCCGGGCCGTCGCCGGGCGTAATCACGCGGAGCTTGTCGGGACGCTGCAGGCTCACCTCGGAAACTGTGGTGTAGACGAGCGGCGGCCCCAAACGGCTGGGGCTTTCATAGCTGCTGACGGCGGTGAAGCTCAGCGTGCGCGCCGCGGCCAGGCGAGCGCTCATAGCCTTGAGCAGCTCGATGGCCTTGGGCTCGAGGGCAGGCACGACCGGCGCGGCCGGCGCCTGCTTTCCCGCGTGCTTCGCTTTCGCCGCCTGGGCCACAGGCACGTTCATGCTCACCGCGACAACGACGCCCAGCGCCACGACCGTTGCGCGAGCAACCACTCTCAATATGACCATCCCCGCACCTGGCTTTCTCTCTGGCCCGTCCGGCCATCGCGGCATGCACCCTACCACGGCCAAGTTTTCCGAAACAGCCCCCGCACAATTGGAGCTCGCCAAACAGCTGACGCCGCTCATCGGGCCCGCTGTCTCGACACGTGAATGCGCCGGGACCCTAGCAGCCTGTCGGACTTGGAAGCTCGCAGCGACCAATCCTGCCCTGAGGCTCTCCGAAGGGTGGCTGCCATCGCGAACGATCCTCAACTCACTGGCATTGGGCCTGCTCACCTTTGTCTCGCGAGCGGTTCTGATGTAAGCCCAGCGCGGAGGCAACACGATGCGGGGTTTGAGCTTAGTCGATCTTCTAATCGTAGGCGCGGTGGTGGCCTTGCTGGTGTTCGCCGCAACCTGTGACTTCGGCCTTTACGCGGGGCGGACGATAGCGGCCGCAACGATGCCCGCGGCGGCGGCAGCCCCGTAGGGCCTGTCGGACTTTGTCGGAAGAAGAAAATGGAAAACCGGAAACACGAAACCGGAAATCAAAATTGGTCAACGGACCATTCGCCCCGTTTGCCCGTTCTCCGTTTCCTGTTTTCGGTTTCCTGTTTTCCATTCTCTTAGGGCGATTCGGAAGGCGTCTCTTCTATGGACCGCTCCCGTCGGTCGCTAGTGTCTGCCAAGTCCGACAGGCTGCTCGTGTCGGCGCGCCGCGCGAAGCCGGTGCGCACGCGGCGCGCGGCACCCGCCGGCCGACACCTCATCTGCGGGTTCGCTTCGCCCGCATCCATCGAGCAGCAGGGCACCCTGCAGCTGGTGAAGGGTAAAGGCGTCTACGTGTGGGATGCCAGCGGCCGCAAATACCTCGACGGCCTCGCTTCGCTCTGGAACGTCACCGTCGGGCACGGACGTTCCGAGATCCGCCGCGCCGTGGCCGCGCAGATGCGCCGTCTTGAATACGCGCCGACGCTCCTGGGCTTTTCTTCAGAGCCCGCGGAGCGCCTGGCCGCGCGCATTGCCCGGCTGGCACCGAAAGGGCTCGCGCGGGTGGTGTTTACCTCGGGTGGCTCGGAAGCCAACGAGACGGTCATCCGCCTGGTGCGCCTCTATTGGCGTCTGCGGCAGCGTCCGGACAAGATCGGGATCGTGGCGCTCAATCGCGCCTACCACGGCTCGTCGACCGGCGCCGCCAGCCTCACGGGGTTGCCCTACTTTCACCAGTACTACGAGCCGCTGCTCGCAGGCGTCGTGCGCATGGCCCGGCCGTTCTGTTACCGCTGCGAGCTCCAGCGCACGTATCCGGACTGTGGCATCGCCTGCGCCGACGAGCTCGAACGCATCATCCAGCGCGACGGCGCCGACACCATCGGCGCATTCATCGCCGAGCCGGTGCAAGGCGTCGGTGGCGTCATCGTTCCTCCGCCCGGCTACTTCGAGCGCATCCGCGCCATCTGCGACAAGCACGAGGTGCTGTTCGTCGCCGACGAAGTCATCACCGGTTTCGGCCGCCTCGGGCACAACTTCGGCATCGAGCGCTGGAAGGCCATCCCCAACATGATCTCATTCGCCAAGGGCGTCACCAGCGGCTACCTGCCGCTGGGTGGCGTGATCATGCAGGAGTCGATGTACCAAACACTCATCGACGCCGGCCCGGACTTCGCGTTGCACCACGGCTTCACCTACTCGGGCCATCCCGTGGTCTGTGCCGCGGCCCTTGCCAACCTCGACATCATCGAACGCGAGCACCTGGTCGCCCGCGCCCGCAAGCTGGCTCCCTACTTCGCCCGCGCGCTCGGCACATTGACCCGTCACGCCATCGTCGGCGAAGTGCGTACCGCCGGCCTCATGGGCGCGATCGAGTTGGTGCGCGACAAGGCCACCAAGGCGTCGCTGCCACCCGCGCTCGGTATCCCGGCGCGCATCCGCAACGCAACGGTGCAGCGTGGGGTCATCGTCCGCGCCAGCGTCGATACCATCGTCGTGTGTCCACCGCTGATCATCACGGAGAAAGAAATCGATCGGCTGGCGACCACAGTGGACGCGGCGATTGCCGCCACGTGCAGCGCGCTGAATGCAGAGGGCGTGCTGCGCGGAAGCTCGTGAGCTGGATTGGAACGCGGGCAGGCGGTCGCCTCGGGATCCGTTTCGTCAACCGGGTGATGTGGTTCGACGTCACCTTGACTGGAAGTACCCCCTCCCTTACGGTGCCTCGAAGCATCGGAGGCATGCCATGGTCGAGAAGAGCATCGAGCTGACCGGAACGTCGGCGAACAGCATCGAAGACGCGGTCAATCTCGCGGTGTCGCGCGCCGCGGTCACGATCGAAAACATTCGCCATCTGCGCGTCCTCGACATCACAGCGACCGTGGACGGCGGTGGAGTGGCACAGTGGCGCGTCAAGATCTCGCTGTCGTTCGCCGTGCAGGATCGGCTGCATGAATAGGAACAGACAACAGACGACAGACCTCAGACGACAGATGAAGAGGGATCTGTTGTCTGTCGTCTCGATGGATTTGCAACAGCCATGACTGACGCCAAGGTTCGCGAAGTTCTTCCCGGCATTTTCGTCGCCCATCTGCCGCTGCCGATGCGGCCGACCATCGTCAATGTCACCTTACTGCACAGCCGCAACGAGTGGGCCTTGATCGATACCGGCATCAACACGCCGGAAAACATTGCGACGTTTCAGGAAATCCTCAAGCAGGTTGGCTGCCGGCCGGAACAGATCACCAAGATCATCTGCACGCACCATCACCCGGACCACTTCGGGACGTCGAAGACGTTCAAGGCGCTGACCGGCGCGGCGGTGTACCTCAGCCAGGCCGAGTACGATGCATCGACGCACTATCTTCCGGGACGGCGCAGTGAGGAAGGCCTGCAGTTTTTCCTACAACACGGGGTGCCCTTGCAGCGCATCGTGAAGGTGCCGTCACCCGGCGAGTTTTGGGCCCAGCTCTACGACCCGGTCGTTCCCGACTACTTCATCGCCGACGGCGATTGCGTGCGCGTCGGTGACTTCGAGATCCAGGTGATCGGCACGCCGGGCCACACGCCGGGCCACTGCGTGATGTACCTGCGGCAGCAACGCGTCATGATCGTCGGCGATCATCTGCTGCCAAAGATTACGCCGCATGTCGGCGTCTTTCCGGGCGGCCCGACCAACCCGCTGGCGGACTTCCTCGACTCGCAGCGCAAGGTACAGGGTTTCGACGTGGCCCTGGTGCTCCCGGCTCATGGCGGCGTGTTTCAGGATCACCGCCACCGCGCCAATCAGATCATTCAACACCATCACTACCGCATGCAGGAGATGCTCGACATCGTGCGCGCCCGGCCGCGCACCGCATACGAGGTGGCGAGCGAGGCCTTCGCTTTCGGCATCGACGCACCCTTTACAGTGCAAATACCCGCGACCTTCGAGACCCTGGCACACCTCGAATATCTGCGCGCCACCGGGAAGGCCGAGCGCGACCAGGAAGGCGAGCAGTCGGTGTATCATGCGACCCCAAAAGGGCGAGAATGAACCAGCCCGGCTCAAACAGAATATTCACCACGAACAGAAGAGTCACCACGAAGGTCACGAAGATCACGAAGAACGGAGACCAAACAAATCTCTGGCGTTGCCGGCCAACCTCATCGGATGTTCGGTCTATTCTTGAATAATGACATCCATTTCTTCTTCGTGCTCTTCGTGTCCTTCGTAGTGAAGTGGGTTTATGTCATCCGTGCTACCGCGCTTATTCTTCTTGCGCTGATTCTGTGGCCACCCCCAGCGATTTCCAGGATGCAACATCGCCGCAACCGTGATTGACTCAATCCGGCCTCCTGAGGAGAGATGGGAATGAGGGCAATGACACGCTGCCTTGCAGCGCTGCTGCTGACTGCTTGGCTCGCACAGCCAGCGGCCGGGTCGTTCGTCACCTTTGAAAGCGGTCAGGTCAGGCCACTGGCGTTGTCTCCCGATGGGAGCCGGCTATTTGCCGTGAACACGCCTGACGGCCAACTCGAGATCTTCACGGTCAACGGCGGTACCCTGACGCACGCGAGCTCGGTTCCGGTCGGCCTCGAACCGGTGGCCGTGGCGGCGCGCACCAACACCGAGGTGTGGGTGGTCAACCACTTGTCCGACAGTGTCAGCATCGTCGACGCCGGCGCGACGCCGCCGCACGTCGTGCGCACCTTGCTCGTCGGCGACGAACCGCGCGACATCGTGTTCGCGGGACCGCCCGATCCTGGCGGCGGCTTCAGCCGCGCCTTCATCACCACCGCACGCCGCGGCCAAAACCTGCCGGCCTCCGTGCGCGCCGATCTCACGACCCCGGGAACACCGCGCGCCCTCGTCTGGGTCTTCAATACAACCACGACGCCGGGGAGCGAACCCGAGAAGATCATCGAGCTCTTCGGCGACACACCGCGCGCGCTGGCAGCAACCCCTGATGGCCACACGGTGTACGCCGCCATTTTCCATTCCGGCAACCAGACGGCGAGCGTCGCCGAAGGAGCGGTGTGTGACGGCGGCGCGAACGTTGGGTCATGCGCCCTCGACGGCGTTCAAGTCCCGGGCGGCCTGCCGGGCGGGCGTGTGCCGGGAGGCCTTCCGGCGCCGAATTTCAACGTCGAGAACGTTCGCGGCCCCGAGACCGGTCTGATCGTCAAGTTCAACCGCGACGACAATCTCTGGGAAGATCAACTTGGCCGCAACTGGACGAATGCGGTGCGCTTCACTCTCCCGGATCGTGACGTGTTCAAGATCGACGCGCTGGCCAACCCGCCGGCCCAAACCGACGCGTTCGCGCACGTCGGAACCGTGCTGTTCAACATGATCGTCAACCCTTCGAACGGCAAGCTCTACGTCAGCAACACCGAGGCGCGCAACGAGGTGCGCTTCGAAGGCCCCGGCAACACCGCAACCACCGTGCGTGGCCACTTGCACGAGGCGCGCATCGCGATCATCGACGGCGGCAGCGTGGTATCGCGCCACCTCAACAAACATATCGACGCGCTGCCGCAGGGCTACCGCACCACGCCGATGCCTGCGAGTGTCAAAGCGGCCAGCCTGGCCACCCCGCTCGACATGGTGCTGGCGCACGATGGCACGCTCTACCTCGCGGCCTTCGGCTCGAGCGCCGTGGGCAGGTTTGACGCTGGCCAACTCGAGGACGACACCTTTACCCCCCGCCCCGTAGACCATATCGAGGTGAGCGGCGGCGGTCCCTCCGGCCTGGCGCTCGACGAGGCCAACGCCCGCCTCTACGTGCTCACCCGCTTCGACAACGCGGTCAAGGTGATCGACACGGCGACGCGGACCGAGATCGCGCAGCATCCATTGCACAACCCCGAACCGCCGCAGGTGACTGACGGGCGCCGCATCCTCTATGACGCCCGCTTCACCTCGAGCAACGGCGAGGCCTCGTGCTCGAGCTGCCACGTCTTCGGCGACTTCGACAGCCTGGGCTGGGATCTCGGGAATCCTGATGACACGGTAAAGGACAGTCCGAATCCACCGGGGCCGGTCGGCAGCGCGGCGCCGTTTCATCCGTTGAAGGGACCGATGACCACGCAGACGTTGCGTGGCATGGCGCACCACGGCCCCATGCACTGGCGCGGCGACCGCACCGGCGGGACCTTCCCGGGCGATCCGAATGCGCTCGATACGCAGCTCGCCTTCGAAGCCTTCAATGTCGCCTTCGACAGCCTGTTGGGCCGCGACGAAGGCCAGCTCAGCGATGCCGACATGCAAGCCTTCGCCACCTTTGCCCTGCAAATCACGGCGCCACCGAATCCGATCCGCAGTCTCGACAATCAACTCACACCCGCGCAAGCACACGGCCGCGACGTTTATTTCAACCAGCCGGTGACCGACGCGATCACCAACTGCAACGGCTGCCACGTATTGGACCCGTCACAGGGTTTCTTCGGCACCAAAGGCGAGACCACCTTCGAAACCGAAACGCAGGAGTTCAAGATCGCGCATCTCAACAACGCCTATGAAAAGGTCGGCATGTTCGGCACGCCCAGTGTCGCCTTCGCTCAGCCGGCGCCGGCGAACCGGCAATTCCAAGGTGACCAGGTGCGCGGCTTCGGCTTCCTGCACGACGGCAGCAGCGGCACGGTGGGGGATTTCCTGCACGCCGGGGTGTTCTCGATCGACGACGCGGCGCGCGACGGGTTGGAGCAATTCATCCTCGCCTATGACACCACTTTTGCACCGATCGTCGGCCAGCAGGTCACTTTGACCGGTAGCAGCAGCGCCACGGTGGACGCACGCGTTGATCTGATGATCGCGCGGGCCATGACGGATTTCACTCTGGTGGGACAGCCCGGCGCCAAGGAGTGCGATCTGGTCGTCAGAGGCGTATTCAACGGCGAGGCGCGTGGGTATCTGCTCAACCCCGCCAGCGGCACATTCCAAAGCGATCGCGCCGCAGAGTCGGGATTGACCGACGGCGGGTTACGCGCGCGCGCCACGACCACCGGGCAAGAGCTGACCTACACCTGCGCGCCGCCGGGGTCGGGCATGCGCATGGCGCTCGATCGCGACGGTGATGGCATTTTCGATCGCGACGAGCTCGATGCTGGAACAGATCCGGCCGATCCCTACGATCCGCCCGGCGCTTGCGGCGGCGACTGCGATCACAATGGCACCGTCAGCGTCGATGAGCTCATCAGCGGCGTCGACATCGCCCTCGGCACCGCGTCGCTGACCACCTGCCTCAGCTTGGACACCAACGGCGATGGACAGGTCAGTGTCGACGAGATCATCAAAGCCGTCAGCACGGCGTTGACGGCATGCTGAGCTGACGCCCGCACCCAAGAGAATCACGAAAACACGAAAGCGGGAAAGCACGAAAAAGAGAGGAAGGTCCCTCAGTTCCCACTTTCGTGATTTCGATCTTTCGGCAGGATCCACGCAGACGTAGTATCATTTGTTTCATTCTCCTCAAGCCGATCCACGCAGACGTAGCATCATTTGTTTCATTGCTCCTCAAGCCGTCATCTCCAAACTGATGGGCGTTCAAATCTTCGCGCGGTTTGATCAGCCGAGGAGATCGTGGGCGTTGAGGCCGCGCTCCGCGAGCACCTTTGCGCCCCTCCGTACCCCGCGCAGCACGGTCGGCGCCGACACGCCGAGTCCGCGCGCGACCGCCCGCAACGGAAGCCGCGCGTGATGCACCGCCACATGACACACGACAGCGCGCGCCGCCGTGTTGCGCCAGCGCTGCCCCAGCAGATCCGAGGCGCTCAGCCCGAAGTGCGCGGCAGTGCGCTGTGCCAGCGTGCGGACAAAGGCGCTGGGGTTGCGGGGCCGTGGCCGCCAGGGCGGCGCTTCTGCAACTTGCTCCAGCAGGCGCCCCACAAATGTGTCGGTCCCGAGGATGCGCTCATCAAACGCCCACCGCTCACGCCCGCGTCCCAAGCCGTGGCCCTGCTGCCAGCCTTCCGGCTGCCAACGCACCCGGCGGCCCTCGCTCAGCTCGTGCCGTCGTCCCTGGGCGACTCCCGCGCTTACAAAGGTCCGATAGTGCCGTCGTGCATCTTCCGTCGTGGCTGCAAATCGATTGAGGACGCTCGTCGTGTCTTGCCACGGACTCTGCATTTCCCCCATCAAACGCGCGTGCCCTGTCCAGGGATAGCGGTCCAACTCGCCGCCGGCGTCGACGAGTCCCGCCCGCACCGGGTTAAGGTGGATGTAGCGCACCAGTTCCAGCAGGTAGGGCTCCTCCTCGACCAGCAGCGACTTGAACCGATTCTGCAGCAGATGCCCGCTACGCTGATGGCGACGGTTGAACCGTCGCGCATAGCCGCCCAATAGACCCTGCATCATGCGCCCCACGCCGGCCCACCCGCTGCGCACCAGGAGATGGACATGGTTTGGAATCAAGGCCCACGCGTACACTGATGCTCCCGTTCGGCGTAGTGCCGCTTCCAACCGCAGGAGAAACTCCCGCCGGTCGACGTCGTCCTGAAAGAGGTCGCGCCGCTCGATGCCACGCGCCATCACGTGATGCAGGACGCCGGGGGCATCCAGTCGCGGTCCGTACGCCATGCGCAGCAGGGTAATGCTACAACCACTATTAGTCAAGTAAATGACCACAACACGCACGTAACACGAGCATTGCGGCAAGCGATATTCTTGCTGTTCGCGGCGCATCGCTGATCGAAACCTGAGTCAGGTGTCTGCGCGGGGGATGACGTGCCGAAATGAAACAGATGAAACTACGTCTTGGGCGGCTCTGAAACTACGTCTTGGGCGGCTCAGACGCTCCACACGCCATTGTTGGGCCAACAATGGCGGATTGTCGCGGTCCACACGCCATTGCGGGTCGCAGTTCTCGTCGCCTCGTTGCGACTGCCGGGATCAAGAAGGTCACCACGAAGGGCGCGAAGAGCACGAAGAACGGGACCCAGGCAAAACCCCTGTCCGGCTCCGGAGAAACAGCAATACCCCGCGGAAAATCCGTTTAGTCCGTTCATTCCGGGTGTAGACCCTGCGACTACACCCGCATCACGCTGGCGCCCGCCTGCGGCGCGAAGATGAAGCGATAGTCGCCGGCGTGCGCGCCGGCGGGCAGGCGTGGGGCGTAGAAGTCGCGATCCATACGCTGCAGAAACACCCGCACGTCGTCCTCGGCCACGAGATTTACCGTGCAGCCGCCGAAGCCGGCTCCGGTGAGCCGTGCCCCGACAGTCCCGGCCTGCATCGCGGCGATGACCAATGCCTCCAACTCGGGACAGCTGATCTCATAGTCGTCGCGGCAGCTGGCATGCGACGCCGTCATGAGTTGGCCGAAATCGACCGCGTCGCCGCGGCGCAGGCAATCCTCCGCTTGGTCAACCCGTGCGGCTTCCGCAAACACGTGGCGCGCGCGGCGCGTGAGGCTGAAGTAATCATCATCGTCGGGCCCAACATCGCAATCGGCGCGCAGGCGCTCGGGGCTGGTGCCGATGGCCGCGGCGATCTCCGCCACGCTGAGCGGACGGTCCGGCAGCTGCAGATACTCCAGGAAGTCGAGCAGCGGGCGGCCGGGGAACAAAGTCGCCAGATCGCCCAGCGTCTGCAAATCGCGCGGCAGACCGCTGCCTAGCGCAGCTTCCAGGACACGGCACACCAAGCGGCACTCGATCACCCGGCGGTTGTATGCCAGCTTTGCGCCAAGCGATTTTTCCGCCGCCACCAAGCTATGGCACACCACAACGGCGTACCCCGCCGGCAGCGGCACGGTACGCACACGCAACGGGAAGAAATCGATCCGCAAGGCGTGGCCCGCCTGCGCCAGCAGGCTGACGGCTTGGTCCATGCCGCCACTCAGCGTACCGACGTAGCGCTCCGCCGCCGGCAGGCGCTCCGCCAGCGTTGCGTAGGGCACGTCGACATCGTTTGCAGCCAGGAGGGCAAGCGTCGTGGCAACCACCAACGCCGAAGACGAGGACAAGCCGGCGGCGCTCGGGATGTTGCCGTCGACCAACAGATCGGCGCCGCATGGATCGCCATGACAATAGTCCGCGACCGCCTGCGCCGCGGCTTTGCTGTAGTTGCCCCAATCACCGCTCGGGAACGCAGGAATGCTCTCGGCAATAGTGTAGGATCGTGACCGGAACCGCGGCGTGACGTTGCGGATCTTCACCAGAGAATCGGTGCGCGCCGCGCCGGCAATCAAGACACTCCGGTCGATCGCCATCGGGAGCACCGGCAATCCGTTGTAGTCGGTGTGCTCCCCGAGAAGGTTGACGCGTCCGGGCGCGCGCACCACGAATGCCGCGGCGCGCCCGTAGATTTTCCGGTAACGCCCACACAGCGCATCGATACGCCGACGCTCGGCCGCGTCAAGCTGGCTGACGCCCGCCGCAGGCAGCCTATCGGACGTGGCGGCCCCTAGCGCCCAATCCTGTCCTGAGGCTCCCCGAAGGGGGGAGCGGTCCATGGAGAAGACGCGCGCCACAGGCGCGTGTTCAGCTGCGGCCAGGTCTTCGGGCGTGCCGAGGTCGCTCCAGAAACCCTGGAGCGGCAGCGCACGCACCAAGCAACCGTCGGCAATCATGGCGGCAATGGCTTGCGGCAACTCGTACTCGCCACGGGTAGAGGGCTGCAGCCGAGCGAGATACGGAAAGATCCGCGCGGTGAAGACGAAGACCCCGGCGTTGTTCCAACGCGTGCGTGACGTGCCACGCGGCGGCTTCTCGATGAGCCGCGTCACGCGCCAGTGGTCATCGACATAGACCGCGGCACCGCGCCACGGGTCGTCCACTTCGTTGAGCGTCAGCAGGACATCGCACGGGGTGCGGCGGAACTCGGCAAGCAAGGCGCCGTAGTCCGACGGGTCGATCACCACGTCACCCCAGGTCAGCACGAATGGCTGCTCCCCGAGCGCGTCGCGCGCCAACAGCAAGGCGCGGGCAGTGCCACGGGCCGCGTCCTCCGCCATATCCTGCCGGCGGTAGGAGAGACGGACGCCGACGCCAGCACCATCACCCAAATGCGTTTCGATTTGCTCGCCGCGATAGCCGGTGACGATCACGGCGTCGGTAATCCCGGCGTCATGCAAACCGCCGAGGATATGCTCGATGATCGGCCGGCCGTGCAGCGCGAGCAGCGGTTTTGGGGTCGTGGCCGTAAGCGAACCCATCCGCGTGCCCCGCCCTGCAGCGAGAATGACCGCAAGGCCTGCGGCCGGCGTCCTTTTTATGGACCGCTCCCCCCTTCGGGGTGCCTCAGGACAGGATTGGTCGCTAGGGGCAGGCAAATACGAGGCTGCTCGGTGGCACGCCACATCCCACAGGCTGCTGGTGCGGCGTCTCGGAGTTCCCCAAATCCGAAAAGCAGCAAGGCGCCCGCCCTATAGAGGACGCGCGGAAGAGGACGGCTAATCTTGGCCGACGGCTTCCCACGAGCTGTCCTCGCCCGCGCCTCGACTCAGCGCGGGAGAGGGGTCGGGTGCTGTGGATGCTCCGGATGCTGTGGACCCGGCCGCGGTGTGCTCTGTGGCCCACCCGGTACGTGCGTCGGATGCGTTGGGTGCTGTGGGTGCCCCGGGTGGTTGCCTGGCCCCGGCGTCGGCGCCGGTGGGCCGCTGGCAATCAAGTTCGGTACGCCCACACTGACGACACCAGCCCTGTCCTGCGGGCTGTCGCTGGTCTCGATCAATAGACTGTCGGGATCCGCAACGTTGACCAGGAAGTACTCGCCGGCTGGAACCGTATTCGGTCCCGCCTGGTCGACGTCGATCCACTGATCGGGGAGGAAGCTGTCGTAGACGTCGGCGAAGCCCACCGAGATGCCTTGAACACCCTCTTGATTGAGGCAGTCCGCATCGACCTGTCGCGGAGCGTTCGCGTACCCACGAAGGGAGGTGATGTCGATGAGACAGAACGAAACCTTGTCCGACTTCGCCATGAGTTGACCCGTGAAGGGATCATCCTTGCGTAGCTCGTACGCGGCGAAATCGTTGACGTGCCAATGATGGTGGCTGGGATGAAAGACAAAGTAGCCGGCGATATGCTCGCACGTCGTGCCGTCCTTGCGCCAGACGATTTGTGTTCCCTGCGTCACCGGGCCGCTCGGCGTCTGCACGGTGTCTCCCTTGAGGATCAGGGGCCCCTTGCCGACGTTGCCGACGGTGGTCGTGAAGATGATGCGCCGATTGTTATAGCTTTGCAGGACGCGCACCTTCGTCGGCGGCTGTGCGACGAGGTTGGGCGGAAGCAGATCGGGATCACTCGGATCACACTCTGCGGCTATCGCGCGGGAGGTCACTCCCAAGATCAACAAGCCAACTACCAATAGATATCGCACGCGCATCGCTCCTCTGTTGCCCCCGGGGAATTTCCGCTCAGTCGAAAAACGCAGAATCGAGGCCGACTATATCGTGCTCGTTGACGCTTTATCAAGCTGAAAATGCCGCGCGAGGTGCCGCATGCGCTTTTATGGCCTTGTCGGCAGCTGCTGCTCCAACCGCAGTCGCAGCGCGGCCCGCTCGCTTGATGAGGCGGCCGCATAGGCATGCAATGCCGCGGTATCGAGGTGATGCAAGTTGCAGAACCGCCCGGCCATGGTTTGCAAGTCGTCGTCGCCAGGCGCCGCCACCAGCCCGTCGAGGTACGCGTTCAACGCCGCACGCACATCGCCCCCCTGCTCGAGCGCCAGGGCGAGGTGCACCCAGGCGATGCCGTCTTGGGGATCGTCGGCGAGCCCTTCACGAAGATGCCGGACCGCACCGGTAAAATCTCCGGATTCGCGCTCGACGATACCCGTATCGACGCTGATCTGGGGAATGCGATAGTGGCGCACGCCGTCGAAATTACCCCAGGCCGCCAGCGTGCCGACCGCGCAGCCGATCGCTAGCAGCGCAAGCGCCGGCACGTTGCCGCGGCCCTGCCGTACCAGTCGCGGCAGACGCGCGAGCGCGTTTCCAGCAAGCCACAACAGCGAGGGCACCATGATCAAGCGAAACCGCGCATTGGTGAAGAAGACCACGCACGCGGCGACGCCGATCAGCAGGGGCGCGCCGAGAAGCTCCAGCTCCGGTCTGTGGCGATTCGCCGCGCGCCGCTCGTGGCCGATGAGAAGCGCGCCCGCAAGCGCAAAAGGCAGGATCATCCCGAGGCTCACCGGGAAGAGTGGTGGTCGAAACAGCCAACTGTGCGCCGTCTCCCAATCAATGTCACTGGTGTTCGGCAGCTCCCGATCGGTCCATGTCCATACGAATTTCCGCAACAGGAGTCGCGTCGCGGCGGCGGGCGCCGCGCGCCAGAACGCCAACGCGCGGCCACGCAGCTGCTGATCGACGAGCACCGCATCATTGTGTGCGGCGCTCCGCGCACCCTCGGCGATCGCCTCGAGTGGACCGGCAGCGAACGGACTGACCCCATCGGCGTGCGGATTGTTGCCGAGCCACAGGTTCTCGCCGCCACTCGTGGTCAGCAGAACGAGGTGCGGGCTGAACGCCGCATTGATGCCGACAAAGAACGCGACACACGCAATCAGCGGCGCGCCGCTGCGCGCCAGCGCCAGCCAACGCCCACGACGCCAGGCGTCGAGACCGACCAACGGCAGCGCGAAGACCACCTCAGCGCGCATCACCAGTGCCGCGCCCCAGAGTATGCCGGCAAGCCACCAACGGGCACGCAAGGCAGCGCAGAGCGCGGCAACGCAGAGGAAGACGAAGGGCGTGACGGGCAGCAGCTGCGCACTGAAGTAGATGAACGGGCCATACAGCGCCGCCAACGATCCGGCGATCCAACCGGCGCGCGCGCCGAACCAGTATCGTCCGGCGGCGGCAATCAACACGCAGGTCAACGCATCGAGGCCAGCCTGAAGGCATGCGACCGGCATGAGCGAACGGCCACAGAGGGCAAATACCGCGGCCACCAGATAGGGATATCCCGGCGACTGCTCGAAGGGCGGACGCGGCGGCACGGGCGCATCGAGGATGAGCGTGGCCCATTGCTGATAGCGCAACGCATCGGTCTGCAGATGCTCGAAGAAATACGCGTGGTGAATCGACAACACGTAGAGCAACCGCAGGCCGAGCGCAGCGGTGAAGATGAGCCAGTCTCCACGCGTGAGACGCAAGGCTCCCTCATCGAACGGTACGACAGTGGCAGACGTCGGTGCGTCGCCGGTACGGATGCGCGTACCGCTTCGCGGTGCTTTGGCCACGCTCTTGCGAGGATCACCCACTGGCGGCCTTCTATGCCCGCTGACCGCCACCGTCAAATTTGCTTAACTCGCCGGATGACACTACGTGGAGCGACGCTCTGACAAGCCGCCCGTCGCACTTGGCTGCCCCTGGCGACCAATCCTGTCCTGAGGCTGCCCGAAGGGGGGAGCAGTCGATAGAGCACACGAGGGCCGCAGGCCTGCCGACCGCAGGCCCGCGCGTGTTGGTGGCCGGGGCGGGCGCCCTCGGCTCCGTGGTCGGCGGCTTCTTGCGCCTGGCCGGGCACGACGTGACGTTGCTCGGGCGTGGCGCGCATCTCGAAGCCATCGATGCCCATGGCCTCCGCATCGATGGCCTGTGGGGCGACCATTGCACCCGCGGCTTCCACCTCGCAACGAACCTCGCCGCAGCACACGGTCCCTTCGACGCCGTGCTGCTCACGGTCAAATCGTACGACACGGCGGCGATGGCCGCGGCGGTGGCGCCGCTGCTGGCTGCGGATGGCGTGCTGATTTCCCTGCAGAACGGGTTGGGGAATGTGGAGGCCATTGTGCCGCACGTCGGGAGCGCGCGCGTGTTAGCGGCACGCGTGATCTTCGGCGCCGCGCTGCCAGCGCCCGGACATGTTCGGGTCACCGTCTACGCCGATCCCGTGCTCATCGGCGCCTCGGACCACGGCGCGGATACACACCTCGACGGGCTCGCGGCGCGCTGGGCGGAGCAACTCGCCGCCGCCGGGATTCCCTCGACATACTGCAACGACATCCGCGCCGCGCTCTGGGGCAAGGTGCTCTACAACGCCGCGCTGAATCCCCTCGGGGCCTTGCTCGGCGTACACTACGGCGCGCTCGGCGAGCAGGAGCACACCCGCGCCATCATGGACGCAGTCATCGACGAAGCTTTCGCCGTCGCCGGTGCCGAAGGTGTGACGCTGCCCTGGACAAGCGCGGCGGCGTATCGCTCCGTGTTCTACAGCCGACTGCTGCCGTCGACCTTTCACCACCGCTCGTCGATGCTCCAGGACCTGGAGCGTGGCCGCGCGACGGAGATCGACGCCATCAACGGTCAGGTCTGGCAGCGCGGCATGGCTCACGGTATCGTCACTCCAGTGAACGAAGTGCTGACGCGCCTCGTGCATGCACGCGAGACCAATCAGAAAAACTGCGAATAGACGGTCGAAGGGGAAAGGGGAAGGCAAAACGTAAAACGTAAAAGTGCACTTTTTGCCGTTTGACTTTCTCTCAGAGAAACCGTCTCTCAAGCCAAGGAGATATGATGCCCTTCTCGCTCAGCCAGACGAGCCTCACAGCCATCCAGGCGCACGCGTGCGAAGCCTATCCGGACGAGTGCTGCGGCATGATCATCGAGCGCAACGGCCGGGAAGAAGTGGTGCGCGTCACGAATATTCAGAACGAGCTGCACGAAAAGGATCCGGAGCAGTTCCCGCGTACCGCCGCAATTGCCTACACGATGGGCCCGGAAGCGGCATCGATCCTGATGCGCGCCGAGCGTGGCGAGTTGCGGCTGCGCGCCATCTATCACTCGCATCCGGAGCACGAGGCGTACTTTTCGGAAGAGGATCGCACGCAAGCGTTCGGCGGGTGGGACGAGCCCAACTATCCGCACGCCGGGCAGATCGTCATGTCGGTGCGCGCCCGCGCGGTACGCGCCACCAAGGTGTTCGTCTGGGACGCAGCGGTGCGCGACTTTGTCGAGACGGAGATCGGGATTGTGTGAGCCGGTCGGTCTCGGCATCAGCGCCCCTGGTGTTGACCGATCATACCCTCAATGCTCAACTCAGCCCGCGCTGCGTGGGAGGAGATGACTATGAGCAATCGGTCCATTGGTGTTCTGGTATTCGGGCTCGTTGAAAGGTCACGGCAATGAGCGCGCCGGCAGCTTTGCCACCGCTGCACAACGACGCACCGGCGCCGCGGAATTCGAGCTTCACGCTCGGCCGCATCTGGAAGACCGGCGCCGTCGTGGCGGTGATCATGGTGGTGTTGGCATTGATCGGCGTCGGCTTGATCACCGCCCGTTCAACCAAAGCGCGCGAATACTGGGTGGTGCTCGTGCCGGTCTATGGCCTGCTGTGCATCGTCACGGCCTGGTTGCGCTCGCGGCATGATGCGACGTTCGGCCTCGGCATGGTCGGTCGCCAGCTGCTCCATTGGCTCGGCGTCGGCGGCGCCGTGGCGCTCGACTTCTACGTGCGCGGCACCGGCGACGAGACGAGTATTGCGACCGGGTTCAACGCCCTGCTGCTGCTCGCTGTCGGCTGCTTCCTGGCGGGCGTCCATTTCGAGTGGCTCTTCATGCCCGTCGGCTTACTGCTGGGACTGACGCTGATCTGCGCCGTGAAGGCCCAGCAGTACCTGTGGCTGATTCTCGTCATCGGTGTGCTGGCGTTGGTGATCGCGTTCGCCGTGTACCGTACGTTTGGTCGCTCCCGGCCCGCTGGCGGCGCAGCGACCACGTCACCCTGATGAAGCGAGGCTGGCAACCGGCTGTCGCACTTGGTCGCTTGGCACTGCCAAGTCCGACAGGCTCCTAGGAAAATGAAAAACCGGAAACAGGAAACGGAAAGCAGGCAAATGGGGTGGATGGTCCATTGACCAGTATTTAATTTCCGGTTTCCTGTTTCCGGTTTTCCAATTTCTTCTTCCGAGTCCGACGGGCTGCTAGCCCTAATGTGACAGAAAGGAACTCACCGCAGAGACGCGGAGGCGCTGAGGATGCACATTTGAGGGGAGAGAACGCCGTGAACAAAAGCCCATCGACAATGACCTTTGCTTTTTTGATCTCCGCATGGGTTCATCCTTCTCATCTCGGCGTCTTTGCGCCTTTGCGGTGAGGTCTTTTGTCTCATTGAGGCTAGCTGACGCCGTAGGTCTTGAACCACGCCAGCATCCGTCTCCACCCGTCCGCTGCCGGCTCTTTGCGGTAACTGTCACGGTAGTCGGCGTTGAACCCGTGCGGCGCATCGGGATAGACGACGATTTCAGCGGTCTTGTGGGCGGCCTTGAGCGCGTGGCGCATCGCCTCGATGCTGTCGCCGGGAATTCCACTGTCGGCGCCACCATAGAGACCGAGCACCGGCGCGTGGAGCGCGCCGACGACATCGAGCGGGCTCTGCGGATGGAGGTCGTCGGTCGGGCCCGTCAGGCGCCCGTACCAGGCCACGCCCGCTTTGAGCTGCCGGCTGTGCGCCGCATACAACCACACGATCCGCCCGCCCCAGCAGAAGCCGGTGATCCCAAGCTTGCGCGTATTGCCCTTGCCCGACTGCTGCGCCCACGCCGTGGTGGCGTCGAGATCCGCCATGACTTGCGCGTCAGGCACCTTGGCCACAATCGCGGAAACGATTTCTTGAACGTTCGAGAGTTTCGATGCGTCGCCCTGCCGCGCATACAGCTCGGGCGCGATCGCGAGATAGCCGCGCTTCGCGAAGCGCCGGCAGATGTCTTTGATGTGTTCATGAACACCAAAGATCTCGTGCACCACCAGCACAACCGGATGTGAGTGGCCGGAGGCGGGCATTGCGCGGTAGGCCGGTAGCTGCCCGCCGGGAACGGGAATCTTCACCTCGCCGGCCACCAGGCCGTTCGCATCGGTGGTGATGGTCTGGGCGGCAACCGGCTGCACGGCGAGCGCGAAGCCGCTGGCCAGGGTGGTCACGAGAAATTCGCGGCGCGTGAAATCGGCTCTCGCCATCGGTGACACCGGTTATGCGTCGCCACGCTGCAACTCCGCGCGGATCGCCATGTGGGCGCTGCGCAGGCCGGCAAGCAGACCGTCCTCGTAGTTGAAAACAGGATCGCGCACGAGCGCGGGAAAATCCTGCGGGTTGCGCAGATCCTCGGGCGTGAGGTCATGAACGCTGTGGCGCCCCAAGCTCAGCAGCTTGCTTTCCTGCTGATCGATCATCTGCATCAGCAAACGATCCAACAGCGCGAGCCACTGGGCGCTCTGCGGCGGGGCAACGCTCACGCCTCGATCAACCCAGCACGCTGAGGAATTGCCGGAGCAGATCGTGCCGGACAGGATCGGGGAGATCCTCGTCGCTGAGGCGCGTCAGATCGCTCCGGTACCAGCTGCAGTCGCGCACATAGTAGTACGAAAAGGCTTCATCGAAGGCGACGCAGGCGGTCAGCGCATACTCCCCGATGCGCGTCGCCACGACGCTCTGATCGTCGGCGAGGAAAAAGTGCGCATCGTGCATGGCGCGAAAGAGGTTGATGCGGAGTCCCACGTAGCGTCGCAAACACGACCAGCGAGCTTCGAGGGAATACTGACTCATCTCCTCAATCCTGGCGCGCCGTTCATTGCCTGCCTGGCCCCGTGAGTGTGGCTATGCTACTCAGGTTCTAAATTCAAAACAAGGACATAAAACGATGACAGCCGTCGCCACACCCGCGCCCGCGCGGTTCTTTCTCGAACGCTTCGGGCTGACTGAACGCATGCTCGAGCAAATCGTCGGCAGCGCCATCGCGCGGCGCGCCGACTACGCGGATCTGTACTTCGAGTTCAGTACCGGCCAGAGTCTCAGTCTCGAAGACGGTATCGTCAAGAGCGCCAACCAACACGTCCTGCAAGGCGTCGGCGTGCGCGTCGTGGCCGGCGACAAGACCGGCTACGCCTATTCCGACGAGGTCACCATCGACAGCTTGCAGCTGGCGACGCGAACGGCGCAGGCGATCGCGCAGGAGAGCGGTGAGACCCGCGCCGTGGCGGTGCACGAAGCCCGGCCGGCGCACGACTTGTACACGCTGCCACGGATGCCGCTCGACGTGCGCGTCGACGACAAGGTCGATCTGCTGAATCGCATCGACATCGCGGCGCGGCGCCACGATCCGCGCATCAAGAATGTCATCGCCTCGATCGGCGTCGAACAGAAGTTCGTGCTCATCGTCAGCGCCGAAGGCTTCGTCGTCGGTGATGTGCAGCCGCTGGTGCGCTTGAACGTGGCGTGCATCGCCGAAGAGGCGGGCAAGCGCCAACAAGGCTCGTACGGCGGCGGCGGCCGCGTTGACTATACCTTCTTCCTCGACGACGACCGTTACTTGCGCTTCACCCGCACCGCAGCCGACCAGGCGCTACGCAACCTGCACGCGGCGGACGCACCGGCTGGTACGATGACCGTCGTCGTCGGACCCGGGTGGCCGGGTGTCCTGTTGCACGAAGCCATCGGCCACGGCCTCGAGGGCGACTTCAACCGCAAGAAAGTATCGGCGTTCTCCGAGCTGCTCGGCAAGCAGGTCGCCTCGCCACTCTGCACCGTGGTCGATGACGGCACCATCGCCAACCGCCGCGGCTCCCTCAACGTCGATGATGAAGGAACGCCGACGAGCCGCACGGTGCTCATCGAGAAAGGCATCTTGCGCGGCTACCTGCAGGACCGCCTCAACGCGCGCCTCATGGGAATGCCGTTGACCGGTAACGGGCGGCGCGAGAGCTTCGCCCACATACCGATGCCGCGGATGACCAACACCTTCATGCTGGGCGGGGATTCGACAGCCGATGAAATCATCCGCTCGGTCGACCGCGGCCTGTACGCCGCCAACTTCGGAGGCGGGCAGGTGGATATCACCAGCGGCAAGTTCGTGTTCTCCGCCAGCGAGGCCTACCTCATCGAAGGCGGCAAGATCACCCAACCGGTCAAAGGCGCAACCCTCATCGGGAACGGTCCCGATGTGCTCAAGCGCATCAGCATGGTCGGCAACGACCTGCAGCTCGACGAGGGCGTCGGCACTTGCGGCAAGGACGGCCAATCGGTCCCCGTCGGCGTCGGTCTGCCAACCGTGCGCATCGACGGATTGACCGTCGGCGGGACGCAGGCGGGGAGTTGAAGAGAGTGACGCGTGACGCGTGACGCGTGACGAGTGATGAGTGACGAGTCGTGAGCACCAGGGACCCGAGTAACATCAAAAAGAAGACAAATGAGTGATCAATCATTGGAAGACGTGGCGGCGGCGCTGCTCGCCGCGGCGAAGCGCAATGGGGCTACGGCAGCGGACGTCGTGGTAGCGGAAGGCAGCTCGCTCGACGTGGGTGTCCGCTTCGGAGAGATCGAGAAGCTGAAGCAAGCGCGGCAAAAGCATCTCGGGCTGCGTGTCTTCATCGACGCGCGCAGCGCCGTCACTTCGAGCGCCGACTTCTCGCACGCGGCGCTCGAAAAGTTGGCGGCCGACTCCTGCGCGCTGGCGCGGGTCATCGCTCCCGACCCGTTCGCCGGACTGCCCGAACCCGCCGAGCTCGCGCAGCAGATTCCCGATCTCGACCTGTATGACCCCGAGGTTGCCGCGGTCACGGCGGAGCGTGCCCTCGAATGGGCGAAGGAGGCCGAGCAGGCGGCGCTCGACGCCGATCCGCGCATCACCAACTCCGAGGGCGCTGAGGTCAGTGCGTCCACTGATCATGTGCTCTACGCGTCGAGTCTCGGCTTCCGCGGTGACTATCGGAATTCCGGCATGTCGTTGTCGGTGGTGCCGGTGGCATCCGAAAACGGCGCAATGCAGCGCGACTACTGGTACTCCGGGCAACGCAAGCTGGCGCAACTGGAAGCGCCCGCCACCGTCGGACGCAAAGCGGCCGCGCGGGCGCTGCGGCGGCTGAACGCACGGCAGGTCGCCACCGGCGAGGTCCCGGTGATCTTCGACCCGGAAACCGCCGCCGGCCTCCTGCGCCATCTCGCCGGCGCGGTGTCGGGATCTTCCCTGTACAAGGGGACCTCGTTCCTCATCGGCAAGCTCGGGCAGCGCATCGCCCCGGAATCGGTGACCGTCATCGACGACGGGACGCGCGTCGGCGGGCTGGGCTCGAAGCCCTTCGACGGCGAAGGCCTGCTGACCCGACGAACGGTGGTCGTCGATCACGGCGTGCTCACCAACTACCTGTTCGATGCGTACTCGGCGCGCAAGCTACAAAGCCACAGTACCGGTAACGCGGCGCGATCCATCGGCTCCGCCCCCGGCGTGGCACCAACCAACTTCCATCTTGCGGCCGGCACCATACCGCCGCAGGAGATCATCCGCTCCGTCGCGCGCGGGCTCTATGTGACCGAGTTGATCGGCTTCGGCGTCAACGCGGTCACCGGCGACTACTCGCGCGGCGCCGTCGGACAATGGATCGAGCACGGCGAGCTGGTGTACCCGGTCGAGGAAATCACCATCGCCGGGAACCTGCTGGCGATGTACGACGCCATCGAGGTCATCGGCAGCGATCTGGACTTCCGCCATTCGGTGGTGGCGCCGACGATCAAGATCGGGCGCATGACCGTGGCGGGAAACTGAGCGCGACGCCATCGGCCTAGGACCTGCCGTCGGCGTCTCTTTTATGGCCCGCTCCCGTTGGTCGCTAGGGGTTGCCAAGTCCGACAGGCTGCCAGCAAACCTGTCGGAACTTGAGAGCGGTCCATAGAAGACACGCCGGGCGCAAGCCGCTCCTTCATTTTCATTGAATTCTCTCGCGGCACTCGTCGTCTAACCCCGCAGTTCGCCAGTGACGGCTGAACGAAGTTGGCACAGTCGCCGCCAGCGCGCGGCGCTCGCCCAATCATCGGGGATCCGGGTGTGGCGACGCACTCGGTAGTAGGAGGTACTGGTATATGCGTCGGCTGCGCTCACAACCCGGATTCACCGCAATCGAAGTCACTGCCGCGGTGTTCGTCCTGGGGTTGCTGGTCATCATCATTGCTCCCAGAATCATGGGCCAAACGATCAAGGACAAGCGCGGCAAGGCCGCAGCGGACATCGCCAGCATTGCGGAGTCGCTGCATCTCTTCAAGACCGACCATGGAGTCTACCCTTCCACCGCCGACGGTTTGCAGGCACTGACGCAGCCCGGTCAACCATCGCACGGCAACCGTGACGGCTATCTGGCGACGGTGCCGGTTGATCCGTGGGGCAACGCCTATGCGTACTTTACGGACGGATCCAGGTTTCTCGTTAAGTCGTACGGCGCCGATGGGCGCGAGGGCGGCGACGGCGAGAATGCGGATGTTGTTAAGGAAGCATCCTAACCCTGATGTGACAAAAGAACTGCACCACAGAGGCACGGAGGCACAGAGAAGACGGGGATTCTGAGAACTAGAAATGCGCAGAGCAGACCTCATCGGAAATGAAATTCCGGAGAGCGGTTTTCCACTCTCAGAAGCCCGGCATTCTCCGTGTCTCCGTGCCTCTGTGGTGAGTCTTGTTCTGTCTCATTGGGGCTAACCGGTGGTCGGATTTTCTCGGAAAAGGAAAACGGAAGTGCGGGGTGTCCGTCGAATGTCAACCAAGAAAGCATCCGTCGAGCCGCGCGCAGGCGTGGATGCGTCGATGGATCAGTGCCGCCGTTCTCTGGTATACTCCGCGCCATGTGGCGTGGGGTGGTTGGATGCATGCTGGCAGCGGCCGCGTTCAGTGGATGCGGCCTCTTCAAACGCAGCCCGCCGCCGGTCAACGCGCCTTCCGCAACCGTGCAGACGGGCATGGCATCGTGGTATGGTCCCGGGTTCCACGGCAAGCGCACCGCCAACGGTGAGGTCTACGACCAATACGACCTGACCGCCGCGCACCAGACCTTGCCACTCGGCACCCGCGTCGCCGTGACCAACCTCAACAACGGACAACAGGTGGAAGTCCGCATCAACGATCGCGGACCGTTTGTGAAGGACCGCGCTATCGACCTCTCGTACGCCGCCGCACGCACGCTCGGCATGATCGCTCCGGGGACGGTTCCGGTACGCATCGAAGTACTCGGCGACCAACGCCCGCAGCTGATGGCCGCAGCGTACACGATTCAGGTCGGCTCCTTCGCGGACCGCAACAATGCGTTGCGTCTCAAGAGTACGCTGGCGCAGCAATTCGAGGGCGTGTACCTCGCAACCTTGGACGGGCAGGCGGGTACATACTACCGCGTCCGCTTGGGGCGCTTCACCCGACGCGATGAAGCGGCTCAGTTCGCCCGCTCGGTGACCCCATTGGGTCTCCCGGTCATTATCGTCGAAGACGGAAGCCGGCCGTGAACGGCGAGGGAACTGCGGACGCCCCTCGATACGCCGCGAAAGGAACGCGGCTACTCGGGGTGCACGGAGTGGGTTCTTGCCGAAGACAATCCGGAAACCCGTTCGCCCCGAGTAGGGCCCGTCTTTTCCGGGACCGTATCGAGGAGTGGCTTCGGAGCAAACCGGCAAGCCGGTTTGGACCGAGGTGTTGAGCGTGCGTCGCTACCGGCCGCTCGCCGAGGCCGTGGCATTGCTGGCCGTGACGTTTCCGCTCGCTGTGGGGCTGCGCGTCTCGACCCTGTGGCTGCTCACACCATTGGCACTGATCACGTTCACCGACCGCCCGTACGGCGCGTACGGCCTGACATGGGATCAGCCCGGCAGTTTCGCCTTCCATCTCGCCGTGATTCTAGTCGTCTTTCCTGCGTACGTAGTTGGACACTACACCCTCGCGCACTGGTGGCTTGGGGCAACCTTTCACTTCCGCTGGCCACCAACGTTCCTCGAATCGGTGGTCGATCAAGTGCTGGCGATTGCCCTGCCGGAAGAATTCTTCTTTCGCGGCTATTTCCAAACGGAGGCCGATCGCGTCTGCGGAAAGCCCTACCGCCTCCTGGGAGCCGACTGCGGCGTGGGGCTGCCGCTCGCCGCCGCGGTCTTTGCGGTGTGCCACGTCGTCTTCGGTGGAGCGCCACGGCTGATCGTTTTCTTTCCCGGGCTGCTGTACGGCTGGTTGCGGGCGCGCACCACGACCATCGCGGTGCCGGTCGCCTACCACGCGCTCAGCAACCTGCTCATGTCGATCATGGTGGCAAGCCTGAGCTGATACCTGCCGTTTTTTGTCACTCGCGTTATCAAATTAACGAACGCGCAAGGCGCAGCGAAAAAACGTACAGGTGAAGACACACCATCACTCCGTCTGCGGCAACCAGCACCCCCTCATCGCAGCTGGCGTGCGTATTGCTGAGGCTGGACGCAGAGGGGGTTACGTCGCTTATGGATATTACTCAGCTCTTGACCTTCGCGCATCGCGAAGGCGCCTCAGACGTGCACCTGTCGTCCGGCGAGCCACCAATGGTTCGTATGCACGGCGACATGAAACGCATCGAGCACCCGGCGCTCACACCGGAGCAGGTGCACAACATGCTCTTCGACATCATGAGCGACGCCGTGCGCAAGACGTTCCAGGAGTCGAACGACGCCGACTTTTCGTTTGAGCTCGGCGACATCGCGCGCTTCCGCGTCAATGTGCTGCGCACCCGTCGCGGCGAAGCCGCCGTCTTTCGGACCATTCCCACGAAAGTGATGACGCTCGACGAGCTCGGGCTGCCGCCGATCTCGAAAGAGGTCTGCGAAAAAGAAAAGGGGTTGGTGCTGGTGACCGGCCCGACCGGGTCCGGCAAGTCCACGACCCTGGCCGCGATGATCGACTACATCAACGAGCGCGACGAGGGGCACATCCTCACCATCGAGGATCCCATCGAATTCGTACACCACTCGAAGAAATGTCTGGTCAATCAACGTGAGGTGGGCCCGCATACGGGCAACTTCAACTCGGCATTGCGTGGCGCCTTGCGCGAAGATCCCGACGTCATTCTGGTGGGCGAAATGCGCGACCTGGAGACGATTTCTCTGGCACTGACGGCCGCCGAGACAGGCCACCTGGTCTTCGGCACACTGCACACCTCCAGTGCCCCGAAGACGGTCGACCGCATCATCGACGTCTTTCCCGCCGGCCAGCAGGGACAGATTCGCACCATGTTTGCCGAGTCGATTCAAGCGGTGATCACCCAAACACTCTTGCGCAAACGCGCCGGCGGCCGCATTGCCGCGCTCGAGATCCTGATCGGCACCCCGGCGGTGCGCAATCTGATCCGCGAGAACAAGATCCACCAGATTCCGTCGAGCATGCAAACCGGCCAGGCCGTCGGTATGCAGACACTCGACATGGCGCTGCTCGATCTCGTGGGGAAGGGGCTGGTGACACGCGAGGAGGCGCAGTCCCGTACGCTCACGCCAAACCTGTTTGGGCAGATGACCGCCGTTGATTCCAAGATCGCGCAGCAACGGCTCACGCATCCCACCGCCGCGCGTGGAGCGTAGCTGATGGATATGCGCTCGCTGCTCAGCGCGATGCTCGACAAGGGGGCATCGGATCTCTACCTGACGGCCGAAAGCCCGCCGGTATTGCGCGTCGAAGGTTTCACGGAGCCCATCGGCAGCGAGGTGCTCAAACCCGCGCAAGTCGAGGCGCTGGCCAACTCCTTGATGACCGAGCGCCAGCGCGCCGCCTTCGACGAGAAGCTCGAAATGAACCTGGCGATTGCCTCGGAGAAGCTGGGCCGCTTTCGCGTCAACGTCTTCCGGCAACGCGGCGCCGTCGGTGTGGTCATCCGCCAGATCAAGACGCAGGTCCCGACGCTCGATGAGCTCGGGCTGCCGGCCGTGTTGAAGACCATCGCGCTCAGCCGCCGCGGTCTGGTGCTGGTCGTCGGCGCCACCGGTTCGGGCAAATCCACGAGCCTGGCGGCCATGCTGAACTACCGCAACGAGCAGACCTGCGGCCACATCCTCACGGTGGAGGATCCGATCGAGTTCGTCCATCCACACAAGAAGTGCATCGTCAACCAACGTGAGGTGGGGTTCGACACGATGTCGTTCGGCGAAGCGCTGCGGAACACGCTGCGCCAGGCGCCCGATGTGATCCTCATCGGCGAAGTGCGCGATCTCGAGACGATGGAGGCCGCCATCACCTTCGCCGAAACCGGCCACCTGTGCCTCGCCACGCTGCATTCCAACAACGCCAATCAGGCGATCGAGCGGGTAATGAACTTCTTCCCAATGGCCCGTCACGCCGAGATTTTCCTGCAACTGTCGCTGAATCTACGCGGCATCGCCTCGCAACGGCTGGTCCCCGGCGTCGACGGCAAGCGCGTCGCCGCGATGGAGATCCTGGTCGACACGCCCTACGTCAAGGACCTGATCAAAAAAGGCGAGGTCGATACCCTGAAGGATGCGATGGAGAAGAGCACGCAAGAAGGCGGGCAGACCTTCGACCAGGCCCTCTTCCACCTCTATTCCGCGGGGCAGATTTCCGAGGAACAGGCGCTGGCCAATGCCGACAGCGCCAACAACCTGCGTATCAAGATCAAGAACCTCGATATTTCCGGCAAGAGCCTGCGCGAGCAGCGCATCGCCAAAGCCTTCGGGGGGGAGACGATACGCATCGAAGGTGCGAACAGCCCCAATTTTCGCCGCATCTAAGAGTTGATCTCAACACGAAGCAAAGAATATCTCGCGCCAAGACGCAAAGGCGCCAATACGCCGGATCTAACGTTCGCAGAAATGGCGTGGTGAGGGAGACCGGACGTTTCTGTTCCTTGTCGCTCCCACTTGGCGGCTTGGCACGAGAACCAGTCTTGGGGGTGAAGGTGAATTCAGCCGGCCAGCCGGGTCGCGTTGCGCAGCCACTCCAGGTACGAGTCCGTCCCCGCAGTAATCGGCAACGCGATCACCTCCGGCGTCTGATACGAGTGCAGCGCCCGCACGCGTGCGGCCAGTGGTTCGAACTGGCTTGTAGGCGCCTTGATGATCAGGAGCCACTCGTCATCCCGCTGGATCGCGTTCTCCCAGCGATAAATCGAGCGCACCGGCCCGACAACGTTTACGCACGCCGCCAACTGCTCGCCGACCAGGGCCTCGGCGATGCGTTCGCCTTCTTCGCGCGAACCGGCGGTCACCAGGATGACGCTGCAATCGGTCATCGACTCCCTCAATCTCAGATTTTGAGAATTTGAGGATTTGAGGATTGGATCTCTGGCCTGCCATTCCTCAAATCCGCAAATCCGCAAATCCTCAAATTCTCAAATCCTTAAATTCTTCCATCACCGCCGCCATTCGGCCACCAGGGCTTGGTAGTTGATGAGCGCATCGGCGGCCGGCGGCGGCTGCGGCGTCGCCGTGAACAAACGCCGCACCCGCAACCACGGCGATTGACGTTGACGCGGGCGGGCGCGCTGCGGCAGCGCCCCAAGTGCCGCCAGGTACTCGCGCACTGCAATGGCGTTGACCGGTTGCAGATGGCCACGGCGTTCGATGTCCGCCAGCGAGTTGGCGAGCCGCTCCGGCGTATACCCGGATTGCCCGATGAGCGCCTGGGCCACCGCGGCCACCGCGGGCAATGTGAGGTGGCCGTCCTGGAAGAGGCACGCCGCGGTTTGCAGGTAGTTGAACGTTGGCACCAGCCGCGGCCCGAAGCGCTGAAAGTTCGACGGCGGCGTGCGGCGCTCGAGGTTGATGAAGATCCGCGACACGGCAGCGGCGGGCACCATCTTTGTGGCCAGCTGCTTGGCTTCGACAATCAGTTGCGGATCGACGCCGATGGCCTGGAGGATGTCATCGACCTCACTCAGCGCCATCCTTCCGGCGACGATATCCGCGTACAGGGAGTAGATGATCGGATCGGATTCCCAGTCGTCGCCGAACAGCACCTCGCGCCCCGCCGGCAAGGTCATCCGGCTCTTGAGGAGCTCGGTGAGCTTGAAGCCGACCTGCTCGCGCAAGTTGCGGAAGCGGCCGCGGACGAGGTGATGGAGCTGGTCTTTGAACACGATCCCGTCGTACTCGATGCCATCGAGTGCGAGTTTCTCCTTGATCGCCTTGGCAATCTGCGGCGGGCTGGCGGAGATGAAGTAGATGTGCACCTGGCGGCCGGCCGCGAATGCGACGTTGCGCAAGCCACGGATCAGCGGCACCACACCCGGCACCGCGACCTTGTGCTCCGGTTTCTCGAACGGGATGCGCACCAGCTCCCGCAGAGTCTCGAACTCACTCTTGAGGTAGGTCTTGTCGAGGTCCCAGTAAAATACGACCGGGGGCAACGACGGCGGGCTCTTTGATCGGCGCAGGATCATCCGAGTCGGCCGACGGCGGCGGCAATCTCGCGGGTCACCCCGTCGCGCACCGCCTTCGCCGCGACTTTGACGGCATTGGTGATGGCGGGGGCGCTCGAGCGGCCGTGCGACTTGATGAGCAGCTGCTCAAAGCCGAGGAACGGCGCGCCGCCGTAGGCCGCGTAGTCGGTCAGGTCGCGCAGCTTGCCCAGACTGCCCGCCAGCATCATGAAGCCCAGCTTCCAGCGCCAGTTCTCCTGGCGCGCCGTCCCGGCGAGGTCGACGACGACCTCGGCGAGCCCTTCGAGCAGCTTCAACACCACATTACCGAGCAGGCCTTCGCCGACGATCACGTCGGCCTTCCCCTTGGCCAGATCGTTGCCTTCGATGTTGCCGACGAAGTTGATGCCGGACAGGCTCTTGAGCTGGCGGTGCGCCTGCACGAGCACGTCCCCCCCCTTGTTCTCTTCGACGCCCATGTTCAACAGTGCGACGCGCGGGCTCGGAATCTTCGAAACGCCGCGCGCATAGGCGTTGCCCATCAAGGCGAACTGTACGAGCTCGGTGGCATCGCAGCGAATCGTCGCACCGACGTCAAGCAACAGCGCCAACTGATCCTGGCCGGGATACTCGATCTGCCGCGGATAGACGCTCGCCAGGGCCGCCTTGCGCACGCCGCGGATGAGGCGGAAGTGTTGCGCACAGGCGAGCACGGCAGCACCGGTGTTGCCGGCGGTGACCAAGGCGTCGGCGTGCCCGTCGGCCACCAGTTGGGCGCCGACCAGAATCGAGGCGCGGCGTTTGGCACGCACCGCCGTCTTCGGCTCCTCGGCCATGCCGATGACGTCCGGCGTGTGGTGGATGCTGATATGCTCGGGGTTGTACGCGATCGCGTCGAGAATGGTCTGGATCTGCCGTTCGTCACCGACCAAGAGGCACTGGATGTCGGTGTGCAGCGAGGCGTGTGCGACTCCCTTGACGATTTCCTCCGGGGCCGAGTCGCCCCCCATGGCGTCTACTGCAATCGTCGGCATGGCGAGACCCGGTACGGTACTGGCCCGCCGGAGGGCTGTCAATTCAGGGAAAACACCGACAGCGCCAGCTCAATGCCTCATCTCAGACGTGCCCGCGGCGTCCCCCAAAGAATCCAGCCGGAGCCCGCGAGACGGATAAAGGTCGTCGAGAAGGACTCATCGGTCTTGGTCGGGCACTGTCAACCGTGATAATTGCGCTCACCGTGCGAAGAGCCGCCTTCTGGGGAGACACATACCGCTGCCTCTTGATCCTGGCGGCAGTCGCGCTGGTCGTCTGGATTCGCACCCGGCCGCTGTCGCTAGGCGCCGTCGCTCCGACCGAGCGCGCCCACCTGACCTACACCGCGCCGGACGGTCACGCGCACGTCCACCTCGGCGACTACGACAGCTACTACTGGCTGCGCGCCGCGCGCACTGCGCTGCGCAGCGGCAGCGTCTGCGATCGCCGCGTCGGGAACGAATGCCGGGACGACCACGTGCACGCGCCCTTTGGCGGCGTCGGCAAGTATGAGCGGTCGCTGCATGTCGCCAGCATTGTCTGGGTGCAGCGCGTGATGACGGCATTGCGGCCGGGCTATCCGCTGCCGGCGAGCGCCTTCCTGGTCCCGGTGATCGTCGGCGTCTTGGGCATCCTGCCGGCATTCGCCATAGGCGCGCGCCTCGCCGGCCCCGTCGCCGGGCTGATTGCCGCACTGCTCATCGCCGTGAACCCGCTCTTCCTGGTGCGCAGTATCGGCAGCGACGACGATGTGTGGAACGTCGTCTTGCCGTTGTACCTGATGTGGGCCGCGATGCGTGCCGCGGAGGCGCGCCAGCCGTGGCAGCAAGCGATCTTTGCGCTGTGCGGGTTGGCGGCCATAAGGCTGCATGCGCAAACCTGGAACGGGTGGATCTTCACGTATGCGGTCGTGATCGGCGGGCTCTTCGTCCATCTGATCATCACAATGCTCCACGCCGTCATCGATCACCGCAGCGCCTGGAAGACACCTGCGGCGCGGCGCGCCGCTCTCGGGTTTGCGGGGTTTTGTCTCGCGCCGCTCGTGCTTACCGATGTACCGGGGGCAGATCCCGCGAGTCTGATCGCAGCTCTGCGACCGGTAGGCGAGATCTTCCGCTCGGTGCAGCCGGCGGCTGGACCGGGCCCGACGGCGCATTGGCCCGATGCCTTCGCTACCGTAGGCGAGTTGGCGCGACCGGACCTGCAACGTATCAGCGGCGTGCTTGCCGATGTGCCGACCTTCTTCATCGCCTGGCTCGGATTGCTCCTGTTGCTGTTGCCCAGGCGCGGCTGGCAGTGGTGGCACTTCGCACTGCTCATCGGCGGCAACTACCTGTATGCGTACTTGGTGACCCGCCCCAACCCGGGCCGGCCCCTGTTGCTCGTGCTGCTGGCATTGCCGCTCGCGGTGGCCATCCTGCTCTCGGTACTCAGCAGCGATCGGACCGAGGACACGAATCGCAGCGTGAACATCCTCGTTGTCGGCTGGTTTCTGGCCGCCCTGTTTCTGGCCTTCGATGGGCTGCGCTTCGCGATGCTCCTCGTCCCGCCATTCGGCATCGCCTTCGGGGTCGCCATCGGTCGCTCGTGCGAATGGCTTGTCGATGCGCTCCCACATCCGCGGGTACCGCGGTGGGCGGCGGCGGGGTTGCCGTTCTGCATCGCGGTTGCCGCCCTGTTTCAGCCGGTGTACCGCGCTTATGGCGTCACGAATTCGTACGTGCCCGGAATGAATGATGCGTGGTGGGACACACTCGGGCGGCTCCGCGATGCCGCGCCGCCCGAGACGATCATCAGCACCTGGTGGCCGTACGGCTACTGGGCCGAGTATGTCGCCGACCGGCGCACGAGTATCGATGGCGGTTCACTGCCGACGCGCGCGCCCTTCTGGCTGGCCCGCGTGCTGTTCGCTCCGCGCGAGGACGAGGCGGTTGGACTCCTGCGCATGATGGATTGCGGTTCCGACTTCCATCCGATGACAAACGACGATGTGGGCGCGTACGATCGGCTCGTTCGCCAGCATGTCGACGCTCTCGCGGCGCAGTCCGCGGTCGAGGAGATCGCCCGCCGCGACCGCAACGATGCGCAGGCGTACCTGCGCGCCATGGGCATCGCCGAACCGGCGCAGCGGCAGATTCTCGCAGTGACCCACTGTGATCCGCCGCCGGGATTTCTGATTCTGACGACGGAGATGCTCGAGACCCCCGGTTGGAAGTACGCCGGGGCGTGGAGCTTCCGGAACGCGTACGTTGCCGGTCAACTGCGGGGACGTCCGGAACCCGAGGCGATCGCGGAAATCACCACACGCTTCGGGCTGCCAGAGGCAGACGCCGGCGCGCTCTACCGAACCGCCAGGCAGCTGCAGACGGACGTGGCGCGCGATGAGTTCATTTCGGCGCGGCAAGCGTACCTCACCAAGCGGTGGGTGCCGTGTGAGCCGGCGCCCGACGGCCAGACGCTCACGTGTCCGGTGAACCTCCCGTCGCGCTCACGTGGAGAAACGCTTGAGACCTTTGTGTACTCGCGGCAAGCTCCTGCAAGCGGCCGCTTTCGCTGGCGTCCAGTGAACGCGGCGCAGCGCACGGCCGCTCCCGCCACCGTCGTCGTTGCCGGGGCGCAACAACTGGAAGTCTTCCCCGCCGCGGATCCCATCGACCCCAATCTCGGCGTCCTGGTGGATCTTCCCAACGATCGAGTGCTCGTCGGAACCGTGGCGCTCCTCCAATCGACCTTTACGCAGTTGATGTTTCTCGACGGGAGATACGCGCGTAGTTTTCGGAAGTTCGACGAGCGCCGCGGCTATCGTGACGAACGTGTGGTCACGTGGGCGGTGGACTGGACAGCGGCCGCCCGGCTGCATGAGCCCACAAGCGGGCCGTGACGGTAGTCGACCAATACACGTCGATCCCCGCCGGTCTGAAGGTCGACCTTCATTAGACGGTTCTTGGCTTCAGATGATTCTTGGCTTTCTCCGCCTCCGTGGTGAGAAATCCCGGCTAGCCGCGGCGGAGCCGCTGCCGCAATTCGCCGGCGCCGACGCGATACTTGAACGCCTTGCGCCCGTTGACGAAGAGCACCGGAATCTCGGTACCGAACTGCGCCTCCAGCGCGGCGTCGCCGGAGATGTCGACCTCTTCGATCGTCCAGCCGAGCTGGGAAGCCACGGGCCCGACCACCGCCTTCATGTCGTCGCACAAGTGGCAGCCGGGCCGTGAGTAGAGCACTAACTGACCGGTCGCCATCGGCGCTGCATACCTGCACGGGCATCGATTGACAAGGCGCCGGGGTTCTTCTACTAGAGCCTGTCGCACTTAGCCGCCCGCAGCGACCCAACAGGGAGCGGGCCATAGAAAGGACGCTGGCCCCAGGCCATGAATTACGCGATCATTCGAACCGGTGGGAAGCAGTACCGTGTCGCTCCCGGCGACGTCATTCGTATCGAACGGCTCGACGGTGAGCCCGGCGCCGAGGTGGCCTTCACCGACGTGCTCATGACCGCCCACGACGGCGCCCTCCAGGTTGGCAAACCGCTGGTCGCCGGGGCGCGCGTCACCGGCCAGGTGATCCAGCAGGGGAAGGCCAAGAAAATCTTGGTGTTCAAGAAGAAGAAGCGCAAGAACTACCGCCGGCATCGCGGCCATCGGCAGCTGTTCACCGCGGTGCGCGTCACCCAGATCGAGACCGGAGCCGACGCCCAGCACGAGACAGGAGCCGAGAGCCATGGCGCATAAAAAAGGGCAAGGCAGCAGCCGCAACGGGCGCGACAGCCAGGGGCAGCGGCGCGGCGTGAAAATGTTCGCCGGCCAGCTCGCCAAAGCCGGTAGTATCCTGGTGCGCCAGTGCGGCACTCGCATCCACCCCGGCAAGAATGTCGGCATGGGACGCGACTTCACGCTGTTCGCCAAGGTCGAAGGCATCGTGCGCTACGAGCGCGTTGGCAAGGACCGCAAGCAAGTCCATATCTACCCGGCCTGAAGGTGTGGCTCCGAGATTCTGGCTCACACCGGAGGCCAGAATCCCAGGCGCGTGCGATCATGTTACGCGCGAGTAAATCTTGTTGTGACGGCAGCGCATAGCGACCAATCCTGTCCTGAGGCTCCCCGAAGGGGGGAGCGGCCCATAGAAGAGACGCCGGGCGCAGCCCCCCATGAAATTCATCGACGAAGCTGAGGTTCAGGTGCGCGCTGGCGACGGCGGGCGCGGCTGCGTGGCCTTCCTGCGGGAGAAGTACCGTCCCCATGGCGGGCCTTCCGGCGGTGACGGCGGCGATGGCGGCGACGTCATCTTCGTCGTCGACCCCGGCCTGACGACGCTGCTCGATTTCAAGTTTCAGTCGATCATCAAAGCTGGGCGCGGCGAGCACGGGCGCGGCAAGGAGCAGTACGGCAAGCGCGGTACGGATCAGGAAGTTCGGGTCCCTACCGGCACCATCGTGCGCGATGCCAACACCGGCGAGCTCGTCGCCGATCTGCACACGGCGCACGAGCGCTGCATCGTGGCACGCGGCGGACGCGGCGGCAAAGGCAACATGCACTTCGCCACGTCGACCAACCAGGCGCCACGCTTCTCCATCCCGGAGACCCCCGGTGAGGAACGCCGGCTGAAGCTCGAGCTGCAGTTGATGGCCGACGTCGGGCTCGTCGGCTATCCCAACGTCGGCAAGTCGACATTGATCACCAAAGTGTCGGCGGCGCGGCCGCGCATCGCCGACTACCCGTTCACAACGCTGGTCCCGCACCTCGGCGTCGTGCGCCTCGACGACGAGCGCAGCTTCGTGCTCGCCGACATCCCCGGGCTGATCGAGGGCGCGCACCGTGGTCTCGGTCTCGGCGATCGCTTCCTGCGGCATGTCTCGCGCACCTCGCTGCTCATTCACTTGATCGACGTCAGCGGCCTCACCGGCCGTGATCCGCTCGCCGACTACGATGCCATCAATCACGAGCTCCGCGCCTTCGACGCGGCGCTCGCGGAAAAACCGCAAATCGTGGTCGGCAACAAGCTCGATCTCGTCGAAGCGCGCGAACGTTTTCCCGACCTCCGCGCCGGCTTCGCGGCACGGGGTGTGGAGCTGTGGGGGATTTCGGCGGCGACCGGTGAGGGCGTCGCGGCGCTCGTGCGCCACATCGGCCAGCAGTGGCAGGCCCTGCGGGCCGCGACCGCGGTGGTCACGGCGGCGGCGCAGGGCACCGCGCCGACGCAGCCATGAACCAGCAATTGGCGCATAAGCAGCGCCTGCTGCCGCGCGTGCGCCGCGCCGTCATCAAGATCGGCAGCAGCATCTTGTCGACCGACGCCGGCATCAACCGCGTCCGTCTGCGCGCGTTGGCGGAAGAGATTTGTGGCGTCCATCAGCGCGGGATCGAGCTGGTCGTCGTCAGCTCAGGGGCGGTGGCCGCGGGTATGGCCCGTCTCGGCATGAAGGAGCGCCCCAAAACCATGCCGCAGCGACAGGCCGCCGCCGCGGTCGGACAGATCGACCTCATGGCCTTGTACCTGGAGTCCTTCGCCACGTTCGCGCGCCAGGTCGCGCAGATCCTGCTCACGCATGATGACCTGGCGGATCGCAGCCGCTACCTCAACGCGCGCCACACCATCGAGACGTTGATCGCCGCCGGCGTCATTCCCGTCGCCAACGAGAATGACACCGTGGTCATCGACGAGCTGCGCAATTTCGGCGACAACGACAACCTCTCCGCCTTGATCGCCGGGCTAGTGGAAGCCGATATCCTGGTGCTGCTCAGCGACGTGGCCGGGGTGTACACCCAGAACCCCCGGACCCACGCCAACGCGCAACTGATCGACGTGATCGAGGACGTCGCGCGCGCCACCAGCGCGGTCGTGACGGACGGGCACGGTCCGCTCGGCACCGGCGGCATGGCCTCGAAGATCGCCGCCGCGCAGAAAGCGGCGCGCGCCGGCATCCCGACGGTGATTGCCGACGGCATGCGCTCTGGCGTGTTGCCGGCGGTGTTCGATGTACGGCAAACCACCGGCACGCTGATTCTGCCCGAAGGTGATCGGCTGGCGCGCCGCAAGCACTGGATCGCCTACACCCTCAAACCCAGCGGCACCGTGGTCGTCGATCAAGGCGCCTTCGAAGCCATCACCCAACGCGGCCGCAGCTTGCTGCCCAAAGGCTTGAAGGAAGTGCAGGGCAAATTCAGTAGCGGCGAGTGCGTGCGCTGCGTCGACCCCGGCGGCCGGGAATTCGCCCGTGGACTCGTCAACTACAGCGCCGCCGAGTTGGAAAAGATCAAAGGCACCCACTCCGCGCGCATCGAAAGCGTGCTGGGGTACACGCTTGCCGACGAGGTGATTCACCGGAATGATCTCGTGCTCACCGGGAAGTGAGGCCTGACCGAGACGGATCTCCGCCCTCAGGCGGGACTGCAGCGTCGACAGCTTGCGCCCAACGTCCCCTGCAACGACCCGGTGCTGACGAGTAGCTCACCGCCGCCGAATGTCGAGAGCGGCACATGCTTTGAACGTCATAGTGTTTGCGACTGCAAAGGAGTACGATCACTCGTAAACCAACTGAGCTCGATCGCAGCCACCTGGGGAGAAGGAAGCATGGCCTCTGCGCTCGGCATTACCGAATTCGTCATCGTGGTCGTCGGCATCGTAGGATTGGTCTCCTGGGGGACTCGGCTGCGGCGGCAACGCGCGCTGCTCGACGCGTTGTTCGTGCAGGCACCCCAGGCTGTGGTCTTGACGACGGCAGACAACCGGGTCGTCCGAGTGAACCGCGAGTTCACTCGGATGTTTGGCTACACGCCGCAAGATACCGTTGGCCGCACCATCGACGAGATCATCGGAGTTGAAGCGCAACGCGAAGAACGCCCCGGGGACGCCGGAGCGCACGCGCAACGGGTGGAGGCAGAGATCGTTTGTCATCGCAAGGATGGCAACCGTCTGCCAGTTTCGTCAGTCCGCATGCCCGTCTTCGTACCCGGCGGACAGGTCTTCGTGTATGCGATCTTCCGCGATAGCAGTGCGCGCAAACGGTCAGAAGAGAGAATTCATTTCCAAACGTCGCTCCTCGACCAGGTAGGGAATGCCGTGATCGCCCTCGACCTCGAGTACAGGGTCATCGCATGGAATCGCTTTGCCGAAACGCTCTACCAGTGGTCAGCGGAAGAAGCAGTGGGACGGAAGGCGTTTGAGTTGATTGTCCCTGACGCGGCTCGAACGGCGGGTGAAACGATCATCGCATCATTGAAGGAAACCGGACATTGGGAAGGTGAGTTCGTCGTCCGCAGGAAGGATGGCAGCACGTTCCCTGCCTACGTCCACAACGCGGTCATCAGAGGAACCAACGGGGACATTGTCGGCTTCGTTGGCGTGAGCGCCGACATGACCGAGCGTAAACGATTGGATCGCGCGCTTCGGGAGAGTGAGGACCGGTTCCGGTCGTTCATGAATCACCTGCCCGGTTACGCCTGGATCAAGGATGCCGCGGGGCGCTACGTGTTCATGAATTCGCAGTTGCTGGCTATCCTCCCAGCACATCGCGACGACTGGCTGGGGAAGACCGACGCCGATTTCTGGCCCGCCGACGTCACGGCTGAATTCCAATCGAATGACCGGCGCGTGCTGCAATCCGGGAAGGCGCTGCAAGCCGTGGAGACGTTCCCCCAAGACGATCACATTCGCTATGCGTTGGTGAGTAAGTTTCCCATCCTGGATGCGCAGGGCGCACCGACGCTGATCGCTGGAGCTTCCATAGACATCACCGAGCGCAAGCAGGCCGAGGAACAGCTTCAGGCCTTCTCGCAGCGGCTCATCCAGGCCCAGGAAGACGAGCGCCGGCTCATCGCTCGCGAACTGCACGATGAGACTGGTCAAGCGCTGACGGCATTGAAGTTCAATTTGCAGTCGGCCCAACGCACAATCGGCGCCGCGGTTCCGGCACTCGACGAAAGCGTCGCCATGGCCGACACCATCTTGCAGCAGGTGCGCGAGCTGTCGCTCGACCTGCGCCCGTCCCTGCTCGACGATCTAGGGCTCTACGCCGCGCTGCGTTGGTACATGGACCGTCAGGCACAACACGCGGGGTGGAAGACGCAGTTCAGCAGCGACCACAACGAGCAGCGACTCCCGGCCGACATCCAGACAGTGGGTTTTCGCGTGGCACAGCAGGCACTGGTCAATGTCCTTCGGCACGCGGGCGCGAAGCGGGTGTGGCTCGACGTGCGGCAGCAGGACAACGAGCTGCAGCTGGTGCTGCGCGACGACGGTGTCGGCTTCGACGTCGCTGCGGCGCGTCAGCGGGCCCGCGGTGGCCACACGTTGGGCCTACTGGGAATGCAGGAACGCGTCACGCTGGTAGACGGGAGACTCGACATTCGCTCGGCGCCGGGCAGCGGCACGGAAGTTCGTGTCCATTTGCCGGTGACCGGTGCGACGGCACGCGTGCGCCGGTCGATCGAAGGTTCGTGATGAAACCAATCAGCGTCTTGCTTGCCGATGACCACACGCTGGTGCGCGCCGGCTTGCGCACGCTCGTCGACGCACTCCCGGATGTCCAGGTGGTGGCGGAAGCCAGCGACGGCCGTGCGGCGCTGCGCTTGATCAAAACGCTGCGGCCGGACGTCGTCCTCATGGATATCGGCATGGCGGGCATGAACGGGCTGGAAGCTACCGCCCGTGCGGCCAAGGAGTTCCCGCAGGTGCGGATCATCATGCTCTCGATGCACACGAGCGAAGAGTATGTTCTGCGGGCGCTGCGCAGCGGCGCGACCGGCTATCTGCTCAAGGATGCCAATCCCGCCGAGCTCGAGATCGCGATCAGGGCGGTCGCCAACGGCGAAACCTACTTGAGCCCGGGCGTATCGAAGCACGTGGTCGCCGAGTACCTGCGGCGCGTCGGCGCGGTGTCGGCCGGCGTTGCCGCGGAGAATCCCTACGCATCCCTGACCCCGCGCCAGCGGGAAACCTTGCAGCTCATTGCCGAGGGGCATTCGACGAAGCAAATCGCCCAGATTCTCGGTCTGAGCGTCAAAACGGTCGAATCCTATCGTGCCGAGCTCATGGAGCGCCTCAACATTCACGACATCGCAGGGCTGGTGCGTTACGCGATTCGCACCGGCCTGACTTCGCATGAACGATAGATCGGGTGTTTTCAGCTGAGCACGGGTCTCTTCCCGGCCATCCCCTGTTCTTCCGCTCGCATCTCAGGGTTTTCCCGGTCGATACGACAATCGCTTCCTGTCTATGATTGATTTATAACAAGCCATCAATTGGGTGTTTTGGAGACATTGAGTGAGGTCAAGTCAGCAATTCACTATCGGTATCCTCGCGAGCCAAGCGCGAGTGTCGGCGCACACTATTCTGTACTATGAGCGACAGGGGCTGCTGCCACGAGCCCGGCGCTCGGCAGCCGGCTATCGTCTCTTCTGCAGCAATGACCTCCGGCGGGTTTCCTTCATCAGGCAGGCCCAACGATTGGGGTTCTCCCTCAAGGAAATCAAAGCCCTGCTCGCGCTACAGTCGGACCCCACGGCGACCTGCTCTGATGTCGGCGAACGGATTGCGGCAAAGCTCGCCGACGTCGATGCACAGCTGCGCGCACTGCGAGAGACACGCCGGACGCTCCTGGGCTTGACCACGCAATGCACCGACAGCCGTCCGGTGAGCGCCTGCCCACTGCTGCGGGAACTTGAGCTTCAGCCTGTCAGCGAACGTCCCCGCTCGATACGCGCGGCGACAAGCAAGCCGTCCGCTCGCGTGTAAGGCAATTTTCGTCGCCTCTCATCGTCCTCCTCGCAGCATCGCCTCTGACCGAGGCCAACGCTCCGCAGCAAGCGGCGGCAAGCAAAGAGACTCGACCAGGGCATCCGGCCGACCCGATCAGCTCAGGCAGACGCTCGTGCCCACCTAGGAAGCGCGCCCTGTGAAGGCGTCCCCGTGTCCGGGTCATCAGGTGACTTGCTGTGCGCATGTACGCGCTGGCGCGCCGGTTCACGCTTGGCGCCGCACGTGCGTAGTTCTACGCACGTAGTCCTACCTGCGTAGTTTTACGAGATAGACCTCTGCCCCTGGTAAGGGGTGTAGGAACTCCGAGGTGTGCAAAAGGGGTTGCACAGTCTCGACCGTCAGCGCACTCATGAACAGGATACATACTTTCAAATATGAATTTCGGGGGTGCCAAGCAGGCGCCACAGGAGGTATACACTGATGCGAGCATCGGCAATGAAGCGCATGTACGTGAGTCTGTTGGTGAGCGCGGTGGTCGCCATGCCTTCGCTGGCTCCGTCCCGAGTGATGGCACAGTCGCTCGGTTCGGCACAAACCTTCGCAATCGTCGGTGGCACGAGCGTAACCGCCGCCGGAACCGGTAGCGGGATCACCGGCGACGTTGGAGTGTCGCCGGGAACATCGCTGACTGGCTTCGGGACCGCGGCGATGGTGATGCTACCGTTCTCGACCCACGCCAATGACGGACCCGCCATTGCGGCGCAGACCTCGGTCGGCGCCCTGTACACGTCGTTGGTGCCCGGGACCTGTGGTGCGCCCTCGCTTGCGCAACTCAGCGGCGCCGAATTCACCCCGGGCACATATTGCTTTACGTCGACGGCTGATTTGGCGGCCGCTGGAAACCTGACGCTCAACGGCGCCGGGACCTATATTTTTCAGGTCGGGAGTGGTCTCACCGCGAACGTCGGCTCGACGGTGACGCTGCTCGGCGGTGCTGACCCGTGCAACGTGTTCTGGCAGGTCACCAGCGCCGCGACGCTCAATGGAGCCAACTTCGTGGGGAATGTCGTCGCGCAAGCGGCGGTTACCCTCGGGGGCGGCGCAACCCTGACCGGGAGAGCCTTGACCACACCCGCCGGCGATGTGACGTTGGCCGGCACCGACAGTGTCGGAGGATGCAACGTCCTCCCTACCGCAACCCCCGCCGACACGGCCACGCAGACACCGGTGGACACGGCCACCAATTCTCCAACACTCACACCGACCAACACACCTACGCAGACACCGACCGAAACGCCGAGCAGTACACCGTCGAACACCAATACCCCAACCAACACCCCGATCAATACTCCGACCAATAGCCCAACCAACACCCCGACGAATACCCCGACCAATACCCCGACCAATACGCCAACGAATACGTCAACGAACACGCCAACGCTTACACCGACAGTAACTGCCACAGCAACGCAGACGCCGACCGGCACGCCAAGTAACACCGCGACCGGGACGCCCAGCAGCACGCCGTCGAACACTCATTCTCCGAGCACGACCCCCACGAACACACCCACTCTCACGCCAACGGTCACCGTCACAACGACCCAGACACCGACCGGGACCCTGAACAACACGGCGACCGCAACACCGACCGGCACCCCAACGAATACTCCCACCGCAACCAGTACTCCGACGCTCACCCCCACGAACACGCCGACGCTCACACCGACCGGAACGCCCACCAACACGCCGTCGAACACCAGCACCCCGACAAATACACCCACTCTCACGCCGACGGTGACCGCCACCACAACACAGACGCCCACGGGGACGCTCAGCAACACCGCGACCGCAACACCGACCGGCACACTATCGAGTACGGGCACGGTGACCAGCACCCCGACTCAGACGCCAACGAGCACACCGTCGAGCACCGGCACCGCGACCAATACACCGACGTTCACGTCAACGAACACGCCAACGCGGTCACCGAGTAGCACACCGGTGAACGCGGCGACGCCCACGCCAAGCGCCAGCGTGACACCAACGACGACCGGCTTGCCGATTCTCCAGATCAGCAAGACCGCGAGCACCAGCGTCACCGCCGGTGCGACGCTGGTCTACACCTTGAGCTACCGCAACGTCGGCGGCACCACAGCAACCAGTGTCGTGCTCACGGAAACCGTTTCCGACCATACGATCTTCAGCGTCGCGGCGAGCACATCCGGATGGTCGTGTCCCGACGGCAGTCCACCGGCGACGGTCTGCACGTTGCACGTGCCCGACCTGCCGCCGGGTGGACATGCAACGGTGCTGTTTGCGGTCAGGGTCGACAATCCGACGGCAGCCACGACCATCCAGAACTCGGTGATCATCGGAGCCGCAGCGGTGGTGGTAGTCGGCGCCCATGCCACGACGCCCGTCGGTCCCGCAGCGGTGCCGATGCTCAGCCCCTGGGGAGTCGCGGCGCTCGTGGCGCTACTTGCCGGTGCCGCTGGTGTCAGCTTACGTCGAGCACAGCGAACGTAATCAACAGCGGAGCAGCGGGTCCATGGCGCAGATCAAGCCAATCAGAGCAGCGGTCCGGGTGGCGCAGCCGCTCCTGTTGCAGGCCCACTGATGCAACCGCAGACCGCAATCCAACAGGTGGCCCTGGCCTATGCGGCTACGCTGTTTCCTGGCCGAGTCGAGATCCACCGCCACGCATTGTCCGTCGATGGGCGGCGCGTGCTGGTGCGCGTCGCGAGCGTACACCAGAGCCGGCATATCATCCGCAGAGCCGGCCGCGAGTACCACTATCGGTATCCGATGTTTTCTTGGAACCTACACAGCCACAACCGACTCGTCGAGGCGCCCGACCACTGGGTTTTGATCGGCGTCAGTAACGGCACCATGCGGACGTGGCTTGTGCCAGGGAATCAGCTGCGCGCCAAGACGGTCGCTCTCATGGTCAGCCGCAAAGGCGGCCGCGAGCGGGCGGTGTTGGACCGCTACAGGCTCGCTTAAGGCTGCCGATGACAAGGAATCACGGCGCGCCAGGCCCCGATAGATCGCACACTTCTCAGGATGACCGAGTCTTGAGTAGTATGACTGAGAGCCGGCGGCAGGAAGCTGAACGTGCGGTGTTGCTCGAGATAACGTCGGGCATCCTGGGAATGCTCGACGTTGGGACGATACTCGATTGCGTCCATCGCCACACCCTCCGGCTCCTCCCATGCGATCGGGTCCTCACCTACTGGTGGCCCCCCCTGCGCGGGGCCTTCGAGTTACTCGCGGCGCATGGGGTGCCGATGAGGCTGTCGGCAGATATGCGCGACAGAGACATCATCTCCGCAAAACTGGCCGAGATTTGGCTCGACCGTGGACGTCCGGTGATGGAGGGCATCATCGCGGCCCGGCCCGGGGCGTTGTTGGCCTGGACCGATCGCGTTGGCGCCACTGCCTTTCTCAGCGCTCCGCTCAACATCGGCGGTGGGTTCGGCGGAGTGGCGGTAGCGCTGCGCGAGGGCTCGAGCGGAGAATTCGAGCCGCGCTCGGTCCAGCTCTTCGGACGCATCGCGCAGCAGATGGCTACGGCTATGACCGCCGCCGAGCGCTATTCCGCCAAGCAAGAGGAAGCGGAGTTCAACGGGGCATTAGCCGAGGTCGCGCACCAGTTGATCTCGGGGTTGAACAGCTCCGAGCTCTTGGAACGCCTCTGCCAGGTCACCACCCGGGTGCTGGGCTGTAGCCGCAGTTACACGGCATTATGGGAGCCGAAACAGAACGCCTACGTCCCGATGGCGAGTCACGGCTACAGCGCCGAGGAGTGGGAAGCGTTGCGGGTGGTGAAGTTGCCGCGCACGCAACTGGCGGAGCTCCTAGGGCGCTTGGACCGCCACGGGGTGGTGGTGTCCGTCGCCCCCACGGAGGATGCGGTACCGGCAGCTCTCGCCGCCACGCCGCCCATGACCACAAGCCTCTGGATGGCCCTGCGTCGCGGTCCCGCGGTCGAGGGGATACAGATTGCGGCCTTTGACTCCACCGAAACCAAGCTGCCACGGAATCACGCACGCCTGGGGCATGAGTTGGCGCAACTTGCATCGCTGGCGATCGAGAACGCCAAGCTGGTAGAAGAGCTCAGGCACGCCAACCAAGTGAAGGCCGACTTCGTGGCCACGATGTCGCATGAGCTGCGGACGCCGCTGAACACGATCCTCGGGTACACCGATCTCATACTCGACGAAAGCTTCGGCCCCGTTGCGGCGGAGCAGGCGAATGCACTTCGTAAGGTGGAAAGGAGCGGTCGTCAGTTGCGCGATCTCGTCAACGTCACCCTGGACCTCAGTCGGCTTGATGCCGGCGTGCTTCCGGTGAATCTCACGCCGACCTCGCTTGCCAATCTGATGGCTGAGATCGACGCCGATTCCACCGAGCTGCGAGATCAGAGCAGCCTGCGCTTCATTTGGAAGGTCCCCCCCGACCTGCCGCTTATCGAGACTGACCCATTACAACTCAAGCTGGTTGTCACAAACCTGATCGGCAATGCCATCAAGTTCACCCATGAAGGCAGTGTGACGGTGGCGGCAGCCCTGCGCGAGCAAGGGGTTGAGATCGCCGTAACGGATACCGGAATCGGCATCGCACCCGACGCCTTGCCGATCATCTTCGAACCCTTCCGGCAAGTCGACAGTTCCACAACACGACGATACGGCGGCGTGGGCCTGGGCCTCTACATCGTACGCCGGCTGCTCGACCGCCTTGGCGGTACGATCGATGTGGAGAGCCAAATGGGTTCGGGTTCGACCTTCCGGGTGTGGCTCCCAAGCAGCGTTCCGCCGTACCAGCAGCGATCAAGCCGGTGGCAAACGGTGAAACCGAGCCCGCCCCCGTAATCTTCCCTCCGCATCTCAGGGTTCTCCCGGTCGAGCCAATTACCGGTCGGTCTATATCCGTCGCGTAACAAGCATGACAGTCATTCGCAGCTCCGCGCTTGACCTCTGACCACAGTGGGGAGTGTAGGTTCGTGTTAGAGACAATGAGGTGAGGTCGAATAAGCCATTCACTATCGGTGTGCTTGCGAAACGAGCGCGGGTGTCGCCGCACACAATTGTCTACTACGAGCGACAGGGCCTGCTCCCACCGGCGCGCCGCTCGATGCGCGGCTATCGTCTCTTCTCGGTCGAATGCGTGCGGCGGATCCGTTTCATTGGACAGACGCAACACTTTGGCGTTCTCGCTCAAGGGAATCAAGGAGCTGCTCGCGCTGCAGGCCAACCCACGGGGACGTGCGTCAATGTCGGCGAGCGCATTGGAGCGAAGCTCCGTGACGTCGACGAGAAGCTGCGCACGCCGCGGCAGACGCGCCGGACGCTCGCGCAGCTGGTTGTGCAATGCCGCGGCCAAGGTTCCCTGAGCGCGTGCCCGCGGCTCCACCAGCTCGGCACTCAGGCCGTCGCGGAACGTATCCCCCCGCTTCGCCAAGAGATGCCGCCTCAGCCTCCTACGGCGCCTGACCGTCGACACTCCCGGATGAGACGTTCGCACCCATCATGACAATCAATCAGAATTACATTGCTTTCGAGAAACGACAATGCAATGATTCGCAATGCGCCCTATGCACTGGGCCATTAGTGCTCGCTCCGTATTATCCCGGTTTCCATTTATTGGAGGCTCCCGGTCCAGCCTCCACACGACTCCATCTCGTGGGCGCGGCACGGCGTATGCAGCCCATCCGCACTGATACCAACCGTACGCTCTCGTGGAGCAGACCTTCTACCTCGAGAACAACGAATGTTCCTCAACTGCAACGGCTACCTTGCCGAAACGTTTTCACCTTCTCCGCCAGATCGATTCGCGATGAGACCGGCCGTGTGGACTGCGGCAGACGCACCTGGGGCGTGGTAAAGGCAGATCGCGGCGCGACGCTCTATTTCCCCCTCGAGGAAGGCGCTTGAGCGGCGATCCTGCACGAGACCGGGCGCGGAGTAGGCCCAATGCCGCTCGCACGCTCGCGCTGCGCTATGGCTGCTCCGCTGTCAGTATCGCCCTAGCGACCTGGGGCCGCCTTCTGCTCGACCCGGTGCTTGGCAACCATTTCCCCTACGCCACCCTGTTCTTCGCCGTTCTGTTCACGGCCTGGTACGGTGGTTTTGGCCCGGCCCTAGCGGCGGTTGCCCTCGGCGCACTGATCGCGGACTACTTCCTGCTTCCGCCCCGTGGCAGCTTCGCCTTGGCGAGCCCAGAGCAATACGTCGGCATGGTCCTCTATCTGTGCACAAGCCTTGGCATCGCCGTGCTCGGCGGGAACATGCATGCGGCGTGGCGGCGGGCCGAGGCCAACGCTCAGGCGGCGCAGCGCCAGGCGGCGCTCATCGACCAAACGTACGATGCCGTGTTGGCGTGGGAGTGGAACGGGCCGATCATCTTTTGGAACCGCGGCGCCGAGCGACTCTACGGTTTTCTGCGGAATGAAGCGCTGGGGCGGGTGAGCCACGAGCTACTGCGCACAGAGCGGCCGGGTGGGATTCACAGCTTCATCGATGCCTTGGAGCGGGAGGGGACGTGGGAGGGTGAGCTAGCGCACACGACTCTGGACGGACGGAAGATCACCGTGGAGAGCCGCATGGTGCTCGTACGCGAGACTGAACGCACCTACGTGCTCGAGACCGACCGCGATATCACGCGGCGCCAGACGGCGGAGGCGGCGTTGCGCGAGGCCAATGAACAGCTCGAATCGCGCGTTCGGGAACGCACCGAGGAATTGGCGCGGACCAACGAATCGCTGCGCCTCACCGAAGAGCGCTTCCGCTTGTTGGTCGCCGGCGTGCGAGACTACGCAATTCTGATGCTCGACCCTGACGGCCACGTGATCAGTTGGAACGCCGGCGCCGAGCGCATTAAAGGCTATCGCGCCGAAGAAATTATCGGCCAGCATTTCTCGCGCTTTTATCCTCGCGAAGACGTTGAAGGTGGGAAACCGGCGCAGGAATTGCGGACGGCCGCGAGCGCAGGCCAGTGTGAGGACGAAGGGTGGCGCGTGCGTCAAGATGGGTCGCGGTTCTGGGCCAATGTGCTCATCACGGCGATCTACGGCGAGACGGGCCAGCTCCGCGGTTTCTCCAAAGTCACACGCGATATGACGCGGCGCAGGCGTGAGGAAGCCACGCTGCGGGAGAGTCAGGCGCGCGTCGAGGGCATCGTCGATGCCGCGATGGACGCGGTCATCAGCATCAACGACGATCAGCGAATCGTGCTGTTCAACGCCGCTGCCGAGAAGATGTTCCGCTGCCCCGCGGCAACCGCCATCGGGCAATCGCTGGGCATGCTGATTCCCTCCCGCTTTCGCGATGCGCATCGGCAGCACGTGGTCGCCTTCGGGAAGACCGGCGTCACCGGGCGCTCGATGGGAATCCTGGGCGCGCTCAGCGGGCTGCGCGCCGATGGCGAGGAGTTTCCGATCGAGACGTCCATCTCGCAGCTCGAGGTGGCCGGGCACAAACTCTTCACGACCATCGTCCGTGACATCACGGAACGCCAACGGGCGGAAGAGGCGCTGCGCGAATCCGAGTGGTTTGCACGCTCGACCGTCGATGCCCTGAGCGCACACATCGCCATTCTCGACGCCGACGGCACGATCATCGCGGTGAACCAGGCGTGGCGGAATTTTGCCGCCGCGAACGGCCGCGTGAATCAGATGCTAAACGACGGCACCAACTATCTGGCCATCTGCGACGCGGTGACCGGCCCCGACACTGGCGAGGCGGCGGCGTTTGCAGCAGGTATTCGCGCGGTACTGGGCGGGACCCGCAACCACTTCGCCCTCGAGTACGCGTGTCACTCTCCCGACGAGCAGCGCTGGTTCATCGGTCAGGTCACGCGCTTTCACGGCAGCGGCGGCGCGGCCCGGGTGGTGGTCGCCCATGAGAACCTTACGGAACGCAGAAAGGCCGAGGAGGAACTGCGTAAGAGCGAAGCGCAAGTGCGCCGGCTCAACGCGGATCTCGAGGTTCACGTCGTCGAGCGGACGGCCCAACTCGAAGCGGCGAACAAGGAGCTGGAAGCGTTTTCCTACTCCATCTCCCACGATCTGCGTGCGCCGCTGCGCAGCGTGGACGGGTTCTCGCAGGCCGTGCTGGAGGATTACGGCCCGGATTTGCCCGAGGAAGGCCGCCGGTACCTGCAGACGATCCGCAACGCCGCGCAACGGATGGGTGAGTTGATTGACGATTTGCTGACGTTTTCGCGGTTGAGCCGCCTGCCGTTGACGAAGCGCAACATGGAGACCGGCACGCTGGTACGAACGGCCTTAGAGGAGGTGAACTTGCAACGACCGGGGCATGTGGTCGAGGTGCGCATCGGAGAGTTGCCGGCGTGCGAGGGCGACCCGGCGTTGCTGAAACAGGTTTGGATCAACCTACTGTCCAACGCGCTGAAATATTCGCGCCAACGCGAGCCGGCGGTCGTGGAGATCGGTTGCGCGCGGGAGAACGGCGTCACCGCGTACTTCGTGCGCGACAACGGCACTGGTTTCGACATGCAGTATGTCAACAAGCTGTTCGGTGTGTTCCAGCGCCTGCACCGCGCCGAGGAGTTCGAGGGCACCGGTGTCGGTCTGGCCATTGTGCAACGAGTCGTCCATCGCCACGGCGGCCGCGTCTGGGCCGAGGCGGAGGTCGACCATGGCGCCACATTTTATTTCACGCTTGATGGAGGAACCCCGACATGAGCGACACCCGCGCCGTGGAGATTTTGCTGGTCGAAGACAACCCCGGGGACCTCGAGCTCGCGCTGCGCGCCCTCCGCAAGGCCAATCTGACCAATCGCATCGAGGTGGCGCGTGATGGGGCGGAGGCCGTCGCGTTCATCTTTTGCGAAGGGGAGCATGCCGGACGCAGGATCGAAGACGCACCCAAGGTGGTGCTGCTGGACCTGAAGCTGCCTAAGATCGATGGGCTGGAAGTGCTGCGGCGCATCAAGAGCGATCCGCGCACCAAGAACATTTCGGTCGTCGTCCTCACCTCTTCCAAGGAACAGAGAGACATCGTGGAAAGCTACCAGCTTGGCGTCAATAGCTACATCGTCAAGCCGGTGAACTTCGAGCGCTTCGCCGCGGCCGTGCAAGAGGTGGGGATGTACTGGCTGCTCCTCAACGAACCGCCCAAAGGGCATGAATGAGAACCAGTGTGCGTCTGCACGGCCCCCCCCTGGAGCCCAACCGCGTGCTCCGCTTGTTGCACGTGGAGGACTCCGAAGACGACGCCACGCTGGTAGTGCGGGAGCTGCGGCGCGCCGGATATGACCTGACCTACCGGCGGGTCGACACCCGGCCCACCATGGAGCAGGCGCTTGCCGAGGGACCCTGGGATGTCGTGGTGGCGGACTACGAGCTGCCGCACTTCGGCGGACTCGACGCGTTGGCCATGGTACAGCAACACCGATTGGACGTGCCGTTTCTGATTGTCTCCGGAGCCATCGGTGAAGAGATCGCGGTCCGGGCCATGAAGGCCGGGGCGCACGACTACATCATGAAGAGCAGCCTGGCACGCCTCGCACCCGCCATTGAGCGCGAGCTGCGCGAAGCGGCCAGCCGGCGGGAGCGCAAGTGGCTCGAAGAGGAGCAGGGAATACTGCTGGAGATTGCTACGAGCATCAGTGGCATCCTCGATCTCGGCGATATTCTCAACCGCGCCCAGCGCCGCATCGCCACGCTGCTGCCCTGCGATCGTGTCCTGACCTACACCTGGGACGACGCCAACGGCCTCTTTCGCCTGGAGGGGGAATACGGCGTCCCGGAAGGGATGCGCGCCGATGTCGCCGTCGTCGAAGCCCTCCCCGGCGAATTGGGTGCGGACTGGATGGTGCGCACCCATCCCGCCGTAGTCGACGCGACGGTGACGCAGTCGCCGCTGGCGACAGCATGGTTCACCCGCTTGGAGTGTACCGCCTTCGTCGGCACGCCACTGATCGTCGCCGGAACCGTGATGGGGGCGCTGGTCGCGGTCCGCGTCGAGGCGGGCGCACGGTTCAACGGCAACGAGGCCATGCTGTTCGAAAACATCGCGCGGCAGATCACGTTGTTCATGAGCACCGCGAAGATGTACAGAGCGCTCCAGGAACAAGCCCGCATGTCCAGCGCCCTGGCCCGGGTAGGCCAGGAGCTCATTTCTTCGCTGGATACGCCGAAGCTCCTCGATCAACTCAGTCAGGTGACCGCCGAGGTATTGGAGTGTGATTGGAGCATCACCATGCTCTGGCAGCCGAAGGTGCAAGCGTTCGTTCCGGCCTCAAGCTACGGGTGTACGCCGGAGGAGTGGACGGCGCTGCAGGTGCTGAAGCTTTCCCGCTCCCAGCTGGCCGATCTCCTCGCACACCTCGAACGCGACCATATCCTCCAGGTATCGAGCGCCGAACCTGGACCGAGCGTCGATCTGCCAATGGAAGCGGGGGTGACCTCCAGCCTCTTCATGGCGTTGCGCCGCGGCGGGGAGATCGTTGGCGTGCAGAGCCTCGGATACCGCGGCCGTCCGGCGCCGGTGGCGCCACAGCTCGATCGGATCGCCAGCCGCATTTCCCAGCTCGCATCGCTGGCGCTGGGAAATGCGCGACTGGTGGAGGAGCTCGCCGGCGCGAACCGGCTGAAATCCGATTTCATGTCCACGATGTCGCACGAGCTGCGCACGCCGCTCAATATCATCATGGGCTACAACCAGCTGCTGCTCGACGACACGTTTGGACCACTCACCGCGGAGCAACAGGAGCCCATCCAAAAGACGCAGAAAAGCGCGCGCGATCTCCTCGAGCTGATCAACGCCACGCTGGACATGGGTCGGCTCGAAACCGGGCGGACACCGCTCGATCTCGCGGATGTCGACCTGCCGGGCTTGGTGCGCGAAGTCCAGAGCGACACCAGACAGCTGAACGAGAAGCCTACCGTGACGCTGCGCGCGGAGGTACCCGCCCCTTCACAACCGCTGCACACTGATCGCGTCAAGCTGAAGGTGGTGCTCAAGAACCTGCTATCCAACGCAATCAAGTTCACCGATGCAGGTGAGGTCGCCGTCGTCGCTCGCTGGCACGACGGCGGCGTCGAAATCTCCGTCGCCGATACCGGGGTTGGCATCGCGCCGGACGTGCTGCCGATCATCTTCGAGCCGTTTCGCCAAGGCGAAAGCTCCATGACGCGCCGCTTCGGCGGCTTGGGCCTTGGCCTCTACGTCGTACACCGGCTGCTCGACCTGCTCGGTGGGGCGATCGACGTGCAGAGTGAGGTGGGACACGGTTCGACGTTCCGCATCTGGATTCCCAGCCAGCACCGGGGGGGGCGCTGAAATGGGCACGCCGCTCCGGTTGTTGCTGATCGAAGATCACGAGAACGACGCCCTGCTGATCGTGCGCGAGCTCAAGCGCGGTGACTATGAGGTCGCGTGGGAGCGCGTGGAGACGGCGGGCGCCCTCGCTGCCGCCGTGTCTCGTCAGTCGTGGGACCTGATCACCTGCGACTGGGTCCTGCCGCTGCTCGACGGAGCCGTGGCACTCACGCTGTTGCGTGAATGGGGCGTGGGCGCGCCGATCATCGTTGTCTCCGGAGAGGTCGGGGAAGAATTCGCCGTGACTGCCATGAAAAATGGCGCCCATGATTTCATCAGCAAGCACCGGCTGACGCGGCTCGTCCCCGCCGTCGAACGCGAGCTGCGGGAAGCCGCGGAGCGGCGGGCCCGACAACAGGCCGAAGCCGCCCTGCGCGAGAGTGAGGCGCGCTTCGCGCTCATTGCCGACACGATTGGCGAGGCGTTCTGGATGGCCGATGTCGAGATTGCCCAGATGTTCTACATCAGCCCTGGCTACGAGCGCATTTGGGGACGTACCACGCGGAGTCTTTACGCAGATCCGCGCTCCTTCCTCGACGCCGCTCATCCGGACGATCGCGAGCGCATGCGTGCCGCGCTCACGCTGCAAAAGAACGGGCAACCATTCGAGCACGAATACCGGATTCTCCGCCCGGACGGCGCTATTCGCTGGATCTGGGATCGCGGCTTCCCCATCCGGGACGCCACCGGCACGGTGACGCGCTACGTTGGGATTGCCCAGGACATCACGGATCGCAAACACACGGAAGAAGCGCTGCGCAACTCGCAGGAGCACCTGAAGCTCCTGTTCGAGTCCGCCCCTGACGCGTACTATCTGACCGACGCAAACGGCTGTTTCGTCGACCTGAACCGCGCCAGTGAAGAGCTCGCCGGCTACCAGCGCGAGGAGCTCATCGGGCACAGCGTTCTGACATCGAACCTGATTGCCCCCGAGGATCGTTCGACGATCGCGACCCTTCTGCAGACAAGCCTGTCGCGGGCTGCCGGCCCGCGCGAAGTCACGATCACCCGGAAGGATCGGCGGCGCGTGACCGTCGAGGTGCGCACGCTGCCGGTGCGCATCAATGGACAGACCCTCGTGCTCGGAATCGCCCGCGACATCACCCAACGCAAATGGGTAAACGCGCAGCTGGCGCTGCAGAGCACGGCGCTCATGGCTGCCGCCAATGCCATCGTAATCACCGACACGAACGGCACCATCGTCTGGCTCAACGCGGCGTTCAGCCGGCTCACCGGATATGACAGCGCCGAGGCACTTGGAGGCACGCCGCGACTGCTCAAATCAGGCGTCCACGACCGGTCGTTCTACGAGCACCTCTGGACGACGATCCGCGCCGGGCACGTCTGGTCGGGAGATCTGGTGAACCGGCGCAAGGACGGCACTCTGTACAACGAAGAGATGACTATCACGCCCGTTCGTCAAGGCGACGACATCACCCACTTCATCGCGATCAAGCAAGACACCACCGAGCGCAAGCGTGCGCGCGAAGAAGTCGAGCGCCTTTACGCGCACCTCGAGCAGCGTGTCGTGGAGCGCACGGCGCAGCTCGAAGCCGTCAACAGAGAGCTGGAAGCGTTCGCGCACTCGGTCTCTCACGATCTCCGCGCACCGTTACGCCACATTGAAGGATTCAGCCGCGCGTTGCGCGAAGAGTACGCGCCGCAGCTGGATGCGCAGGGGCAACACTACCTCGACCGCATTCAAGCCGGCACCGAGCACATGGGCCAGCTCATCCAGGACTTGCTCAGCCTCGCCCGGGTGACGCGCGCGGAAATGGTGGTGACGCGGGTGCATCTCAGTGAGCTGGTGCAAAGCATCGCCGCCGAGCTCCAACGGACGCAGCCGAACCGCCGCGTCGAGGTCACCATCGCCCCGGGGCTGGTCGCAGCCGGAGACGCGCGGCTCCTGCGCGCCGCGCTGGAGAATCTGCTTGCCAACGCCTGGAAGTATACGAGCAAGCATCCGACCGCGCGGATCGAGTTCGGAACCATCGAGTATCAAGGCCGCGTCGCCTATTTCCTGCGCGACGACGGGGCCGGCTTCGAAATGGCGCACGCGGGCAAGCTGTTCGTCGCCTTTCAGCGGCTGCATACCGCCGCGGAATTCGAAGGCACCGGAATCGGGCTCGCCACCGTGCAGCGCATCATCCACCGCCATCGCGGGCACATCTGGGCGGAGGGCGCCCCCGAGCAGGGCGCCACCTTTTATTTCGTCCTAGGCACAGAGGGCACAGACACGGCGATTTTCGCGAACGGAGACTCGTGAATGGAAACAGCGGGGATGACATGAGTGACATGAAGGACACACGGATATCAGGGGGCCGCATAGCCGGCATCCTCTTGATTGAGGATGACCCCGATGACGCGGAGATCACCCGGCGAGCCTTCGTTCGGGCCAAGATCGGCAACCCAATCACCGTCGTCGGCAGTGGGGAGGAGGCTCTCGATCTCCTGACTCCACGCACGGGTCAGCGCAGCGAGCCGATGATCGATCTCGTGCTCCTCGATCTCGGCTTGCCGAAGCTCGATGGCCGCGGCGTGCTGCGGGAAATCTGGGCCGACAAGCGGCTGCGCCACATCCCGATCATTATGCTCACCGGGTCGCGCCGCGAAGACGACCTAATTGAGGCCTACAAGGGCGGAGCCGTGCGGTTTCTGCAGAAACCAATTGATGTCGGCCACCTGCTGATCGCCATCGGCGACTTGCACGGGTTCCAGCTCTTCATTACGCGGGACCGTGCCCCGTCCTAGAGCGGTGGCGCAGGTCACGCAAGCACATGGCAGTAGCCCCGCATGGTACCGATGCACGTAGAACTACGCACGTACTAGTCCGAGCTTACGGCCGCTGCTGGCGATGTTGCACAATCCGGCACAACAACTGT
>Ga0265314_10000120_pt1 | contig 121261 bp, 98 predicted proteins | sample 4126metaG_FD_203106 | JGI IMG/M metagenome (GOLD analysis project Ga0265314, IMG submission 203106) | Rhizosphere microbial communities from Carex aquatilis grown in University of Washington, Seatle, WA, United States - 4-1-26 metaG | ecosystem: Host-associated > Plants > Roots > Rhizosphere >... | reverse complement strand
GAAGTTGAGCCGTTGCATGTCGTCCCAATCGGCGGGGGTGGCGCGCTCGAGCGGCGTGCGGCGAAACGCGCCGGCGTTGGCGACCCACAAATCGATGCCGCCGTAATGGCGGCGCACGCGCTCAACGACGCCCGCCATCTGTCGATCGTCGGCGGCGTCGGCGCGCAGCGCCAAGACGCGCGCGCCGCGCTGCTCGAGCTCGCGCTGCGTATCGCGCGCGGCCTGCGCGGACGACAGGTACGTGAACGCGACGTTCGCACCGGCTTCGGCGAGGTGCAGGCCGATGGCGCGCCCAAGCCGGTGCGCACCGCCGGTGATCAGCGCCGTGGCGCCTCGCAGATCCATGCCGGGTGCGGCGAGCTAGGCAGGCGACGGCAGCGGAATCTCGGTCGGATGCGGCCGTGCCGGGTTGCGCAGAATGTCGAGCACGGCGGCGGCAATGTGCCCCGGCTCGAGCCCGCTGACCCCATCCGATTCGTACGCCGCACTGGCCGCTTGCTGCACCGAGGCGGGAACGATGGCGGTGACGGTGACGCCATGCTCGCGCACTTCGGCCGCCAGCGACTGCGTAAAGCCCAGCAGGCCGAACTTGGCGGCGGCATAGGCCGATTCGCCGGCGCGTCCCTGCGCGCCGGTGCTCGGCGCGATGTTGACGATGGTGCCGTGACCGTGCGCCAGCATGTCCGGCAGAACCAAACGCGCCAGCACCATCGGCGCGCGCAGGCAGGTCGCGAGGATGCGGTCCCAGTCGGCCAGGGCCGTCTTCATCACCGTCTCGCGCGGCGGCGCGAACCCCGCGGCGTTGACCAGGAGCGTGATGTTGCCGAGCCGCTCCATGATGATGCGCACCGCCTTCTCGAGCGCGGCGTCGTGCGTCGGATCGGCTTTCACCGGCAGCAACACCGTCGATCCCGACGGCAGCTCGGCTTCCGCCACGGTGGCGGCGAGGTCTTCCTCATTGCGCGCCAAGATGGCGGTGCGGCAGCCGGCGCGCGCCAATTGCACCGCGATGGCTCGGCCGACGCCGCGACCGGCGCCGGTGACGAGTGCGACGTGTTCGTCGAGAGAGGAGGTCACGCGGTCGAGTTAAGCAAAGCGCGGTGCGCGGTCAATCCGTCCTGTGCAGGTGGCTGAGCGCGTTCAGGGCCGTGGCTCGCCGACCGGTGCGGTGGCGTCGGGCAGCGGCTCGATGACGGCCGCGGCGGCGTCGTCGGGCGGTTCGGCGTCGTCGGACGTGCCATCGGTGGCGCCGTCGGCTTCCAGCCCGTCCGCCGGGGCAGTGGCATCGGCACTGCGGTCGTCCGCCTCGTCTGCGCCAGCGGGATCGGCAGACACTGGTGCTGCGGCGGCCGCTATGGCCGCGGCGTTGCCCTGCGTGCGCAGCGCGCGCAGCTGCTGTTGCAGCGGGGCGAGCTCGCGCATCGGCGCGGAGATGCGCTCACCGAGCGGGCTGTCGATGTCGTGCGTGACGGCGCCGGCAGAGGCTTCGGTGATCGAGCGGTCGCCGCCGATCGGTTTGCGATCCGAGACCGGACCGCGCGACATCGACGAGACCGGCCCGCTCAGCATGCTGCGTGTCTGCATGTCGCTCATCGGACCGGAATGCACCGGCCCGCTGCCGTCGCCGATGCTGACGCCGTCGCCGACCGGGCGGCTGCCGTCGCTGACCGGACGGCTCATCTCGCCCAGCGGCGCGGCCTGGTCGGAGACCGCGCTCGCGCCCGGCGTGCGAATCTGCGCCCAGGCAGGCGCGGCGCACACGAGCCAGGCGGCGAGCATCAGCAACAGCACCGGCTCAGCCTGCCCAAAGCAGTCGCACAGGGAAAGCCCCTGCGCAGGGTTGACGGTCGGCTGACGACGATCTCGACGTTGCTGAAGGCCGCGGGCAGTTGTCAGCCACGAGCCTTCAGGCGGAGGCTCCTAGGGCCGATCCGCGCGCGATCGGCGCTTTGCAGAGATGACGCGACCTGACGCCGGACCCCCGAAACCGGGGCACCTGCTAGCGACAGACCCCTGTGGCGCGCGCCGCCTTGGCGACAGCGGCGCCGACGCGGCGGCCGACTTCTTTGTCGAGCGCGTCGGGGATGATGCGCTCCGGCGTCGGCTCGATGACGTAATTGGCCAGCGCCTCGGCCGCGGCGATCTTCATATCCTCGTTCACGACCTTGGCCTGCGCATCGAGGGCGCCGCGGAAGACGCCGGGGAAGGCGAGGACATTGTTGATCTGATTGGGGAAGTCGCTGCGCCCGGTGCCGATGACGGCGGCGCCGGCTTTGCGCGCCTCGTCCGGCATGATCTCCGGGATCGGGTTGGCCATCGCCAGGATGATCGGGTGCGGGCGCATGCTGCGCACCATCTCTTGCGTCACCAGGTTGCCGAGCGACAGGCCGATGAAGATGTCGGCGCCCTTCAACGCGTCGGCCAGGTTGCCCTGGCGATTCTCCTTGTTGGTGCGGTCGGCGAGCTCCTTCTTGTGCGCGTTCAGGTCGGTGCGGCCGCGATGCACGATGCCCTTCGAGTCGCACATGATGACGTCACCGGGCAACGGGGCCTTGCCGAGCGATCCGTAGTTGAGGATCAGGCGCGCGCAGGCGATCGCCGAGGCGCCGCTGCCATTGAAGACGATGGTGCACTCGTTGAGCTTCTTGTTGGCGACCTTGAGCGCGTTGATCAGCGCCGCCAGCACGACGATGGCCGTGCCGTGCTGGTCGTCGTGAAACACCGGGATGCCGAGATCCTGCAGGCGATCCTCGACGTCGAAGCAGCGCGGCGCGGCGATGTCTTCCAGATTGATGCCGCCGAACACCGGCGCGATCATCCGCACGGCATGCACGATTTCGTCGACGTCCTGCGTCTTGAGACAGATGGGGAAGGCGTCGACGCCGGCGAATTCCTTGAACAGCACCGCCTTGCCTTCCATCACGGGAATCGCCGCTTCGGGGCCGAGGTTGCCGATGCCGAGAATCGCCGAGCCGTCGGAGACGACGGCGACGGTGTTGTACTTCAGGGTCAGCTCGAAGACGCGCTCCGGATTGGCGGCGATCTCCTGGCAGACCTGCGCCACGCCGGGCGTGTAGGCGAGGCTCAGATCGCGGCGGTCGTTGAGCTCGACCTTGCTCTTCACTTCGAGCTTGCCGTGCAGCTCGGAATGCATGGCGACGGACGCCTTGTTGTAGTCTTCCATGGTGTTGCCCCCCGAAAGCGTGTGCGGCGGTGCGCGGGCGCGCGAGGTGAGAATGAGAGCGCAGGCGGGGCGTCACCAGACAGGCGACACCCCGCCGCGCGGAGAGAGTCTTAGTTGCCTACGACGAAGCAGACGCTGGTGGTGCCGCTGCCACCGATGTTCAAGGTGGCGATGCGCTTGGCGCCTTCGACTTGATAGTCGCCGGCCTCGCCGGTGACCTGCTTGTAGGCATCGAGCACCTGGCGGCAGCCGGTCGCGCCGACCGGATGGCCGGCGCCGATGAGGCCGCCGCTGGGATTGATCGGCAGCTTGCCACCGAGCTCGATGACGCCCTCTTCGACCGCCTTCCAGGATTCGCCCGGCTTGGTGAGGCCGAAGTGATCGATCGCCATGTACTCGGAGGTGGTGAAGCAGTCGTGCGTCTCGATCGCTTGCACGCCCCACGCGTCTTTCACGCCGGCGCGCTTGAAGGCGTCGAGGATCGCCTGGCGGGTGTGCGGCAGCACGTACGGATTGTCCTTGCTCTCGGCGACCTTGGTGTCGAACTCGATCGGCGCGGTGCGATGGCCCCAGCCGAGCAGCTGCGGAATCGAGTCGAGCTTGATGCCGCGCTGCTTGGCGTACGCCGCGGCGCCCTTTTCCGACGCCAGGAACAACGACACGCAGCCGTCGGTGACCTGCGAGCAATCGCTGATCTTGATGCGCCCGCCGATGGTGCCGTTGAACTTGTCGTTGGCGTTGGCGTGCTCCTCGGTCATGTACCAGTTGCGCGTCTGCGCCAACGGGTTGCGCTTGGCGTTCGAGTAATTGACCGCCGAGATGTGCGCCAGGTGCTCGTCCTTCAGCCCGAAGCGCTTGTCGTACTCGTCGCCGAGCCGGCCGAACAGCTTGGGGAAGGGGAACTCGATGCCTTTGGCTTCGCGATCATACCACGCCGCGGTGCCGAGGAAGTCGCCGCCGCGTTTTGGGTCGACGGTCTTCATCTGCTCGACGCCGACCACCAGCGCCATGTCGTAGCGTCCGGCCTCGATCTCGGCCGACGCGGCGAGCAGCGCAATCGAGCCGGAGGCGCAGGCCGCCTCGTGGCGCGCCGTCGGCAAGCCGGAAAAGGCGGGATCGGTGTCGACGAGGAAGGCGCCGAGATGCCCCTGCATGGCGTACAGCTCGGCGGCGAAGTTGCCGACGTGTCCGACCTCGATGTCCTTCGGGTCGATGCCGGTGGCTTCGAGGCCGCCGCGCACACCCTCGCGCAGCATGGCGACGATGTGCTTGTTCTCCTTGGTCCAGTTGCGCGCGAAATCGGTTTGATAGCCGCCGAGGACGTAGACTGGAGGTGCCATTCGTCTCTCCTTCCGCGGGGGGTCTGCCCACCCACTGGCTTGCATCCCTACCATCGCGTTTTACGCCGAGGCAAGGTGACTGAACCTAAATTCAACCGGTGAAAAATCAAGCCGCGAAGAAGCGTCCGACGTTCACTCCGGGCAAGTTGAATAAGCGCTGGCCGGGCTTGGCGTTCGACAGGGTCTTCGGCACCGGCAGGCCGGCCTTCTCGATCGCCGCGATGGTTTCCTTGACGCCCATCACGTCGGCCAACACGGTCGGCGGTGCCCAGTTGAAGCCGAAGCCCATGATCTTGTCGACGTCGCTCGCGGCGTTGACCACTTCGTGCTCGCCGACCCGGTTGAGCGCATAGCTGACGTAGCCGAGCACGACTTTGCGGGCCAGGTCGGCAGCGTCGCCCTTGGCGGCGAGGAAGACCTTGAACGCTTCGTCGTAGCGGCCGACGTTGTGCAGCGTCCGCATCTTTTCGACGAAGTCGAGCGGGGCGACTTTCTGGTCGGCCGGCGACTTGTAGCCGCCGCTCTTCGGATCGAGCACCAGGTTGACGTTCTTGCCGTCTTCCTTGGTGCGGCGATAGAAGCCGCCCCGTTCGGGCGTCTTGTTGCCGAGGTGACCTTCTTCGATGAGCTCGGCGACGTAGGTCGGCAACTGAAAGGCGGCGTGCGCCTCGTCCTTGAGGTTGGCGTGCACGTTGTCGACGATCGCCTTGTGCACGTCCCAGCCGACCAGGTCGACGGTGGACAGCGGCGGCATGGCGCGACCGGTGTACGGGCCGATCAGATAGTCGATGAACGCGACGCCGTGCTCGGCGGCGAGTTGCGCGCACTCGTTGAGGACCTTGAAGCCGACGCGGTTGCCGGCAAACGCGGGCAGGTCGCGGCACAGCGTGATGACGCGGCCGAAGCGGCGCTCCATCATTTCGACGATCGCCGGCACCAGCTTCGGATCGGTATCGGGACCCGGAATGACCTCCGTGCCGACGATGACGCTGGGCGGATTGAAAAGATGGATGCCGAGGAAATTCTTGCGGAAGCCGGCCGAGCGACCCTGTACCATGCCGGCGATGGACAGACCCGACGAGACCGTGGCGACGATCGAGTCCGGGCGGCGCACCTTGTCGACGCGCTCGAAGAACGCCTTCTTGATCTCCATGTCCTCGGCCAGCGCCTCGAAGATCAGGTCGGCCTTGCCCACCGTTTCATCGAGATCGCCATCGTACGTGCCGACCGACATGCGGTTGCCGATGGTGATCGACTTGGCCATGTTCTGTGCCCCGACCAGGCCTTCGCGCGCCTTCTCGGTCGAGCGCGCCAGCAACACCACATCGCAGCCGCCGGCGGCGAAAACCTCGGCGCTGCCCGCGCCCATGGTGCCGTTCGCACCGAGAATGACGACTCGCTGGATATTGACCATACGCGCGGGTGCTCCTTTATTGGTGGGATTTTGGGCCTGACGCGGAACGCGAAACTCTCGGTGCCTAGAATAGTTCCAGAGGCAAGACAAGCCGGCAGCCAGGCAATCCGCGGGGCCGCATGGGGGACGAGCGAGATGGGTGATCTGCCGTGTGTCGAGGTGCCCGAGAGGCTCGCTCGGTTGGGCTCGAGCAGCGCCGGCAGCGGGCTCTTCCGCATGCCACCGCCGGCCGAGAATCGGATCGCGTTGGCAACCGGCATGTCGGTCGCGGCCGGGCATCACCGAGCTGGGTGACTGTCGGTGGAATCGGCGCGATGGCTTAGCGGGCGGCAGTCGCCCGCCCTGTTGCTGGCGCTCGGCGCCGTTGGGCTGGCGGCGCGGCTGGAGATCGCCGCGCACTCGACCGGCACCAATGACATCGTCAGCTGGGGTGTGTTCTCGCAGCTGATCGCCGACCACGGCGTCGACTGGATGTACGAGTGGGTGCCGCTGTTCAATCACCCGCCGCTGATGGGTTGGTGGTCGGTAGTCGCGCAACACCTGGCCAACGCCAGCGGCTGGCGCTTCGAGTTTTGCTTCAAGCTCCTGCCGATGGCTGGCGATGTCGCCGCGGCGGCAGTGCTCTGGTCACTCTGGCAACGGCGCGGCAACGCCGTCACCGGGGCGCTCGCCTTCGCGCTGTTCGCGTGGAATCCGGACTCGATGCTGATCAGCGCCTATCACGGCAACACCGACGCGCTGGCGGCTATGTTCGCGCTGCTCGCGTGCTTTCTGCTGGAGGAATACTCGGCGCCGTTCGCCGCCGGCCTGGCGCTCGGCGCGGCGATCAACGTGAAGTTGATACCCGTCCTGCTGGTGCCGGTGCTCGCCGTGCGCGCCAAGGACCTGCGGGCGCTGCTGCGCGTTGCCGCGGGCCTGGCGCTCGGCGCCGTCCCATTCGTGCCGATACTCTTGAGCTCGTTCGAGGCGTTCCAGCGCAACGCCATCGCGTACAATTCCAACTTCGACAACTGGGGCCTGGCCTTCTTCGTGCGCCAGGGGCAGGCCTCGGACGGGCTGCAGGATGTGTTCACGGCGCTGCGCCAGGTGTTCGCAATCATCGGCCGCGACCTGGTCATCGGCGGCGTCCTCATCGCCTGCGCCCTGGCGCGCTTGCGCAAGATCGGCGACGCGTACCAGCTCGCGGCGATCGCATTCGCCACGTTTCTGGTGCTGACGCCCGGCTTCGGCGTGCAGTACACGGTCTATGTCGTGCCCGTGCTCTTCGCCGTGTCGCTGGGCTGGGGCACCGCCTATGGATGGGCGGCGGGTGCCTTCATCTTCGCGGTCTACTTCTCGTTCTGGAACGGCGCACTGCCGCTCGAGTCGATCTTCCGCGGGCCGTTTCCGCTGCCCTCAGCGCTGGTCGGATTGGTGCCGTGGGCGCTGCTGATCGCCTTCCTGTTCTCGTCTGCGCGCCGCGTGCAGCCGCGCCACAGTGCGTGAGCGGAGCGCAGTGCTCGCTCCGAGCTGCTGGCCGTCAGGCCGAGACGGCCGCGCTCCGACAGCCAATCGCCGAACAGCGTAACGGCCTGAGCCGTTCATCCGCTGCAGCGCGCGGCCTGCCGGGCAGAGCCCGTTGACCGCACCGGCGAAGTCTGGCCTTACCTCGCCGCATGAATGCGCCTGCGTTTCGCTCTCGCTACGGTCCGCGCGCGTTGGTTGCGGGTGCGGCCGTTGGACTTGGAATCGAGTATGCGCGCCAGCTCGCAGAGCGCGGCCTCGATCTATTGATGCTCGATCGCGACGCCGGACCGCTGGCCGCGGCGGCAAACGAGATCCGCGCTGCGCATGGCGTCGATGTCGACACGCTGACCGTCGATTTGGCCCAGCCGAATATCGCCGCGGTCGTCGAACGCGCGCTGGCGGGTCGCGAGATAGGCTTGCTGGTCTACAACGCGGCGCTCGGCACCGTCGCGCCGTTTCTCGAGCTGTCGCCGGCGCATTGCGACACCATGCTCGACGTGAATTGTCACGGGCCGCTGCGCCTCATCCATTTGCTGGCGCCGGCGATGGTGCAGCGCGGGCGCGGCGGCATCGTGTTGATGTCGTCGATGTCGGGCAACTACGGCTCGGCGCAGCTGGCGGTCTACGCCGCGACCAAGGCCTTCACGCTGGTGCTCGGCGATGCCTTGTGGTCCGAGCTCGGCGCGCGCGGCGTCGACGTGCTGACCGTGCAGCCGGGCTCGACGCGCACGCCGGGCTGGCTCACCTCACAGCGCAGCGGCGACGATGCGCCGGCGCTGCCGGTGATGGAGCCGGCCGACGTCGTGCGCGAAGCGCTCGATGCGCTGGGCAGCGAGCCGTGCGTCATCCCCGGCGAGATGAATCAGCAGGGCGCCGCCATCATGCACCGCATGAAGCGCCGCGAGGCCATCGAGCTGATGAGCGCGATCACCTCGCAGCTGGTGCGCAACGATCGGGCGACGAGCTGACCGGTCGCTCGTTCTCGGTGGGGACTCGCGCCGGAGATGCGGTTTTGGAGGCGTTGCGCGGCGAGTCACGAAGCGGACTGTCTGACCGCCTGCTCGAGCTCGAGATAGGTGCCGCGCACGCTCGGGTCGAGTTGCGTGGCAAACGCAGCGTCGAGCTGCTTCGCTTTAATCACTTCTTGTACATCGGCGAGATCGCGCAGGCGATGTGGAGCAGACATGCCGGAGGCGAGCTTCAGCTCGATCAGCCGCGGTAGCGTCAGCACCCGAACTCCATCAATCTCAGTGCCCGCGCCGAGCGGCTCTGGAAAGCGAATGGCCTTTGGCTTGCCGTCACCCGGATACTCGCCGGTGACGAGGAACTCGAGCCGCACGCCGCTTTCCGTATCGCGGAAGGTGCGCTGCGCACCCGGATGCGTGGCGACATAGCCGCGGCCAACCAACTGGTCCCGAAAGCGCTGTAGGCCTTCCGCGGTGAGGAGCACGTCGACATCCTCAGTCATGCGGACGTAGCCGTGCTCGCCAAGCGCCATCCCGCCGACGATGGCGTATGCAATACCGGCGTCGGTGCAGCGCTCGGCTAAACGCCGCAGCGTATCCATCAGCCGACCCGATCTCATGAAGAACGCGTCGGCTTCGCGCACCATGCCGGCGAAGGATTCGTGCAGCGCCTCTTCATACTTGGCGACCACGGCGCAGACTGATCTGCGCCGTGGCTGGCTGTCAAATGAGGCGGCCGTCGAGTTGAAGCACTTCGGGGATCCTTTGAGGCTTACGGCGCTACGCCGCACAGCGTGCCGTTGATGTCGCACTGGGGTGTTCCACCGCTGGCGCGCTGCGCCGCGTCGAGCTCGAAGATCTTGTTCTCCGTCGCCGTGTTGGCGTCGCAGTGGCACAGCTGGCTGGCGCAGCAGCTGCAGTCGGCGGCGCGCTCGGCCTTGAACACCTCGCCGAGCTCGCAGTTCTGCAGGCCGTTGCAGGCGTCGGCGATCAGTACCTGATCGCCCGACGTACACAGCGTCGCGTCACAGGTGTAGCCGAGCTGGATCTGCGTCTCGGTCTTCTGGCAGCCGTTGTACTCGGCGCAGACGACGTCGCAGTCGACGCCGCTGCCGGGCGGCAAGACGACGCTCGAGCTGTACAGCGGGCAGCCGCATTGCCCCTGCGCATCGACCACGCAGCCACCGGCGACCATGTCGCACGGGTCGGGCAGCGTGACGCTGGGATTGAACGCAGCCGACCAGGCGCGCGGCGAATCGTCGCACTTCTGGCCGTCCTTGCCGATCTGGAACGGCCCGTCGTAGTTCGGGCAGTCGCAATTGATGCTGACCGTGCCGTCCGAGTTGGTCATCGTCGGGCCGCTGCACGGCGCGGTCATGCAGCCGGCGTAGAGGCCGGGATCGGTACAGTTGGTGATACCGATCGGCTCCTCGCTGGCGAGATAAAAGCTGAAGGTCGAGACGCGTGTCGCGTTGGCGTAGAAGTCGCCGCGGTTTACGGCGGCGCAGACCGGCGCGCTGTTGATGGTCTGGCAGTTGGCGCCGGTCGACCCGCATTGCGCAACCGTCTGCTGGTACAGATCGGCATTGAGGATGCCGTTCATCAGCACGAAGCTCGGTCCGAACGATTCGTAACACGGGCAGTTGCTGACCTTGCCGTCCGGCGCGACGTCGCAATTGGCGTAAAAGCACAGCGCATACGGCCCGAAGCACGGCAGGAAGTTGGTCTGTGCCAGCGTCACGTCGGCCCACGCCGGGCCGTACGGTGTCGTCATCTCGGTGTTGAGCGGAAAGTCGCCGCCGCAGAACGGAGGCGGCAGGTTGCACGCGATTGGCGTCGGCGTCGCGGTCGGAACGGCAGTCGCCGTCGGCGTCGTCTTGTGACCGCCGTTGTTGTCGTCACCGCAGCCGGCCAAGAACGCTACCGCCACTGCCGCCAGCCAAACCGTCCGCCATCCACTGCGCATTCGCATCGCCCACTCCTCCATGCCCGCCAAGTCGGGCGCAGCGGATTGCACCAGACGCCAAGCCACCTGGCAACCGGCTATCTTTGACAGAGCGCACTTTGGCTCCGCCTACGGTCCCCGGTTGCGCGCAGCCACTCGCTGCCAATCGTCGGCTGCTCGAGGAAGTTGAGCGCGGCGCTCGGGACCTGCCGTCCGCCCTGGCTGGGGACGCCTTGGGACGTCGAAGAACCGGCACAACTGCGGCGTGACGCGGGCGGACAGGCGCCCGTAAGGCGCGCGGCGCCTCACTCCGCTGACGCGGATGACGCCGGGACACCAGGCTAGTGCGGGCGCGGCGGCTTGCCGCGCAGCGCTTTCGGCGCCCACCAATTGAAATCGCCGAACAGCCGCATGGTGGCGGGGACGATGAGGGTGCGCACGAGCGTGGCGTCGAGCGCCACCGCCAGCGCCAGCGACACGCCCATGGCCTTGACAACGACGACGCGCGCCATCGCGAAGGCGCCGAACACGATGACCATGATCAGCGCCGCGCTGGTGACCAGCCGGCCGGTGCGCTCGAGGCCTTCGGCGACGGCCCAGGTGTTGTCGCGCGTGCGCAGATACTCCTCGCGCATGCGCGACAGCATCAGTACCTCGTAGTCCATCGACAACCCGAAGACCGAGCAGAACAGCAAGGTCGGCACCGTCGGGTCGAGCGGCCCGGGCTCGAATTGCAGCAGCGCCGCCAGATGACCGTCCTGGAAAATCCACACCAGGGCGCCGAACGAGGCGGTGATCGAGAGCAGATTCATCAGCACCGCCTTCAGCGGCAGGATGACCGAGCGCAGCAGGATGAACAGCGCCACGTAGGTGACCACGACAACGAACCCGATCGCGCGCGGGGCGCGCGTCAGCGTGAAATCGGTGATGTCGAGATCGTGCGCGCTGGGGCCGCCGACGAGAATGGTGCCGTCGGCGACGTGCGGATCGGCGCGAATTGCGCGCACGATGTCGCGGGCCGCGTCGCTGGCCGGCTCGGCGTCGGTGATGACGGTGAGCAAGACCACGTCTTTGCCGGCGACCATCGAGCGCAGGCGCCGTGCATCGTCCGGCAACCAGTCGTCAGGCATCTCCGCGTCGGCGAGAAAGTAGTCTTTGGTCAAGCGTGGATCGGTGTCGACGATGCCCTCGACCTTCGCCACGCCGGGCAGCTTGGTGTAGCGCTGCGCCAGATCGTAGAGCGCGCTGACGCGCTCGGCGGTGACGGCGGGCTGATCCGGGAAGCGCACCACCACCAGAATGCGGTTACGCGTTTGATCAGGGAACGCCGCGTGAATGCGCTCGTACACGTCGCGCGCCGGGATACCGGGCGGCAGCGTGTGCACGTCGGCCGCAGCCATGGTGAGACGGATGAACGGCGAGCCGAGCGCGATCAGGAAGGCGAGCGACGGCAGCAGGACGACGACCGGCCGACGCATCACCCAGGTGGCGATGCGGTGCCAGACCCCGTTGGTGTCGATCAGTCGCGGCAGCGGCAGACGGCCGGTGTCGATGTGTGGACCGAGCAGCGCCAGCAGCGCCGGCAAAAACGTCAGGGCGAAGATCACCGACAGGACCACGACGATACCGGCTGCCAGGCCCATGCTGGCGAGGAACGACCCGTTGAGGAACAGCAGACTGCCGAGACCGATCGCCACCGCGACGCCGGAGAAGACGACGGCGCGGCCGGAGGTATCGAGCGCGGTGATCAGCGCCGCGTCGAAGGCGGCGCCGCGCGCCAGCTCGTCGCGATAGCGGCTGACGATGAACAGCGAGTAGTCGATGGCGACGCCGAGGCCGATCAACGAGGCAATGTTGATGGCGTACACGGCGATGTCCATGACGTGCGAGAGGGCCGTGATGATGGCGATGCCGCTGATCACCGCCAGCGCGCCGATGCCGACCGACAGCGACGCCGCGACCGCGGAACGGAAGACGACCATCAGCACCAGCAAGGCGAGCGGCAGGCTGAGGAGCTCGGCGCGCACCAGGTCGTGTTCGTTGGCGACGTTGAGGTCGTAACGAAAGCCGAGGTTGCCGGTGAAGCCGAAGTCCAACGCCGACGATCGCACCGCGTCGCGCAGCTGCGGGTAATAGACCGCGGCGGTTGAAAAGTCGTCGCGCAGCGAGATGATCGCCAGGGCGCTGCGCGCGTTGCGCGACAGCAGGCGCTCGCCGACCACCGGCGGCGCGTCGTCCGGTGCGACCACGGAGCGCACGCGCGGGTCGGCGCGCAGCGGTGCCAACGCCGCCGTGAGCGCCGGCAGAAAGCGCGGGTCACCGGGTGCCAATCCGTCGCGCCCGGTGAACAGAATCAAGAACGAGGAATCGCCGGGATAGGACAGATCTTCCTCGATCAAGCGCTGCGCGAAATCCGATTCGATGCCGACCGTGTTGCCGGCGCTGAGCCGCCCGCCGTGCCACAGCATCAAGCCGGCGAACGCCAGCAGCAGGGCACAGATGATGACGATCGCCCACGATCGACGCAGCGCCAAGTTCGCCAAGCGGACGAGCATCGGAGGTCGGCTTATCCGCCGGGCGAGAGGTGCACAACCCGGCACGGGCGCTTTTGCGCCGTGCTCGACGGCTCAGGCTGCTGCGCTGTCAGGCTGCTGACAGTGAGTGGGCGTCCCAGAAAGCATTCTCGCCTGACAGCCGGTAGCCCGACGGCGTAGTAGCCCACCGAGTCCTGCGCTGCGAGATGCGGATTGGCGGGCGAGCCCTTCGCCTGGGCATCACGGCGCGTCTGTTTGCATCGTGCCGCGCATGACGTACGAAACGCTGGCGCTGGAGATCGAGGATGGAGTCGGGCGGCTGTGGCTCAATCGGCCGCAGAAGCGCAACGCGCTGAGCCCGTTGTCGCTCGAGGAATTGGTCGCAGCGTGCGACGAGCTGCAACGGCGCTGGACCGTGCCGGTGGTGGTCATCGGCGGCCGCGGGCCGTCCTTCTGCGCCGGCGCCGACCGCAGCGATCCGCCGGCGCGCAGGGCCACGGGCTCCGGCGCGAGTGCGCGCGCGCGCCGCTGGGTATCGCAGATCGGGCGCCGCGCCATCGAGGCCATCGAGCGCCTCGAAGCGATCACGATTGCGCGCCTGCACGGCCACGTCATCGGCGGCGGCGTGCTGCTGGCGCTGGCCTGCGATCTGCGCATCGCCGCCGTCGACACGCAGTTCCATATCCCGGAAGTCGATCTCGGCATCCCGCTGACCTGGGGTGGCGCGCCGCGCCTGGCGCGTGAAGTCGGCGCGGCGCGGGCCAAGGAGCTGATCCTCTTGTGTGATCGCTTCGATGCGGCGACGGCGGAGCGCTACGGACTGCTGAATCGCGTCGTCGCGGCAGACCGCCTCGACCCGACGGTCGACGATTGGGCGCAGCGCCTCGCCGCCAAACCCGAGTGGGCGTTGCACATGACCAAGAGCCAGTTCCAGGCCTACGGCGTGACGCGCACGCTCGGTGACGTCTCGACACTTGACGGCGATTTGCTCCGCAGTGCGACCGGTGAGGATCCGGCGCGCTTCACCGCGGCGTGGTCGTCGCCGCGCGGCGCGAAGGCGGGCTCGTAGCGCGTAGTGCGACATCTAAATGAAGGCGCGCGCGCCCAGGGCGGTGGCGAGCTGCGGGGCGGTTGCTCCGCGGCGCGGCGAGACGCTATGGCCGAGACATGGCGCAGCGCGAGCAACCTTGGTTGATGCGAACCTATGCGGGGCATTCGAACCCGCATGCGGCGAACCGGCTGTACCGGACGAATCTCGCGAAAGGGCAGACCGGGTTGAGCGTCGCCTTCGATCTGCCGACGCAGACCGGCTACGACTCGGACGATCCGATGGCGGTCGGCGAAGTCGGCAAGGTCGGCGTGCCGATCTCGCACGTCGCCGACATGGAAGCGCTCTTCGACCAGATCCCGCTGGCGAAGATGAACACCTCGATGACCATCAACGCGACGGCGGCGTGGCTGCTGGCGCTGTACGTCGCCACTGCCGAGCGGCAAGGCGCCGACCCGAAAGGGCTGCGCGGCACGACGCAGAACGACATCATCAAGGAGTTCTTGTCGCGCGGCACGTTCATCTTCCCGCCCGAGCAGTCGCTGCGCCTGACCGCCGACACCATCGAGTACACGGTGCGCGAGATCCCGGCGTGGAACCCAATGAACCTCTGCAGCTACCATCTGCAGGAAGCCGGCGCGACGCCGGTGCAGGAAGTGGCGTTCACGCTGGCCAACGCCTGCGCCATTCTCGACCGCGTCAAGACGCGCCCCGGCGTGTCGATTCCAGACGTCGTCGGCCAGCTGTCGTTTTTCGTCAACGCCGGCATTCGCTTCATCGAAGAGATCTGCAAGCTGAAGGCGTTCGCCCGCCTGTGGGATCGCTTGACGAAGGAGCGCTACGGCGTCGCGGACGCCCGCAAGCGCCGCTTCCGCTACGGCGTCCAGGTCAACTCGCTCGGCCTTACGGCGCAGCAGCCGGAGAACAACGTGCAGCGCATCGTGCTGGAGGCGCTCGCGGTCACGCTGTCTAAAGAGGCGCGCGCCCGTTCGATTCAGCTGCCGGCGTGGAATGAGGCGCTCGGCTTGCCGCGCCCGTGGGATCAGCAGTGGTCGTTGCGCATTCAGCAGGTGATGGCCTTCGAGACCGACATCCTCGAATACGACCGCGACATCTTCGACGGCTCGATCGTCATCGAGGAGCACGTGGCGCAAATCATGGCCGGGGCCGAAGCGGAGCTGCAGCGCGTCGAGTCGTTGGGCGGCGCGGCGCAAGCGCTCGACGCCATGAAGCAAGCGCTGGTCGCGTCGCACGCGGCGCGGCAGCGGCGCATCGAGTCGAAGGACCTGCTGGTCGTCGGTGTGAACGCCTATACCGAGCATGAGCCGTCGCCGCTCACCGCCGGCGGGCTCGACGCCATCATGACCGTCGATGCCGAGAATGAGCGCGAGCAGATCGAGCGCCTGCGCGCCTTTCGCGCGCAGCGCAACGTCAAGGACGTCGCCGCGGCGCTGCAAGGCATCGAGGATGCGGCGCGCGGCAGCGCCAACATCATGCCGGCCTCGATCCGCGCCGCCTTGGCCGGCGTCACCACCGGCGAATGGGCCGGCACGCTGCGCAAAGTATTCGGCGAGTTCCGCGCGCCGACCGGTTTGGCCGGCGCCGCCGCGGCGCCGCACAGCGAGCCGCTCGACGCGTTGCGCACGCGCACCGCCGCGGTGGCGGCGCTGGTCGGCCATCCGCTGCGCCTGCTGGTCGGCAAGCCCGGTCTCGACGGCCACTCGAACGGCGCCGAGCAGGTCGCCGTGCGCGCCAAGGACGCCGGCTTCGAGGTGATCTACCAGGGCATCCGATTGACGCCCGAGCAGATCGTCGTCTCGGCGCTCGAAGAAGACGTCGACGCGGTCGGGCTGTCGATCCACTCCGGCTCGCACATGACGTTGATCCCGCGCATCCTCGAGCTGCTGCGCCAGCGCGGCGGCGACGTCCCGGTGGTCGTCGGCGGCATCATCCCCAATGCCGATCGCGTCAAGCTCGAAGCCCTGGGCGTGGCGCGCGTTTGGACGCCCGGCGAATCGACGCTGACCGACATCATCGGCGACATCGTCGACCTGATCGCCCTGCGCCACAGCCGCGCCGCCTGAGTTGCGGCGCGATCAAGCTAAGTCGTCGGCTTGATCGGCCGGTACGGTTTCTTGAGGCGCGGCTCAATGCCGGCTTGCAGGTACGGCTCGAGCCAGCCATGGCCGGCGTCGGGCCAGGCATCGACGCTCGGTAGATACGGCTTGAGGTCGAGGATCGGGGTGGCGTCGAGCAAGTCGATGCCGCGGACGTGCACCAAGCCGTCGGCGGGATCGACGCGCGTCAGCGCGACGTTGGTCAGACCGATCGGCGACGGTCGATTCGGCGCGCGGGTGGCAAATACGCCGCGCTTCGGCCCGCCGCGCGGCGGCTTGACGCGCGCCGCCCAGCCGCGGCTGCGGTCGAATGCGAACAGCACCCAGATGCGCGCGAAGCTGTCGAGGTCGGCGAGCCCGGCGCGATAGGCGGGGGCGATCTCGAGCACCCCGGCAGCGTCTGGCGCGGCGCTCGGTTGATGCGGCGCGTCCTCACGCCGACTCCACGGCGTGCGTGCGAGGCCGATAGCCGGCAACGCGATCGTTTGGTCCATGGCCTGTGCCTAATGTCCTGAGTCTGCAGTGGCGGCCATGACGGCGAGCAATCGGCGCCGCTCGCAAAGGCTGCCGACGACGGAATATCTGGAATATTCCGGGAGGCGCAACGCGCCAGCGCGCCGCGGGCCCGGCGACACAGATGGCGAGCTGCAGACTGCGGACACTAGCCAGCGCGGCGCGCCGCGCCAGCCGACCGGGCAGGGTCAGACGGCGTGCGCAGGCGTGGCTTGGTGGCGATGCGTCGAAGGATGGAGAAACTTAGGCTTGACAGCAAAGCCGCTCGGCTGGTCTGACGACGCCACCAGGGGAGGGAGTCATGCGCGCTCGTTTGAGCGGACTGCTCGCGCTGTTGGTGGCGATGATGCTGCTGGCGCCGCGCGATGCAGCTGCGATGTGTTGTTTGTGCCGGAGCTGTCCGGGCGCGGCCTTTTGCGTCGACGGCATCCCTAACAGCTCGACCTGCTCGAATTTCTGCTTCAGCGTGAACTGTCCCGATGTCGTGTACGACTCGGCTGACGCCTGCTCGGGCGGCTGCGACGGCGCACCCAACGCCCCGACGGCGACGCCGAAGAGCACCTCGACGCGGACCGCGACGCGCACCGCGACCAGCACAGCCACGGAAAGTGCGACGGCCACCGCGACGGATGCCTCGACGGCGACGGCGACGGCAACGCCGACGACGACGAATACGGCGGTCGACACGGCCACGCCAGTCGCTACGCCGACGGCGAGCGCGACCGGCACCGAGTCGGCGACACCGACGATCACGTCGACGCCGGTCGATACCGGCACGCCGACCGAAACCGGCACGGTGACCGAGACGCCCAGCGTGACGCCGACGCCACCGCTCGGCGGCCAGGTGCGCTATTACAGCAACGACGTCGCGGTGCCGGGTGTCAGCGTCGCGCTGCTCGGCGATGCGCCGGCGACTACCACCACGGACACCAACGGGTTCTATGTGTTCGCCGATCCCGGCAACGGCGATGCGTCGATTCGGCCGTCGAAGAAAGACACCGTCAACGACGCGATCACAGCGCTCGACGCCTCGTTCATCCTGCAGAACATCGTCGGGCTGCGAACCCTGACGGCGGATCAAATGCTGGCCGGCGATGTCACCGGCGATGGAACGGTGAGCACGCTCGACGCCTCGCTCATCCTGCAGTTCCAAGTGGGCCTCATCACGCAGTTCCCGGTCGCAGCGCCGAGCGTGTGTGACTCGGACTGGATTTTCCGGCCAGACCCGCAGTCGGCCGCCAACCAGACCATCGTGCCGCCACTGGTCGGCAGCGGCGTCTGCCAGCCCGGTCAGATCAAGTTCGACCCGCTGACGCCGCCGGTATCGGGCCAGAACTTCGTCGCCATCCTGTTCGGCGATACGACCGGGAACTGGGCGCCCTGAAGCAACGCGGCAAGCGAGAAAGTCGGAAAGCGGAAAGTCGGGGACGGCAGCGGCGGCGACTCGCGCCGCCAGCCGATCGCCTCCGACTTTCCGCTCGTCGCCGCCAGCTTTTGACTTGCTCAAGTCGGGGTCGGCGCAGCTGATTGCAACGTAAGCGCTCCTAATGAGTTGAGTTGGCTTGCGAAAAGTGCGACTCAACCAACATTCGTCGATGTGGGAGCGCACAGCCGTGGGCAGCGGCGACCGCAACGCGATGTTTCTGCTGGTGAGGAGCTTGCATGCGAAGCCCGCGTGACTTCTTTAAGCCGTTGGCGCTCGGCGCCCCGGAACCGCTGCGCGAGATTCCGCTCAAACCGTCGCGCTGCATCCACTTTCTCGACGCGAGCAACCCCAAGATGGTCGCCAAGGTGCCTGACATGGCGCGCCAGGCGGACATCCTGCTCGGTAACTTGGAAGACGCCATTCCGGCCGACAAGAAGATCGAGGCGCGCAACGGCTTGATCCGCGTCGGCCGCGAGTCGGATCTCGGCGACACGCCGCTGTGGACACGCGTCAACAGTCTCGACAGCCCGTGGTTCCTCGACGACGTCATGCAGCTGGTGGAGGCGATCGGCGACAAGCTCGAAGTGATGATGGTGCCGAAGGTCGAAGGACCGTGGGACATCCACTTCGTCGATCGTCTGCTGGCGCAGTGCGAGGCGCGCGCCAAGCTGAAGCGACCGATCCTGGTGCACGCGATTCTGGAGACCGCGCTCGGCGTCACCAACGTCGAAGAGATCTGTGCCGCCAGCCCGCGCATCCAGGGCATCAGCTTCGGGCCGGCCGACCTCGCCGCTTCGCGACGCATGAAGACCACCCGCGTCGGCGGCGGCCACCCGGCGTATCTGGTGCGCAACGATCCCGATCCGCAGCATCCGGAGGCGGCGCGCCCGACGGCGCAACAGGATCCGTGGCACTACTCGATCGCGCGCATGGTCGACGCCTGTACGGCGACCGGTGCGCTGCCGTTCTACGGCCCGTTCGGCGACATCAGCGATGCGCTCGGCTGCGAGGATCAATTCCGCGCCGCCTTCCTGCTCGGCTGCGTCGGCGCCTGGTCGCTACACCCGAGCCAGATCACCATCGCCAAGAAGGTCTTCAGCCCGCCGGTCGACGAAGTGCTGTTCGCCAAGCGCGTGCTCGAGGCGATGCCCGACGGACGCGGCGTGCTGATGCTCGACGGCAAGATGCAGGACGACGCGACGTGGAAACAATGCAAAGTCATGGTCAACTTGGCCAGGATGCTGGCGGCAAAAGATCACGCCCTCGCCGCCGCGTACGGGTTCTGAGATGACGGTGAGATTGGCCAACGCACGGGGCAGGGCCGTGTTGGTCGTCGGCGAGCAGGTCGTCGACGTCGAGCGCGCATCGGGCGGACGGTTCGGGGCCGATCCGATGGCCGCCCTCGCGCACTGGGACGACTTCGCCGCGTGGGCGGCCGGCGTCGGAGCTTCCGCCGCGACCGGGGCGCTCGACGAACGCGCCCTCGATGCGCCTGTGCCGCGGCCGGCGAAAGTGTTCGCCATCGGCTTGAACTACAAGACGCACGCGGAAGAGTCGAAGTTGCCGCTGCCGACCAAGCCGTTGGTGTTCACGAAGTTCCAGAATTGCATCTGCGGCCCGCGCGCCGACGTCCAGCTGATGGGCTCGGGTTATGTCGACTGGGAAGTCGAGCTCGTGGTCGTCATCGGCCGGCGCGGCAAAGCGGTCGCGGAAGCGCAGGCGCTCGACTATGTCGCGGGCTTCACGGTCGGGCAGGACATCTCGGACCGCAAGCTGCAGTTCAGCGATCAACCGCCGCAGTTCAGTATGGGCAAGTCGCTCGATACCTTCGGACCGCTCGGCCCGGCAATCGTCTCACTCGACGCCTTCGCCGACCCGAACGACTTGGCGCTGACCTGCGACGTCGCCGGCGAGCGCATGCAATCGGCGCGCACCAGCGACATGGTCTTCGGTGTGCAGCCGCTGATCGCCTATCTGTCCGGCCTGTGCACGCTGGAGCCGGGCGACATCATTTTCACAGGAACGCCGTCCGGCGTCGGCTCGGCCAAACAGCCGCGCCGCTATCTGCAGCCGGGCGAAACGATCGTCAGCGCCATCGAGGGCATCGGGACGCTGACCAATACGTGCGTGTGATCACACGGTCACGGCAACCGCGCGCGCGGCGAGCCGCGCCTGCGCGGCTGCGGGGCTTTCATAGGGGATGCGATGGCAACGCCGGTTGAACAATGGGTCGAGCAGGTCGCGGCGCACACGACGCCGAATCGGATCGTCTGGTGCGACGGCTCCGAGGCTGAGAACGCGCGCCTGATTGGCGAGATGCAGGCCTCGGGCACGCTGCAGAAGCTGAACGAGGCGAAGTATCCGAATTCCTACTTGCACCGCAGCGACCCGAGCGATGTCGCGCGCACCGAGCATCTGACCTTCGTGTCGACGGACAAGCAGGAAGACGCCGGGCCCAACAACAACTGGATGGCGCCGGCCGACGCGAAGGCGAAGGTCGGTGCGCTGTTCAAGGGCGCCATGAAGAACCGCACGTTGTACGTGGTGCCGTACATCATGGGTCCGGCCGCCTCGCCTTACAGCAAGGTCGGCGTCGAGATCACGGACAGCCCGTACGTCGTGGCCAACATGCGCATCATGACGCGCATGGGTCAGGTGGCGCTCGAGCGGCTCGGCAGCTCCGACGATTACGTCAAAGGGCTGCACTCGCTCGGCGACCTCAGCCCGGAGCGCCGCTTCGTGCTGCACTTCCCGCAGGAACGCTTGATCTGGTCGGTCGGCTCCGGCTACGGCGGCAACGCGCTACTCGGCAAGAAGTGTTTCGCGCTGCGCATCGCCAGCTACCTCGGCGCGCACGAGGGCTGGATGGCCGAGCACATGCTTATCGTCGGCATCCAGGATCCGGAAGGTCGCGTGACCTACGTGGCCGGCGCGTTCCCCAGCGCCTGCGGCAAGACCAATCTCGCCATGCTCGTTCCGCCGGCCAGTCAGAAGGGCTGGAAGGTGTGGACGGTGGGCGACGACATCTGCTGGATGCGTCCCGGTCCCGACGGACGGCTGTGGGCGATCAACCCGGAGGCCGGCTTCTTCGGCGTGGCCCCCGGCACGTCGAAGAAGACCAACCCCAACGCGCTCGCCAGCCTGCAGAAGAACAGCATCTTCACCAACGTTGCGCTGACCGACGACCACTGCCCGTGGTGGGAGGGTATCGACGGCGAGGTGCCCGAGCACCTGATCGACTGGCGCGGCAATGACTGGCGCAAGGGCTCGAGCGAAAAGGCAGCGCATCCGAACTCGCGCTTCACGGCGCCGGCAGCGCAGTGTCCGTCGATCTCGCCGCATTGGGAGGATCCGCAGGGCGTGCCGATCTCGGCGATCCTGTTCGGTGGCCGCCGTGCGCGCACGGCGCCCTTGATCATGCAGTCGTTCGACTGGAACCACGGCGTGTTCGTCGGCGCCTCGGTCGCCTCGGAGACAACCGCCGCGGCCACCGGCGCGGTCGGCGTGGTGCGGCGCGATCCGATGGCCATGCTGCCGTTCTGCGGCTACAACATGGGCGACTATTTCGGCCACTGGCTGAAGATGGGCGCCGGGCTGAAGAACCCGCCGAAGATCTTCCACGTCAACTGGTTCCGCCAGGACGAGCAGGGCAAGTTCATCTGGCCGGGCTTCGGCGAGAACATGCGAGCCCTGCGCTGGATGCTCAGCCGCTGCGACGGCGGCGGCAACGGCAACGCGGTGGAGTCGCCGATCGGTCTGCTGCCGGCGAAAGATGCCATCGACACCGACGGGTTGTCGCTGGCGCCGGGTGCCATGGACGAGTTGCTGACGGTGTCGAAGGACGACTGGAAACAAGACGCCGCCAATATCGGCGAGTTCTTCGGCAAGTTCGGCTCGCGCCTGCCGGCGGAGATGGAGGCGCAGCGCGCCGCGTTGGTGAAGCGGCTCGGCTGAGCCGCGGCGCGCCTTACCAACCCTCGTCCGGATCGCCGACGTCGCCACGCAACAGGGCGACGTCGGCCCGATCGCGCAACGCTTTGCTTGGGCGGCGCGCCGGATCCGCGGCGGCCAGCTCCTTCATCGCGATGAGGTCCTCGGCGATCACCACGCGGACGTGATCGGCGCCGACCGCGACCGGCTCGGCGCGCTCCACCATCGCGTCGAACGCTTCGTCGAGAACCAGCTGCACCGGCTCGCCGCTCGGATGGCGAAAATTGATGCTGTGCGCGAACGTGCCGCGCAGCGAAAATCCCGCCTCGATCAGGCAGCTCGTCAGCTCGTCGCGATCGGTGGAAGAGTCCACCGCCAGATCGGTATCGAGCGTGGCTCGGGGCACGCCGGAGCGGATACCGACGGCGACGCCGCCGATGACCGCGTGTGCGATGCCGCGCGCGGCGAGCAGCCGGCAGACAGTGAGCAACGCGTCGAGCTTGTCGGCGCTGTCGACCATGGCGTCTCCTCCGCGCTGCGCCGCGGCGATGCGGCTTCGTTCGCGGCTCGACAGCGCCGCGATAGCTTCGACAATCGACATCTCGGTTTCAGCCTTACCATACCGCAGGCCGCCGCTGCCGCTGAAAGGGCGCAGCGTGGCGCGGCGACGCCTCAGGAGGTGGTGGCGCGTGCCAGCTTGGGAACCGCGCACAGGCTGCGGCGCAACACCTTGCCGTTGCGCGTGCGCGGCAGCTCGTCGACCAGGTAGACATGGCGCGGCGCCTTGTACGGTGCAAGGTGTTGGCGCGCGTAGGCGAGCACGTCGGCGAGCGACAGGAGAGTCTGCGGCCGCGCCGTGACGTAGGCCGCGACGACGATCTTGCCGGGCGCGACCTCTTCGCCGATGGCGGCGCAGTCCGCCACCGCGGGATGGTCTTTGATGACGCGCTCGACTTCGAAAGGCGAGACGCGGTAGCCGAACGACTTGATCAGGTCGTCCTTACGGCCGAGGAACCACAGGTAGCCGTCGGCGTCGTAGCGCGCGTAGTCGCCGCTCAGGAACCACTCGTCGCGAAACGCGTCGGCTGTTTCCGCCGGGCGATTCCAGTAGCGCAGCATCAGCCCCGGGTCGCGGCGCGGAATGCACAACATGCCTTCCGCACCGATCGGCACCGGCTGCAGCGTCGCAGTGTCCAGCAGCGCCACGTCGTGGCCCGGTTGCGGGAAGCCGACCGAGCCGGGTCGAATCTCCCAGCCGCGCGGCTGCGACAGGTAGTACGAGCACTCGGTCATGCCGAGGCCTTCGTAGATCGGCTGCGCGAAACGCGTCTGCCAGGCCGCCAGCACCTCGCCGGACAGTGCCTCGCCGGCGCACATGCAGTGGCGCAAGGTCGGCACGTCAGCCGCGCTGCTGTCGGTGCGCTGCAGAATCTGACGATAGAGGGTCGGCACAGCGATGAAGATCGTAGCGGCGTGGCGCGCGATGAGCTGCGGCCAGGTATGCGGATCGGCCGGCCCCTCGTACACGATCGTCGTGACGCCGCGATACAGGGGATCCATCAACCCGGTGCCGAGCACATAGGTCCAGTTGTACTTGCCGGAGTGCAGCACGCGATCGGATCCGTCGGCGGCGAAGTCGAACCAGTACTGCGACGCCGGCAAGTGGCCGAGCAGGGCGCGATGCGCGTGCAGCGCGCCTTTGGCATAGCCGGTCGTCCCCGAGGTGTAGACGAGATAGGCCGGGTCGTCGGCGCGCGTTGGGTGCGGCGGCTGCCAGGTGGTGATCGCGGCAAGCGCCGCGGGCAAATCGACGACGCGCAGGCGCGACGATGCGGCGGCGCCGCCGTCGCCGTCGACCAGCAGCACGTGTGTCAGGCTATCGATCGACTCCAGCGCGGTCTGCAGCGCGTTCCAGGTATCACGCGTCGTCACCAGTGCGCGGGCTGACGAATCGTGCGCCAGGAACAGCACTTCGTCGGCGGTGAGCAGAATCGAAGTGGGCACCGCGATGCCGCCGCGTTTCATCGCGCCGAGAAAGGCGACGGGGTACGCCAGGCAATTGGGCAAGCGAATCAGCACGCGCTCGCCGGCATCGATCTGCAGCTGGCGCAGCAACTCGGCGAAGCGGCTGGTGGCGTCGGCCAGATCGGCGAAGCTCAGCTGGCGGATGCCGAGGTTGAGATCATCGCAAATGACCGCCGGCCGCGTGGCGATCGGCGTGCCGAGGTGGGCGTCGGCGCACGCGGCGGCGATGTTGAAGTGCGCCGGAACCTGCCAGCGCCAGGGCGGCATTGGGGACATGATCGATGCGGGCTCCGACCCGGCCGCACATGTCTGCTCCGCCGCGCCAATGCAAGTCATGCGCGCCCGGCGGGGTGGTGTCCCAATTTGAATCGTTGGTGTGTCCCCGATTTCACCGAGCCAGACAGTTGGAGTCTAAGGCTGCGCTCGCAGGAGGACGGCATGGGGAGCGAGGATACCCGGCGGAGTGGGTAGCTCGCGGCGGGCCGCTCACAGAAGACGGAGACGGCGGTAGGGACACCACGTCGACTGCGCGAGACGAGGGACACGCCAGAGCCTGCGACGATCCCGGCGCAGCCATTGGTTCGTGCGATGAGTCTTCTCGCCCATGACGTCGCTTTGCTGAACGCTGCGGCTTGGAGCGGGCTGACGGAGTAGAGGAACAGGGCACGCCGCGGTGCACGACGCTGAAGCAAGGGCCGCTTCGCAGCCGATACGGCGAGTCGAGCTGTAGTGACTCATCTCACGACCATCGGGCGATCCCGTTGCGCTTCCGAGCGCAGCCTTTGCCGACTCGAGGCTTGTCAGTCAGAGCATCCCTACGTAAGAACTCACTCCGTGAAGGCGCCTGCAACCGCCGTTGTGCTCGTCGTGTTGAGTGCCTCCCTGGCCAGGGCCGACGTCGACTGGCGGTCGAAGGGTGCCGTGACACCAGTGAAGAATCAGGGGCAGCTGTGCGCCTCGTGGGCCTTCGCCCTCACCGGAATCGTCGAGGGCGCGGCGGCCATTCAGCAAGGGACGCTGCCTAACCTCTCTGAGCAGCAGCTCGTCGACTGTGCCAGCCCGGCGTGTGGGGGGCCGGACGGTGACACCTGCGCGTGCGCGCAAGTTGGGTGCTTTTTTGACTACGTGCAGACGGCGGGCCTGTGCAGCGAATCGTCCTACCCGCACACGGCACGAGACGGCACCTGCAAAACGACCTGCATGCCGGTCGTTCCGAGCGGCTTCGCCAACAACTGGACGCGACTCAGCGGCGAAGCGGGGGTGACGGGCGCGTTGAATAGCGGCCCGATCCTTGCCCGTCTCGAGATCGGCGATAACGGCCAACCGCTGCAATCGTATGTCGACTACAGTGGCGGCCTCTTCGCTCCGACCACCTTCGACTCGAGCGTTGTGCAGTGGGTTGAGATCGTCGGCTACACCAGTAGCTATTTCATCGTGAAGAACTCTCTGGGCACCGCCTGGGGTTCGAGCGGATACCTGCTTCTCGCGCGCGGTGCGAACCGCCTTGGCGTGGGCAACTTCGCCTATGCCCTTGCGGCCGGAACGGCGTCGCAGGGAGCGTGCACCCTTTCAGGTACGACATGCATGGAGATGACCAGCGACGATTGCTCACTCGCCAGCGGCAGCTTCGGTGGTGTCGGCACCTTCTGCATGACGACGTGCGCCGCGCCTTCGCCAACCCTGACGGAGACGCCGACGCAGAGTCCCAGCACCACGCCGACCGACCGAGCCACTGCGACCGCATCGCCGACATCGACAGCCAGCGTCACGCCTAGCGCTGGAGAGAACGGGGCGAGGTGCGCGGCGTCGCTGCAATGTCAGTCGGGTTTCTGCGTCACCGGCGTCTGCTGCGAGAGCGTCTGCAGCGGTCTCAATCAACGCTGTGATGTTCGCGGCCGAGACGGTGCCTGCGTATCAATAGATCCGGCGCCGGCGCCCACCGTATCAACCCGCGCTCTCATCACAGGGATCATCGTTCTTGTCGGGATCGGCGCGATACGATTTCGCCGTGGCCGGTAGCAACGTCGGCAGTGCCGACCCGCACGGCACGCGAGACTGCCGTGGAGCGCGTTGAGCATGGCGCGCCGGCACCCGAATCCCGCGTCAGCAGTCCGGTAAACATCGTGGACCTGCGTTGAAATCGTAGTCCGCTCGAGGGCAGTCGGCGACAAACGGGCACTCGGAAAGTCGAATGTTGGTGGTCCCGCTTGGGCTCGGGAGCAGCGCCGTCTGCGAGGCGCCGCTGCGGACACGGTCGCGCCGCGGCGTCGCAGGACGCTGGCTTGACTTCCCTGGCCGGAGGCACGCTAGAGATTCAGGGCGGAGAGACGAGCCGATGCGTGCGACTCACAGGGTTGGAGCGATGGCGGTCGCATGCCTCGCCGGCGCGACGTTGTTGATCGCCGCGCGCGCCGGCGCCGATCGCGGGCTCGCGGACGCGGTGCGCGCGGCCTTCGATGAAGCGCTGCAGGGGCCGCTGGCGGATGATGCGCGGGTCGGCGATGCGGCGCTCGTCGGTTGCCCCGGCGACTGCAACGGCGACGGCAGCGTGGCGATCGACGAGCTCATCCGCGCCGTCGCCATCGCCTTGGGACAAACGCCGGTGAGCGCCTGCAGTGGGCTCGACACCAACGCCGACGGCGCGATCGAAGTAGCGGAGATCGTCAGCGCGGTCGGCGGCGCGTTGAACGGATGCAGCGGCGCCCTCGAGAGCGTCTGCGGCGGGCCGATCACGTCGGCGCCGAAGCTGTGCGATCTGATGCTCTCGCCGCGCGTCGTGTCGGCCTCGGGCACGCTGACCATCACCTTGTCGCTGTCCGACCGCGAAGGCGATTTCGCGCAGATCTGCGCCGCGATTGCGCCGCAGTCGGCACAACCGCCCGAGTTGTCGTGCAACCCCCTGTCGGCGCAAGGCGCCACCGTCAACCAGGTGCTGCAATTGGCGCCGATTCAACTGAACGGCGCCGCCAGCGGCGCGTACGTGCTCTATCTGCAGCTGGTCGACGCGACCGGCCAGCGCAGTGCCGTGGTGTCGGCGACGTTCAGCGTCGGCCGCAAGGCCTGAGCGGCCGGCGCGGCACGCCGCAATGCCGAGCGGCGCCGCCGGTATCAGCAGCCGCGGCGCGGCGCCGGAGCTGCCGCGGCGCTCTGACGCGCCGTGCTGCCGCCGGCGCCGCGCTCCGTGTGCGGCTCGGGGCGGCTCGCGTCGAGCAGCGCCAGGAGCTTGCGTGCACCTTGCGTCGGCGTCAGCCGACTGTCGAGCACCGCCGCCTCGACCTCGGGCAAGAGGGCATCGACATCCGGGCGGGCGAGGAAGTGGCGCTTGAGACCGTCGTCGATCATCGCCCAGAGCCAGTCTTGCTGCTGGGCGCGTCGCTTCGCCGCCAACTCGCCGCTCGCCGTGAGCGCGGCGCGGTGCCGCTGGACGGCATCCCACACGGCCTCCATGCCGCGCTCTTCCAGCGCGCTGACCTGCAGGACCGGCGGTTGCCAGGCGGCGCTGCGCGGACGGAACAGGCGCAAGGCGCTCTGGAGCTCGGCGGCGGCGCGCTGCGCGCGCAGCAGGTTGTCGCCGTCGGCCTTGTTGATCGCCAAGGCGTCGGCGAGCTCCAAAATGCCCTTCTTCATGCCCTGCAGCTCATCGCCGGCGCCGGCGAGCATGAGGACGAGGAAGAAATCGACCATCGAAGCGACGGCGTACTCGGACTGTCCGACGCCGACGGTCTCGATCAGCACGGCGTCGTAGCCGGCCGCTTCGCAGACCAGCATGGCTTCGCGCGTGCGCCGCGCCACGCCGCCGAGGGAGCCGGCCGATGGGCTCGGGCGGATGAACGCTTCGGGCGCCACCGACAGGCGCTGCATGCGCGTTTTGTCGCCGAGAATGCTGCCACCCGAGCGCGCGCTGGACGGATCGACCGCCAGCACGGCGACGCGCAAGCCGCGCCCAACCAGGTACAGGCCGAAGGCCTCGACGAAGGTGCTCTTGCCGACGCCCGGCACGCCGCTGATGCCGACGCGTGCGGCTTTGCCGGTGTCGGGCAGCAGCAGCTCGAGCAGCCGCTGCGCCGCCTCCTGGTGATCGGCGCGCGTGCTCTCGACCAAGGTGATGGCCTTGGCCAGCGCGCGCCGATTGCCGTTGCGGATGCCGTCGGCGAGCGCGCCCGGACCGCTCATGCGCGGCGTGCCGCTCACGCCGCCGCCGCCGCCTCGCTCTCGCGGATCAGCTCGAGCACGCGGCGCGCCGCCTTGGGAATCTGCGTGCCGGGGCCGAAGACCGCTTTGACGCCGGCCTGCTTGAGGAAGGCGTAGTCCTTCGTCGGCACGATGCCGCCGACGGTGACGACGATGTCGCCGGCGTCGAGCTTTTTCAGCTCCTGCACCAACTGCGGCACCAGCGTCTTGTGTCCGCCCGACTGCGTCGAGATGCCGACGACGTGCACGTCGTTCTCGACCGCTTGGCGCGCCACTTCTTCCGGCGTCTGGAAGAGCGTGCCGACGTCGACGTCGAAGCCGAGATCGGCAAACGCCGTCGCGATCACCTTGGCGCCGCGATCGTGGCCGTCCTGGCCTACTTTCGCCACCAGCATGCGCGGCCGCCGGCCGTGCTCGCTGGTGAACTGCTGGATCTCCTTGCCGAGCGCCTGCCATTCGGGGTCATGGTCGAACTGCGCGCCGTAGACGCCGGAGATCGACTTGATCTCAGCGTGATAGCGGCCCCAGATCTTCTCCAGTGCCGAGGAGATCTCGCCGACGGTGGCGCGCGCGCGCGCCGCGTCGACCGCCAGCGCCAGCAGATTGCCGTCGCCGCTTTCGGCGCACTTGGTCAGGGCGTCGAGCGCCGCCTGGCATTTCGCCGTATCGCGGGTCGCCCGGATCTGCTTGAGGCGCGCCACCTGCGACTCGCGCACGGCGCTGTTGTCGATCTCGCGCGTGTCGATCTCGGGCTCTTCGTCGAGGCGGAACTTGTTGACGCCGACAATGACGTCCTCGACCCGGTCGACGCGCGCCTGGCGGCGCGCCGCGGTCTCCTCGATGCGCAGCTTCGGCATGCCGGCTTCGATCGCCTTGGTCATGCCGCCGAGCCGCTCGACTTCGTCGATGATGCCCAGCGCCTTGGCGGCCAGCGCATGCGTCAGCGATTCCATGAAATAGGAGCCGGCCCATGGATCGACGACTTTCGGGATGCCGGTCTCCAGCTGCAGGATGAGCTGCGTGTTGCGCGCGATGCGCGCCGACGCGTCGGTCGGCAGCGCAATGGCTTCGTCGAAGGAGTTGGTGTGCAGGCTCTGCGTGCCGCCGAACACCGAGGCCATCGCCTCGACGGTGGTGCGGATGATGTTGTTGTAGGGATCCTGCTCCGTGAGGCTGGCGCCGGATGTCTGCGAATGCGTGCGCAGCATCAGCGACGCCTGCTTCTTCGGATTGAAGTGCTTCTTCATCAACGACGCCCAGAGCATGCGGGCGGCGCGCATTTTTGCGATCTCCATGTAGAAGTTCATGCCGATCGCCCAGAAGAACGACAGGCGGCCGGCGAAGGCGTCGACGTCGAGGCCTTTCGAAAGCGCGGCGCGCACGTACTCGAGACCGTCGGCGAGGGTGAAGGCGAGCTCGAGATCGCACGTCGCCCCGGCTTCCTGCATGTGGTAGCCGCTGATCGAGATCGAGTTGAAGCGCGGCATCTCCTTCGACGTGAACTCGATGATGTCGGCGACGATGCGCATGGAGGGCGTCGGGGGATAAATGTAGGTGTTGCGCACCATGAACTCTTTGAGGATGTCGTTCTGGATGGTGCCGGTGAGTTGCTCGCGCTTCACCCCTTGCTCTTCACCGGCGACGATGAAGCTCGCCAGCACCGGCAGCACGGCGCCGTTCATGGTCATCGAGACGGACATCTTCTCCAGCGGCACGCTGTCGAAGAGAATCTTCATGTCCTCGACCGAATCGATGGCGACGCCGGCCTTGCCGACGTCGCCGACGACGCGCGGGTGATCGCTGTCGTAGCCGCGGTGCGTCGCCAGATCGAATGCGACTGAGAGGCCCATCTGCCCGGCGGCGAGGTTCTTCCGATAGAAGGCGTTCGATTCTTCCGCGGTGGAGAACCCGGCGTACTGGCGGATAGTCCACGGCTGGCCGGCGTACATCGTCGCGCGCGGCCCGCGCAGGAAGGGATAGTCGCCGGGGAGGGTGTCCGTGAGATCCAGCCCCTCGACGTCGGCGCGCGTGTACAGGGGCTTGACCTCGATGCCCTCGGGCGTCAGCCAGACCAACTCGTCCGGCGCGGCGCCCTTGCGCTCCTTCGTGGCCAGCTCGCGCCAGCGCTCGACATCGGCGTGCTTCGTGTCAGCCATCGGCTCTCCCCTCAAATCCGCTGGGACGCTAGCAAGTTGGCTGGTCGGTTGAAATCCATCTGGAGCTGACGCGTCGGGTCGTCGGTCTGCAAGCCATGGCGGCGCGTCAGCGTCTGGCCGTGCGGCAACGTCTCGGGATATGGACCGGTGTCCGGAAGATGCCGCAGTTCGCGAGGCGCGGCCTGATGTGTCGTTGCGGCGCCGCTCGCATCGGCTGGCGGGCCGCGTAACGCATGCGAGACGCGGAGGGCACGGAAAGTGCCGTGGCTGGCGGCGGGGTCGATGATGTGGCGAAGCCACGCGAAGGAGCGCGACATGAGGATTCTATCTACGGATCGGCGGATCGGGCTCGCCGCACTGCTGGTCGGGTTGCTGGCGGGTGGCTTGTCGGCCTGCGGCAGCGACAGCCACCGGTCGCCCGCGAACACCAAGCCGAACATCCTCTTCATCATCATGGACGATGTCGGCATCGACCAGATGGCGACGTTCGGGTACGGCGGCGATACGCCGCCCAGCACGCCGGATATTACGGCCATCGCCGACGCGGGTATCCGCTTCCGCAACACGTGGGCGATGCCGGCCTGCACCACCAGCCGCGCGGTGATCTTCGATGCGCGCTTTCCGTTGCGCACCAATGTGAAGGGCGCGCTGGGCGAGGACGACCTGGCCAACTCGATGGTCTCGCCGTACGAGGTCACGCTGCCGAAGCTGCTGGCGCCGCAGGGCTATCAAAGCGCGCTGTTCGGCAAGTTCCATCTGGCCCTGCAGGGGCACGACCCGGCCGGCGACGCGATGGTGCACAATCTCGGCTGGAACTACTTCGCCGGCTGGCTCGACGTCACCGGCGATCCCTCGTCGATCGACGTCAGCGCCGGCGGCGTCGCCCCGGCGGGCGTGAAATATCCCTGCGGCTTCGTGCCGTCGGCCAGCGCGGGCGGCGCCGATTCCGGCGCCTGCTATCAGGCCGACGGTTCCTGCACGGAGCTCAGTGGCGCGGGAGCCGTGCCGCCCGGGCGCATCTGCCGCGATCAGGGCGGGCTGCTCGATCCGAATCAATCGTGTCAATCCAGCCTTCCATCCTATCTCAACTTCGACATCCTGAGCGCCCACTACGTCTCGCCGCTGGTCTACAACTTTCCCGACGGCTCGGTGGATGTGGTGCCGGCGACGGATCCGCGCTCGCGCACGTTCCGCGCCACGTTTGCCGTGGACGCGGCGGTCGACTGGATCAATGAACAACCGGCCGGGCACCCGTGGATGGCGACGGTCAGCTTCGCGTCCGACCACACGCCGCTCATGCAGCCGCCGTACGACCAGCCGCTGGTCGGCAACGACGAGAGCTCGAAGCTCGACTGCAGCAATCAGAATCAACAGCGGGTGTTGTCGAACTTGATGATCGAGTCGATGGACCGCGACATCGGACGCCTGCTGGTCGAGAGCGGCCTGGCGCGGCGCGATCGTCAGGGCAATCTGGTGTATCGGCCGGACCGAACCGACACGATGGTGGTCATCGTTGGGGACAACGGCAGCCTCGGGACGACGGTCAAGCTGCCGTTCAACGTCTCGCGCTCGAAGGGCACCGCGTATCAGACCGGCGTGTGGGTGCCGCTCGTCGTCGCCGGCCCGCTCGTCAATCAGCCGGGCCGCGATGTGCCGCAGATGGTGAACGTCGCCGATCTGTTCTCGCTGTTTGGCGAGATCGCCGGCATCGACAATGTCCAAGCGCAGGTGCCGCGGCAGATCGACGCCTTCCCCATGCTGCCGTACGTGACCAATCCGCACCAGGAGAGCATTCGCACGTGGAACTACGCCGAAGTCGGCGTGAACTTCCAAGCCAACGGCGCCATCAACGGGCCGTGCGTCATCGCCGGCGGTTGTACGCAGATCCCCGTCTCGAAGAGCGTCTGCGAGGACAACAACGGTGTCTGGTGGGGCTCCGGGCACGACGCCGAAATTACCGACGGTGCGCCGCCGGACGGCTTTGTCTACTGCTGCCAGGTGAATCAGTTCGTCGTCGCCAACGATCGCGTCGACATGCCGTACAGTATTACCCCGCTGGTCTCCGTCGGCATTCGCAACGACCACTTCAAGATCGTGCAGAATACGGTCAACGCCTACGTGTCGCAGGATGATCCGTGCGACGAGTCGACGGCCACGGAGTTTTACGAGATCAACGAGAACGCGCCGATTCCCCGCCTCGACAATGAAGATCTGCTGCTGCCGATCGACGACCTGACTCCCGTGCAACAGAGCAACTACGACGAGTTGTCGGCGCGCCTCGCCGCGCTGCGCGATTCGGTGCCGGATTGTCCAGGCGACGGCAACATCGACTTTGTCGTCAACCAGCTCGACCTCGACGACTGGCGCTTCTACGCCGACTCCGGCGGCCAATCGAGCGTGTACGACATCAATCTCGATGGGCTGACCAACAGCGAGGACGAATCGTTGATCCAAAGCTATCTCGGCACCGTCTGCAGCGGCCACCAGTCAGCCGCTCAGTTGCAGACAGCGGAAGCGGTCCCGCGCTGAGAGACGCGCGCGGATTCGCGCGCCGCCTTGAATGGGCGGCAGCTGAAGCAGAAGCCCGAGCAAGCGCCGGGCGCGGAATCAATGGCTTGCGCGCCTGCGCGCGCCGCGCGTGCTCCGACCGCATACTCCGACATTAAGCCAGCGGCCCACCAGCCTCGTCACCAGAATGCCGGAAAGCAGAGTCTAGAGAGTTAGGTACCCAGCGAACAGTCGGAGAGTGACAATTTGTTGCAGTCCCGGCGTCTAGCACCTGCGGATCGCACATTGCTGGCCAGATCGCATGATCGGCAACCCGTTCCGACATGTGCTCGAGCGACATCGGTGTTTCCGCGGCATGGCGCTGCTGTTGCTCGGCTTGCTGGGCGGCTTACTGCCCAGCCAGGTGGAGGCGGCCGTTGTGGTCGGCAGCTTTACGAAGGCGACCGGCGTCGCGCCGACCAGCCAGACGATTACGCATGGGCTCGGCGAGACCCCCAAAGCCCTCATTCTGTGGACGGATGGAAAGACGAGCGAAACCTTTACGCCGAGCTTCTTGTTCGCCATCGGCGCGAGCGATGGGTCGACCAGTCGGTCGGTTGCCCTGGCGAGCGAAAACGGCGTCAACCAGACCAACGCCAGTCGCCGCATGGCGCGCAAGGCGCTGACGATCGTGCAGTGGGGTGAAACGCTGCTCGCCGAAGCGGACCTGACGGGGCTCGACGCAACCAGCTTCACGCTCAATTGGACGACGAACAACAGTACCGCCTACCGCATTCACTTCATCGCCATCGGCGGCGCAGCGGTATCGACGAAACTGGTGGAATGGTCGCTGCCGACGAGTCCCGGCTCCGTGTCGGTGAGCGGCGTCGGCTTCGCGCCCGATGTGGTCCTGCATTTCAACGCCGGCGGGCTCACCGGCGCCTTGCCGGTGAGCGGCGCCAACGCGGCGCTCGGCCTGGGTGCGATGGATGCCCTCGGCAGACAATGGTCGGATCATATCCTTGGCATCGACGGCAGCGCCGAGAGCGATACGCAGCGCGGCCAACAAACCGACGCGTGCGTCTACGTCTTCGACAACAGCCGAGCGCTGGTGAAGCGCGGCGCGTTCGCCTCCATGGACGCCGACGGATTCACGGTCAACTTCACCACGGCGGCCGGGACGGTGAATCCGATCTTCTCCTTGGCGTTGAAAGGCGTCAGCGCCAAGGCCGGTGCGTTTGACAAGAGCTCCAGCGCAGCCCCGGCCGACCAGGCAGTCACCGGCGTCGGCTTTCAGCCCAGTCTGCTCCTGCTGTCGAGCTTTCAGGATATTGCGCGAGCCGCACCGGTCGACGACGCACGCTATGGTTTCGGCGCCGCGGGCGGAGTCGGCAAGGGCGCCTCGGCGCTGCAAGACGCCAGCGGCCTGTCGCGTACGAAAGTCGACGGCATCGACAAGACGAGCAAGCTCTTCGTCAAAGTCGATAACTCCACTCCCGCGATCGATGCGGAAGCCGATTTGACCAGCTTCGATGGCGGCGGCTTCACCCTACGGTGGACGACCAACGACGCGGTCGCCACCCAGATGCTCTATCTCGCACTGGCGGTGGCGGCGACGCCGACGCCGACCGGTACGCCGAGCACGACGGCGACGGCGACGGCAACGAACAGCCCGATGCCGACCGCGACGCGGACGACGACGGCGAGCTCCACCGCCACTGGCACCCCGACCCCGACGGCGACGGGCACAGCGACGCAGAGTGCGACACCAACCCCGATGCGCACCGCCACGCCAAGCGCGACGCCGACGGCGAGCGCGAGCGCGACGCCGACGGGCACCGCCTCGGCAACGCCGACGCTGACCGCCACACTGACGCGCACCAGCACGGTCACTCAAACGCCGACGCCCAGCGCCACGGGCACGGCGACGATCACTTCGACGCCGACGCGGACGCCGACGCCGTCCATCACACCGACCAGCAGCGAGACCGCTACCGGCACGCCGCCGGCTACTTCGACGGCGACCGCTACGCCGACCGAAACGGACACGCCAAGCGCGACGCTGACGGCGACGCGAACCGACACGCCGACGCTGACCAACACGCCGACATCCACCGAGACTCCAACCGCGACGTGGACCGACACCCCGACGGACACACCGACGAGCAGCGCGACGCGTACACAGACGCCGACGGAGACACCGACGCAGACGCCGACCGAGACGGCGACGCGCACTGCGACGGCGACGGCGAGTCGCACCGCGACTGACACGCCGACGGCCACACCGACGGCGACCGCGAGCGCTTCTGCAACGCCCACCCAGACGGTGACGGCGAGCAGCAGCGCGTCGGCGTCTGCGACGTCGACCCCGACGCGGACGCAGACACCGACCGTCACCAGCACGCCCACTTCGACGCCGAAGCCGCTGCTCGCCGCGCAGAAGGTCGCCACGCTGCTCGCCGACAACGATTTCGACGGCGTGCCGTCGCCCGGCGACGTGCTGCGCTATCAGATTTCGATCGTCAACAGCGGCGACGGCGGCGCCACGGGCGCGCTGTTTACCGACGCGCCTGACAGCAACACTTCCTTGGTGTTCGGCTCGGTGACGACGACCGAGGGCAGCGTTACGAGCGGCAACGGCGGCACGCCGCCGGTCAGCGTCGCTATCGGATCAATTCCGGCCAGCGGCAGCGTCACGATTGTTTTCGACGTCACGATCAACCCGCTGCCGGCCGACGTCAGCTCCGTGTCGAACCAAGGTACGCTGGAGAGCAATGAGTTGCCGGCGCTGCGCACCGACGATCCGTCGGTTGGCGGCAGTGCCGACGCGACGATCGTCTCGGTCACCGGCGTCCCGGCTCTGCAGGCCGAGAAGACGGTGACGCTGGCGATCGACCGGGATCTCAACGGCGATCCTTCGCCAGGCGACCGCCTGGAGTATCAGATTGTCATCGTCAACCGTGGCAATGCTGCGGCGACGGGCGTCGTCCTCAATGACACGCCCGACCTCGAAAGCCCGCTCGTCACGGGCTCGGTCACCACCACGCAAGGCCTCGTGCTCAGCGGCAACAGCCCCGGCCAGGGGAGCGTTGCCGTCGCCGTCGGCGTGATACCCGCCGGTGCGAGTGTCACGACCACCTTCACCGTCGACATCGTCGATCCGATAGGCGCCGGCGTGGTGCAGCTGGTCAACCAGGGTACGGTGAGCAGCGATCAGCTGCCGGTGCTGCCGACCGACGATCCGGGCGTGCCAGGCGACAGCGACCCCACCGTCACGACAATCGTCGGCGAGGCCGTGGTGCACGCGACCAAACAGGCGTCGCTGTTGGTCGATGCGGATGGCGACGGAGTGCCGTCACCCGGCGATACGCTGCTGTACCAGGTGCGGGTGAGCAATAGCGGCAACCGCAGCCTCAGCGGCGTCACGCTGAGCGACACGCCGGACCCCAACACCACGCTGGTCACCGGCAGTGTGCAGACCAGCCAGGGCGCGGTGGTGGACGGCAACGGTGGCGCACCGCCAGTCACGGTTGCGCTCGGCGATCTCGCCGGCGGTGGGGCCAGTGCGACGGTGTCCTTTGCGGTCGTCGTCAACGATCCGCTGCCGCCGAATGCGACCCTCATCACCAACCAGGGCAGCGTCAGCAGCGATCAATTGCCGGCGGTACTCACCGACGATCCCGAGGTGGCCGGCGGTACGGATCCAACCGTGACGCACGTCACGGCAGCGCCAGATGGGACGGCGCACAAGACCGCCACCCTGTTCACTGACGCCGACGGCGACGGCGTGCCGTCGCCGGGTGACACGATCCTCTACCGCATCGACGTGGTGAACACCGGAAACGCCGCGGCGACCGGCGCGAACCTGATCGACAATCTCGATCCGAGCGCCGTCTTGGTGGTCGGCTCGGTGCAGGTCAGTCAGGGTACGATCACCAGCGGCAATACCGCTGGCGATGACCACGTTGCGGTCGCGATCGGCACCCTTGCGGGTGGCGGTGGCCAGTTCATCGCCACGTTCTTGGCGACGATTCGCGATCCGCTGCCGGCCGGCGTGACCGAGGTGTCCAACCAGGCGGTGGGCGGCAGCAATGAGTTGCCGTTCGTGGTCACCGACGATCCGTCCACCGCGGCCAACAACGACCCGACGCGGGTCAGCCTGACGCTGGCGCCAAGCCTTGCCGTGAGCAAGTCCGTGATTCTCGACACCGACGCCGACAGCAACGGGGTCGCGTCGCCGGGCGACACCCTGCGGTACTCGATCGTCGTCATCAACAGCGGCAACCAAGCGGCGAGTGGCGTCATGGTTTCCGATACGCCCGACGGGAATACGCCGTTGGTCGTCGGATCGGTGCAGGCGAGCGCGGGAACGGTGACGCTCGGCAATGGCGCCGGCGACACGAGCGTCGCGGTGAGCCTCGGGGATCTTCCCGGTGCCGGCGGCACGGCGACCATCGGTTACCGGGTCACCATCGTCGATCCGCTGCCGGCGGGCGTCACCGTCGTCAGCAACCAAGCGCAGGTCACGGGCGCAAACTTCCCGGGAGCCCCGAGCGACGATCCGGCGACCGCCGCCGCGCTCGATCCGACGACGCTTGGCGTCGTCGCCGGTCCGGGCGGACAGGCCACAAAGGTGGCGACGCTGTTCAACGACGCGGACAACGACGGCGTGCCGAGCCCTGGCGACACGCTCTTGTATCAGTTCCAGTTCATCAACACGGGAAACGGCGGCATCACAGGCGTCACCGCGCTCGATGTTCCCGATCCCAACACGACACTCGTGGTGGGTTCGGTGCAGATCAGTCAGGGAACGGTGACCAGCGGCAACAACCCCGGCGACACCTCGATAGCGGCCGACATCGGCACCATTCCAGGCCGCGGCGGGATCGTCACCGGCAGCTTCCTGGCGGTCATCAATAGTCCATTGCCCGCAGGCGTCACCGCGGTGTCCAATCAGGCGCAAGGCTTCGTCTTCGGATTCCCAAGCGCACCGACCGACGATCCGACCACCGCCATTCCGAATGATGCCACCGTCACACACGTCACGGCATCCCCCGCCGGCACGGCATACAAGACCGCCGCTCTGTTCACCGATGGGGACGGCGACGGCGTACCGTCGCCGGGCGATACGTTGCTGTATCGCATCGAGGTCGTGAACGACGGCAACATTGCGGCGACCGGCGCCAGCCTGACCGACAATCTCGATCCGAACACGGCGCTGCAAGTCGGCTCGGTGCAAGTGAGTCAAGGCACGATCACCAGCGGCAACAGCGCCGGCAACGATCACGTCAGTGTCGATATCGGCACCGTTGCCGGCGGCGGCGGCCGCTTCGTCGTGACGTTCCTGGCGGTGATTCGCAATCCGTTGCCGCCGGGCGTGACGCAGGTAGCCAATCAGGCCATCGGCGCCAGCAACGAGCTGCCGTTCGTGGTCACAGACGATCCCAACACCTTGGCGCTGAACGATTCGACCGTAACCGCCGTGACCGCCGCGCCGCGGCTCGAGGTCAGCAAGGTCGACTCGTTGTTGAACGATGCAGACGGCGACGGCGTGCCCTCACCCGGGAATAGCGTGCTGTACGTGATCCAGGTGCAGAACAACGGCAACATCGCGGCAACCCTGACGAGTCTGAGCGACGCCGTGGATCCGAACAGCTCGCTGGTCGTCGGATCGGTTCAAACCAGCGCCGGCACGGTGACCAGCGGCAACGCGCCCGGCGACGCCAGTGTGGCGGTCGATATCGGTACGATTCCCGGCCAGGGCGCGGCAGTTACCATACGGTTCGCGGTATTGGTCAGCGATCCACTCGCTCCGGGGGTCACACAGATCAGCAACCAGGCAGTGATCAGCTGCCACGAGCTTCCGCCGCAGGCATCCGACGATCCGGATACCGCGACGCCGGGTGATGCGACCATTACGATCGTCACGGCGGCGCCGGCCGGGCGCGCGGAAAAAGTAGCCATTCTCTACGCGGACGCGGACGGGGACGGCCTACCGAGCGCCGGAGATACGCTGCTGTACCAGCTCAATTTCATCAACAGCGGCAACGGCGCGGCGACCGGCGGCAGCCTCGTCGACACACCGGATGCGGCGACGACTTTGGTGGTTGGATCGGTGCGCGTCAGCCAGGGCAGCATCACCAGCGGCAACACGCCGGGCGATACGCAGGTAGCCGTCAACGTCGGTACGGTTCCGGGCCGCGGCGGCCACGCCAGCGGGAGCTTCTTGGTGACGATCAATAGCCCGCTGCCGCCGATGGTCACCGAGGTCGCGAATCAAGCCCAAGTGTTCAGCAACGAGCTGGGCGAGGGGCTGACCGATGACCCCAGCACGGCAACGCCATTTGATGCCACGATCACCTCCCTGAGCTCGCAGAGTCTTGCCAGCCCGACTGCCAGCCAGTCCGCGACTGCGAGCGTCACGGCGACTGCCGTGCAGACGCCGACGCCGACGGCGACGCGTACAGGCACGGCAACGCTCTCCGCCAGTCCGACGGCAACGATGACGGCGGTGAGTACGCCGAGCCGGAGCGCAACCCGGTCTGCAACGACCACTGCGATTCCGTCTGTGACGGCTAGCGCCACCATGCGGGCAACGGCCAGCTCGACGCGGACGCCGCTCGCGATCGAAATCACCGCCGGCGCCGAACAGGGCAGTACGCGGGTCAGCGGTCGGGCTGCGGGGAATCCCAATCCCGGGAACCGCTGCATCAGCATCTGGGATTGCGGCGCCGATCGCATCTGCCAGAACGGCGACGACGTCGCGCTCGGATCGGGCAGCGTCGATGCGAGCGGACATTTCGTGGTGAACGTGACGCCAGCCTTGCGCGGTGGCCAACTGATCTATCCGCGCAACGATTGCGCCCGCCTAAACGGGCCGCAGTTGCGGGTCGCCTCGCTGAGCCCGGCGCCTGCGCTCACTCCGCTTGGCGCGGCACTCGCCGTGCTGGTGTTGCTCGGTTTGGCCTTCATTCGATTGCGCGTATCACACCGCTAGCGCCGCTTGCCGGAAGACCATCAGTGGCTACCGAAACGAGTGAACGGCGCGCAGCGCTGTCGCGCACTATGCAGCGCCGGCTGCGGCGGCGGGGCCGTTAGCCGGTGCGGCTGAAGTCGCGCGAGAACCAGCGCCGCGGCTTGATGCGGACGACGATCTCGTCCGTGCCATCCGGGCGCGTGTTGTCGACGTACGCGTCGCCGACGTCGGCGGGGAGATATTTGCGCACCACCGGCTTGACGTCGCGCGCCAGGTCGGCCGGCTCGGCCGTTACGACGATGCCTTGCAGGCTGACGTATTTGGGCGGCAGCTCTTCGCTCTGGACGCAGAACGAGACGCGTGCACCAACGCGCAGCAGAGCTGCTTTGCGCGCCTGCGGGCGGGTCACGATGACGATCTCGCCGCCCGGCTCATAGAGATACCAGACCGGCACGGACAACGGCCCGTGTGCGGGCTCGTCGACGCCGACAATGCCGACATGCACTCCGGCGAGAAACTGCTCGCGCTCTTCCCGTGTCATCGGTGCCGGCACCTGCGACTCCTTCGCGCCGACAGCTAACAGCCCAGCGGCACCGCATCCAGCTGCGCGGCGTCCGGCGACGACACGCACGCCTTGGCTGGGGCACCTACGGGCGGTTGGATGCGGCGCGGGTCATCCGCATGCCTCGCCGCTGCGCAACCTTCCACAAAGTTTCCCTTCGTCTTCCGGACTGGCCGCAGGCCTGATGCGATACTTCGCCTCGTGGTTGCTAGGGCTCGGTGCGCGCGAGCTGCTGCGCAGTACACGAAGCGCCAAAGCCCAACAGCGCAGCCGGGCATGGAGCGAGAGCGTCACCAACACTACGACAGACAGGTTGACGAGCGATTGCGCCGCATGTCCTCGTCATGTGCGAAGGCACTTCGTCGCGCTCGTCAGCCGCATTCGTCAATCGCGGACAGCCTCCGCCGTCTGCGCCGCAGAGGAACAATGCCATGAAGAATAAGCACGTATCGGGGAGAAGAATCGCCATCGTCTGCGCCATGCTCGCGGCGGCGGTTGCGACGTCGGCGCGGGCGCAAGAGGTGCTGCCGCGCCCGGCGCAAGCCTTTGGCGGCCATATCGGGCTGACCGCCCAGGATTCCGTAAAGGATTTCCCCAAAGCGGTGGAGGCGCCGAAGGGCGCGCCGAATATCCTGGTGATCCTGACCGACGACGTCGGGTTCGGCGCCTCGAGCACCTTCGGCGGGCCCATCCCGACGACGACTCTGGATCGCCTCGCGCGCGAAGGGCTGCGCTACACGCAGTTCCACACCACAGCTTTGTGCTCGCCGACGCGCGCCGCGCTGCTCACCGGCCGCAACCATCATTCCGTGGCTACCGGCGTGATCATGGAGGCCGGCACCGGCTTCCCCGGCTACAACACGCTGATGCCGAAGAGCGCCGGCACGTGGGCGGAGGTACTGCGGCAGAATGGCTACAACACCGCTTGGTACGGCAAGAACCACAACGTGCCGGATTGGCAGGGCAGCCAGGCGGGCCCCTTCGACCTGTGGCCGACCGGGCTTGGGTTCGAGTACTTCTACGGTTTCATCGGCGGCGACACGAGCCAGTGGACGCCGGCCATCATCGAAGGCATCAAGCCGGTCGAACCGCCACACGACGCGAAAGACTACTTCTTCGACGACGACATGGCCGACCACGCCATCGAGCGCATCCGCATGTTGCAATCGGTGGCGCCGCAGAAGCCGTGGGTAACGTACTACGCGCCTGGCACCGCGCACGCGCCGCACCACGCGCCGCAGGAGTGGATCGCCAGGTTCAAGGGGCAGTTCGATCAGGGCTGGGACAAGGTCCGCGAAGAGACGCTGGCGCGGCAGAAGCAGCTCGGCATCGTCCCCGCCGATACCAAGTTGACGGAACGCTCACCCGGCATTCCGGCGTGGGACTCGCTCGATGCCGACCACAAGAAGGTCGCGGCGCACATGATGGAGGTCTATGCCGCCGCCCTTGCGCACTGTGACTACGAGATGGGGCGGCTGCTCGACGCCATCGCCGAGCTCGGCGAGCTCGACAACACGCTGGTGATCTACATCCAGGGCGACAATGGCGCGAGCGCCGAGGGCGGCCAGAACGGTCTGCTCAACGAGATGACGTTCTTCAATAACATCCCCGAGGACTTTGCCGAGGTGCTGCGGCGCATGGATGATCTCGGCGGGCCGACGACCTTCAATCATTATCCGATCGGCTGGGCGCACGCGATGGACACGCCCTTCCAATGGACCAAGCAGATCGCCTCGCACTTCGGCGGGACGCGCAACGGCATGGTCATCTCGTGGCCAGCGCGCATCAAAGAGAACGGCGGCATCCGCACGCAGTTCCATCACGTCATCGATCTCTACCCGACGATTCTCGACGCGGTCGGTGTCGAGTCGCCGACGGTGCTGAATGGCGTACCGCAGCAACCGGTCGAGGGCGTCAGCATGGTCTACTCGTTCGACGATGCGCAGGCGCCGTCGCGTCACACCACGCAGTACTTCGAAATGCTCGGCAACCGCGCGATTTACAACGATGGATGGATCGCTGCGACGACACCGCCGACGCCGCCGTGGGCGGCGGTCGCCGGCAAGGTCGCCGTCCTCGACTACCAGTGGGAGCTGTACCGCATCAGCGACGACTTCAGCGAAGCCAACAACCTGGCGGAGAAGGAGCCGGCCAAGCTGCGCCAGATGCAGGATCTGTTCTGGGTGGAGGCGGCGAAACACGAAGTGTTGCCGCTCGACAACAGCAAGGTCGAGCGCCTCGATACGACGAACCGCCCCAGCCTGACGCGCGGCCGCACGCTATTCACCTACTATCCGGGTCAGGTGCGTATTCCCGAGGGCGCGGCGCCGGACATGAAGAACAAGTCCTTCACCATCTCCGCCAGTGTGCAGATTCCGCAGGGCGGGGCGGAGGGCATGCTGCTGACGCAAGGCGGTCGCTTCGCCGGCTGGGGACTGTTCGTGCTGAAGGGCAAGCCGGTTTTCTGTTACAACCTCGCCGGCGTCGCTCGTTACTGCGTCACCGGTACGGACGCGCTGCCGCCTGGCGCGCACAACGTCGAGCTCGAGTTCAAGTACGACGGTCCCGGACTCGCCAAGGGCGGCACGGCTACCTTGCGGGTCGACGGCAAAGCGGCCGGCAACGTCAAGCTGGCGCAGACGCTCGGCTTCCGCATGTCGCTCGACGAAACGTTGGACTGCGGTGAGGACACCGGCACGCCGGTGAGCGAGGACTACCGCGTGCCGTTCCGTTTTACCGGCACGATCAACAGGGTCGCCGTCCGCTTGGGCGAAGAGCATTTGACCGACGAGGAGCAGCGCCAGTTCGATGCGATCCGGGGGCGCGGCGTCATGGCCGAGTGACCGTCCCCCCTGAATGCCGGCGGCGACTCACCGCCGCCGGCAGTGGTGACGCAGGAGCCTACTGCGAGCTTGGCGATTCACTGCCCGAGGTGCAGCAGCGCATAGTGCAGCGGTGCGCTGGACACCTTCACCAGCCCTGCCAGCGGCTGATTCATCTCCAGGATCAGGAAGAGCGAGCCGGCAACCGACAGCGCGCACAGGCCCAGTGCGCCCAGCACGGTCGCATTGTGCGGCGCGAAGAGGCCGAAGCTGGCGAAGAGCACGGCGAGCCAGAAGACGAGCACGACGAGGAACGCAGTCGGCAGCGCACCGCTCGCCTGCGTGAAGAGCAGCCAGCGCGTGGCGGTGAGCGACTCGGCGAGCGACAGGGCTTGCGCTTGCAGCGCGCGTTGCGCGTCGGTTTGCGGTGCCAGGGCGCGGATCGCGCCGTCGATCGTCTCGACCTTGGCGGTCGTTCCGGGCGCGTCGAGCGCGGGCGTGGACGGGCGCGGCGCGTCGGGCGACGGCGCGGCGACGCCCTCTTCGGGCCACGTGGACGCCAAGCGCATCTCGACGGCCCGTTTGATCTGAGCGCGCAACGGGGCGCTCTCGTCGCCATACTGCGCCAAGAGGCGATCGAGCACGATGATGTTGGCGGCCATCTGCTTGATCTCGTTGTCCTGCGTGTCGAACGAGCTCTTGGCCGAGCCGGTCAGCAGGCCGAGCACCAGCGCCGCCATGGTGGCGATCAGTCCCATCGCCAACTTGACCACGTCTTTCGATTCGGCGGTGATGTGATGCTCGGGGACCACGGCGCGCAAGAGCATGCCGCCCAGCGCGCTGCCGAAGACGGCCGCGAAGACGAGCGCCGCGATGCCGACCGCGCTCATGCGGCTCGCTCCCGCCGTGCCGGGCGCGCTGTCATGGTCGTGTGGCGAATCGCTGCTTGCTTTGCACGTCGGGTCATTCTGCTCCCCTGCCGAGTGTCGCGCGCGGCGCGCCTTGATTCGGATGCGCGGCGGCGTGGATACGCGAAACGCCTGGCGCGCCATGCAGGCCGCGCCGCGCCGACGCGCCCGCGCCTCGGTTCGCACCGCATCGCATGCACGACAGTCTGCCGTCCCATGCCGCTCGCAGTCCGGAAGGCGTCCGGAAACTTCGCGGAAATCCCGCCGGCGGCGTGGCGCTGCCGCGCCGCCGGCGGGCGCCGCTACTGCGGTAGGCCCAGCAGCGTCTGCGCGTTGCGATACAGCACCTTGGAACGCAAGGCCGGGCGATCCTCGGTGGCGATGAGCAGCTTCGCGATGCCGAGCGCCTGGTGGTAGAAGGGCCAGTCACTGCCGTAGAGGATGCGGTCCGGGTCGGCGTGCTCGAGGATGATGCGGACGTTGGCGAGCGATTGCCCCGACAGCTCCAGCCACACGTTCGGGTAGCGACACGCCAGGTCGAGCGCGTTTTGCATCTGCAGCGCGCCGGCATGGCCGAGCACGAAGCGCGTGCGCGGCTGCTCGGCGATCGCCTGCTCGTACAGGGCCACCTGCGAGCGCCGGCGGCCGGACTCGAGCTCGATGCCCACCGGGCCGCAGTGCAGCAGTACCGGCAGGTTGCGCTCGCCGCACTGACGATAGAGCGCCAGCGCGCGCGGATGATTGGGGGCCATCAGCTGCACGGCCGGATGCATCTTGACGCCGCGCGCGCCGCCGTGCGCTTGCTCGTCGAGGCGCACGCCGACGCGGTCGACGATTGGATGCACCGAGCCGAACGACAGCAAGCGCGGCTGTCGGTGCGCGGCGCCCAGCGCATGCTCGGCGTTGCGCGAGATGTACGGCAGGTCGATCGGCAGCAGAACCGAATGGACGATGCCGAGCTCGTCCATCTCGCGCACCAGGTTGGGCACCGTGTGCGTCGCCCGCATGCCGCCGCGTCGCAGACTGCCGAGCGTCAGATCGCGCTTGAGCGCGTGCAGCGCCTCGGCGGTAAAGTTCTTGTTCTGGTAAACCTCGAAATCGATCGGGCAGCAGGCCGGCAGGTAGTGCTCGGTGTGCTCGCTGGCGCGCTGCAGGTCGACGCGCATCGGCAACAGATACGCCAGCGCGATGTGCGAGTGCGCGTCGATGATCGGTCCGACCGAACGGTCGGACAGCACCAGGCGGCCGGCGTGGACGTCGAACCACGGCAGGCGCGCGAGATCGAAGAGGTCGGCGAAGACCGTGGTCAGGCCTTGCGCATGACGACTTCGTTGTCGCCGTACAGCTTCTTGATTCTCACGGTCCCTGCCGGCGCGGCCTCCAAGCATAGATCGCACAGCGTGCATTCGTCGAGATTTTTCTCGACGATCTGCAGCGACTGGTCGCTGGCCTGGGCGAAGATGTTGACCGGACACACTTCGACCAGTTTCTTCACCAGCGCCGCATCCTTCGCGACCGCCGCATCGACTTCCACGTTGATGAACAATGCCGCCATTCAAGACCTCAGAACCAAAACGGAACCACAGATGAACACAGATGAACACGGATGGGTCTTCTCCCATCCAGCAGTCTTTATCTGTGTTTATCTGTGTTCATCTGTGGCTAATCTTCGCCTTCTTCACGCGGCCAGGCGCTGCTTGACCAAGCCGGGAATGTCTTCGATGCGCTCGGCGACGGAGATGCCGGCCTTGTTGAGACGGGCGATCTTGTCGGCCGTGGTGTCGGCTTTGCCTTCGACGATGGTGCCGGCGTGGCCGAAGCGCATGCCGGGCATCTCGTCCATGAAGCGGCCGGCCATGAAGGCGACGATCGGCAGGCGCGACTTCTTCTCGACGACGTAGTTGGCCAGCTCGGCTTCCATGCGCCCACCGGGCTCGCAGTAGATGACGATGGCTTTGGTCTCGGGATCCGCTTCGTACAACGGCATCAGGTCGGCGTACGTGGACCCGATGACCGCGTCGCCGCCGATCGACACCGCGGTTGATTGGCCGAGCCCGGCGGCGGTCAGCGTGTTGCACATCTCGGTGGTCATGCCGCCGGAGCGCGACATGACGCCGACCGGGCCCTTGCTGAAGGCCTTGCGCGCGTCGACGGCGCGACCGCCGAGGCCGCCCATCTTGGCTTCGCCGGGGGAGAGGATGCCGAGGCAGTTAGGGCCGATGATGCGCGCTCCTCTGAGCTGCGCCAGCTCGACCATCTGCGCGACTTCGTAACGCGGGATGCGCTCGGTGACGATGACGATGATCTTGACGCCGGCATCCAGCGCCTCGAACACCGCGTCGCGCGTGAACGCCGGCGGCACCGCGACCACCGAGCCGTCGACGTGCGTCTTGGCGAACACCTCGCGCACCGTGTCGTAGACCGGAATACCGTAGATGTCGCGCCCGCCGCGCCCCGGCGTCACGCCGCCGACGATCTTCGAGCCGTAGTCCAGGCACTCGCGGCTCATGTTCACCGCTTCGCGGCCGGTAATGCCCTGGATGATGAAGGTCGTGTCCTTAGTGATCAAAATCGACATAGGAGTCGTCTCAATTCTTCACGACAGAGGCACCGAGACACGGAGAACTGATTGAGAAATCATCCTCGGTCCCGTCTCCGTGCCGCTGCGTCTCTGTGGTGAGTTCCTCAGGCGCCCTTCATCTTGGCGACGGCGCGCCCGGCGGCCTCGTACATCGAGACGCTGCGATCGCAGTACTCGACGCCGTAGTGCGACAGGATCTTGAAGCCTTCCGTTTCCCACGAGCCGGGGATGCGGAAGATGGCGATCTTCTCCGACGGCTTGAAGCCGGATTCGACGACGCCCTTGATGACGCCGCGCGCGACGATGTCGACGCGCGTGTTCGACACTACGTTCATCATCACGGCGATCTTCTTCACGCCGGGCTTGCGCAGGATCAGCTTGGTCAGCTCGCAGGCCTTGGTGACCGACGGGTTGCCGCCGATTTCGCAGTAGTTGGCCGGTTTGCCGCCGTGCTTGCGGATGGCGTCGAACAAGGTCAGCGAGCCGCCGCCGGCGCCGATGACTAGGCCGAGGTCGCCGTCGAACTCGACGACGTTGCCAGCGACGCCGCGGTGGTCCGACGCATCGACCGCCGCGCCGTCGATCTCGAACTGCGTCGGCGGCCGCGCCTGGCGCTTCTCCTCCGGCGCGATGCCGAGCGCTTTGAGAATCGCCTTTTGCGAATCGCGCGCGTCGTCTTCCATGTCGACGTGTCCGTCGAGGCAGACGAAGCGTCCGTCTTCGAGGCGCGCCAGCGGATTGATCTCGGCCAGCGTCAGCCCGTGCGCGATGAGGATACGGGCCAGATTGGCGGCGATGCGGCTCAACTGATTGAGCTCGTTGCCGCCGAGCTTGAGCTGCGCGATGAGCTCCTTGGCCATGAAGTCGGAGAAGGGCAGGAGCGTCGAGAAGTGGCGCTTGGCGATGTGCTGCGGATGCGTCTCGGCGACTTCTTCGATGTCGATGCCGCCCATGTCGCTGCAGATCATCACCGGCTTGCGGGCGAAGCCGTCCCAGGTGACGCCGACGTAATACTCCTGGGCGATCGGCGCCTTCTGCTCGACCAGCACGCCGCGCGGCTCGTGGCCGTTGATGGTCAAGGCGAGGATCTTCTTTGCCGCCTCGGCCGCCTGCGCCGGCGTGTCGGAGAACAGCACGCCGCCGGCTTTCATGCGGCCGCCGGACAGCACCTGCGATTTCAGCACCGTGGGGCCGTTGATCTCCTTGGCGATCGCTTCGGCCTCGGCGGGCGAATGCGCGACCTTTGAGCCGGTCGGCAGCGGAATGCCGTAGCGGCCGAAGAGCTGCTTCGATTCGTATTCGTAGAACCGCATCTAGCGCACCTTATTCGTGGAAGGTCGGTGGGTAGCGACACAGCGGCACCGGTGGGCCGCGCTGCTCGGACCGGGGCGCTACTATCTGTCCGGCGAAAGGTCAACTCAGCCGCCCCGGCGACCGAGGCGCGACGCGCAGCGCTCAGCTGTCGCAACCGGGATGCTTCGGATTGATCTTAGCCTCTGGCAGCTTCGGCGGCGTGACGAAGGCCGGGTGCGCGAAGTCGAACATCTCGAGCAGCGGGTCGGCGTTGGCGTCGCGGTTGGTGAGCGCCGGCAGATCGAAGCGGGTCTCGATGAAGCGCAGCACCGAGGTCTGGTCGGTCGGGGTGTGCGAGACGTAGCGCTTGCGCGCGAACGGCGACACGACGACGAAGGGCACACGGATGCCGAAGCGGTCGAAGGCCGCGACCACGTCACCGGTTTGGAGGTTGGGCGGCGTTGCATCCGGCACGCAGGCGGGCGGCGGCGGCACATGGTCGTAGAATCCGCCGTGCTCGTCGTAGGTGATGAACAGTGCCGCATCGCTCCAGTTGGGGCTGTTGAACAGCGCTTGCACGATGCCGGCGACGAAGGCTTGGCCGAGTTGCACGTTGTTCGGTGGGTGCTCGTCGTTTTGGTTGGTCTCGTCGCCGAAGAAGATCGGATCGACGAAGGTCACCTGCGGCAGCGCGCCGGCCGCGGCGTCGGTATAGTATTCGGCGATCGGCCGCACGTTGGCGCTGTGAGACTGGACGTACGCGTACAGCAGCGCGAACGCCAGGTCGGAGGCGTACACCTTCCAGGTCACTCCCGCCGCGTCGAGGCGCTCGAAGATCGACGTGTGGGTGGCGGTAACGAGATCGTTGCGGATGTGCCCCGCCGAGGTCGCAGACAGCAGATAGTGTCGATTGGGGAACGTCGGCCCGAGCAACGCGCAGAAGTGCCGATCGCTCATCGCGAAGGTGCTGTAAAGCTTGTGGTAGAAGGGTAAATCGCGCTTGCGGTAGTAGCCCATGGTGCGCGAGCCGCTGGGATCGTCGGCGGTGGCGTTTTGACCCGCGAAGCCGTCCATGGCGCCGCTGTCCCACTCGTGGTGTGTGCCGTTCCAACTGTGGTCGAGGTCGGCGACGGCGCAGTACTCGTGCTGGTGGAAGGCCGCCACCGGCGCGCCGCCCAACGGGTTGGGGTTCGAGGCATCGCGCGGCTCTTGATCGACCGTGCGGCGCCCGAGGCGCGCGAAGTAGCTGTCGAACGATCGGTTCTCCTGCATCAGCACGACGACATGGTTGACCGGAATCGCAGTTCCGTGCGGCGCACCAACGGGCAGCGTGTCGGCCGGCAGGGCGCCCGGCCCGAACGGACAGGACGCTGGAACCTCGGCGTTGGCGACGGATGCGCACACGAGTACCAGAAGAACTTTGGAGACCCCCATGGAGGGTGCAGTACCGGCGCCGGGCTTGGATCGTCAAGGAGAAATCTGCCGCGCGTTGGATCGGCGGCGCCACCCGCATCGTTGGCTGCTTGATGCGGCGAGCGCGGCAGCGACTCAAGGCGCGCCGCGCTTCATACTCAGCGCGATGCGGCGGCGCGGCAGATCGATCGAGACGACGCGTACGCTGACGATACCGCCGGCCTTGACGATGGCGCGTGGGTCGCGCACGAAGTGGTCGGCGAGGGCGGAGATGTGCACCAGGCCGTCCTGATGCACGCCGACGTCGACGAAGGCGCCGAAGTTGGTGACGTTGGTGACCACGCCTTCGAGCATCATGCCGGGCTGCAGATCCTCCATGTGCTCGACGTCGGTGCGGAACGTCGCGGTGCGAAATTGCGGCCGTGGGTCGCGGCCCGGCTTCTCGAGCTCGGCGAGGATGTCGCGCACCGTCGGTTCGCCGAAGCGCGCGTCGATGAAGTCGAGCGCCGCCAAGCTGCGCAGCAGCGGCGCATCGCCGATCACCTGACGCAGCGGCTTGGCGACGCGCTGCAAGATGCGCTCGACCACCGGGTAGGCTTCAGGGTGTACGCCGGAGGCGTCGAGCGGATCGTCTCCGTCGGCGATGCGCAGGAAGCCGGCCGCGTGCTCGAAGGCGCGCGCGCCCAGCCGCGCCACGTCGAGCAATTGTCGCCGATGGCGAAAGGCGCCGTGCGCATCGCGGTGGCGCACGACGTTGGCGGCCAGTACCGGCCCCAAGCCGGAGACGCGTTCGAGCAGCGCGGCAGAAGCGGTGTTGACGTCGACGCCGACGGCGTTCACGCAGTCCTCGACGACGACGTCGAGGGCGCGCGCCAGATCGCCCTGGTCGACGTCGTGTTGATACTGGCCGACGCCGATCGCCTTCGCGTCGATCTTCACCAGCTCGGCGAGGGGGTCCTGCAGCCGTCGCGCGATTGACACGGCGCCGCGCAGCGACACGTCGAGCGCCGGGAACTCCGCGGCGGCCAGCTCTGAGGCGGAGTAGACCGACGCGCCGGCCTCGCTCACGGTCACTTTGGTCAGGCGTAGCTCCGCGTGCCGCTTGATCAGCTCCGCGGCGAGTCGATCGGTCTCGCGCGAGGCGGTGCCGTTGCCGATGCTGAGCAGCGCGGCGCGATGCCTCTCCGCGAGACGAGCGAGCAGGTCGATCGACGCGTCCCAATCGTTGCGCGGCGCATGCGGATAGATCGTCGCCGTCTCGAGCAGCTTGCCCGTCGCATCGACCACGGCGACTTTCACGCCTGTGCGCAAACCCGGATCGAGGCCCATGGTCACGCGCGGACCAGCCGGTGCGGCGAGCAGCAGATCACGCAGGTTATTGGCGAACACCGCGATCGCGTCGCTCTCCGCCGTGCTGCGCAGGCGCGCCAGCAAATCCGTCTCCAGATGCGCTTCGAGCTTGTCGCGCCAAGCGGCGCGCACGGTGTCGGCGAGCCACGCATCGCCGGGGCGCCGCTGCTCGCGAATGCGCGCGTGCGCGGCGATCATGCGCTCGCACGTCGCGTAGGCGCCGGCGGCGAGGTTGGTGTCCTCTTTCAGCGTCAAACCGAGGCGCAGAAATCCTTCGGCGCGGCCGCGGAACATCGCCAGCGCGCGATGCGACGGCACGCGCTGTAGGCGTTCGGCGGCGTCGAAGTAGTCGGCGAACTTGGCGGCTTCCGGCGCGTCGCGCTTGCCGCGCGCGACGCGCGCGGTGAGGTCGGCGCGCTCCCAGAGATGGTCGCGCAGGCGGCCGACCAGATCGGCGTCGTCGGCAAACCGCTCGACGAGAATGTGGCGCGCGCCGTCGAGCGCCGTCGCGGCGTCAGCGACGCCGGCGTCCGGATTCAGGAACGCTGCGGCGACTTGGTCGGGAACGAGATCCGGACGCGCGAGCAGCTTGTCGGCCAGCGGCGCCAGCCCGGCCTCGTGCGCCGCCTGCGCCTTGCTACGGCGCTTGGGCTTGAAGGGACGATAGAGATCCTCGAGCCGCGTCTGACTGTCCGCCGCCTCGATCGCCGCTTGCAGCGCCGGCGTCAGATGCCCGAGCTCGGCCAGGCTCTTCAGAACCGCGGTGCGCCGCCCCTCCAGCTCGCGCAGATACCCGAGCCGCTTCTCCAGCGTACGCAGCTGCGTGTCGTCGAGGCCACCGGTGACTTCCTTGCGATAGCGCGCGACGAAGGGAACGGTGGCGCCCTCGTCGAGCAGGCGGACGGCGGACTCGACTTGGCGCACGCCCACCGAGAGCTCGGCGGCGATGTGCGCTTCGATCGATTTCATTGGGCACCTTGGTGCGTCGGCCGGGCTGCTTGTCCGGTGGCGGACGACCGATGTGCCTGGGCAAGCGGCATCGGTCAATCGAGGCGATCCGCGGCGCAGGGCGGCTCCGGTTGAAGCCGCAGCGCTCGGCCTGAGCCGTTCCCAACCATCTGGCAGGCCCATCGGTACGATGATAGGCGAAGCGAGTTGCGGACGGGCTCAGGCTGGGCAGTCGGCACGACTTCAAAAGGGCAGGTGGAAGCAATGGCAGACGGCGCGGGCAATGCGGTGGATCTCGCCGGGGTCGAGAAGGTCGTCTCGAGCCTCGATGCGGTGGTGCGCGAGTCGCTCGCGGTGGCGGCCAAGCGCACCGACGGCGGCAAGGGCATCGACGCGGAGCAGGTACACGTCGAGCGCCTGGCGTATGCGGCGACCGAGGCGCGCGCGGCGCGCGATCTGCTGACCTACGCAGCCGGCGTCGCGGTGCAGCAGCCGGATGCGAGCGTCGCGGCCATGGCCGGGCTGTTCGCCGGCGAGGTCGCCGCCAAACTGCGCGGTCAGATCGAAGCCCATCCCGGCGAGTTCGGCATCAGCGATGAGCGGCTCAACGCGACGCTCGGCAGTGCCGAGGTTCGCCAGCTCGTCCGCGCCGCGACCGGCGATGCGACGGTCGCGGCGATCGGTCGACAGGTCATGCAGCAGCGCGGCGCGAATCACTCCTGGCTGGCGGACGAGATGGCGTCGATGACGCGCGACTCGGTGCGCCAGTTCGCCGAAAACGAAGTCCTGCCGATCGCCGAGCATATCCACCGGCACGACGATCTGATTCCGGATTCGCTGATCAGCAAGATGGGCGAGCTAGGTTTCTTCGGCATGGCGGTGCCGGAGGAGTACGGCGGCGGCGGCATGGGCAATCTCGGTATGATCATCACCACCGAGGAGCTGTCGCGCTGCTCGCTGGCGGCTGCCGGCAGCTTGATCACGCGTCCGGAGATTCTCACCAAGGCGCTGCTCAAAGGCGGCACAGAGGCGCAGAAGCAGCACTGGCTGCCGCCGATCGCCGCCGGCCAGATCATGGCCGCCGTGTCGGTGACCGAGCCCGACACCGGCTCCGACGTCGCGGCGGTCAAGTGCCGCGCCGAGGCCGGCGAGGTCGGCGGCAAGCCGGGCTATCTGATCAACGGCGCGAAGGCGTGGTGTACGTTCGCCGGACGCGCCAACGTGCTGGCGCTGCTGGCGCGCACCGATCCGAATCCCAAGTCGGGGGCGCGCGGCCTGTCGTTGTTCATCGTGCCGAAAGACACCTTCGACGGGCACGAGTTCACGATGACGCAATCGACCGGCGGTACCCTGCACGGCAAGGCCGATCGCACACCGGGCTATCGCGGCATGCACTCGTACACGCTCGCTTTCGAGAATTACTTCGTACCGGCGGAGAACTTGGTCGGCGAAGCGGGCGGCCTCAACAAGGGCTTCTATCTGCAGATGAGTGGATTCGCCGCCGGGCGTCTGCAAACCGGCGGCCGCGCGACGGGCTTGTCGCAGGCGGCGCTCGAGCGCACGGCGGAGTACGCCAACGACCGCAAGCAGTTCGGCCAGCCGATCGGCAGCTATCAGCTCACCCAGCACAAGCTCGGCCGCATGGCGACCTACATCATGGCCGGTCGCCAGCTGACCTACTCGGCGGCGCTGGCGTCAGACCGCGACGAGTCGGTGACGCTTGAGGGATCGATGGCCAAGCTGTTCACCTCCGACGTCGCCGTGTGGGTGACGCAAGAAGGCCAGCTGGTGCACGGCGGCTGGGGCTACGCGGAAGAGTTTCCGATCTCGCGCTACGTCGTCGACGCGACGGTGCTGCCGATTTTCGAAGGCGTGAAACCGATCCTCGAGCTCAAGGTCATCGGCCGCCAGCTGCTCGCTGGCTAACCCGATCGGTAACGCGGCCATCACCGGTGCCGCATCCGGCATCGCCCGCGCCGTCGCCGCGCGTTCTCGCGACGCCTGTGCGGACGTTCGAGCTGACCGATTGATTCGACGCTGGGCCGGCGCGCGGCGCGCATTACCGCCGCCGCTCTCGCCGACTCGACGGGTGTGCGAAGGTCCAAGCCGGTCGGTCGGTCGGTCGGTCTCAGATTGACCCCCGACAGCAGACGCCTTCATCCAAACAAGCGCTCGCGTGCCGCTTCCGAGATGGCGACGACGGCGGGGTGCTTCAAGCGCCGCTCGATCGAGATGGCGTAAAAACGTTCTTTGACGGCTTCGATGTGGCCGACGGTGGCGACGCCGTAGCGGCGGCGAATCTCGCTCTCGATGGTGGTCGGGCCGGGGAAGAGACCGACGCCGCGCTCGCCGAAGACTTTCAGCAGGGCGCGGTCTTCGATCTCGCTGACGATGGTCGGGCGCAGGCCCTGCTGTGCGAACCATTGGTCGAGGCCGCGGCGCAGCGAAGTGCTCTCGGTCGGCAACAGCATCGGCGCGCCGTCGAGCGAGCGCGGGAAGTTGCGCCGGTATTTGGCGGCCAGTTCCTTGGTCGCAAAGATCGTCACACCGCACTCGCCGAGCAGGTGGCTGAAGGCGCGCACTTTGATGCTCGGGCTGATCGGCGCATCGCTCAGCACCAGATCGAGCTCGTGCACTGCGAGGTCGGCGAGCAGGCGCTCGGGCTTGTCCTCGCGAATCACGATGCGCACCGGCTCGGGCAATTTCAGCGCCGGCTCGATCAGCCGATAGGTGATCAACTTGGGCAGGACGTCGGCGACGCCGACCGCCAAGCGCACCGGGCGGCCGGTCGGACGGCCGCGCACCGCATCCATCAGCTCGCGCCCGAGCGTGAAGATCTCGTCGGCGTAGCGATAGACGACGCGTCCCATCTCGGTGAGCTCGAGGCGCCGGCCGACGCGGTGGAAGAGCTTCTCGCCCAGCGACTCTTCCAAGGCGCGCAGCTGGCCGCTGATCGTCGGCTGCGCCAGGCGCAGCTCGGCGCTGGCGTTCGATACGCCGCCGGTGCGCGCGACCGTCCAGAAATACAGCAGGTGGTGATAGTTCAACCACTCCATACGCCATTCGTTCTATATCGACAGAGCCGATTAGTCACCTTCTCAGACGAGACTTTGTCGATAAGCGATGAGAGGCGTCCGGACGGCGCTTGTGCCGGCTGGTCGCGCCATTCTGCGAGCCGGCGGGCGATCGCGCGCACGCTGCGGCGCTTCGCGCTGCATCGAGGAAACCGATCGGCGGAGGCCCGAATATCTATTGGATCGCAGTCAACCAGGCCGCTAGCAGCGACGTCTGGAGGGCATGATGAAGCAATCGATCCCCACCGGACGCTGGTTCGCGCCACGCATGTGGACGCATGCGGCGCCGGAGCAGTTTCTCGCGCCCGAGCCGGCGCTGCCGGCGCAAGTGTATCACCTGTGGCATCACACCTCGGCGATCAGCCCGGAGCGCGCACTGGCCGTGGCGGTCTTGAACCAGGCCGTCGTCGACCTACAACGCTACCAGCACAGCGGCTTGCGCCATCACCACGCGTCGTATGACGAGGCGCGCCGCTGGATTCTGTCTGACGACCGCCGTTGGCCCTTCTCGTTCGCCAGCTTGTGCGACCAGTTCGCCATCGACGTCGCGGCGGCCCGCAGCCAATTGCTCGGCGCGGCACGCGGCACGCGGCAAGCGGCTTAGATCACGCCGGCTTCGCGCAGCTCGGCGAGCTCCGCCTCCGACATGCCGAGACGGTCGCGCAGCAGCTCGTCACTGTGCTGACCGATTGTCGGCGGCGGCGTCAGCGGCGGCTCCGGCTGTGCGCTGAGCTTGATCGGCGTGCCGAGCACGTTGACGGGGCCACGCGTCGGGACCTCCACCTCACGCACTATGGCGCGCTCGAACAGATGCGGGTCGCTGCCGACTTCGGCGATCGTGCGAACCGGCGCGCTTGGAATTCCCGCGCCGGCGACTTGCGCGGTGACGGCGGCGCGGGTCTGCGGTGTCGTCCAGGCCGCGACCGCGGCCTCGATTGCATCGGCCTCGGCGGCGCGTCCCGGCACGCTGTGCCATCTCTCCACGGCGGCCAGATCGGCACGTCGCATGACGCGGCAGAGCTCGAGCCAGTGCTGGTCCGAGATGCACAGGATGGCCACCGAGCCGTCGCTGCAGGGAAAGTTATTGTACGGCGTCGAGCCGCCGACCACGTGTCGGTTGCCGCTGCGCGGCATGTCGCGGCGGAATTCGTAATACGGTGCGAGATAGCTGAGCAGCGACGGGATCGCGGCATCGAACATCGCCACCTCGACGCGCTGGCCGCGGCCGCTCTGCTCGCGCTCGCGCAAGGCCAGCAGGATGCCGGCGAACAGATGGACCGCGCCGAGCATGTCGATCGCCGTCGGCCCGCACTTCACCGGCGGCTGATCGGGATAGCCGGTAATCGCCATCGCGCCGACCAGCGCCTGAATGGTGAAGTCCATGGCCGGGTAGCCGACGTACGGGCCGCTGCTGCCGAAGCCGCTGCCGGAAGCGAAGATCAGGCGCGGATTGCGCGCCTGCAGCGTGGCGAAGTCGATGCCGAGCCGTTCGACGACGCCGGCGGCGAAGTTCTCGATGACGACGTCGGCGAGCTCCGCCAGGCGCAGAAAGATCTCACTACCGCGCGGCTGCTTCAGATCGAGGCGCAGGCCGCGCTTCTGCGCGTTCAGCATGAGGAACGGATAGCTGGCGCCGCCGGGGGCGCGGTCCATGCGGCGCAGCACGTCGCCGGCCGGCGCTTCGACCTTGATGACCTCGGCGCCGTGATGCGCCAGGAGCAAGCCGCAGTACGGGCCGTTGTAGATCTGGCCGAGCTCGAGAACGGTCAAGCCGTGCAGCGGCGTCATGCGCTGGGCGGCCGCATCTCGCTGAGCGGTTTGATCATGTAAGTCGTGCTGGCGCGCGCGGCGAGCTTGCCGCCGGCCCAGACGTCGACCTCGGCATACGCGCTGCGCCGACTCGAGCGCAGCACGAACGCTTCGCACGTGACCGGGCCGGGAAAGATCGGCTCAAGATAGTTGATCTTCATCTCGATGGTCAGCAGCGCATTGCCGAAGCCGTAGAGTGTGGAGAGCGCGGCGGCGACCGTTGTGTCGGCGAGGCCGAAGCTGGCGCCGCCATGCATGATGCCCGACGGATTGCTCAGCGCGGTGCGGTTCTCCGCTTCCATCTTGGCGTAGCCGCGCCGCAGCTCGACGACGCGAAAGCCGCAGTAGCCGGGGAAGAAGGGATTGTCGGCGTTGAAGCCCTGCATGATCAGCTCATGCGCCGCCGCATCGAGCGGCGGAAAGTCGCGTCCGCGAGTGCCGTTGTCACTGCTGTACATGCTTCTCGCCTTAGCCGGCCGGCGCGATGCGGACTAGAGAGGAGAAGGCCGAGAGCCGTGCGACTCGTCAACGCTTTGCCTGGAGAGGGCCTGCAGCGCTCAGCCTCAGCCCAGCGCTCGCAGTGGGCCAATCTGGTTCAGAAGGCCGACGGCAAGGCCACCGTTGGGCGAAGCCCGGTGCTCTGTGATCGCCGGGCGCCTTTACAGCTGCGGCGACATCATGCACGACACCCACTGGTCACCGGCGCACCGGCGCACCGGTCACGCAGTTCTCCTGGAGGTCGCATGTCCTATGAATTCCTCACGTATGAGATGAGCGATCATCTCGCCGTCATCACCATCAACCGGCCGGAAGTGCGCAACGCGTTGCACCCGATGGCCAATCGCGAGCTGTCGGCAGCGTTCGACGCATTTGCCGCCGATCCCGAAGCGTGGGTGGCGATTATCACCGGCGCCGGCGACAAGGCGTTCTCGGCCGGCAACGACCTCAAGTACAGCGCGACGCACGGCATGGGCGACATGCAGATGGGCAATGGCGGCTTCGGCGGCATCACGGCGCGCTTCGATTTGTTCAAGCCGGTGATCGCGGCGGTAAACGGCCTGGCGCTGGGCGGCGGCTTCGAGATCGCGCTGGCCTGCGACCTCATCGTCGCCGCCGATCACGCCACGTTCGGACTGCCCGAGCCGCGCGTCGGCTTGGCGGCCCTCGCCGGCGGCATGCAACGCCTGCCGGCGATGATCCCGCCGAAGCTGGCGATGGGCATGATGTTGACCGGCAAGCCGATCACCGCGGCGCGCGCCCTCGCGCTGGGCATCGTCAACGAAGTCGTACCCGGCGCCGAGCTGATGACCGCAGCGCGCCGCTGGGCGGGCGATATTCTCGAGTGCTCGCCGCTCAGCGTGCGCGCCAGCAAGCAAGTCGCGCTGGAAAGTCAGGGCCTGCCGCTGCACGACGCTTTGAAGAAGCCCTATCCCCTGGTCGGCGCGCTGTTCGCGTCGGAAGACATGATGGAAGGCATCACGGCCTTCGCCAGCAAGCGCAAACCGGCGTGGAAGGGGAAGTAGGAAGGGTTGGGGAAGAGATTTGTCAGTGCTTGAGGACTCGACGGCACCAACACGCGTCAGCTTTGCGCCGGCATTCTTGAGACTGCGCGTGCGCCGGTGCAGCGCCGTGCGGGCCCACTCGATGATCTGCTCGGTGCGCCGTTGGGCGCTCTGAAGCCAAGGCAGATGGTGCAGGCGGAAAGCCATTGAGGTGACTCCCCAACCCCCAACCCCGTAACCCCCAACCCCCTTCTTACTTCCCCACCGTGACGCCGAGCGCGCCGCCGCGCAGCGATTTGGCGCGCGCCTCGAGAGCCTTAGCGCCTTCCGGGCGACCGCTGTCGCTCAGCAGCGCAGCGTAGTTCTCCAACACCGTGGCGAGCGCGTCGCGATCGGGATCCTTCGGGGTGTCGAGGATGCCGATGGCGCGCTGATAAAGCGGCTCGGCCTCGGCGTAACGGCCCTGTGCCGCATAGAGCAACGCGAGGTTGCTGAGGCTTTCGGCAATCGCCGGTTGATGCTTGCCGACGTCGGTCTCGCGAATGTCGAGCGCGCGACGCAGCAACGGCTCGGCTTCGGCATAGTCGCCTTGCAGCGCTTCCAGGCGGCCCAGGCTGGTGAGGGTCGCGGCGACGTCCGGGTCGTTGCGGCCGAGTATGCGCTCGCGGATCGCCAACGCTTCCTTCTGCGCCGACACGGCGCCGGCGAGGTCGCCGGCGGCGTAACGCGCATTCGATGTGGTGCTCAGCTCGGCGGCCTGATTGAGCTCGGCCGTCGCGGTCGGACCGACAGCCGGACGCGGCGACGCCTTGGGCATCGGCGGCGGCAGCGACTCGAGGCGCGGCTCGGCTTGATCGTCGGTGCGCACCACCGATCCGGGCGAGGTCGCCGGCGGCGCGCGCCAGCTGATGGCTGCCGAATTCTTCTCGGCCGACGAGCACGCGGCCAGCGCGCACAGCAGCGCGAGTGTGCGGGGCAGGGTGCGGAGCAGGTCCGCGGGTTCGGCAGGGCGTCGCATGCCGGCAAGGAAATCCGCCGCGGCGGAGAATGCAAGCGGCGCCGTTGCGCTGGCGGCGCCATGTGCGATGCATGCCTCGATGTGCGGTCGCTTCACGCTCACCGCGTCAGCGCAGCGTTTGCGCGAGCGTTTCGCGCTCGCGGCGGCACCGGAACCGGAGCCGCCGCGCTACAACATCGCGCCGACGCAACCGGTGCTGGTGATCCCGAATCGTGACACGCGATTGCTGCGGCCGGCGCGCTGGGGCCTCATCCCGTCCTGGGCGAAGGAGGCCAAAGCCGGTAACGCGATGATCAATGCGCGCGCCGAAAGCGTGGCGACGCGCGCGCCGTTTCGCGACGCGCTGGCGCGCCATCGCTGCCTGATTCCGGCGGACGGATTCTATGAATGGCAGCGCGACGGCCGGGTGCGTCGGCCGTTCTACTTCCAATTGCGAGACCGCCAACCTTTGGCGTTTGCCGGACTGTGGGGGCTCTGGCGATCGCGCGGCGGCGAGACGATCGTCAGTTGCACGATCATCACCGCGCCGGCCAACGCGCTCCTGCGGCCGATCCACGATCGCATGCCGGTGATTCTGCACCCCGATGCCTGGCAGGCCTGGCTCGATCCGCAGGCGCTCCCGCCGGCCGAGCTCATGCCGCTGCTGACGACTGCGCCGGACGACTGGCTGGACGGCGTCGAGGTATCGCCGCGCGTCAACTCAGCCGCCAACGACGGGCCGGAGTGCATCGCGCCGCTCGAGCCAGGCGGCGAGAGGACGGACGTGGCGGGCTGATCCGTCGGCGTCGATTCGCCGCTTAGTGTAGCTCGGCGTCTTACTGTGCGCCGTGCGTTGCGGCGGCGCCGAGGCGGCGGCGGCGCGAGAACGACAACACACCGCCCGCGGTCAGCAAGGCGATGAAGCTGACCAACCCACGCCGCGACATCGGCGGCGCGGGAGCATGCAACGGCAGGCACCTGCCGCGCATGCCGGGCTGGTCGCACGACTCGGCCGGTCCGTCGCAGGCTTTGTCGCAGCAGACGTCGTCGCTGCAGAAGCCGGATGTGCATTGATCCGGTGTCGAGCAGTCGGCGCCGTTGGCGGCCTTGGTCGGCGTGGCGCTGGCGGTGACCGTTGCAGTCGGCGGCGGGCTGGCGCTCGCCGTCGGCGTTTGTGTGGCTGTCGCCGTAGCGCTGGCCGTCGCGGTCGGGGCAATGCAACTGCCCGACAGGCTGGTGCACGAGCCGCCGGGGACGAAGGTCGAGCCGTAGCTGTCGTCGTCGAGCGCGAAGCGATCGCAGGTGGCCTGGTCGGTCTCGGCGCAAAACTGCCCGACCGCCGCGTCGGCGTTCGGCTGTTGCGAAGCGGAGTCCAGGGCAACGGTACAGCATCCGGTGGTCGGGCAATCGTCGCCCGCGCAGGTTGCCTGGTTGACGACTTTGAGGTTGCACGACTGCCCGCCGATCGCGTCGATGATCAGGCAAGGCGCGGCGCACAGGAAGATCGAGCCGAGGACGGTATTCGTACATGGTGTGGCGTCGCACAAGGTGCTGTCGGCGTCGGCGCTCTCGCACTTGCAGCAGACGCGCGGCCGGCAGGCGCAGCCGCTGCCGGTGTCGAAGCAATCTTGGCCGGCCTCGCAGAGGGCATCGCCCGCGTCGCCGCCGCAGTCCGGGGCGCTCATCGCACCGCACGTCGGTACAGCCTGCGTGCGGTGCGGCGCCATGCAGACGAGCACCAGCAGCAGCGCCAGCGACGAATAACGAGCCGACCGCGCCATGCCGGGCGCTTACGGAAGCTGTCCCCGCCCGTCAAGTGCAGCGTGCGGCAAACGACGACGTGGCCGGCTCGGCACGGAGTTGAGGTCGGCGGCGCGATCGGTGAAAGGGAAGCGGTGCGCTTGCAACTGTCAGTCTTGGCGTGGCTGCTGCTGACCAGTTGGGCGGCGGTCGCTGGCGCACAAGACGACTACACCGTGGCGGAGGAGCCCGACGTGTGGTTGCGGGCCCTGCTCGACGTGCGCGTGGTCTTTCCCGGCGCGGCGCCGAGCTGGATGGATCGCGGACCGGGACTGACGCGCTATGGCGGCATCGACGACAACGGCCAATTCCATCGCGTGACGCGCTTCGCCATCTCCCAGGGCGCGATCGACCCGGGTGCGCGCTTGCCGTGGGACATCGAATTCCATGCGCAGGTCAACTGGGAGGGCGACGTCGACAGCGACGGCGGCGTCGATCCGGATCACGACGCGCCGCGGCTGGTCGAGGGCTGGCTGCGCAAGAGCTTCGGCGACGCGGCGAATGGCTGGTCGGTCCTCGCCGGCGTGTCGAATCCGACCTACTCGCTGGAGCACATTGGCCCGGCGTGGACGCCCCGCTACACGCTGACGCCGGCGGCGCTCGATACCTGGCTATGGGAAGAGGGACGCGTGCTCGGCGTCGAGGGCGAATGGTGGCGCCGGCTCGGCGACGGCTGGCAGACGACGATCTTCGGCGGCGCCGGCTGGGGGCCGGATCAGCAGGGCATTCTGCTGGCCCAGCGCGGTTGGGTGCTGAGCGATTGGCTGGCCGGCATCAACAGCGTCATGCCGCTCCCCGCCGGCGGCGTCACCAACGAATTCGACGAACGCGACGGCCGCCCGGCGCTCTACGGCGGCGCCAGCGTGCGCGATCCATGGAAGATCGGCGAGCTGCGCGTAGGCTACTTCGACAACCTCGGCGACCTCTCGGTGCCGGGCGTCTGGGCGACGCGCTACGGCACCGCCGGCGTCGCGCTGGCGCCCCTGCAGGGGCTCGATGTGCTGTTTCAATATCTGGTCGGCACCACCCAGACGCGCGGCAGCGGCTTCGACTGCACGGTGCAGGCGTTTTATCCGCTCATCACCTATCGCTGGCACGCGCACCGGCTGACGGTGCGCTACGACAACTTCCGCGTTCAGGACCACGGCGACGGCCCGCCGTACTCGCGCGAGCGCGGCGCGGCCGTGACCGTCGCCTACATGTTCGAGTTCTGGCTGCGCCACCGCATCGGCGTCGAGTACGTCACGGTCGACTCGCACCGCCCCAACCGCGGCGTGCCGGATCCGTCCGACGACACCTGGCAGCTGAGCTACCGCTTTCGCTATTAACGAAGCCGCCGTCGGCTGGACGGCGGGGCAGGGGACTCGAATGCGTCAGGGTCGTCGAACGAGAGGCTGGTCGCGCGTGGCCGCGTGCTGTCTGCTGCTGGCGCTGCTCGCCGGCGCGCAGCCGCTGTGCGCGGCGGAGCTCAGCGGGCAAGTCGTCGACGCCAACGGCAACGGCCTGGCCGACGCGGTGGTGTTCATCAATCAGCTGCCGAGCGGCACGACGGTGCCGGCGCAGCCGCGCACGGCGGTGATGGATCAACTCGACAAGCAGTTCGTGCCGCACATTCTGCCGGTGATGATCGGCACGGCGGTGTCGTTCCCGAATCACGACCAGATCCATCATCACGTGTATTCGTTCTCGAAGGCCAAGACGTTCGAGATCCCGCTCTACAAGAGCGAGCCGACCGATCCGCTGGTCTTCGATCAGCTCGGCGCCGTTTCCGTCGGCTGCAATATTCATGAGTGGATGCACGGGGTCATTCTCGTGCTGCCGACACCGTACTTCGCCGTCACCGATGCGCATGGCGCCTTCGCCCTGCACGACGTGCCGAGCGGACGCAGCAGCGTCGCGGTCTGGCACGAGGGGCTCAAGGGCGCGATCGAAGCCAATGCGCAGACGGTCGACGTCGCCGCGCAGAATGCGCCGCTATCGTTTGCGCTCGCCGTGACGCCGCGACGCGGCCAGCTGGGCGCCGGCGGATTGCGGGGCGACGAGTGACTCGCTGGTGGGCGCGGCGCCGCCTGCGCGCCAAGATCTTTCTGCCGTTCGCGCTGCTGATCCTCGGGGTGCTGCTGGCGACGCTCGGGGTGGTGAACGCGGCGGTCGGGGCGTGGGTCGAGCGCAGTCTGTCGACGCAGTTCGCCGTCACCGGGCGCGTCTTCAACGCGCTGCTCGCCGAGCGCGCGCAGCGCTTGGCCACGCTCACCGGTTTGCTGGCACGCGACTTCGCCTTCAAGCGCGCCGTCGCCACCTACGACACCGACACCCTGACCTCGATGGCGGCGAATCAACGCTATCGCGAGGTCGATCTGCTGTGGATCACCGACGCGACGGGCAAGCTGCTGGCCGATTTCGCCGGCAAGGTCGAGATCGGGCGCAACGTCGGCGATGTCGCGCCCCTCACTGCCGCGTTGGCGGCGGCGGAACCGGCCGGCGGCAGCGCCGTGACTGCGGTCGGCGGGCGTCTGATGGAAATGGTCGCCGCGCCGGTGCTCGGCGCCGACGATGAGGCGATCGGCTGGCTGCTCGCCGGCGATGCGATCGACGACGCCACCGCCGAGCAGCTGCGCGGCGCCACCGGCCCGTCGGTCTCGTTCGCCACCCCGTCGCGCCTGTACGCGACCTCGCTCACCGGCAGCACGCGGCGTGCGCTGTTTCCCGACGACCAGGTCGCCGCGGGGCCGCTCGGCGCGGTGCTGCGCGACCACGAGCGCAGCGGCAAGCAAGGCGCCGCGACATTGATCGGCCTGCGCGGCGGCCGCGCGCTGGTGAGCCCGATCCTGCTCGAGGCGTCGCTGCCGGATCGCTTGTTCGTCGTCCTGGAAAGCTCATACGACCGCGCGCTCGGGCCGCTGCGCCATCTGCCCGGCCGTGTGGCCGCCATCGGCGCGGTGGCGCTCGGCGCCGGACTCTTGTTCGGCGCGCTCATCGCCGGCGGCATCGCGGCACCGCTGCAGATCATGGTCGGCGCCATGCGCCGCGTCTTGGCCGGCGATTTCTCGGCGCGCCTGCAGCTGCGGCGCGGCGACGAGATCGGCTTTCTCGCCGGCGCGTTCAACGAGATGGTCGGCGGCCTCGCCGAGCGCGAGCGCATCAAGGACACCTTCGGCCGGTTCGTCTCGCACGAGGTGGCGGCCGCGGTGTTGAGCGGCGAGCTACCGCTCGCCGGCGAGCGGCGCGACGTGACGATCCTCTTTCAAGACGTACGCGGCTTCACCACCATCGCCGAGCGCACCGAGCCGGCAGTGCTGGTGCAGGTGGTGAACCGCCTGTTCACCGAGATGGTCGGGGCGGTCGAAGAGCAGGGCGGCATCATCCGCGTCTTCACCGGCGACGGGGTGATGGCGCTGTTCGGTGCACCGGTGGCGCATCCCGACGATCCGGAACGCGCCGTGCGCGCGGCCCTGGATATGGTGGCGCGCTTGCCGGCGCTCAACCGCCAGCTGGAGGCCGAAGGGTTGGAGACGCTGCGCATCGGCATCGGCATCCATACGGGCGAGGTCGTCGCCGGCCGCATCGGTCCGGACCGCCGCAGCGAGTACAGCGTCGTCGGCGACGCGCCGAACCTGGCCAGCCGCATCGAGGGTCTGACCAAGGAAATGCACACCTCGATCCTGGTGTCGGCGGTCACCGCCGCGCGCCTCGGCGACTCGTTCCGGCTCGGGCGCCGCGCCATCTTGCCGGTCAAGGGCAAGGAGTTTCCGGTCGAGGTGGTCGAAGTCTTGGGCGAAACGATCCTCGTGTGAGGGCAGGCCGGGCTCGCGCTGCGCGCGTTCTGCTGCCGCTGTTGATCGTCGCGGCGGCGGCGGCGCTGCGCTTCTGGCATCTCGAGACCGTCCCGCTCGGTCTGCACGGCGACGAGGCGGTGACCGGCATGGACGCGCAACGCGCCCTGCGCGACGGCTGGATCGGTCCGTATCTGTATCCCAGCGCGCTCGGGCAGCCGGCCGGACCGGTCTATCTCACGGCGCTGTTGTTGCGCTGGCTGCCGCAGACGACTGCGACGCTGCGCGGCTCGATGGCTGTGTTCGGCGTCGCCACCGTGGCACTGACGTACGCCGCCGGCCGCGTCATGTTTGGCCACGCCGTTGGCCTGCTCGCCGCGGCGCTGCTCACGGCGCTGCCGTGGCATCTGCACTTGAGCCGCACGGCCTTCATGGTCAACGCCTGGCCAGCGGTGCAGATGGCGGCGCTGTGGCTGCTCTTTGTCGCGCGCCGCGCGCGCGGGCCTCGGCGCTTCACACTGTACGCCGCGTTCGGCGCGACTGCCGGTCTCGGCATCTACAGCTACAACGCCTTCGTGCTCAGTCTGCCGCTGCTGACCGTGCCGTTCGTTTACGATCTCCGCGCCGCGCGCCGCAGCTACGTTCACACACTGATGTCCTGGGCGCTGGCAGGTCTCATCGCGGCGGCGGCGACTTTGCCGATGCTCGACTACGTGCGCACGCACGAAGAGTTCTTTTGGCACCAACAAGAAGTCGGCGTCGTACACACGCCCGCGTGGCAAGCGGCAACGTGGCCCGGGCGGATCGGCATGCTCGCGGCGCGCGGCGGCGAATGGACGCGCGGGCTACTGATCGGCGGACGTCCAGACGACGGGGACGGATTGGGCGATGCGGGCTATCCGCTGCTCGATCCTCTCACCGCGCTGCTCGCCGTGGCCGGCGTAACGACGGCGGTGCGCCGCTGGCGCAATGCGGCGCATGGCGTGCTGCTCGTCGGCTTGCTGACGTTGCCCTGGGGCGCGCTGCTGACGATCGAGGACGGCTTGTATCGCCGCACCTACGCCTTGGCGCCGCTGCTGTGCCTGCTGGGCGCGCTGCCGGTCGTTGCCCTGTGGCGCCGAGCGACGCGTACAACCCGCAGACGGGTCGGCCGCGGCGCGCGCGCCGTCGTGCTGGGGGCACTCGCGCTCGCTGCGGCGCACAACGCCTATCGCTACTTCGGCCCGCTGCAGGACACCGAGGAGATGCGCTATGTCTTCCCGTACCAGGTCGATGCGGCGGCGCGCTTCATCGCGACGCTGCCGCCGGGGCGCGTGGTGTACTGGCAGAGCGAGCGTTGGCCGGCCAACTATGAAACGCGTCGCTGGCTGGCTCCGGCGGCGACGGTGATCGAGCAAAGCGCGGAATTCGATCCGGCCCCATGCGACGTGCAGCCAGATGTGGTGATGTTGCTGGGAACCTACATCGACCGCGCCGCCGAGTGGCAGGCGCACTATCCAGGTGGACGCTGGTACAGCGAGGAGCGCGCCGGCGAGGTGCTGTTCCGGGCGTACGTCGTGGTGCCGGACCGCACGCACAGCGCCGACTCCGACCACGGCCGTTGAATCCCTGTCGTTGCCGGGCACGACGCGGCTCGGCTACGGTCGCCGGCATGTGGAACGAAGTCGGCGAGTCGCCGCGACCGAGCGCCCGCGTCATCCGCTGAGCCATCCGGACTGAGATCGTCCTCAGGCCAGGCTGCGGATCCGACGCCGCACCTCATCCTGATGCCCATGGAGCCGATCCCATGTCCGCTGCACTCGAATCCACTGTCGCCGCAGCGCGCGGCCGCCTTGCCGGTGGCGTGCGCGAGCTCGCCGCACTCGCCTTTCCGGTCATCCTGACCAATCTGTCGGCGACGCTGATGATGACCGCCGACGCGATCATCGTCGGCCGGCTCGGCGCCACCGCCCTCGCGGCGGTCGGCTACGGCGGCATCTGGTACTGGACCGCGCTGTCCGGCTTCAGCGGCATCGCCAGCGGTGTCCAGACCTTTGTGGCGCAGGCGTACGGCGCCGGCGAGCCGCGCCGCTGCGGCGCCTGGGCCTGGCAGGGTTGGTACGCCGTCGTGCCGGCGGCGACGCTCGGCATCGCGCTCTTCGCGCTCGCCTTTGCGTCGCTGTTGGCGCTGCTCGGCCCCGACGCGCCTCTGCAACCATTGGCGACCGCCTATGTGCACGCGCGCGCGCTCGGGGTCGCGCCGTTCTTGACCGCGACGGTGATCGCCGCCTTTCTGCGCGGCTACGGCGACACGCGCACGCCGCTCTACGCCATGGTTGCCGCCAATGCGTTGAACCTGCTGCTGAACTACGGCTTGGTCTACGGCCATCTCGGGTTGCCGGCGTGGGGCGTCTACGGCTCCGGCTGCGCGACCGCGGTGTCAGAGTGGATGTATGCCGCCTGGCTCGTCGTCGCCTTTCGGCGCGCGCGCGTCAGCCAGCGCTTCGAGACCGCGCCGATCGCGCCGCGCCGCGAAGCCATCCGCCGCTTCCTGCAAACCAGCGCGCCGATCGGCGGTCAGTGGTGGCTCGACATGCTCGCCTTCGCCGTCTTCACCACCTTGGTGGCGCGCATGGGAACCAACGAGATGGCCGCCAGCCAAGCCATGATCAGTCTGATGCACCTGTCGTTCATGACGATCGTCGGCGTGCAGATCGCCGCCGCCACGCTGGTCGGACAGTACGTGGGCGCCGGCGACCTCGCCGGCGCCGCGCGCAGCCATCGCAGTGCGCTGCATTTCGGCCTCGGGCTGTCCGCGCTCGCTGGCGCCGTGTATCTGAGCGCGCCGGAGCGCTGTCTGCGGCTCTTCATCCATGACGCCGACGTGTTGCGTCTCGGCGTGCCCCTGTTGTGGGTCGGCTGCTTGTTCCAGTTCTTCGACGCGCTCGGCGTCATCGCCAACGGCGCGCTGCGCGGTGCCGGCGACACACGCTGGCCGTTCGTCGTCCAGACCGGCCTCGCCTGGGGCGTATTTCTGCCGTGTGCGTGGCTGCTCGGCCACGTGCTCGACGGCCGACTGATCGGCACCTGGCTCGGCGGCGTCGTCTATGTGGCCGTGCTTGGCGTGCTGCTGCACGGCCGCTTCCGCTCCAACGCCTGGCAGCGCATGCGCATTTGAACGCCGGGTCTTGCGGGCTGACGACAGCGCAGCGCACGACAGGCGGTGCGCCCAACCTTGACACGACGGGAGCGCATCCCCTAGCTGCGAAGCAGTCCGCCGTCTTGCCGCGCCACCTTCCACGCGTGCAACGCGGTAACGGATTGAGGATCCGATCGTGCTGTCGAAACGCGCCAAATACGGCCTGAAAGCCATGTTGCTGCTCAGCGAGCGCTACGAGCAGGGGCCGGTGCTGTCAGCCGACATCGCCAAGCACGAGGGCATTCCGAGTAAGTTTCTCGAGATGATTCTCTTGGCGCTGCGCAACGATGGCTTGCTGCACAGCAAGAAGGGACGCGGCGGCGGCTATCAATTGGCCAAGCCGCCGGAGTCGATCACCATCGGCCGCGTGGTGCGGGTTCTCGACGGTCCGATCGCGCAGCTGCCGTGCGTCAGCCAGACCGCCTACCGGCGCTGCGACGAATGCCGCGACGAAGTCAGCTGCGGCGTGCGCCTGGTGATGAAGGATGTCTGGGAGGCGACCACGCGGATTCTCGACCTGACGACCTTGGCCGACGTGATCAACCGGCAGCGCGAAGCCGGCGTCTTGCCGAAGGGCGTGCTGAGCTTCGCCATCTGATGTTGCAGCGCAGCCGACTGCGCCGGGACTAGCGCAGTCGCGCGTCGGCGCGGCCGGTGATCAACGGCAGGTCGAGATAGGTGCGAATGCCCGGCGGCGCCGCGCAGACGTACGGAATCGAGTTCACGCAGTGCATCGCCGTGGCGACGATGCCGGGATTGCGATCGAGATCGGCTTCCTCGAACGGCGGCTGCAGGCCTTTGAAGGTCACGTGCACGGAGGGGTCGCCGTCGACCGACACCTCGAAGCGCTCGCCGCCGATCGTCCACGGCGGGTCGAGATGCTGTTCGCCCATCAGCCAGTTGACGCGCACCGTGATCACCGGCTCGCCGCCGACCGTGCCATGCCAGGCAAAGCGCTGTGCCGCGACGGTGCCGGTCTCCAGCACACCGACCGGCGTCTGGATCGGCTGCGTGGCGACTGCCATGGCGTGCGCGCCCGTCTTGTGCGCGTCCAGCCGAAAGCCCAGCGCCGTGGCGAGCATGTCGATCGACTGGCCGAAGCCGAAGCCGAGCAAATCGAGCATCGGGCTGTGCCGCGCCTCCTCCGGCGGCTTGCCGAAAAGCATGATCTCGCGCACCACCATCTCGGCGCGATAGACGCGGATGTCGGAGAACTCTTCGGCGCGCACGTGGGTGATGTTGCGCGACAGCCGCGCCACGGTGAGCGGCAGCAGCTCGGTGATGCCGCCGGGGTGGATGCCGGTGCCGTGCAGCGACACGCCGCCGCTTTGGCAGGCGGCTTCGAGGTGCGCGACGCCGGGCGTGTGGAACGGATAGAACCAGCCGACCGGTGTGACGACGTTCTTGCCGGATTCGAGCAAGCGCACCACCTCGTCGAGCTGCGGCAGCAGCGGACTGTAGAGGACGCAGTCGGCCGGCGTCGCGAGGATCGCCTCGACATCGTCGGTGGCGCGCACGCCGATCGGCCCGATGCCGCACAGCTCGCCGACGTCGCGCCCGGCCTTGCGCGCATCGTGCACCCAGGCGCCGACCAGCTGCAGCTGCGGATGCGACACGATTCCTTGCACCGCGGCGCGCCCGACATTGCCGGTCGCCCACTGAATCACGCGATACGCCATGCGGCTCCTCCGATCTCCGGCCGCTTCTGCGCAGCGCCGGGGGCGTGGCGCAAGAGCTGCCGTGCTGCCGTTGCTGCGGCAAATCCGACCGCTGGGCCGCGGGGCATTGCCTGCCACGCAGCGGCGCAGTAGGCGCAGCGCGTGCGGCGCTTTCTGTGGTGGTCCTCGGCCGTGCTGGTCGGCGTGCTGCTCGGCCTCGGCTCGGCGGTCGTCGGACTGCGGCGCGGTATGGCGGCGGCCGCGGTGCAGAACGGCGCCTGGCAGACCAACCTCGATGCCGGCAGCCCCGACGCCGGCATGTACTTGCGTGCGCGCGTCGCGCTGGGCGGACTGCTGGCGTTGAATCGTGACGAGACCATCTACTACCGAGCCGACCGCGATGAGAGTGGGCGCCGCTTCGACGGCAGCTGCGACGTCGTCGTCGAGGGAGTCGATCCGGCGGCGCGCTGGTGGAGCATCACGGCGTACGCCGCGGACAACTACCTCATTCCCAACGACCAGCAACGCTACTCATTCAGTCAGAGCAGCGTCCAGCGCGCGGCGGATGGGCATTTTCAACTGACCGCCTCGCCGCGTCGGCAGGAAGGCAATTGGCTGCCGGTGGCCGCCGCGCCGTTCGATCTGACACTGCGCCTGTACAACCCCGCGCCGCAGGTCGAGGCGAATCCGTCCGGCGTGGCCTTGCCGCACATCCGCCAGGTTTGCCCGTGAAATCCGCGCTGCGGTGGGTGGCTGTCGCGCTGCTGATCGGCGTGGCGGCGCACGTAGTCGCGATACGCGCCGCGCCGCGCGTCATCATGGCCTTTGCCACGCAGGGGGCGGCACAGCGCGGCGGCTGGAATCGCGCCTACAATCCGCCGCTCGCCACCGCCGCGGCGCGCACCATCGTGCGCCCCAGCCCCGATCTGGCCTACACCGCGTGCGCCTTCGACGTGGCGGAGAAACCCCTGCTGATTCATGCGCCGCTCGGCGACATCGGCTATGCCTCGGTGTCGATGTTCGCCAGCAACACCGACAATTTCTTCGTCCTCAACGACCGCCAAGCCGGTGCCACGCCGATCGACCTGGTGCTGGTCGGGCCGCGCACCCCACCCTTCGAGGCAGACGGGCGGCGCGTGGTGCAGTCACCGAGCGATCGCGGGCTGGTGCTGTTCCGCCGCGTCGTTAGCGATGCGGCGCAAGGCGCCGCGGTCGAGCGTCTGCGCGACGCCACGCGCTGCACGCCGCTCGACTCCTGACGCACCGAGCGTTGTCGCGCCGCGCCGCTTTACGCTATCGACGTCGCAGCGCTGCAGTGAACCGCGCGCGGACCGGCTGGGCCGCAGGCTAGAAGGAGACCGGATGATGCAGGTGCGTCGTGTGAGGCTGGGAGCGGTCGCGGGCTCGCTGGCGGTACTGCTGGCGCTGTCGGCATGTGACCACGGTCAGCCGGGCCCCGCAGAACAGGCCGGCAAAGCGCTGGACAACATCGCGCACGCTGCGGCGACCGTGAGCAGGCAGACCTCCGACATCAGCAAGACGGCGACCAGTCGGCTGGCCGAGGAGGCGCAGGCCGCGGCCGATTCGGCGCAGGACGCGGCACAGCCGGCGCAGGCGACCGCGGCGGCGCTGGCCGCCGACGCAGCCGACAAGACGGCCGACGCGTTGCGCGAGGCAGCGCAGCGCCTGCGCGCCGGGCAAAACAGCGCTCCGTGAGCGCCGCAGCGCACGCACAGTGCGCCGTGCCGCGCGGCGCGGGCCTCGGCATGGCGGTGCTCACCTTGCTGCTGGCCGGCTGCAGCGCGCCGATTGCGGTGCGGACCCTGACGCCGCGCGAGCAGCATCGCCAATTGGCGAGCAACGCGCTGACGACGGACGACCCGAGCGATGCGGCGCAAATCGTCTTGCGGCGCTATAACCTGGTCGATACCTACCGCGATCAGCCGCGCCTGGCGCTGACGACGTTGCATGCCGCTGCGTTGTGGGACGGCGCCAGCGGCGACGAGCTCTTCGCCCTCGCCGAGCTGTCGTACCGCTACGCGGAGCACGAGCAGGACCGCGACTACGCACTGGCTGCCGCACTCTATGCCTACGCCTTTCTGTTCCCGGCCGACCTGGCGCAGCGGCCGCCGGCGATCGATGCGCGCGTGCGCTGGGCGGCGGACATTTACGCCGCCGGGCTGACGCGCGCGTTGCTCGCCAAGGACGGCAAGACGCTGGTGTTGGAAGGCGGCACGTTCACGCTGCCGTTCGGCACCCTCACCGTCGAGTTCGACGCCAGCGAGGTGCAGTGGCAAGGGCGCGTGCTGACCGACTTCATGCCAACGGAGCAGTACGAGGTCTATGGTCTCAACAATCGTTACCGGCAGCCCGGTATCGGCGTGCCCTTGGCCGGCAAGCCGACCGCCACCGCCGATACCAACGGTGACGACTTGATCGCCGACCAGATCCGGATTCCGGCCACAGCGGTGCTGCGCTTCGACGATCCGCGCCAACAAATTCTCACCGATTCGGTGCATGCGTCGCTCGACGTGTTTCCGGTCGACGAGCGCGACACGGTCGGGATCAACGGCGTGCCGGCGCCGCTGGAGATCGATCGCAGCGCCACGCTCGCCATCACGCTGGCCGAGGAGGGGTTCTGGCGACAGGAACTGTCGAGCTTCCTCGGCGACGCGATTGGTACGCGCAAGAGCGCGCGGCTGTTCGCCCGCGAGCCGTATCACCGCGGGCGCATTCCGCTGGTGCTGGTCCACGGCACCAACTCCAGCCCGGGCCGTTGGGCGGATATGGTCAACGATCTGGAGAACGATCCGCGCATCCGGCGCCGCTACCAGATCTGGTTCTTCAGCTACGACAGCGGCAATCCGATCGCCTATTCGACGATGCTGTTGCGCCGCGCCCTGACCGCCGCGGTGCAGCGCTTTGATCCCGACGGCACGGATGCGTGTCTGCACCAGATGGTGGTCATGGGGCACAGCCAAGGCGGCTTGCTCACCAAAATGTTGGTGGTCGATTCCGGCGACGCCTTTTGGCAGAACGTCAGCAGCAATCCATTCGACGAATCCGGTGTCACCGGCGAGTCGCGCGCGCTGATTCAGGAGGCGCTGTTCCTCAAACCGCTGCCGTTCGTGTCGCGCGTCATTTTCGTCTCCACTCCGCACCGCGGCAGCTATCTGGCCGGGCCCGACATCGTGCGCCGACTGGCGGAGCGCCTGATCAGCATGCCGCGCGATGTGGTGTCGGTCAGCACGGACCTGTTCCGCAGCCCGGCGGCGCGCGCCTTCAAGATGCAGCGCATGCCGACGGCGCTCGACAACATGTCGCCGAATCATCCGTTCATCAAAACGCTCGCCGCACTGCCGATCGCCCCGGGTGTGGTGGCGCACTCGATCATTCCGGTGCAGGGTGATGGTCCGTTGGAGGACGAAGTGGACGGCGTCGTGGCCTATAAGAGCGCGCATATCGACGGCGTCGAATCGGAAGTGGTGATTCACCATTCCGGGCATTCGGCGCAGAGCGATCCGCGCACCGTCGACGAAGTGCGGCGCATCTTGCTCGAACACGTCGCGCATGCCGACTGCGGACAGACGCCGCTGGGCAGCACCAGCCCGATGCAGCCTGCATCGACGCGCCCGGGTGCACAGCCGGCGGCGGCGCGGTGAGTGTCGGCCGTGTCGCCGCGGCCGTTGCCGCGACGCTGATCGCCGCGGGCTGCAACGCGGCGCCGCCGCACACACCCACCGCCGCAATGCAGCATGCGGGCAAAGCCTTGCGCGACGTCATCGAGGCGCGTGTCGACGACCCGACACGGCGCAGCGCGGCGCTGGCCGAGGTCGATCGTCTGACACGCGAGCTGGAAAGCTTCGGTCGCAGCGTCGAGGCGTGGCGCGGCGAGATGACGCGCTTGATGACCGATTATCGGACGACGCGGCACGACATCGAGCAACTGGCCGGGGTCGCCAACACCAGCCGCGAGCGTTTTCGCGCCCGCGTCATCGACTCGCGGCTGGCGCTCGCCAAGACGCTCAGTGCCGACGAGTGGGAGGCGGTAGCCGACGCCGACATGGCGTTGTTGCAGCAGTGGGCGGCGGCGGACGCCGCGGCGGTGCAGTGAGGCGACGGCTGTGCTGCTCGGCATGATGCTGTCGCTGTTTCTCGCCGTCGGCTGGTTCGTCGATGCGCCGCAGACCGAGGCGCTGCGCGCCGCCATTCGCGCCGCGGTGGCGCAGGAGAAGCGCGTCGATCGCAGCCTGGCGGCTGTCGACCAAATGGCGGGTGAGACACAGCGCTACGACGACATGCTGCGGCGCCGCCTCCCGGAGCTGCAGCGCATCGCACGCGATCAGCACACTTCGCGCGCCGCCTTCGAGCAGCTCTTCGGTACCTTCGATGCCGACCGCATCGTCACCGAACGGCGCGTGCTCGATGCGCGCTTCGCCTTGCACGATACGCTGAGCGAGACGGAATGGCGCGCGGTGTTCGGGCGCTGACGCGGCGCTGCAACGCACTGCGCGGCGCAGGGGGTCGGATCGCAGCGCGCTGCCCGGGTATTGGCGGTCGCGGGGTCCGGCGCTCCGCCGCCACCGACGTTGTCGAGGAGAGTAGATGCGCACGCATGCGATTCGCATTCATCAACCGGGTGGGCCGGAGGTCTTGACCTGGGAAGAGATCGAGGTCGGCGAGCCGGCGGCCGGCGACGTGTTGCTGCGGCAGACGGCAATCGGCCTGAACTACATCGACACCTACCATCGCAGCGGGTTGTATCCGTTGCCGCTGCCGTCGGCATTGGGCCTGGAAGGCGCCGCGGTGATCGAGGCGGTCGGGCCGAGCGTCGATGGCCTGCGCGTCGGCGAGCGCGTCGCCTACGCCTCGGCGCCGATGGGCGCCTATGCCGAGCGTCGGCTGTTCCCGGCGGCGCGCCTGGTGCGCATCCCCGACGGTGTCACCGACCAGCAGGCCGCGGCGATGATGCTGCAAGGCATGACAGCCGAGTACCTGATCCGTCGCACCTTCGCGGTGCAAGCCGGGCAGTGGGTGTTGTTCCACGCCGCCGCCGGAGGCGTCGGACTGATCGCCTGCCAGTGGCTCAAGCATCTGGGAGCGCGCGTCATCGGCAATGCCGGCGGCGCCGAGAAGATGGCGTTGGCTCGCGCGCACGGCTGCGAGCACGTGCTCGACTCGCGCGCTGGCGGGCTGGCGTCGCAGGTGCGCGATCTCACTGGCGGCGACGGCGTCGCCGTGGTGTATGACGGGGTCGGCAAGGACACCTTCACCGAATCGCTCGACAGCTTGGCGCGCCGTGGCATGCTCGTCAGCTTCGGCAACGCCTCGGGGCCGGTGCCGGCCTTCGAGCCGGCGCAGCTCGGCAACCGCGGCTCGCTCTTTCTCACCCGACCGTCGCTGATGGACTACACCGCGACCGCGCGCGAATTGCAGCAGTCGGCGGCGGCGTTGTTCGATGTCGTGGCGCGCGGTGCGGTCAGTATCGAAGTCCGCCAGACCTACGCGCTGCGCGATGCGGCGCAGGCGCATCGCGACCTCGAGGGTCGCCGCACGACGGGATCGACGGTGCTGCTGCCGTAGCCCGTTGCGACAGGCCGGGGCGCGTGGCTACGCTGACGCCGATGCGAGCGGGTTGGATGGTCTTGGCGCTGGCGCTGGCGGCCCTCGGTTGTACGAGCGCGGCGCAACATCAGCATCAGATCGGCTCGACGGGCGAGCGCAACATGACGGCGGGCGTGGTGCAGAAGGACATTCACGCCGGCATGCCGCAGGATGCCGTGGCCGCCGTGCTCGGCGCGCCCAATATCGTGACGCGCGACGCGGCCGGCCGCGAGAGCTGGATCTACGACAAGGTCGCGAGCGAGGCCTCGTACTCGCGCAGCGACGCCTATGGCACGGTGCTGCTGCTGGGCGGTGGACAAGCCGCCGGCGCCACGGCGACGACGCAGCGCACGCTGACAGTGGTGATCAAGTTTGCGGCCGATCAAACGGTTGAGACGTTCTCCTATCACGCCAGTGAGTTCTGAGGTCGCCATGCGACGACCGCGCTGCGCCAGCTTGCTGTTGGCGACGCTCACGCTGCTGGGCGGTTGCATCGGCGCCGCACAGCCGCCGAAGACGCAGCTCGAGGTCCGCCAGTACCAAACACGTGATTTCGATACGTCGGACACGCAGCTGGTCATGAAGGCGATGCTCAACGTCCTGCAGGACGACGGCTATGTGGTGAAGAACGCCGTGGTCGATCTCGGGTTGATCACGGCGGAGAAGGAGATCGACGTCGCGCCGGGTCGCTCGACCAGCAGCGGCGGCCTGGGCGGTGCGGTGATCTTTGGTGGCCCCGGCGGCGGCGTCGTGTTCGGCGGCGACGGACCGCCGACGTTTCGCAAGACCGAGGCGCGCGATTTCACCGGCAACGTCAGCGCCCTGGGCCAGCAGACGCGCGTGCGCGTCAGCTTCCAACGCAAGATCCTCGACAACCGCGGCGGCGTCGTCGAGGTGTCGGCGATTGACGACCTGACCTTCTACCAGGACTTCTTTTCGCGCATGGACAAGAGCTTGTTTCTGCAGCAGCAGCAACTGTAGCCGATCCGGCGTTTGCGCCTGAAGCAGTCAGCCGGCAATCGCCACCGGCTCCTCGCCTTAGCCGGTCGTTCGCAGGCCACCAGCGATGGCGTTCAAGGTGAGCAGGAGCCCGCTCAGCAACGCCTCGGCTTGGGCGTCGTCCCCACGCATCTGGGCTGCGCGCCAGCGGCGCAGCAAGGCGATCTGCTCGCGATGCAGGGCGGCGAGTGCGGCATGACGCAGGGCAATGGCGCGCGCGATGCGCGGGCGCCGCTCGACCAGATCGCCGCGGATGAGCCGTTCCAGCATGATCCGCGTGCGCGAGTGCTCGGCCAGAATCGTGTCGAGAATGTCGTCGCGCAGCGACGCATCGTCGACCAAGCCAGCATAGGCGCACATCACCTCGCGGTCCGCGGTCAGCACGCTGGTGGTGATGTTGGTGATCAGATAGCGCAGCGGTGGCCATAGCGGCGCCGCCGCGGCGAGCGCCTCGAATCCCGGCGCATCGTCGGCAGCCAGGGCCTCCAGGGCGGTGCCGACGCCGTACCAGCCGGAGAGATAGAAGCGCGCCTGGCTCCAGCTGAACACCCAAGGAATGGCGCGCAGGTCGGCGAGCGCCGCCTGACCGCTGCGGCGCGATGGCCGCGAGCCGATTTTGCTCGCTTCGATGACGTCGATCGGCGTCGCCTGGCGGTAAAATGCGACGAAGCCGTCACGCTGCAGCAAGCTGGTGTAGGCGGCGCGGCTCGACGCCGCGCAGCGCTCCATCAGCGCGGCGAGCGGCAGCGGCAGCGCGGGCTGTCGCGCATGTTGCAGGGTCGCGGCGGCGACCCCGGCCAGCAGCAGCTCGAGATTGTACGTGGCGCTGATCTGGTTGGCGTACTTCTGCGCGATCACTTCGCCCTGCTCGGTGACGCGCATATCGCCAGCCAGCGAGCCATGCGGCAGTGCGGCAAGGAAGCGATCCGTCGGTCCGGCACCGCGGCTGATGGTGCCACCGCGTCCATGGAAAAAACGCAGCCGCACGCCGGCGGCCCGGCCGACGTCGGTCAGCGCCGCCTGCGCCTGCAGCAGGGCCCACTGGCTGGCCCAGATGCCGCCATCCTTATTGCTGTCGCTGTAGCCGAGCATGATCTGCTGGACAGGGTCACGCCCGGCATCGAGCGCCGCGGCGATGCTGCGCCGCGTGATCGGGTGAGCCAGGAACTCGCGCACGATATCGGGCGCGTGTTGCAGATCCTCGATCGTCTCGAAGAGCGGCACGACCGGTAACTGGCAGACCAGGCCGTCGGCCGTCGGCACCGCCAGACCCGCTTCGCGCGCCAGCAGATAGACGACCAGCAGATCGGAGAGATCGCGCGTCATGCTGACGATCAGCGCGCCGAGGCCGTCGCGACCATGCGCCCGCAGGTGCGCGACCAGCGCGCGATAGCTCGCCAGCACCGCATCGGCCTCGGCCCCGGCGTCCACATCGGGGTGCGCGAACGGCCGCGCCGAGGCGAGCTCTCGATCCAAGAAGGCGCGGCGGCGCGCCTCGTCCCAGTCGGCGAAGTCGCTGTCGGCGACTCCGGCGGCAGCGAGCAGCTGGCCGACTGCGAGGTCGTGGAAGCGGCTGTTCTGGCGGACGTCGAGGGCGGCGAGATGGAAGCCGAGACAGCGCACGACGAGCAGCAACGGCCGCACGTCTGCGGCGGCCAGGCGTCCGGCGCCCACCTCCACCAGCGCCGCGTGCAAGCGGCCCAAGTCATCTTCGAGCTGTGTCGCTCGCGTATATGCGTGATCGGCAGCGCCCGTCCCGCCCGATTCGTCGTCCGGCAAACGGCACAGCATCAAATTGATCAGCTGACGCCACGGTTCGTTGGGGTTGCGCTGCACGGCGGTCGCAGCGCGGTGCCCCAGCTGTCCGGCCAGGACCGCGACGTACGCGGTCAACCCGGCGGGCGGCGACTGCAGCTGGTCGGACAGGCTCAACTGCGCGGCGAGGCGGTGCAGGCGTTGGCGAAGCAGGCGCAGCGCCGCAGCGCGCAGCGTCGCCAGCGTCTGGCATGTGACCGCCGCGGTGACGAGCGGATGACCGTCGCGATCGCCACCGATCCAGGTGCCGAAGCGCAAGCGCGGAGCGCGCTGCGGTCCGCCGAGCAGCGCGGCATCCCAGCCCATGTGTCGCCAGGCGCGGCGCAGGCGCTGGTCGAGTGCCGGCAACACCTCGGGAAACACGTTGGTGAGATAGTGCACGGCGTTGCGCACCTCGGCGGCGACGTCGGCCTTGTCGAGAAAGATCTCGCCCGTGCGCCACAGGCGCTCCAGCGCAACCTTGATCTCATCGCGAATCGCTTGCTGCTCGCTCGGGGTCCACATGCGGTTCTCGCGCTTCACCTGCAGCAGGTAGACCTCGCGATGCTGCTCGAGCACGGTGGCGCGCTTGGCTTCCGTCGGATGCGCGGTGAGCACCGGCTCGACCGTCAGAGCGGGCAGGGCGTCGGCGATCTCTTCGGCGCTCAGACCGAGCGCGTTGAGATGGCGCAGGGTGTGGCCCCAGAGGCCGCGCTCGTAGCTCGGCCCGTGCAGCGTTTCGTTAGCGCGCCGTTGCTGCGCGGCGGCGTTCTCCTCGGCGTGATTGAGCAGCTGAAAGGCGATGGAGAAGGCCTGCGCGGCGCGCGGCGGCAGCGGGTCGTCGGAGGCGCTCCCTTGCCACGGCAAGCGCGCCGCCAAGTCGCGCTCGTCGATCTCCGTCAGCACCTCTACGAAACAGCCGACCAAGAAGGCCAGGTCGCGCTCGACTTTGACGAAGCCGGCCTGCTCGCCGCCGGGCTGGATGGACATCGCTCACCTCCGATGCCCACGGGTGCCTGCAGGGGTAGCAGGTCGGCGCCGTGCTGTCGCCCAGGGTCTGGTGCGCCGCAAATGACCGGCCGGCGCCGGTGATCAGTTTTGCGGGCGCAGCGCGTGCAGCGCGTCGCGGCAGGGTTGCGACAGCGTGGTCTCGTGGCGGCGCAGGCAGTCGATCAACGCGCGCCCGTGCGCGTCGGGGCAGGTGCCATTGATCTCGCTGTTGCAGGCATTGGTCACCGAGGCGCGGCGCTCGTCGCGAATCTTCTCCAGCTCGGTGATCTGGGCGCTGGTGAGCAAGGGACGGACTCGCAGGAGCGTGCGCAGGCGCTGTTTCAGCAAGGCCGTTTCCAGGCTGCCGATGAAGTCGGCCTGCTGCATCACGGCAGCGTCGTCGGGCCGCGGTTGCGACAGCAGCGTGCGCATGGCGCCGTGCGCCGCCTCGATTTGGGAGCGCAGCGCATCGTGCTCGGTATCGGCGTCGGCGAAGATCTGGCGGATTTGTCCAAGCGTCGACTCGCTCAGCCCGAGGCGCGCGGCATTGGTCTCCAACAGGGCCGCGTAGTGGCGATCGTCGTTGTCGTGCCGGCTACCGGCGCGGGCGATGCCGCGGCCGGCCAGTGCAACGGCGGCCAGCACGGCGAATAATAGCCAGAGCCGGCGCAGGCGATGCCGCGGCGGCGCGGAAACGATGCGCCTCACAGCTCCAGCGCCTCCGCCATGTCGACGTACTCGTCGGGCAACAGATCGTCGGCGTAGGCCGGCTCGCCCTCCGCCAGCGCCATCGCCAGTAAAGCGTTGCCATGCACCGGGCTCGGCACGACCGGCTGCACCGGGGTCATGATCCACAAGGCCAGTGCGGCAGCGGCCGTTGCGGCCAGCAGCGGCGGCCCCATCATCCACACGCGACGGCGGCGTACGCGCGCTTCGACGGCGCGCGCGAACGCAGCGCGTTGCCGCGCGTCGCGGCGCGGCGGCGCGTAGACCTCGCGGAGCCGTCCGATCAGCTCATCATCGGGCGGCAAACTGCCGTGCGTCGTATGCGTCATGAGCGAGCCACCTTCTTGTTGGCGTTCCCGGGCATGTCGTGCAAGTCCCCAAGCTCGGCGCGCAGGGTGTGGAGCGCGCGGTGTAGATGCGCTTTCACAGTACCGATGGCCTTGCCGAGCTGAGTGGCGGTCTGTTCGAGCGTGAAGCCTTCCAGGTAGACCAGCACGAAGACTTCGCGCTGGCCGGGCGACAAGGTTTCCAATGCAGCCGCAATGCGCCGCTGCAGCGACGGATCCGGCAGCGGCGTCGTGACGCCGACCTCGGTCTCGCCGCTCGACCACACCGCGGCCCAGCGCCGGCGCACGGCGCGCCAGCGGCGATAGGAGCGCGCCTCGTTGACGAGGATGCGGTAGAACCAGGTCGACATGGCGGCGTCGTCGCGAAACTGTGACAGGCCGCGGTGCGCCTTGAGGAACGCTTCTTGGGCGACGTCTTCGGCGGCTGCCGAATCGCCGGCCAGCAGGCGCCAAGCGACGCGCACGGCGCGTTCCTGATGCGCGTTGACGAATGCCGCAAAGCGCGTCTCCCGGTCGAGTGACACGGCTTCAATGTCGAACATTCGCGCGGCGAGTTCCATGCCCGGCGTCCTGGGGTGGGGGAGGGGCGCGGCACCGGCGGGGGAACCGGCGCCGCGCGCGTGGTCAACCGTTGGCGTCGCCGTGACGCGCTTCGTGTAGCGCGTGCAGTGCGTCGCTACAGCCGGCTGAGAGTTGTTCGCGATTCTCGTGCAGGCACTTGCGCGCATCGCGCGGCGAGTCGGCCTGCGGGCAGAGGCGGCCGACGTCGGCCTCGCAGGCGGCGCGCACCGCGGCATGCTCGGCTTTCATCGCTTCAATAGCCTGTGAGCAGCCGGCGGACAGCTGCCCGACGTGCTCGCGCAGGCACTGTTTGGCGTCGCACTGTGAATCGGCGTCCGGGCACAGCGCCGCGATGTCGGCATGGCAGGCTTGGCCGATGTGATGGCCTTCGCCGGCAAGGGCCAAGCCGGGCAGGGCGACGGATATCGCCAACGTGCCGGCCAGCAGGGAGTCAGAGAGGCGGGTTCGCATGAGATCTCCTTTCACAGCCATTAGAGACCTCAGCCCGATGCGTGGTTTACCGTGCCCACGCTGCGCCGTGCGCTGTTCGCAGGGCACATGCGAACTGGCAGCCTGGCCGCGGCAGCAAGGGCGCCAGCGCTACGCGGCGGCCGTTTGGCAAGCGCTATCGCGCGGCGGCGCATCGCGCGCATGCGCGCGCGGCGACCTCACGACAGCAAGGGGCGCAGGTGCCGGAGGATTGCCTCCTTGGGCTGCGCACCGACGAGGCGGTCGACTTCACGACCGCCCTGCAGGATCAGCAGCGTCGGGATGCTGCGCAGGTTGAAGCGCGCCGCGAGTCCGGGGTTCTCATCGACGTTGAGTTTGGCGACGCGCACGCGCTCGGCGAGCTCGGCGGCCAGCTGGTCGATGACCGGCGCGATCATTCGGCACGGACCGCACCACGGCGCCCAGGCATCGACCAGCACCGGCATCGGCGCGCGCTCGACCAGCTCGGCGAAGCTGGCCTCGCCGACGACGATCGGCGCGGCCGGCGCGGCGCGCAGCGGCGCTTTGCAGCGCCCGCAGACCGGCCGCAGGCGGCGCGCCACCATCTCGGCGGCGACGCGGTTGGTCGCGCCACAAGCGCCACAGGTGATCAGATCGCTCATACGGTCAAAGTAGCACCGCACGGGGGCTTCGCGAGGGGCTCGAGGTCGGCCGCCGGTGGTGCGCCGCGGCGTCGTCACAGTTCTCGACGTGTGCTACCGACCGGCGACGACACCTGCAGCGCGGAGCGAGTGACGCATGAGCCGATCGCCGGGCACGGCCCCGATTCACGAAGACGACGCATTTCTGAGCGAGGTGTTGCGGCACGCCAGCGTCGCGACGCTGATGATGGCGATCGTGCACCTGACCGGTGACGCCAGTCTGCTGGAGGGCGACGTGCGGCCGCAAAAGCCGCTGCCGGGGGAGCACGACGGTGGCTTGTCGGATCGCGACAAAGCCGCGATCCGGGCAACCGCACTCGCGGCGCTGCGCGACTACCGCGCGCGCGGCTGTACGCTGCCGGCGCCGCCGGCGCCGGCAACGATCCGCCGGATGATGAGCTTCATGGTCGGCGAAGAGGTCCCGGACGAGTACGTGCCGATGTTTCTCGAGGAAATGGCGCTCGATGACGGCGACGCGCGCGATGTGGATTGGGACGCCGTCCCTTTGGCGCAACGCCACACCCTACAGGTGTTGGTCATTGGCGCAGGCATGTCCGGGTTGCTCGCGGCCATCCGCCTGCAGCAGGCGGGCATCCCGTACGTGGTCGTCGAGAAAAACGACGGCGTCGGCGGCACGTGGCTGGAAAACAGTTATCCGGGCTGTCGAGTCGACGTGGCGAATCACTTCTATTCGTATTCGTTCGAGCCGAATCACGATTGGCCGGAATTCTTTTCGCAGCGCCCTGAGCTGCGCCAGTACTTCGAGGAATGCGCCAGGCGCTACGGCGTGCGCGAGCACATTCGCTTCTCGACCGAAGTGCTCGCCGCGCGCTGGGACGAGGCGGCGTCGTGTTGGCGCGTGTCGCTGCGCACGCCGCACGGCGACGAGACGCTGAGCGCCAGCGCCGTGATCAGCGCCGTCGGGCAGCTCAATCGGCCGCGCCTGCCCGACATCCCCGGGCGCGAGCGTTTTGCCGGTCCGGCGTTCCATTCCGCCCAATGGCAGCATCAGCACGACCTGACCGGCAAGCGCGTGGCGGTCATCGGCACCGGCGCGAGCGCGTTTCAGCTGGCGCCGGAAGTCGCCAAGCAGGCGCAGCGCCTGGTGGTCTTTCAGCGCTCGCCGCCGTGGATGGTGCCCAATACGCGCTACCACGCGCGCGTCGGCGAGGCGAAGAAATGGCTGCTGCACCACGTGCCGTTCTACGCTCGCTGGTACCGCTTCCTGCTGTTCTATCCAGGATCGGATGGGCTGATGCCGGCGCTGGAAATCGATCCCGACTGGGGGCAACCGCAGCGCTCGGTCAACGCCATGAACGACTTCATGCGCGAGTATTTCACCCAGTACATGAGCGAGCAGATCGGCCACGATCCCGCGCTGCTGGCGAAAGTGGTGCCGACCTACCCGCCGTTCGTCAAACGCATGCTGCAAGACAACGGCACCTGGCTGGCGACGCTGAAGCGCAGCAACGTCGAGCTGGTGACGACGGCGATCGAGGCGATCACGCCGCACGGCGTGCGCTGCGCAGACGGCACCGAGTACCCGGTCGACGTGATCGTCTATGCCACCGGCTTTCACGCCAACCGATTCCTCTGGCCGATGGACATCGTCGGCCGCGCCGGCACCAGCTTGCGCGACGTGTGGGGAGAGGAGCCGCGTGCCTATCTCGGCATCACCGTGCCCGGATTTCCGAATCTCTTCTGCCTCTACGGACCGGGGACCAATCTGGCGCACGCCGGCAGCATCATCTTTCACTCCGAATGCCAGGTTCGCTACGTGATGGGCTGTCTGCAGGCACTGCTTGCCCAGCAGCGCCGCGTCATCGAGTGCCGGCCCGAGGTGCATGCGGCCTATGCGGAGCGCTTCGACGCGCGCCATCGCCAGCTGGTGTTCTCACATCCCAGTACGACGAATTGGTACAAGAATGCGGCAGGGAAGATTTTGACCACGTCGCCGTGGCGTCTGGTCGACTACTGGACATGGACGAGGACGCCCGAGCTGAGCGATTTCGAGCTGCGGTGAAGCGTCCATCGGGTGGTTGCATCGAACATGCACCGCGGCGAGGGGCGACGACGACCCGCCACCCTGTCGTTGATGTGAGCCATGATGCGGATCGACAGATCCGCCTGTCCGGCGTCAAAACGGGGAGACGAGGAACGGAGAGCGATTGTGACGATTCGGATGAGATGCATCGCGACGGTGGTGTTCCTCACGACGGCTGGAATGTCGTCGCGCGCCGCTGCGCTGGTGGCGCCGGACAAGGCCAAGGCGATCGCGCGAGACGCCTACTACTACGCCTATCCGCTGGTCTTGATGGACATCACCAGGCGGCAGGTGACCAACGTGCCCAACGCGGCGACCGCGCCGATGCGTGCGCCGCTGAACCAATTCGCGCATTTCCGGAGCTACCCGCGTGCCGATGCCAAAGACATCGTGCGTTTCAATTTCGACACGCTGTACTCGTTCGCCTGGCTCGACCTGAGCAAGGAGCCGGTGGTGCTGTCGGTACCCGACGCCGGCGGTCGCTACTATTTGGTGCCGATGCTCGACATGTGGACCGATGTCTTTGCCGTGCCCGGTACGCGCACGACGCGCGGCGCGGCGGGCTCGTTCGCCATCGTTGCGCCGGGTTGGAAAGGCAAACTACCGAAAGGGCTCGAGGCCATCGTCGCGCCGACCGACGCCGTGTGGGTCATGGGTCGAACGCAAACCAACGGCCCGGCGGACTACGACAACGTCCACAAGGTTCAAGACGGCTACACGCTGACCCCGCTCAGCCGCTGGGGCAAGAAGCCCGCGCCGCTGCACGACTTCGCGATCGATCCGAGCATCGACATGCGCACACCGCCGCTGGTCCAGATGGAGCAGCTCGACGGCGTCGCGATGCTGACGCGACTGGCGGCGCTGCTGAAGAAGTATCCGCCGCATGGCAATGACTACCCGATCCTGTTTCGCCTGCGCGAGCTCGGTCTCGAGCCGGGCAAGGATCTCGACGCCGCCAAGCTCGATCCCGCCACGCGCCAGGCGATCAACCTCGGCGCCGCCGAGGCCCTGGCGGACATGCAGGCGTCGGTCTCGAAGCTTGGACCGCTGGTGAACGGCTGGACCTTCCTGACCGACAACACCGGCACGTACGGAACGGCTTACAAGCGGCGCGCCATCATCGCCATGGGCGGCCTCGGCGCCAACCTGCCCGAAGATGCCGTGTATCCGACCGCGTTCGTCGACGGCGATGGACAGACGCTGAGTGGGACCGGCCGCTACGTGCTGCACTTCGACAAGGGCGCGCTGCCGCCGGCCGACGCGTTCTGGTCGATCACGCTGTACGACCAACACGGCTTTCAAGTGCCGAATGCGATCAACCGCTTCGCCCTCGGCGATCGCGATGGCTTGGTGCGCAATGCCGATGGCTCGCTCGATCTGTACGTGCAGGCCGATTCGCCGGGCGCCGACAAGGAGGGGAACTGGCTGCCGGCGCCGAAAGACGGACCGTTCGCTCTCACCATGCGGATCTACTCGCCGCGACCCGCGGCGCTCGACAGCAGCTGGGTGCCGCCACCGGTGAAAAAAATCTCGTGAGCCCGCGCGGCCCTAATGCAACGCGCCGGGTGCGGCAGCGTCGGCTTGTTTGAGGCCAGCGATCGCCGTCGCCACGCGCTGTGCGTCGATGGCCGGATCGACGTCGCGCTCGATGTCGCGGATGACGAGCTGCGGATCGATGAGGAACGTCCAGCGCTTCGACATCGACAGGAAGAACATCTTGGCGCCGTATAGGTCGATGACCGCATCGTCCGGGTCGGCCAGCAGTGTGAAGTCGAGGTGGTGCTCTTGCTTGAAGGCGGCCTGCGCCGCGACCGTGTCGGCGCTGATGCCGTATACCTCGGCACCTTCCGCACGGATCGCCTTGATGCTGTCGCGAAATGCACAGGCCTGCGTCGTGCAACCCGGCGTTCCCGCCTTCGGGTAGAAGTACAGCACGGTCCAGGAGCCTTTGCGCGACGCGAGGTCGAAGGTCGCGCCATCCTGAGTCTGCGCGCTGAACAGCGGCGCCGAATCACCGACTTTCAACTCGACGGCGCCGGCGCGCGCGGCGAACAATATGCCGGCGAACAGACAGGCGGAGACGCGCACGAGGCGCGCGCCGCGATCCAGCGATCGGGCGATGCCATGGTCGGTCAGGCGGGCCATTCGAGGAGTCTTCGTGGCGCTCAAGGCAGGCCGAACGCCGAGACGCCACCGGTGGCACCGAAGATGCCGTAGCCGACGTAGACCATACCGTTGACGATCGACGGGCCGGATGACGACGTGTCGGGTAGCGTCAACGTGCGCAGTCGGGCGCCGGTCGCGGCATCGTGCACGAACAGTTGCGGCGTATCGTTGTTGTCGGCGAAGACCAGACCGTTGGCCAGCGCGATATGCGCCCAGCTCTGACCGATCTGCGCCGACCATGCGGTTGCACCGTCGACATCGCTAAACGCGAACAGGTGATCGTTGGTCGCCGGCCAGTCGGCGCCGGTGGTGTAGAGGGCCGCGTAGATTCGATGATTGGCCCAGCCGATGGCGCCATTGAACAGCCCGAAGCCGACGAAATCGGGGGGCGGGAAGAAGACGTGCGTCCAGACCGGTGTCCCGGTCGCCGGGTCGAGTGCGTACAAGCTGCCTTCCTTGCCGCTGGCGACGAGCAGCGGACGCGTTCCGCCGAGGCCATCGTCGCCTTGGATCAACATCGGACCGTTGACGAAGCCCCAATCGTGGTACGGCGGACCGTCGCTGAACTGCTCGCCGACTTGCGTGCGATGCTTCCACAACACGGAACCGTTGGCCGCGTCGAACGCAAAGACCGTCTCCGAATCGCCGATCGACGGAAAGGTGAACGAGCCGACCGTCGCCATGTAGATGGTGGCGCCGTCGGGGCTGACCGCCGCCGTGGCCGTCACACCGGCCCCGCAGCCGGCCACGCAGCTCCCCGGCGTGCCGCCGCAATCGGCGTCGCTGACGCACTCGACGGTCGTATCGGTGTTGCAGATCTTGTCCGGCACGGTGCGGTGCGACCACAGCAATGCGCCGGTATCGAGGTCGAAGGCGTGGAAGTAACCCGGTGCGCACGGGTTGTCGGTGTGTGACGCGGTGCCGACGAAGACGCGTCCGGCGACCACCTGCGGCGAGGCCCACACGTGGTCGATCGGCCCGCCGACCGGATTGGTCCACAGCAGCTCGCCGGTCTTGGCCAGCAGGCAATGCACACGGCCGTCGGCGTCGCCAAAGATCAGACGGCCGTCGGCGGTGACGGTGGGGGAGCTCTGCACGCCAACCGGGAACGTCGTATGCGTGTCGTAGGTCCATTTCACTTGGCCGGTCGACGCCTGCACGCCGTACACCGAGCCGTTCCAGCTGGCGACGTAGACGAGACCGAAACCGACCGTGGGCGTCGCAGTGACGCCATTCACGCTGCCCGTGGTTAACGGCAGGTTCCACTTCTGTACCAACTGCGACGCATTGGCCGGTGACAGCACGGTTTCACTGTTCGTGCTGTGCACGTTGGTTTGATCGTAACCGTGCAGAGGCCAATCGCGCGGCACGCAGACCAGTTTGAGCTTGTCGCTGTCGCGCCCGGTGGCGGCACCAACCTTGACAGTCACGGTGGCGCGCGCGGCTTTGTAGAGCTCTTTTGCGCTCGGGCCCTTGAGCGGTACGGTCAGCGATTGGCCGGTCGTGCAGACATTGGTTGTCGCCGGCAGCAGGCTGTTGATGCTCGCCTGGAGCGCCGCCAGCGCCGGCGCGCTCGTCTTGCCGACCGCTGCAGTCGTGACGTCTTGCGGTGTGCACGCCGGCAATGCGGCGTCGGCATTGTGCAGGCACACGTCGATGTCGAATTGGCAGGAATGATTGACCTCGCCGTCGCGATCGCAGGCGTCTCCGTCGAAGCAACGCAGCTCTTTGGCGGTTTTCGGTTTCGCCGGGTCGTAGGGCGGGAAGTTGTTGCGAATCCCCGTGCCGGCGAACTCGGCATAACAATCGGTTGTCGCGGAGCCGCCGCCCGGCACCGGGCAGCTGGGCGGGCACTGGGCCCGCGCAATAGACACGGTTCCGAACGCAAGGATGACAGCGAGCAGGTGATGGCGCATCCCGGATTCCCCCCTTTGCACGCGCAAAGCGCGCAGCGTCCCCTGTAGCCGGCGTCGAGCCGAGCCGGCAATTGAGAACGGCCGATCGGTCAATCCGCGGTCATGCGCGGCAGATCGGCCACCGTGAGGACGCCCGCGGGGAGATGTTGAGCGAACAACGTCAGGAGCAGGCGCATGCCGGCGACGTCGGCGTCGCGCGGCGGGTCGTCGGCGCGCGCCAAGACGCGGCTGCCCCACAGCAACGCGCCGGCGATCAACGCGGAGGTCGCATCGTCGAGCACCATGTGGTCGCTGCCGGCGGGGAACAGGCGCGCGATGATCTCGTCATCGGACGGCAGCGTCTGGCTTTGCCCTTCCGCTCCGGCCTGTTGGCGGAGAATGCCGATGCCTTGGGAGATGAGGAACAGCCCGCGCGGCGAGCGCAGCAGTCGCTCGGCGGAGGCGTGAGTCGGGTCAGCGTCTGAATGCGGACGTCGTTTCATTGCATTGTCACCGTCGGCCGTTCGTCGCGCGAGGCTCGCCTGCGGCTCGCAGCGTCGGATTAGAGGCGTCGTGGAGGCGCATGGCGGCGTCCCCATAGCGCACGGCGGGCCGCGCGTCGAAGCGCGGCGCGATGGTTGAGCGCGCTGCGCCCTTCTCATAGGAGGCGCGCATGACGAACGCTGCGCCGTTTCTCGTGCACGGCCTCACGGTCTCCTACTTCACGCGCAAGGTGACCGGATACCTGGACTACAAGGGCCTCGCCTGGCGGCTGCAGCCCACCGTCGGCCTCAATCCCGAGGCGCGCGCCGCCGGATGGAACGGCGGCATTCCGTTCGTGGCGACGCCGGAGGGCGAGTTGATCTGGGACTCGACCGCGCTGATCTTGCATCTCGAGCAGCGCTATCCCGACCCCGCCGTGCTGCCGCCGCATCCGACGTTAGGGTTCCTCGCCTACCTGCTCGACGACTTCTCCGACGAGTGGCTCTACCGACATGCGGTCGGCTCGCGCTGGCTCTACGACGAGAATCGGCGCTCCGGCAGCTGGGATATCGCGCGCGAGGGCAGCCGTGAGTTCCCCGGCAACATCACCGCGACGCACGCGATGATCTCGGCGGCGATGCTCGCGTGCCTGCCGCGTCTGGGCACGACTGCGGACAACATCGACGCCTGGATCGACGAGTCATTGCTGCCCTGGCAGCGCGCGCTCGGCGCACACGTCGGCACGCACGGGTATCTTTTCGGCGGGCGCCCGTCGCTGGCCGACTTCGCGCTCTTCGGCGGCAACGCGGCGCACTTCATCAACGATCCACTTTGCTGCCGCTGGACCGAAGAGGCCGCACCGGCCGTGCTCGACTACACGCACGCATTGATGGCGCCGCAGCAACACCAATTCGACGACTGGCTCGACGCCGGCGACGTGCCCGAGACGTTTGTGGCGCTGCTTGCCGAAACGGGTCGGCACTATTTGCCCTGGGTGGCGGCGGCGACGCGAGACGGCGTCGCGACGGTGCACTTTGCGGAGGCCGAGGCGCAGATTGCGACGACGAGCTTTCTGGATCGCGCCCGCGGCGTGCTGCTGGGGCGCTATGTCGCGGCGCGCAGCGCGCAACTGGACGCGCTCTTGGATCGGGCGGGAATCCTCGGCTACTTCGCCGATTACACGCAGCAGGCGACGCCGGCTGCCGATCCGGCTGTGCCGCCGCGCCCGGCCGACAATCAACCGTTCCCCTCCGGCCCGTGAGGCGCGCGGCCCGCGTGCGACGGCGGGCGATCTGTCAGGGGGGGCGGGCCGGCGCCGCAACTCGGTTTGCGGGCTGTTGCTCGCGTCGTCGCCGACGCGAATCGGGGCCGCGAGGTCGTGGCGCGGCACCGCGGCGGGCGTCTGATCTGTCAGACGTGTGGGGCGAGGCGCCAATGCGTGGCATCGTTGCCGGGAGCCGAGCGGGCCGCACCTGACGCGAAACCCGAGCCCTGCCTGTAGCATCTAACGGAGAGCCATGTCGGCACGAGGAATAGGATGAAATCGTCTCCGAGACTGATCGCGGTGGTTCTGGGCATGCTGCTGGCGGGCGGCGCGGCGAGGGTGGTGTCGCAGGCGCCGCCGACCGCGTCCGCGCCAGTTGGCAAGCCGACAACCGACGAATTGCGCCAGCGTCTCACGGTCGAGCAATATCGCGTCACGCAGCAGCAAGGCACCGAGCCACCGTTTCACAATGCCTACTGGGACAACCACGCGCCCGGGATCTACGTCGATGTCGTCTCCGGCGCGCCGTTGTTCAGCTCGCTCGACAAATACGATTCGGGCACCGGCTGGCCGAGCTTCACCAAGCCATTGGTGACGGACAACGTCACCACCCGGACCGACAATTCGCTCTTCGGCAGTCGCACCGAGGTGCGCTCGACCGGCGCCGATTCGCACTTGGGCCACGTCTTCGACGACGGCCCCGCGCCAACCGGCAAACGCTACTGCATGAACTCCGCAGCCCTGCGTTTCGTGCCGGCCGACCAGCTGCAGGCGCAGGGCTACGGTCAATACGCGGCGCTGTTCGCGACGCCGGTGAGCGGGTCGGGCTCTGCGGCAGATGCGCATCGCGAAATCGCCACCTTCGCCGGCGGCTGCTTCTGGGGCATGGAAGATATCTTGCGCAAGATCCATGGCGTCACCTCGACGCGCGTCGGCTACACGGGCGGTACGACGTCCAGCCCCACCTATGAAGACGTACATGAGGGCGCGACCGGCCATGCAGAAGCGGTGGAGGTGGTCTTCGATCCGACGCAGATCACGTACGCGGATTTGCTTGGCTACTTCTTCCGCATGCACGACCCAACGACGCTGAACCGCCAAGGCAACGACGTCGGCACCTCGTACCGCTCGGCGATCTTCTATCACTCCGAGGCGCAACGACAGACGGCGGAGCAAGTGAAGCAGCGCGTCGATCAGTCCGGCAAGTGGTCCAAACCGATCGTGACGCAGATCGTCGCCGCCGGCGAGTTCTGGCCGGCGGAGGAATACCACCAGAAGTACTTGGAGAAGAATCCCGGCGGCTACACCTGTCACTACCTGCGCGAGTGAAGCGCGACGCTGCGCCATTCCGTGCCGCGGCGTTAGAAAATAGACGGCCAGTGCCGCAGCGCTGCAGGTTCGCGCTCGCGCGCGCAGCAAGAACTGCCGGAGCGCGAGGGCCAGCGCTGTAAGATGCGCCGATCATTGCGTGCGTTGACCAGCACTTGACCTGGCATTTGCGCGACTGGCCACAAAAAGCTCGGTCGCGTCGTCCTTCACCCGGGATGCGGGGCAGCTGGAGTATCGGTGGCATGCCGTTCGCTCCGTTATCGGGGACAATGCGATTTCCTTTGAGGGCGCTGCGCGGCGCAATGTCGGCTGTCATCGTCGGATCGCTGCTGGGCGGGATTTCCGCCGGCGCGGCGCAGGCGGTCGGCGAGCCGGTAAACGGGTTTCCCAACTGGGCAGAGCGCGTCGTGCACGAATGGGCCAACCGGGCGCGTGTCGATCCGACGATCGAGATGGCCGCCTGTGGCACGAGTTGCGTCGAAGCAGCCTGCTACCACGCCATGCAGCCGCTGCTGTGGAGTGAGGCGTTGAATCGATCGGCGCGCTTCCATTCCGACGAGATGGCCAAGCAAGCGTACTTTGCGCACGACTCCGCTTGTACGGTCGTGTCCAACATCAGCGCACTCTATCCGACATCGTGCGACGGCAGCGCCTCGTGCGCGTGCGTCGGCGGTACCAAGACGTGCTCGACCGACGGCTGCACGGCGTGGTTCGATCGCATCGCGCGCTTCGGCGCATCTGCCGGTGGCGAAATCATCGCCACCCCGAGCGATCCCAATAGCGCCTTCTATCTGTGGCTGTACGAAACCGGCGACACGGCAAGCTGCACCTTCACGCAGAAAAACGGCCACCGCTGGCTGTTGCTGACTTCGACGGGCGGCTTCGGCGCCGGCATGAGCAGCCGCGCGACGGGGGATTTCGGCAGCGGCGGTACCGCGAGCAAGATCCCGTCGGGTACGCACTATCCGCAGCAGGCCGCATCAGTCGGCATGTGGGCAAACTGGTACGACGCGGCGGGTCCGAGCCTAGCCGCGGTCAACATCGACGGCGTCTGCACGCCGATGAACTTGCAACGGGGCACGCAGACCAACGGTGCCTGGTCGGCCACGCTGACGGGCTTCGGTTCGGGATGCCATCGCTACTTCTTCAGTTTCCGCGATGCCAATGGCGCCGCGGTGACGTTCCCCAGTACCGGATCGCTGGCGATTGGCAGCGGCGCCGCTTGTCCTGATTGGAGTGCGACGCGCCCGGCCGATTGCGTGCTCGGCGGTCCGACGCCGACAGACTCCCCGACCGTACCGCCGACCAGCAGCGCCACGGTGACGGCAACGCGCACGGCGACGGCGAGCCGGACGCCGACCGCGAGCGCGACCGGCACGCGCAGCGCCACGCCGACGCAGAGCCGGACGCCGACGCGGACCGCGCTCGCTAGCGCGACGCCATCGGCCAGCCCGACGGCGACCACGGCGCCGTCCGGTAACGACATCAGCGGATCCGTTCGGTACTACAGCAATGATCTCGCAGTGCCCGGTGTGAATGTCAGCACGGGCGCTCAGTCGATCGCGACGACCGATGCGACAGGGCGCTACAGCTTGGCGAATGTCCCGCAGATCAACGTAACCGTAACGCCGCAAGGCACGGGCGGCTCCGCCGGGGCGATCAGCGCGCTCGACGCATCGTACGTCTTGCAAGCCGTTGCCGGCCTGCGCCAGTTGAGCGCAGAGCAGGTGTTGGCCTGCGATGTCACCGGCAATGGCAACGTCAGCACGCTCGACGCCGCCCAGATCCTGCAATACGCCGTCGACCTCGTTCCGAGCTTCTCGGTCGCCAGCGCATGCGGCAGCGATTGGCTGTTTGTTCCCGATCCCGCGGCGGCGCCGAACCAGACGCTTGTCCAGCCGGAAGTCGGACCGACCGGCTGCACGCTCGGCAGCATCGCGTATGGAGCTGTGACCACGTCGCTCGACGGGCAAGACTTCCGCGCCATCCTGTTCGGCGACTGCACCGGCAACTGGCATCCGGCCGGCAGCGCCAGCAGCGCGCGCGCGGCGGCCGCTCCCGTCGTACGGGTGGGCGCGTGGCGAGCGCTACGCGGAGATCGGTTGGCGCTGCCGATCGGTATTGAGCGCCGCATCCCGGCACACGCGATCGAGCTACGATTGGCCTACGACTCCGGTGCACTCGCCTTTGCACACGCCCAACTCGTCGGGCGCGCGAGCGGCGCGTTGCTCGCAGTAAACAGCGCGCTGCCGGGCGAGTTGCGCGTTGCGATCGCTGCCGGCGATCCGATCCTGGCTGATGGCAAGCCGCTGCTGCTGGTCGTCTTCGATGCGCCGACCGGCGGCCGAGCCGCTGTCCCGCAGGTCTCCACCCGTCTCGACGACGACTGAGCCGGCGCCATCGCGGGACGCTCCGTAAGCAGGCGCGGGCGTGCCGGGTCCGCCGTCAGGGCGCGTTGTGGAATGGCGCGTCTTTCGGCTAGCTGGCCGGACGAAATGACCGTCGTTGCCGAGACAAGCTTCGAGTTGCGCAGCGGCGAGACGTGGCGCGATCCCTTCCCGATGTACGCAGCGCTGCGCGACGGCGATCCGGTCCACCACGTGGGGCAGGGGGACTTTTGGGTCCTGACGCGTTTCTCCGACGTCTGGGCTGCGGCGAGCGACCCGGCGACGTTTTCTTCCGCCGCAGGACTGACGGTGGCCTATGACGAACTGCACTCCACCGGGCTCGCCATCGCCATGCCGATGGTGTTTCTCGATCCGCCGGCACACACCGAATTTCGCCGCCTGGTGACGCGCGACCTGACGCCGCGCAAGGTGGCGTCGATCGAGCCGGCAGTGCGCGCCTTCGTGGTCGCGCGCATCGAGTCGGCGCGACGCCTCGGTACCGTCGACATTGTCAGCCATCTCTTCAAGCCCCTGCCGAGCTTTGTCGTCGCCCACTATCTCGGCGTCCCGTCGGCGGATCACGCGCTCTTCGACCGTTGGACCGACGCCATCGTGCAAGCTGCTGCCGGCGGCGCGGCCAGTGCAGACGCCGGCGCGATCGGTGAATTGCTCGGCTACTTTGGCGAGTTGGTGGCGCGCCGCCGGCGCGAGCCGGCCGACGACATCGTGTCGGATCTGGCGCGGCTCGGTGAGGACACGCTGTCGTTGGCCCGCATTCTCGGCTTCGCCTTCACCATGGTGGCCGGCGGCAACGACACCACCACGGGAATGCTCGCGGGAGGCGCCTGTCTGCTGACCGAGCGAGCCGACCAGCGTGCGCTGCTGTGCCGCGACGCGCGCCGCATTCCCAACGCCGTCGAAGAGATCTTGCGCCTCACTTCACCGGTGCAGAACCTCGCACGCACTGCGACGCGTGACGTGCGGGTTCGCGGCGTGACCATTCCCGCCGGCCGCAAGGTGCTGCTCTGCTACGCCGCGGCGAATCGCGACGAGCGCGAGTTCGGGCCGACCGCCGCCGCTGTCGACGTGCAGCGGCGTATCGCCAAGCTGCTGACGTTCAGCCACGGAACGCACTACTGCATCGGCGCCGCCGCGGCGCGGTTGCAGGGACGCGTGGTGTTCGAAGAGCTGCTGTCGCGTTGTCCGCAGTTCCGTGTCGATGCGGCAGCCGGCCGCTACGCCGAGGGCAACTACGTGCGCCGTCACGTGGCGTTGCCGTGGTCGGTTGGCTGACGTTGTCCTGAATTGACCGGCGCGCGCACCGCGTCGTATCGCTGACGGCGTCGCATGGCTTCGTCGACCTCTTCGGCAGACGATCGGTTGATCATTCGCTCGCCGCTGGCGCGCTTTGACGCGCAGCCAGTGTCCGCCGCATTTACGCTGGGGCGAGCCCTGCGCGGCGTCCGCGTCGGCGTCCGTCAAGACGCCACGTGGCGGTCCTGGCACATCATCGCCGCCGATTGGGTCGAGCGCCTGCGCGCCGACGGCGCCGAGCCGCTGCTCCTGCAAACCGGCGAGCGCACCGGACGCGAGGGCGACAAGACGCGGCGCGAGATGGCGCAATGGCTCGAGGCGATCGACTGCGCCGTGGTCGGCCTGGGAACCTGCGGTTCGTGCACCATGTGGAGCGTGCGCGACGCGATCGGCGTCGAAGCGACCGGCAAGCCGGTGGTCACCGCGCTGTGCGAAGAGTTCGTCAGTCACGGGCGCACGACAGCGTCATTCCTGGGCCACCCGGACCTCAAGCTGCTGGTGCTGCCGTACCCGCTCGAGACCCGGCCCGACGCCGAGTTGCGCGAGATCGCCGCCGCGTGGTACCCGCAGTGCCTGACGTTGCTGGGGGCGACGGCGTGAGTCGGCGCCTCACCACGCCCGCGCTCGAGATCCAGCGCGATCCCGAGGCGCTGTATGCCCTGTCAATCGCCGAAGGGTGGGGCGACGGCGTGCCGCTCCTGCCGCCGACGGACGCGCGTATCGAAGCCCTGCTCGACGCGACGCCGCGCCCGGCCGATGACGTGATCGGTCGGCTGCCGCCGCGCCACGGCAGCGCGACGATCGAGCTGGCGGCCGTCAACGCTGCGATGGCCGGATGTCAGGCCGAGGCGTTCCCGCTGGTCATCGCGGCGCTGGGAGCAATTGTGCAACCCGAGTTCAACGCGGTCGCCGTCACCACCACGACCTCGAGCGTCTTTCCCCTCCTGATCGTCAACGGCCCAACGCGGAGCGCGCTGCAGATCGACTATCAAGCCGGTTGTTTCGGCGGTGCGGCGGGGCGCGGTTCGATGACCATCGGCCGCGCCGTGTCGCTGTGCCTGCGCAACATTGGCGGGCAGCGCGTCGGCGCCACCTCGCGCAGCGTCTTCGGACAGGCGGCGCGCTTCGGGCAATGCCTGGGCGAGTGGGAGGAGCGCTCGCCCTGGCCGTCGCTGGCGGTCCAGCGTGGCTTCGCGACGCATCAGGAAGTCGTCACGGTGCACGCCAGCAAAGGCAACTTTCCGGTCGCGGACACGAACAACGACGATCCGCGCGACCTGACGTACATGCTGGCGAAGAGCATCGCCTATCCGATGAGCAACTACTATTTGGAGCTCACCGGCGATTGCGGTCAGGTGGTGGTGGCGATCAATCCGCTGTGGGCCGAGCGGCTAGCGGACGCCTTTCCACACGTCGAGTCGTTCCAGCAGTATCTGTGGGAGCACGCCTGGCAGCCGATCGATCTCTGGCGCCCGGCCAATCGCGCCGTGTTGCACAAGAAGCGACGCGTCGATTCGCAAGGCCGCGTGTATCTCGTCGAGCGGCCGGAGCAACTGGTGCCGATCGTCTGCGGCGGTCTCGGCGGGCTGCACGCGATGTTCCTGCCGAGTTGGTGCCAGAGCGAAATGCAGAGCGTCGCGACGCTGCGCGCAGACGGCGCGCCGCGCGGCTGGTCCGAAGGGAACATCGCCGACGCCGTCGAGGCCGCGGCGGCGCTTGTACGCAGCGACGGCGCCGACTTGCTCTTTGTCGCCGCCGACCCCGGCGCCGCATGGATCGAGCTGCGTCTGGAGCTTGGCGAGGGCGACTGCGCGACCGGCGCATGCGTGATGCCGGCCGAGCATCTCGCTCCGCTGATCGGGGCGATCTTGCGCCACCATCTGCCGGGAGATTTTGCGCTGCGCTTGGTCGATCCACGCGGCGCCTGACGCGCCGCCGCCGCTTCACTCACGGAGCTTCACCAGGCAGCGCGTCGGCCCCAACGCGTCGCGAGCGCGCTCACGTGGTCGCGAGCTGCGCCCGCGGTGTGCGGCGGATGCGCACGACGACGAGAACCGCAGCGGACAGGCAGGCCAACGCCAGTGATGCGAGTTGCAGATGTCCCATCGGTACACCGGGAATAGGTTGCCGGAAGGACTCGAGCCAGGCTTTCCCTGCCTGGCTGAGCAGCAGCCCGACCAAGACCACTTGGCCGTCATAAGCCTTGACGCGCTGCAAACGGAGTAAGAACCAGCCGACGGCGAGATGCATCAGAAGGAAATAGATTTGCAGCGGATGCACCGGCTCGCTGCTCGTCGCGCCGGGCGGCAGGAGGTCGAGTGAAGACTGCACGTTGGCGGCGAGGCTGCCGAGCGGAAAGCGAATCGCCCAGGGCACGTGCGAGATCGTCCCGAAGCAGCAGCCGGTGACCAGACACGCCAGGCGGGCGAAGGCTTGGCCGAACGACGCCGCCGGCGCGCCGAGGTCGGCGAGCTGTGCCAACCCGACGCCCGGCAAGAGCAGTCCGCGCCACAGCCACAAGCCGAAGAGCAGGCCGACGATCACGCCGGGCAGACGAAAACTGCCGTCGGCCAGCGCTGCCCATGTGAACTGTCGCTGCTCCACCAGGACATAGGCTCGCCCGGCGACGAGCCCCGACAGCGCGGTGGCGAGCGCAAACAGCGTGACGCGTGCCAGCGGCAGGTGCACCCGCCAGCACGCGTGGACGAAGAGTGCTGTGCCGAGACCAAAACCGGCCAGCATCAGCGCGTTATATGCCGTCATGCGAACACCGGCCGCTCGCCCCCTGTCGAGCGGGACGGCTGGAGTGTCATGGACAGGTCGCACCGTTGAGGACCAGGCTCGCCGGAGCGGGCGCGGCCGGCGAGTAGGTCGGTAAGGTCGTGTCGCATACTTCGTTGGGGCCTTGCGGCAGCAGCGCATCGCAGAGATGGCAATCGTTGCCGGTCGAGCACGTCACCGAGGGGTTTATGTCGCAGTGGCCGGCGACGCACCCGCAGCCGCTGTTCGACATGCATGACGAACCGCTCGTTTCGCACATGCCGCCGTCGCATTGCTCGACGCAGTCGTTGCCGTTCGCGCCGCAATCCTTCTCCGGATTGAGCGCGCACAGTCCGTTCGTTTGAATGCTCCAGCTGCCGCCGCACGAGTACGTCACATGGTCGAGCGTGTTGACCGAGCTGTTGCGGAACTGCACGCACGGGCCCGCCGGGTTGGTAATGGTGCTGTAGCGAACGCGGTTGCCGCTCGGATATCCGCCATCGTCCGGATGCTCATTGAACTTGAGATCGGCGTTGGTGAGCGTGACACCGCCCGCCGTGACGTCCGGTCGGCCGAAGATGTTGTCGCGCGAATTGCCGACCAGTTGAATTCCGGCGTCCGTAAAGGTGTCGCGCCGATAGATCCCGTCGACCGAGTGTTTGATGTAAGCGGTCAAGGACACCGAGCTGCCGTGCAAGCAGGCGTGCCCACTGGCGCAGTCGGCCGATGTGGTGCAGGCGGTCGCGGCTCCTTTGATACAGCGCGCGCCCCACACCGCCGTCGTGCCGCAGGCGCCACCGGTGCCGCAATCCGAGGCTTGCGAGCACGCGCAGCGGCCCGGGAACGACGAGGTCGTATCGGTGATCTTGGTCGCGCTGGTGATGCGCACGTAAAGATTCTCGCGGCCATTGTCGTAGACCTGGCTGGCACCGTTGACAGTGCTCTTCACCGTGTTGCGAGCACCGTTGGCAACGACGCAGGTCTGGCCGCTCGGGCAGTCGCCGTCGCGCGTGCACGCGGCCGACGATTCGGAACAGATGCCGTGCGGCGCGATCGACCCGTCGTCCTCCGAGCTGGAGAAGTGAATTCCCTCGTCGGCGTTGTGGTAGACTTGGCAGCCGTCGATGATGTTGTCGCTGCCCAGGACGTCGATTCCGTAGCCATGGGCATTTCCGTTCAGAAAATTGCCGTTGTCGTGCGTGGCGACGTTCTGCAGCGTATTGCCGTTGCTGCCGGCGTCGATCTGCAGGCCGCGCTCGAACCCGGAAACCTCGACGTTCAGCACCGTGCTGGGGGTGCCGCCGTTGGAATGGAGCCAGATGCCGACATTGTCGGAGTGCGGTTGGAGGGGCGAAATCGGGTGGTTTGCATCGGGATTGCCCGGCCCAATGATCTTGTGAATTTGACCGGTAGTCGGATCCAGCCCGTTGAGCGTGACGCCCGGATTGACCACCAACCCAAACGTCGGATCATTGAACGTCTGCGGACAGGTGATGTTCATGTTCATCGTGAAGTCGGCGGTGACGGTGTCGCCGCAAGCGCAACCGCTGACCCCGCAACCGAGCATCCGCGGACAATCGGCAGCCCGTACTATGCTGATAGACGTCAGCAAGAAAACGACCAGGCCGAGGCACGCGATCCGAGTCAGGTGACGCATGAAATCCCCCTTTGTGCGTCAGGCCCGCTTGGGCCTGCGATGCTGCGGTGAATCTGCCCGGTGCCGGTGTAGGACTCTGTGACTGTGCGGTCAAGAACGAATTCTTTCTACTGGTGCCATAGTGTCTGCAGCAATCTTGCGGCACGGTGACGAGACCGTGCGATCGAGCTTCGCGCAACTTGATCGCGGCCCACGCGACGGGCCGCTGGTCCGCACCGTCGAGCCGCGCAGGTCAGCGGTCGCATCGGCATAGGTTTCACCGGCATTGACACCGGCAGCCGTCGACTAGTTGCTCGGCTGTTGGCGCCGCGCGGCAAAGCTGCCGCCTCTGCGCTGCTTAGAGCGAGTCCGCCTTGAACGTGTCGCAGTCGGCGATGTTCCCGCTCTGCAAGCCGCGTTGCAGCCAGCGCACGCGCATGGCGGATGAGCCGTGCGTCCAGGTTTCCGGCACCGTGTAGCCTTGCGCGCGCTTTTGGATGCGGTCGTCGCCAATGGCGGCCGCGGCGCGCAGCCCCTCTTCGACGTCGCCGGGCTCGAGCAGCTTGGTGTCCTGATTGGCGTGGTTCGCCCAGACTCCAGCCAGGCAATCGGCCTGGAGCTCGACACGCACCGACAAGGCGCTGGCGTCCTGCGGCGAGAGGTGGCGGCGCGCCGTCTCCACCTGCGCTGCCACGCCGAGCAGGTTCTGCACGTGGTGTCCGACCTCGTGCGCGATGACATAGGCTTGCGCGAAATCGCCGGGCGCACCGAAGCGTTGCTCGAGCTCATCGAAGAAGGAGAGATCGAGATAGACCTTGCTGTCTAGCGGACAGTAGAACGGCCCCACCGCAGCTGAGTTGAAGCCGCAGCCGGAGTCGACCTCGCCGCTGAACAGCACCAGGGTCGGCGGCACATATCGTTGACCGGCGCTCGGCAGCACGCGTGTCCAGACGTCCTCCGTGGATCCCAGAACGGTGGCGGCAAACTTGCCGAGGGTGTCGGTCGGCGCACCGGCTTGGCCGCTCGATCCGCTGTCGACCGACGCCGACGGGCCTCCGCTGATCGCGCTCAGCAGCTGAATCGGGTCCTGACCGGTGAGTAACGCCAGCACGACGACCAACAAGATGCCGCCGCCGCCGAGCGCGATTCCCGGTCCGCCGATGCGCATGCCGCGCCGATCCTCGACGTTGTCGCTCTCCCGTTGGTCTTCCAATCGCATGTGATTTGCCCCGCTGCCGTCGAGTCGTAACACGCGCCTGAATCACCGACTAGCGTCGAGGACATGGAGCCGCGTACGTGAGGGGCCGTGTTCGCGGCGCGCTACGTCTGCGAGAACTAAAAAAGCCCTGGAAGGTCCCAGGGCTTTTTCAGAGAGCGGGCGACCGGGGTCGAACCGGCGACCTTATGCTTGGCAAGCATACGCTCTAGCCAACTGAGCTACGCCCGCGTGCGGCTGTTGCTAGCCGAGGCGGTGGGACGTGTCAAAGGGGGAGTGCGCCGCAGATGCGACGCACGGTGCGCGCCGATTGTGGCGGCCGGCTCAAGCGGCGTCGCGCGCCGCGGCGCCGGCGGTGCGGCGGCCGAGCGGGAAGGTGGAGAAAAGCGCCGCACCGATCAGAAAGCCGATACACGGCATGCCGCCGAACAGGGCGCGCATGCCGAACAAGCTGTCGGCGGACTGTTCGGCGTTGGGGAGAAATCCGACGCTGCCGAGCACCAAGCCGCTGGCGGCCGTGGCGAGCGAGTTGCCCATTTTCAAGGCGAGCAGCATGGCCGCCGAGTACATGCCTTCCTTGCGCTCGCCGCTGCGCTGCGCCTCGAGGTCGATTATGTCGGCCATCAGCGATGAGGACAGCACGCTGCCGCACCCCATCGCCGTACCGGCGAAGATCAGCAAGGCGATCGCGAGCGACACGTCGCCGGCGCCGATGAAGAGCGTGGCGCCGAAGCCGGCCGCGGCGAGTAGCATCGCAGCGAGCCAGGTGTCGCGCCCGCCAAAGCGGCGCGAGAGGCGCACCCAGAGGGGAATCGAGATGATCGCCGAGACGACGTACGCGGCCGGCAGTGTGCCGACGATGTCGGGGCGGCGCAGGACGTATTGCGCGATGTACGGGGCCATGGTGCCGACGGCGCCGACCCCGAGGCTCTCGATGAACCAGACGAGCAAGAGCGTGCGCGCCGGCGAGTTGGCCAACACGTCCCGCAGTCCGCCGACCAGGCTGCGGCCACCGGTGCGCGCATGGCGCGGCTCGCGGATCGACAACGGCGTGATTGCCAGGACCAACAGCGCGACGAGCGCGGCGGGCCGGACCATTGCCGCGGTGGCGGCGCGCGGTGTTGCCGCGTTCATCGCGCCCTGAATGGCGACGAAGGCGAGCAGCATGCCGAGGGTGAAGCTCATCTGCTTGCCGGCAAACAGTCGCGTGCGTTGATGCGAGTCGCCGCTCAGCTCAGCGCCCAGCGCTGCATGCGGCACGGCATAGAGCGCGAAGGCGGAGAAGAAGACGAACAGTGCGGCGCCGACCCAGGCGATCAACAAGCCGTCGCTGAGCCCTTCGGGCGGTGTCCAGAGGGTGACGAAGGCGGCGCCCAGCAACGGCAGCGCGGCGAAGAGAAATGGGCGGCGGCGTCCGAAGTGCGAGACCGTGCGATCGCTCCAGCCGCCGACCAGTGGGTTGCTCACCGCATCCCAGAGCTTCGCCGCGGCGAACAGCCCGCCGACCGCCGCCGGCGGTAGCAACAGGACGTCGGTCGAAAACTTCAGGAAATAGAACTGCACGAAGAAGAGCAGCGCCGCCAACGCACAATACGGTCCGCCGTAGGCGAGGAGGGTCGTGGTCGGCAGAAGGGCATGTCGGCTCATGAGCTGCGGCAAGGGAGCACGGCGAAGGCTGCGGCGCTAGCGGCGCGCGCGGCCGAACAAGGCGGCTGTCCCAGTCAGGATGCGCATGGCATCACGCCGTCCGTGGCCTTTGGGGCGTTCGACAAGAAATCTCAACCGGCGCCGTGAACCGTTTGCGCCGCAGGCCAGTACTACCCCTGCGAGGACCAAGGAGGCGCCGAGATGGAGACGAAGCGTTGCCCGTATTGTGCCGAAGAAATCCGCAGCGAGGCGGTGCGCTGCCGCTTTTGCCGCAGTCGGCTGACGTCGTTCGATACCGACCGCTGGCACCGCAGCCAGCCGGACGCGCGACTCGGCGGGGTCGCGGCCGCGCTGGCGCGCGCCTTGGCGCTGCCGGTGACCGGCGTGCGCATCGCGTTCCTGGTTGCGGCGCTGTACCACCTGTACGGCGTCATGCTGTACGCCGCACTGTGGCTGGTCATCCCAAAGCGACCCGGCGGCGATTCGGTGCTGGAGCGCGTGCTGCGCTGGGCGCTGGAGGCGGCCATGCGGCTCAGCGGCCGCAGCTCGGATCGCTCCGGACCGCCAAGCGTCATGCCGTCCTGATCCGCAGCGCAAGCGGGTAGTATGCGCTCTCGATGCCAACCGACGAGGTGCTGGTCGCGCAGGTGGCTGCCGGCGACGAGGCCGCCTTGCGCGCCCTCATGCGGCGCTGGGAGCGCCCGCTGGCGCACGTCATTTATCGCCACACCGGCGGGCGCGACGTCGAGGATCTGTATCAAGACACCTGGTGGCGCGTGGTGCGCGGCGCGCCGCAGTTCGATGCCGGTCGACGTTTCTCGACCTGGCTGTTCCAGATCGCCATCAATTGCTGTCGCGACTGGTACCGCCGGCGCCCGCCCGAGGCGGCGGAATCTGCGGAAGGCAGCGCGCCGGTCGACGAGCACACCGACGCAGCGCTCGACGTCGCGGCGCTGCTGCGCCACTTGGCTGAGCCGCAGCGCGAGGTCGTCGTGTTGCGCTACCTGCGCGGCATGAGCGAGGAAGAAATGGCCGGCGTCCTGGGGATCCCGCGCGGCACGGTCAAGAGCCGCCTGCATCACGCGTTGGCACGCCTGAATGCTCTTGCGGTGGCGCGCGACACGCGATGACCGACTCCATGGACGACGACCGACTCGCACCGCAGCTGGCGGCGCTGTTCGCTGACGACGCGCTGGCGATCGATGTTGCGGCGCTGTCGCAGCGCGCCATCGAGCACGTAACGCCGCTGTTGGATAGGCATGCGCAGCGCCTGTTTCGCCGGCGCGTCGTGCGCACGCTCGGCCTGGCGTTGCTGCCGTTGCCGTTGGTGCTGGCCCTCGACGGGCTCCTCCTCGCGGCGCTGTACGAGCTGGCCAGCGCGTGGCTGCCGAGCGGCGTCGCCACCTATTTGGTCGTCAGCTACGGCGTGGCGCTGCTGGTCGGCCTGGCATTGACCTATGCGTCGATCCCGCTGCTGGTCGCCTGGCGTCCAGCGGCGCAGCACGCTGCCGAGGTGACTGCATGAAGATTTGTCCGTACTGCGCCGAATCGATTCAGGATGCCGCGCTAAAGTGCCGCTACTGCGGGACCCGCATCGACGGCTCGCTGTTGACGCGCGAGTGGTATCGCGCGCGCGACGGGCGCCGCATCGCCGGCGTCTGCTCAGGGCTGTCGCGCGAGCTCGGCATCCCGGCAACGCCGATCCGGCTCGCCTTTGTGCTGCTGACGCTGTTTGGGATGTTCCCCGGCGTCATCGTCTACATCGTCTTGTGGGCGGTGATGCCGTACGGCGATGAGGTCCCATCGCTGCGCGACGGCGAACGGCGAGTGCAGATCGAGCGCCATGAGCTCTGAGAGTGGCCGTCTGAGAGCCACGCCGACGTTGCCGAGGAACGCTGTCGGCGATCAGGGTTGAGACCTTGCCTCCGAGCGCGGGCAAGTGGATCGTCGACGGCTGAAGGCGGCGCGTGGCTGCGCCACGCGCGGATCGGGAAGAGCGGTTGGTAGCCGATAGTGCGACGGCGAGGTTTTCGCTTTCCCAGCCGGCCTCTCGTAAGGAACCGGCTATGAAGCACGGGCTGGCGACGCTCGTCGGCAGAGTGCAGGACAGCATGCTGCGCTACGCGATGCGTCCGCCCGACGGTCGCGTGCTGGTCGCCGTCTCAGGTGGCGCCGACTCCGTCGGCCTGTTGCTGGCGCTGGTCGGCCTGCGCAGCAAGCTCGGCCTGACGCTGGTCGCGGCGCATGTGAATCATCGCCTGCGCGGCAGCGAGTCCGACGCCGACCAGCTCTGCGCTGCACAGGCGGCGGCGGGGCTCCGCATCCCCTTCGACTCTGCCGATCTCGGCGCGACGCTGGTCGACGGCGGCAATCTGGAGGCGCGTGCACGCCGGCGGCGCTACGAGGCGCTGCGCGGGCTCGCGACCCGGCACGGCTGTAGCGCGATCGCCACCGGCCACACGCTCGACGACCAAGCCGAGACGTTGCTGCTGCGCCTGCTGCGCGGCAGCGGCGTTGGCGGCTTGGCGAGCATTCGGCCGCGCCGCCGCGATGGCATCATTCGCCCGCTGATCGATTGTCGACGGGTCGACGTCGCGCGAGCCGTGCAGGCCGCCGGTCTGGCCACGCGGGTTGATGCATCGAACTCCGATCCACGCTTCCTCCGCACCCACGTGCGCAGCCGTGTCTTGCCGCTGCTGGCGGAGCTCAATCCAGCGATCGCGGTGGCGTGCGCGAACCTGGCCGCAGCGGCGCGCGCCGAGGCCTCGATTGCACGGCGGTGGGCGGTGGCGGAGCTGCGTGCCGGGGCACAGGGCGAGCGACTGCCGATCGATTGGCTGATGCGCCACGCCGCCGGCGAGCGCGCGTTGTTGGTGCGCGCCTGGTTGCTGGGTTGCGGCGTGCCGCGCCGGGGCTTGAGCGCGCGGCATCTCGGTTTGGTGTTGCGGCTCGGGGTTGGAGAAAGCGGCTCGCGGCGCGTCGCGCTGCCCAGTGGCTACGTCGTATCGCTGCGCAGTCGGGCGCTGTCCGTCGAGCGCGGCGCCGGCTCGTAGCCGCAAGCGGGGCGTTGCAACGAGCGGATGCGCGTGATCGAGACGGGCGCTGCGCTGCGCCGCGACAGCGCCTGACGCGCGCAGTTGCGAGAACGCGTTTTGAGCCGTTGCCGCACGATATATGCCATGTTAGGGTTTCAAGCACTTTGCCGCGTCCGGGGGTTGTGTGAATCAATTTTCGAGAAACGTCGCGCTCTGGCTCGTGCTGGGGCTGATGATTCTCCTGCTCTTCAATCTCCTCACGAAACAGCAGGCCAAGCTGCAGGAGATTCCCTTCAGCGAATTCGTCGCCGCCGTCGAGAAGGGCGAGGTGACGGAAGTCGAGATGGAGGGGCAAAACATCCGCGGCCGCTTCCAGAATACGGAGCGGTTCAAATCATACGCGCCGCAGGACGCGGGCTTGGTGAAGCTGCTGCGCAGCAAGGACGTAAAGATCACCGCCAAGCCGGAAGCGGGCGATCCGTGGTACGTGATCGCCTTCGTCCAGTGGTTTCCGGTGCTGTTGCTGATCGGCGTGTGGATCTTCTTCATGCGGCAGATGCAGGTCGGCGGCGGCAAGGCCATGTCCTTCGGCAAGAGCCGGGCCAAGATGCTGAGCGAGAACACCCATAAGGTGACGTTCAGCGACGTCGCCGGCGTCGACGAAGCCAAGGACGAGCTCGAAGAGATCATCGCGTTTCTCAAAGATCCAAAGAAGTTCACCAAGCTCGGTGGCCGTATTCCCAAGGGTGTCTTGCTCGTCGGCTCGCCCGGCACCGGCAAGACGCTACTGGCGCGCGCCATCGCCGGTGAAGCAGGGGTGCCGTTCTTCAGCATCAGCGGCTCGGATTTCGTCGAGATGTTCGTCGGCGTCGGCGCTTCGCGCGTGCGCGACCTGTTCGTGCAGGGAAAGAAGAACGCACCGTGCATCATCTTCATCGACGAGATCGACGCCGTCGGGCGCCATCGTGGCGCCGGCCTCGGCGGTGGCCACGATGAGCGCGAGCAGACGCTGAACCAGTTGCTGGTCGAGATGGACGGCTTCGAGACCAACGAAGGCGTCATTCTGATCGCCGCGACCAATCGTCCCGACGTGCTCGACCCCGCGCTGCTGCGGCCGGGCCGCTTCGACCGCCGCGTCGTCGTGCCGCGTCCCGACGTCAAAGGTCGCGAAGGCATCCTGAAGGTGCACGCGCGCAAGCTGCCGTTGGCGGAAGACGTCGATCTGGAGACGTTGGCGCGCGGGACGCCCGGCTTCGCCGGGGCGGATCTCGAGAATGTCGTCAACGAGGCGGCGCTACTCGCCGCGCGGCAGAACAAAGATCGCGTCGCCATGCTCGACTTCGAGGTCGCCAAGGACAAGGTCCTGATGGGCTCGGAGCGCAAGAGCATGATCCTCAGCCTGGAGGAGCGGCGCCACACCGCCTACCACGAGGCCGGCCACGCGCTGGTCGCGAAGATGACGCCGGGCGTCGACCCGGTCCACAAGGTCAGCATCATCCCGCGCGGCATGGCGCTGGGCGTGACGACGACGCTGCCGACCGACGAGCGGCACAACGTCACCAAGGATTGGTGCCTGAGCCGCATCCAGATGTGTTACGGCGGTCGCGCCGCCGAAGAGATCGTCTTCGGCCACGTCACCACCGGCGCGCACGACGACATCAAGAAGGCGAGCGAGATCGCCAAGAGCATGGTCTGCGAATACGGCATGAGCGACAAGCTCGGGCCGGTGTCGCTCGGCAAGAAGGAAGACCAGGTGTTCCTCGGCCGCGACTTCGCGCAGGTGCAAGACTACTCGGAACGTACCGCGCAGGAGATCGACGACGAAGTACGTCGCATCGCCGCCGAGGGCTATGAGCGCGCCAAGACGCTGCTCCAGGAGCACATCGAAGCCCTGCACGGGATCGCCGAGCAGCTGTTGGAGAAGGAAGTGCTCGACGGTGCCCAGATCGACGAGATCATCCGCTTGCAGCGCGAGCAGCGCGAGGCGGGGCTGGCAGCGGCCGGCGGCGAGCAGCGCGCATAGACAGGTGAGCGGCTGCCCGAGCTGCTCGACAATTTTCGCTTCCAGGATGCCGTCGATATCGGCATCGTCGCCTTTCTCGTCTACAGCCTGATCGAGCTGATCCGCGGTACGCGCGCCGCGCGTATGCTGATCGGCTTGTGCGTCGTCTTCCTCGTCTACCTCTCGTCGCGCCTGTTCGCGCTCTACACGCTCAACTGGATCCTCGACAACTTCCTCAGCTCGGTCCTGCTGGTCATCGTCATCATTTTCCAGCACGACATTCGCCGCGCACTGATCCAGGTCGGCAGCCGACCGATTTTCGGCAGCGATCTACGCTTGCGCGGCCAGGACCTCGAGGAGATTGTGCGCGCGGTGGTGACCTTGGCCAGCCGGCGGCTCGGCGGATTGATCGTCTTGGAACGCGAGACCGGCTTGAACGAGTACATCGAGGGCGGCACGCCGCTCGACGCACAGATCACCAAGGAGCTCATCCAGTCGATCTTCGTCGCCGCCTCGCCGATTCACGACGGGGCGCTGATCATCCGTAAGGGGCGCGCGACCGCGGCGGGATGCTTTCTGCCGCTGACCGCGAACCCCAACGTCAGCAAAACGCTCGGCACGCGCCATCGCGCCGCGATCGGCATCACCGAGGAGAGCGACGCGGTGGTGATCGCCGTGTCCGAGGAAGACGGCAGTATCTCACTGGTCGCCGACGGCCGCATCACGCGCGATCTGGATGCGGCGACGGTGCGCGCGACGCTGCAGAAGCTGTTGTCGGATGAGCGTAAGTGAGGAGCTGCGGCGGCTGTGGCCGCGCGATGTCGGCGAATCGCTGCGCTGGCTGTTGTTCCACAACGCCGGCGTCAAGCTGTTGTCCCTGCTGATCGCCGGCGGGCTGTGGTTCTTCGTCAACGCCGGCGAGCGCGACGCCGAGACGGCGCTGCGCGTTCCGATCGTGCAGCGCAATATCCCGACCGGCCTGATGCAGGTCAGCCCGCGCGTCGACTTTGTCGATCTGGTGGTGCGCGGGCCGCGCACCCTGCTGAACCGCATCGACCCGGAGCAGCTGTCGATGGTGCTCGACCTCGACGGCGTGCGGCCCGGGCCGGCGGTGTTCCGCGTCACCGGCGAAGCGCTGGATCTGCCGCGCGGCGTCGCGGTCGTGCGGTTGATGCCATCGGAGGTCACCCTCGAGTTCGCGCCGAAGCTGCGCAAGAGCGTGCCCGTGCATGTGACGGTGAGCGGCAAGCTGCCCGAGGGACTGCGCGTGGTCGAGACGCGGGCCGCGCCGGAGGCGGTCGAGGTCATCGGCCCGGCGCGCGAGGTCGAGCCGGTCCAAGCCGCCGACACCGTGGCCATCGATCTCACCGGCGCCAGCTCCGGCGTGCTGGAGCGCGACGTGGCGCTCGACCCGCCGAGTGAATACGTCTCCTTCAGCGCCGGCCTGGTGCACGCGCAACTGCAACTGGAAGAGGTCGAGCGCACGCGCACCCTGGCCAATGTGCCGGTCGTGGTGCGCGGCGGCACGTGGCAGAGCAGCGTGCGACCAGGTGCGGTGCAACTCACCGTGCGCGGCCCGCGTTCGGCGATAGACACGCTTGAGCTGGACCATGCCGCGGTTTATATCGACGCGTCCGGCACGGAGCCGGGAACATATCAGCGCACGCCAGCGGTGGACCTGCCCGCCGGTGTCGCGTTGGCGAAACAGGAGCCCGGGGCAGTCGAGCTCCGCGTCACACGGCAAAAGAGGAAGCCTGATGGGGGATAGGCTGTTCGGCACCGACGGCATTCGCGGCACCGCCAACGTGGAGCCGATGACCTCCGAGACGGTCGTGCGATTGGGGCGCGCCATCGCGCACGTCGTCAAGCGCAGCCCGCGCCGTCACAAGATCATCATCGGCAAGGATACGCGCTTGTCCGGCTACATGTTGGAGAGCGCGCTGACATCGGGCATCTGCTCGCTCGGCGTCGACGTCGTGCTGGTCGGCCCGATGCCGACGCCCGGCATCGCGTTTCTCACCCGCAGCCTGCGCGCCGACGCCGGCGTCGTGATCTCGGCATCGCACAATCCCTTCCAGGACAACGGCATCAAGTTCTTCGACTCGACCGGCTTCAAGCTGCCCGACGAGGTCGAACGCGAAATGGAAAGCCTGGTGCTCAACGGCGCCGCCGCCAACATCCGTCCTACGGCGCAGGAAGTCGGCAAGGCCTTCCATCTCGACGACGCGCTCGGGCGCTACAACGTGTTCCTCAAGAATACTTTTCCCAAACATCTGACCTTGTCCGGGGTGCGGCTCGTGCTCGACTGCGCCAATGGCGCGGCGTATCGCGTCGGACCCGAGGTGCTCGCCGAGCTCGGCGCCGAGGTCGTGGCGCTCGGCATCGAGCCGAACGGGGAGAACATCAACCGCGACTGCGGCGCGCTGTACCCGGCGCGACTGGCAGAGCGGGTGCGGGCCGAGCGCGCACATCTCGGCATCGCGCTCGACGGCGACGCCGATCGGGCGATTCTCGTCGACGAGCACGGCGTCGTGGTCGACGGGGACGAAGTACTGGCCATGGTCGGCCTGGCGATGCACGAGGCCGGCCGGCTGGTCGGCAACGGGCTGGTGGCGACGGTCATGAGCAATCTCGGCTTGGAGCTGGCGCTGCGCGAGCGCGGCATCGACATGCGCCGCGTGCAGGTCGGCGACCGCTTCGTCGTCGAGGAAATGGTGCGCAGCGGCTACGTGCTGGGCGGAGAGCAGTCGGGCCACATCGTGTTCCTCGAGCACGGCACGACGGGCGACGGCTTGGTGACGGCCCTGGCGGTGCTGGCGCTGATGGTCGAGAGCGGCAAGCCGCTCAGCACCTTGCGCGCGGCCATGCGCCGCCTGCCGCAGCACCTGCTCAATGTCCGCGTGCGCGAGCGTCGCGACTTGGAGAGCCTGCCGGAAGTGCAGGCGGCAATCGCGCGGGTCACTCGCACGCTCGCCGGGCGTGGGCGCGTCTTGGTCCGCTACTCCGGCACCGAGGCGCTGGTGCGCGTGATGGTCGAGGGCGAGCAGCTGGCCGAGGTGGAGCGCTGCTGCGAGGAGATCGCGATCGCGCTGCGTGAGACCGTCGGCGCGGCATGAGCCGCGCGATCCTTCGCGCATGATCCATCTCGGCGTCAACATCGACCACGTCGCGACGTTGCGCCAAGCCCGCGGCACCGCCTATCCCGACATCGTCGAAGCGGCGCACGCGGCCGAGCGCGGCGGCGCCGACGGCATCACCGTGCATCTGCGCGAAGATCGCCGGCACATCCAAGACGCCGATGTCGCCCGCCTGCTGCCGGCGGTGCGCACCAAGGTGAACCTGGAAATGGCCGTGACGCCCGAGATGGTGGCGATCGGCTGCCGCTTGCGCCCGCCCGACATCTGCCTCGTGCCCGAGCAGCGCCAAGAGCTGACCACCGAGGGCGGCCTCGACGTCGTCGCACAGCGCGCTGCGGTGGCCGATGCGGTCGCGTCCCTGCGCGCGGCGGGGGTTCGTGTGAGCCTGTTCATCGACGCAGCGCCCGCGCAGATCGAAGCCGCAAAGACGCTGCATGCAGACGCGATCGAGATTCACACCGGGCGCTACGCCGACGCGACCGACTACCGAAGGCGCGACGCCGAGCTGGCGCGGATCGCGACGGCGGCCGCGCAGGCGGCGGGCCTCGGGCTGATCGTCAATGCCGGTCACGGCCTGACGATCGCCAACGTCGCGCCGATCGCTGCCCTGCCGCAGATCGCGGAGCTCAACATCGGCCATAGCCTGGTGGCGCGCGCGCTGTTCATCGGGCTCGAAGGAGCGGTGCGCGAGATGAAGGCCGCGATGCTCGCGGCGCAGGCGTGAGGCGCCGCGCGCGCCTCGCTCAACAGTACCGGCGGTGCGCGCGGCGCCGAGTTCTCAAAGCCGCGCCGCACGTGTAAAGGCGCGGATATGCAGCTCGTGACCGCCGCGGAGATGCGGGCGCTGGACGCCGCGACCATCGCGGCCGGTACGCCTGGGCACGTGTTGATGGAGCGCGCCGGGCAGGGCGCCGTAAAAGTGCTGCTGGAGCGCTTTCCGAGCTTGCGGCGCAAGGGCAAGCGCGTCCTGGTGGTCGCCGGCAAAGGCAACAATGGCGGCGACGGCTTGGTCGTCGCGCGGCTGCTGCGCGCACGTGGCTTGGTGGTGGAAGTGGCGCTGCTGGCGCGCGCTACCGAGCTGACGGGAGACGCCGCGCGCAATCTGAAGGCCTGGCGGCGCGGCCGCGCCGGCATCGTCGAAGTGCTCGACGATGATGGTCTGGCGCGCCTGGCCGACGCCGCGGCGCGCGCGGCCGTGGTCGTCGATGCGATCTTCGGCACCGGTCTGAATAGCCCCGTGCAGGGCTTGCCGGCGCAGGCGATTGAGATCATCAACACCTGCGGCGTCCCGGTGCTGGCGGTCGACATCCCCTCCGGTCTCAGCGCCGACAGCGGCCTGGCGCTCGGCACGAGCGTGCAGGCGGAGGCGACCGCGACCTTTGGCTTCGCCAAGCTCGGGCACGTGCAATACCCCGGCGTGCGTCTGTGCGGCACGGTTGCCGTGGTCGACATCGGTTTGTCGGCCGACGCGATTGCGGCCGCACCGCCGCGGGCTGCGCTGCTGGAGGCGGACGCGGTCGGACGCTGCGTGCCGTGGCGCGCCCGCGACGCGCACAAGGGCGACGCCGGGCACGTGTTGATCATCGCTGGATCGTACGGCAAGACCGGCGCGGCGCAGCTCGCGGCACGCGCTGCCGGCCGCGCCGGCGCCGGCTTGGTGACCGTCGTGGCGCCCGCCTCACTGTATCCGATCTATGCGGCCGCGACGCTGGAGGCGATGACTGAGGTGGTCGACGACGACGGCGGCCATATTCGCTTTGTCCCCGAGCGACTGGCGGCGCTGATCGCCGGCAAGGCGGCGGTAGTGATCGGGCCCGGCGTCGGCACGCACGACGGTGCCGGCGCGACGGTGGCCTGGTTGCTCGCCAATCTCCAGGCGCCGCTGCTGCTCGATGCGGACGCGTTGACGCTGGTGGCACGCCAGCTCGCTGCGCTGCGCGAGCGCCATGCGCCGACGGTCTTGACGCCCCATCCCGGCGAGATGGCGCGGCTCGCCGGCAGCGATACCGCCGCCGTGCAGGGCGACCGTGCCGCGGTGACACGCCGTTTCGCGGCCGAGCACGGCTGCACGTTGCTGCTCAAGGGGGCGCGCACGGTGATCGCCGAGGCGTCGGGCCGCTTGTGGATCAACCCGACCGGCAACCCGGGCATGGCGTCGGGCGGCATGGGTGATGTGCTGTCGGGTATCATCGGCGGCCTCTTGGCACAGGGCCTGGCGGCAACCGACGCCGCTTGCCTGGGTGCGTACTTGCACGGCTTCGTCGCCGACCGCGTCGCGCTCGACGGCGAGATCGGATTGTTGGCTTCGGACATCATCGGCGGCGTACGCCAGGGCCTGCACGCTTTGGCGGAGACGGGCCGTGCCTGAGCGCGCTCAATGCCGTAGCCGCTCGGAAGACGAGACCAGAGACCTGGCGCGGCGCTTGGCGGCGGCGTTGCGCGGCGGCGAGCGCCTGGCGCTGTCCGGCGAGCTCGGCGCGGGCAAGACCGCTTTCGTGCGCGGCTTGGCCGAGGGCCTCGGTATCGACCCGGACGAGGTCCGCAGCCCCTCCTATCCGATCCTGATTCCGCACGAGGGCGGTCGTGTCCCGCTCTACCATATCGACCTGTTTCGCTTGCCGGCCGGTGATATCGACTCGCTGGCGCTGCGAGAGTACATCTACGGATCCGGCGTGTGCGCCATCGAGTGGCCCGACCGGCTCGACGAAGCGCTTGGCGATCACCTGGCGATCAGCATCGGTTTCGAGCCGGACGGCAGCCGTTGCCTGGTGGCCGAGGCGTACGGCTCCAGGTATAAGGATTGCTTGAGGTTTTTCGGACGAGCCCGCAGGAAGATTGAGCATCACTGACAGACGGAACGCGACCACATGGCACTGGTAGTTCAGAAGTATGGCGGCACCTCGATGGGCAGCGTCGAGCGCATTCAGGCGGTGGCCGAACGCGTCGAAGCGACCCAGCGGGCCGGCAACGGCGTCGTGGTGGTCGTCTCGGCGATGTCGGGCGAGACAAATCGTCTGTTGGACCTCGCGCACAAGCTGGCAACGCAGCCGGCGGAGCGCGAGGTCGATGTGCTGTTGGCGACCGGCGAGCAGGTGTCGACGGCGCTGCTCGGCATCGCGCTGCGCGAGCGCGGTGTGCCGGCGCGCGCCTTTCAGGGCCATCAAATCCGCATCGACACCGACAGCGCGTATGGTCGGGCACGCATCCGCAGCATCGACGGCGAGTCGCTGCGCGGCGCCGTCTCGGCAGGGCAGGTGGCCGTCGTCGCGGGCTTCCAGGGCGTCGACGCCGGCGGCCACATCACCACGCTCGGGCGCGGCGGCAGCGACACCTCTGCGGTCGCGGTCGCGGCAGCGCTGAAGGCGGACGTGTGCGAGATCTACACCGACGTCGATGGCGTCTATACGACGGACCCGCGCATCTGCCCGGCGGCGCGCAAGCTGGCGCGCATCTCGCACGACGAGATGCTCGAGCTCGCCAGTCTCGGCGCGAAAGTACTGCAGATTCGCTCGGTGGAATTCGCCAAGCGCTACAGCGTGCCGCTGTGTGTGCGCTCGAGCTTCGACAATAGCGAAGGCACCTGGGTGGTGCCGGAGGATTCGGCCATGGAGCAGCTGCTGGTGTCTGGCGTGTCGCTCGATCGCGATCAGGCGAAGATCACCGTGCGGCATGTGCCCGACAGGCCGGGCTTGGCGTCTCGCGTCCTCGGGCCCATCGCGCAGGCCAACATCGTGGTCGACATGATCATTCAGAATGCCAGCAGCGCGGGCGATACCGACTTTACCTTCACGCTGCCGAAGACGGACTTCCGCCGCGCCTTGACGACCATCGAACAGACGGCCCGCGAGATCGGCGCGCAAGGTGTCGTCTCGGACACCGACGTGGTCAAGGTGTCGGTCGTCGGTCTCGGTATGCGCAGCCACGCCGGCGTCGCCGCGCGCATGTTTGAGGTCTTGGCGAACGAGGGCATCAACATCCAGATGATCTCGACGTCGGAGATCAAGATTTCGGTGGTGATCGAAGCCAAGTACGGCGAGCTCGCGGTGCGCGCCCTGCACCAGGCGTTGGTCGAGGAGGCGCCGGCGGCGCAGACGTGAACGCGGTGCGGGCAGTTCAAATCTACGACACCACGCTGCGCGACGGCTGCCAGGCCGAAGACATTGCGCTGACGCTGGAAGACAAGCTGCGGATCACCGAGCGGCTGGATGCGTTCGGGGTCGACTACGCCGAGGGCGGCTGGCCGGGATCGAATCCGCGCGACGAAGCGTATTTCGCAGCGATTCGCGGCCGCAAGCTGACGCGCATCAAGATCGCGGCCTTCGGCTCCACGCGCCGCGTCGGCGTACGCGCCAGCGAGGACAAGAATCTCGACAAGCTGCTGCGCGCGCAGACGCCGGTGGTGACGATCTTCGGCAAAAGCTGGGATCTGCACGTGCGCGACGATCTGCGCATCCCGCTGACCGAGAATCTCGAGGTCATTCACGACACCGTCCGCTACCTGAAGCGCCACGTCGACGAAGTCGTCTACGACGCCGAGCATTTCTTCGACGGCTACCGCGCCAATCCCCAGTTCGCCATCGCGTGCATCCAGGCGGCCGCCGACGCCGGCGCCGATCTGCTGTGCCTGTGCGACACCAATGGCGGGCGCTTGCCGTGGGAGATCGGCGCCGCGATCGACGCGGTACGCGCCGCGCTGCCGACGCCCCTCGGCATCCATTGCCACAACGACTCCGAATTGGCGGTGGCGAACAGTCTCATCGCCGTCGAGCGCGGCGCCGTCCAGGTCCAGGGCACGATCAACGGCGTCGGCGAGCGTTGCGGCAACGTCAACCTCTGCTCGGTGATCGCCAACCTGCAGCTCAAGATGGGCTACGCGGTGGTCGGCGCCGCAAACCTCAAGCGCCTGCGCGAGTTGTCGCGTTTCGTCGACGAGCTGGCCAACATCGAGCCCAACAAGCGCCAGCCGTACGTCGGCCAGAGCGCTTTTGCGCACAAAGGCGGCGTGCACGTCGCCGCGGTGCAGCGCAATCCGCGCACCTACGAGCACATCGATCCGGCGGTGGTCGGCAATCAGCAGCGCGTGCTGGTGTCCGATCTCTCCGGCCGCGCCAACATCCTCTACAAAGCGAAGCAGTTCGGTGTGGATCTGCAGAACCTCGACGGCCACGTGCGGCAGCTGGTCGACGAAGTGAAGCGCCTCGAGCACCAAGGCTTCCAGTTCGAAGGCGCCGAAGCCTCGCTCGAGCTGCGCATGCATCGCGTGCAGCACGGTCCGCTGCGCTACTTCGAGCTCGTGCAGTTTCGCGTCGTCGACGAGAAGGGCTACATGCGCCTCGTCATCGGTGAGCGCGGCGGCGTCAGCGTGCGCACCGACGAGCAGATCGAGCACGATCCGGCCTCGGCCTGGGCGGCGGTGATGCTGAAGGGGCCGAACGGCGAGATCGAGCATACGGCGGCGGAAGGCAACGGACCCGTCAATGCGCTCGACACGGCGCTGCGCCGCGCCTTGCGACGCTTTTATCCGCGTATCGAAGAGGTGCGCCTGCTCGACTACAAAGTCCGCGTGTTGGGCGGCGACGAGGGCAGCGCCGCGCCGGTGCGCGTCTTGATCGAGTCCGGCGACGGCGTCGACCGCTGGGGCACCGTCGGAGTGTCGCTCAACGTCATCGAGGCCAGCTGGCAGGCGCTGGTCGATAGCTTTGAGTTTAAGCTCTACAAGGATGGGAAGTCGCGCGATCGCACACGCCGCGCGCGCCCCTCTGCCGGGCGCGGCAGCGCGCGCAGCAAGCGCACGCGTGCGGCAGCCCGACCGTCGCGCACGTCGTAGACGCCGGAGCGATGATCTACCTCGACTACAACGCGACCGCGCCGCTGCGTATCGAGGCGCGCGCGGCGATGGATGGGCTGGCCGATCGAAGGCCGGGCAATCCATCCAGCGCGCATACGGCGGGACGCATCGCGCGTGCGGCGTTGGAGCAGGCGCGGCGCGCGCTCGCCGCGTCAGTTGGCGTAGCGGCGAACGAAATCGTCTTCACCGGGGGCGGCACGGAGGCCAACAATGTGGCCGTGTTCGGCGCCGTGCCGGACCCGCGCGCTGCGCACATCGTCGCGTCACCGCTCGAGCACGCCTCCGTTCTCGGGCCGCTGCGTGAGCTCGAACGGCGCGGGGCAGCGGTGTCCTGGCTGAGCGTCGATGGCGAGGGGCGCGTGCCGCTCGACGCGGTGGCGCAGGCACTGCGCCCTGAGACGGCTTTGGTGACGGTCGGCTGGGCGAACAATGAGATCGGCACGGTGCAGCCGATCGCCGCGATCGCCGCGCTGTGTCGTGCCCGCGCCGTCCTGTTCCACGTCGATGCCGTGCAAGCACTCGGTAAGCTCCCCATCGCGCTCGCCGGCATCGATCTGGTGGCGCTGTCGGCGCACAAGCTCGGCGGACCGATGGGCATCGGCGCGCTGGTCGTTCGGCGCGGCGTGGCGCTACGCCCGTTGACGTGGGGCGGCGAACAGGAGCGCGGCCTGCGCCCCGGGACCGAGAGCGCCATCGCGGCAGCGGGATTCGCCGCCGCACTGGCGGCGGAGCAGGGCGATTCGGGTGCGGCAACTGCGCTGCGAGAACGGCTGTGGACGCGCCTCGCGACGCTGCCGGGCGCACGGCGCTACAGCCCGGCGCAGGACTGTCTGCCCAATACGCTCAACGCCGGCTTCGCCGGCGTGCGCGGCGAGGCGCTGGTCGCCGGGCTCGATCTCGAGGGTGTCGCGGTTTCGGTCGGCTCTGCATGCGCCGCCGGATCGGGCGAGCCGTCGCACGTGCTGCGCGCCATCGGCTGCGACGCGGTCGCCGCCGCGGCTGGTGTGCGCTTCAGTCTGGGGCGCGACACGACGGCAGCGGAGATCGACGTCGCCGCCGCCGCGGTGGCGCGCGTCGTCGAGCAGGTGCGCGCGGTCGGCGCTCGGGCCGCGGTGGGTTGATATGGCGAGGCGCGAGCGAGTGGTTGTGGCGATGAGCGGCGGTGTCGACAGCTCGTTGGCCGCGGCGCTGTTGGTCGAAGCCGGCTACGACGTGATCGGCGTGTCGATGCGCCTGTGGGCCGGCGCGACGGACAGCGGGTGTTGTTCGCTCGACGACTTCCTCGATGCCCGCCTGGTCGCCGAGCAGCTCGGCATCCCGTTCTACGTCATGGATTTCCGCGCCGCCTTTCAGCGCGCGGTAGTCGACACCTTCGTCGCCGAGTATCAGCGTGGGCGGACGCCGAATCCCTGCGCGCGCTGCAATCAGTTCGTCAAGTTTGCCGGCTTCTGGGAGCGCGCTCGCGAGCTCGGCGCGGCGCGTATCGCGACCGGACACTACGCGCGCGTCGAGACGCGCAACGGCGACGTGGCGCTGCTGCGCGGCGTCGACGCCGACAAGGATCAGTCCTACTTCCTGTTCGGCATCGACCGCGCCGCCTTGGCGCAGACGCTCTTCCCGGTGGGTGCGCTCAGCAAGACGGCGGTACGCGCCGCCGCGGCGCAGCGCGGGATCAGCGTCGCCGGCAAGCCGGACAGCCAGGAGATCTGCTTCGTCCCGAAGGGCCAGCACGCGGCGTTCGTCGCCGCGCACGGCGACGCGACGCCGAGACGCGGCGCGATCGTCGACGCTGACGGGCGCACGCTGGCGGCGCACGACGGCGTGCATCGGTTTACGATCGGCCAACGGCACGGCCTCGGCGTGGGCGACGGCGTCGTGCGCTACGTCACCGAGATCGACGCCGTCAGCGGCACGGTGCGCGTCGGCGACGCGGCGCAGCGCGGCGCCGCCGGCCTGGTCGCCGACGGCGCAAATTGGTTGGCCGCCATCCCCGCCGTCGGCGCACACCTGCAGATCCGCATTCGCTCGCGCTTCGCCCCGCAGGCGGTGCGCGTCGTGCGCGCCGACGCCGAGGCGTTCGCCATTCTCGGCGAGACCAGCCTGCACGCGGTGACGCCCGGGCAGGCGGCCGTGCTCTACGACGGCGAGCGCGTGCTGGGCGGTGGGTGGATTCGCCGCCCGCTGCGCGACGCGCAGGCGGCAGAGGCGGCGGCGTGGATCGCCTGACGGACGCAGCAGCGCCGCGCAAGTTGCGCGTCGCCTTCGCGACGCTCGGCTGCAAGGTCAATCAGTACGATACGGCGACCATGGAGGGCGCGCTGCGCGATCGCTGCGAGCTGGTCCCCTTCGAGTCCGGCGCCGACGTGTACGTCGTCAACTCGTGTACGGTGACGGACCGCGCCGATGCCGAAAGCCGCCAGCTCGCGCGCCGGGCTCGCCGCCTCAACCCGGCCGGCCGCGTGGTGCTTACCGGCTGTTTCGCGCAGACGGCCGCAGAGCGCGCGGCGCTGCCGGAGATCGACTACGTCATCGGCGTCAGCCGCCTGCCGGATCTGCTGCGCGCGGTGTACGACGAGATCCCCGCCAACGAAGGGCGCGTGCTGGTGGGCGGCCTGCGCAAGGCCGATGGCGTCACGACGCTCGGCGCCGACGTGTTCCCCGGGCACACCCGAGCCTTTCTGAAGGTACAGGAGGGCTGCGACTTGTTCTGCAGCTTCTGCATTGTGCCGACCGCGCGCGGGCGCAGCCGCAGCGTGCCACCGCGGCGCGTGCTGGATGAGCTGCGGCGCCTGGCACAGCGCGGCTTTCAGGAAGTCGTTCTCACCGGCATTCACCTCGGCGGCTACGGCAGAGATCTCACGCCGGCGTTGAGCCTGGCGGAGCTGGTCGAGATGATCGCCGCGGCCGCGCCACTGCCGCGGCTGCGCTTGAGCTCGCTCGACCCGCCGGAAGTGACGCCGCGCCTCTTGTCGTCACTGCGCGACAGCCCGGTCTGGTGCGAGCATCTGCATATACCCGTGCAATCCGGCGCCGATCCGGTGCTGCGGCGCATGCGGCGCCTGTACGACGTCCACGTGGTGCGCGCCGTGGCCGCCGAGGTGCATCGCATGCTGCCGGGTGCGGCGCTCGGAACCGACGTGATCGCCGGCTTTCCCGGCGAGACCGACGCCGACGCGGCGGCGACCGAGACGCTGCTGGCGGAGGCCGGCTTCACGTACTTCCATGTGTTCCCGTACTCACGCCGGCGCGGCACGACGGCGGCGAAGGCGGTGGACCACCTGCCGAACGAGGTCATCCAGCGTCGTGCGCGCGGGCTGCGTCAACTCGGCGCGAGGCAGCGGCGGACCTTTGCCGAGGCGCAGCGCGATGCCGTGCTCGAGGTCTTGGTGGAGCAGCGGCGCGATGCGGCCGGTCGCCTGATCGGCTACAGCCGCAACTACGTGCGCGCCGTGCTCGACGGACCAGACCTATTGATGAATCGCATCGTGCGCGTGCGCGGCGTCGGCTGCGAGCAAGAGCGCGTCCGGACGGTGCTCGCATCCGAGGCAAATGCCGACCCCGCCAGCTGACGAAGTTCAAGTGCTCGAGGAGCGGCTCGGCTACACGTTTCTCGATCGCAGCTTGCTCGATGCCGCCCTGACCCACCCGTCGGCACTGCCGAGCGGCGCGCGGCGGGCCGCCGAGCTCCTCGAGTTTCTCGGCGATGCCGTGCTCAGTCTGGTCATGGCGGATCTCCTGCTGCGACACTTTCCCGAGATCGACGAGGGCGAGCTGTCGAAGCGGCGCTCCATGCTGGTGCGCACGACCACCTTGGCCGTGAAGGCGAGCGATCTCGGCCTCGATGCCGCATTGCGTCTGGGGCGCGGCGAGGACCGCAGCGGCGGGCGCGCCAAGGCATCGATTCTCGCGCACGTCTACGAAGCGGTGCTGGGGGCGATTTTTCGCGACGGCGGCTTCGCGCGCGTCCGCGGCGTGATCACGTGCCACTTTGCCGAGGACCTGGCGCGCGGCGGCACGTACGGCGCGCCGGATTGGAAGACGCTGCTGCAGGAGCGCACCCAGGCGGTGCGGCGCAGCGTGCCGGAGTATCGTCTGGCAGACGAGAGCGGCCCGGCGCACGACAAGCGCTTTACGATCGAAGTCTGGGTCGACGGTGCCTGCCGCGCGGTTGGCGTCGGTTCCAGCAAACGCAACGCCGAACAGGATGCGGCGCGCGCCGCGCTGGCGGCAGAGACGCCTGACTGACCCATCACGCCGCCGACGGCAGCAGCCTCCGCGACTTCACCGCGCGCCGATCGCGGCGCGGCGCGGAAAAAAGAAGAGGGCCGATCGGCTGACACCGACCGGCCCTTTCTGGTCAGACTTCGTCTTTGTCTTTCGACTCGTGTCGCTCTAGTGCGACGCCTCGATCATGTGCGCGATGGTGAAGAACTCTTCCGTCAGGCCGGTCTTCGGGCCCTGATTGAAATACCAGCCGGGCTCGCCTGGATACTTCGGGCTCGGCAGCGCAGCGCGCGTCGCGTGGCTCAATTGCAGGTCGGCCATGGTGATGGAGTGGGTGAACGGCATGTCCGAGTCGTACGTGTCGCCGTAGCCCGGTGCCGCTTTGGTGCGGAAGCCGAACTGGTTGATCCACACTTTCCAGAGCTCACCGGCCTTGTCGTAAATGTCGCTGTACGTGATGTAGTACGTCTCTTTGTCGATGAAGAGGACGCGCTTGCCGTAGGCGTACTGGGCTTGCTTCGAGGTGCCTTCCAGCACCCACACGTCGCGCGGCTCCCAGTTGTCGCAATAGACGAAGTCGGCGCCGCCCGGGCAGTACTCGACCGGGAACTTGTCGGCGTGGAACGTGCCGAGCACTTTCTTGTCGCCGAGGAACTTCCATGCGAACCACGGAATCTGCCCGGCGTAGCCGCCGTAGCTGTCGACGTCCGTATCCTGGCCGAAGAGGGCGTCGGAGCGCTGCGCGCTCGACAGGCGACGCACCCGGCGCAGGGTCGGCAAATACAGCCAGGTGTCATCCTGACGCTCCGGATCGAGGTAACGGATGCCGGTCAGGCCGACGCCTTTGAGATCGAAGGGCTCGAGAATCGGATGCAGCGATTGCTTGGCGCGCACCGCTTCCGAGTTCGGCAGCAGCACGGGCTTCGGGTCGACGTAGAGGCGCGCCGTGTAGAAGAGCGTGCGCAGGTGATCGAGGATGTAGTGGCGCTCGACCTCCAGGGGGTTGGCCGACACGGTGCCGGTGTCCGCGTCGAAGTTGCGCAGATCCTGGTCGTCGGTGACGAACGGCTTGTACTCGTAGTTGAACATGATCTTCAGCGCGACGTTCGGATCGTTCGGATCGATCTTCGGGAACGGCAGGCCGGCCACGTGCCCTTCGATCGAGCGACCGTCGGCGGCCAGCTTCACCTGACCGGAATACTTCTCGGTCGCCTCCTTATACGGGGCATTCCACTCGATCTTTTTGTACGGCGCGATCTTCATCGTCATGCCGTGCT
>Ga0265314_10000115_pt1 | contig 124024 bp, 106 predicted proteins | sample 4126metaG_FD_203106 | JGI IMG/M metagenome (GOLD analysis project Ga0265314, IMG submission 203106) | Rhizosphere microbial communities from Carex aquatilis grown in University of Washington, Seatle, WA, United States - 4-1-26 metaG | ecosystem: Host-associated > Plants > Roots > Rhizosphere... | reverse complement strand
CTCAAACAGGCGGGCACAGCCTGGTTGCCCGACCACGCTGACAGGATCGGCCACTTGCGAGTCCTCAAGGCCAACAGCCAATGGGAGTCTTTTTGGAATTAGCCTCACCCGCTTTTAATCACACCCGGCTGACGCCTTCGCGAGTGATTTCCGCCTTGGCTGTAGCTCCGCTTCCGCCGCCTCCCGCAATCGTGACGGCTGGTGCCGTGCTATAGCCTGCACCACCGTCAGTTACACTGATTCCGGTGATGGAACCGCCAGCCACTGTCGCCGTGGCTGTGGCTTGGCGCTGCGCCTGTGCTGCCGCACTCAGCAGGATGGCAAGACCCAACGCTAACACCGTTCTGCGTCCCGTCCGCAGAGCACACTGTCGCTTGACCTCAGTTGTATTCATGTGGTTTGACTCGGTTGAATTTCCGCCTTGCTCAGTAGACTGGAGGCTAGGCACCAGCCCAACTGTGAAAACCGTGCCATTGATTGCCGTCGAATTAGAGCTTCCATAAGCATGCGTGAGTACACGGTTTATCTGGTTAAGTAAGCATAACTCATGCCGAAACTGGTTCTTTGAACGCGTGGGCGCGTCCTGTTGCTCGGCTGCGCCACGACGAAAATGCAGGCAACAACTGGCGCTGAGAGCCACTACCTCCACGGGAATCATACCCGGAAAAGGTTCCCGATGGGAGTCGCTCAAATCTGATCCCCCCATCAAGCAGCTAGGGCGACTACGGTCCTGCGTGCCCTTGAATCCGGCGCGCTTACTTCCTGCGGGCGTCCTGGGCGATCTGGAGCGCCGGTGAGTTCAGCTTGCCATGGAGGCGATCAAGCAGAGGAATCAGTGAAGGCTAGGCTCTCGGTGCCGCGGCCGACATTGCTCGTGTCGGTGCTCAGTTCGGGCGGCGGAGGATCAGATGCGTTCGTTGCCTCGGCCTGGAATCTTCGAAGCCATCCTCGGCGATCACCGTCCTGGTCGGCCTCTAATCGAGGTCAGTGTCTGGGTCCTGGGGAGAATCAGCGCGCCAGCGAAGGCCGCCTGCGGTGATTCCTGGCGGGCGTCGGGGATCGTCGGGTGGTCGGCAGCTTGGGTCCGGCTGGCAAATTGCCAGACCTACTTCTGGTGCTGCTCGACATAGCTTACCCGTTTTCTAATTCCTTCAGTTCCGCAGCGGTCCGCTCAGGGCTGATGTAGTCGCCGTAGGTGTCCAAGACGGGTTTGGCATTTGCGTGGCCCTGCCAGTGGGCGACTCGGTGAACGTCGATGCCCTGTTCAATCAAGCGGATGATGGGGGTTCGCCGCAAGGCTCTGGGAGAGCAACGGGGCAGGCCCAATTTCGTGCAGGCACGTTCCAGCGGACCACACGGATTCTGCCATACTGAGACTGGCGTTCCAGCCGTGATTAGCCCTGCCCGCTCAGCGAGTTGGCAAAGGCTATGGCCTGCCTGCTTTTGGTCCCGTCCCACCGGCCTGCCGTCAGCCTCGGCAACCTCATCTCCAGGGCTCCGATTGCACGCCATTCCCCTTGGAATGGTGGCCGGTCGTCGCATTGCTGTCCAAGACCTCCACGGAATGATCCCCGCTCTGCGCGTCGGCATAGCTCATCCCCTTGATCATTTCGATGGCCTTGTTGCGCTCGGAGGTCTTGAGGTTGACCCATCAAACTCGACGCTCTTTCTTGGCCACGTGCCAAAGGTTTCCGGTGCGAGAATCTCGGAACAGACCACGTGCAATCCTCGCGTATCTTAGGTGCCTTTTTGCCCACGGGTTAGGCAGGAGGTTAGGTGAAAGGCTAGGCAACTTCGCGTAATGATGGGTACCGTAACCGGTTGGACCATCGTAAGTTGTTGGTGCGGTTAGCAGGACTTGAACCTGCACGCCTTTCGGCACTACCACCTCAAAGTAGCGTGTCTGCCAATTCCACCATAACCGCAACCTTCTCCAAGTGAACCATATTCGGCTCGTCCTGCAAGCGCATTCTCTCCACCAAACCGGCGCTGCCTCTGCCTCCCACCGCTTCGCGGAACCGCCTTAACCACGGCAAGATACATGAAATGAACCTCATAGGAGGTCGGCCTACGGGATCGATTTTGTTTCAAGGACATACTCAAATGGCGATTCTGCTAACTTGCGCCCCAAAACCCGAATGTCTTCCGTGGTCGGCCCCCACCCAAGACCCGATCACCTCGCCTTTGTTCGGCTTGCCCTGAGAGCAAAGCTGCCGTAGCTTTCCTGTGGACTCCGGAAGAGCGGAGGTTCGCCTCCGGCTTCATTGCCGGGGGAGGAAAGTCCGAACTCCACAGGGCGCGATGCCGCGTAACTCTACGTTCTACGGGGAGATACACGCGGGGGGCACGGTCGCAAGACCGAGTTCACGGATAGTGCCACAGAGAACATACCGCCAGGTCATTCGGCATTCGACGGTTCATTTCGTCGCGTGTTGGCATGGCCCGGTAAGGGTGAAAAGGCGGGGTAAGAGCCCACCGCTCCAGTCGCAAGCCTGGAGGCAGGGAAAACCCCATCGGGTGCAAGGCCAAATAGGGGACCGAGGCGTGGCCCGCGCCGCGGCGAAAGCCAGGTCCCGGGTAAGGCTGCTCAGACAAATGGGCCTCTCCTGGCGCGCTTCACTGCGTGCCAGCAGACAGAAATCGGCTTACAGCTCTTCCGGCGTCCAATTTTTGCGGCTTGCAGGAGTAATCGTGTAGATTAACCTTGGAGCGTGTTTGGTTTGACCGATCGCACATTCTTCTTGTTCGCAGTTTTGCTCTACGGCATCAGTGCCCTCTACTCGATCTTCTTGTGGCGGCGCGGCTTCCGTGAGGACAACCGCGTCACCTACCTCCTGCTGCTGGCCGGCGCCGGCTTGCATACCCTGGCCATGACCAAGCGGGGTCTCTCTTTTGCCCGCTGCCCGGTCACCAACCTTTACGAGGCCACTACTTTCGTGGCCTGGGCTATCGTCGTCGCCTACCTCTGTGTCGGGCTCTACCACCGGCTGCGCTTTTTGGGCGCCTTCGCCTCGCCAATTTTGTTCGGCTTAGGCATATTCGCCCTGATGCCCAAACTCGATGAACACGGACCCACTCCGCAGTTCACTCACGGGCTGCCCAGCCTGCACGCATCCCTCATCTTGCTGGCCTACGGTGCCTTTGGCCTGGCTTCGGTCGCCGCGCTCATGTACCTGACCCAGGAGCACGACCTCAAGTTCAGGAAGGTCCGCGCCGCCTTTTCGCTCTTGCCCCCCATCCAGCGGTTGGAGGTCGTCACCAGCCGCCTGCTCCTGGCTGGTTTCGCGCTGTTGTCCGCCGGTCTGGCCGTGGGCGCGATGTGGCTCAAAGCCGAGAAGGGCGTTTACATCAAGGCCGACGCCAAGATCCTCTGGTCGGTCTTCGTCTGGGTGATGTACTTGGCTTTGCTCCTGATGCGCTGGCGCTCCTCCCAAGGCGGTCGACGCTTTGCCTGGGGCGCGATTGGCGGTTTCTGCTTCGTGATGCTCACCTTCTGGGGCTTCAACCTGCTCTCGGATATCCATCATCCCTGATCGCATGCCTGTCGTCGCCCTTGGCCTGAGTCATCGCACATCCCCCGTTTCCTTGCGGGAGCGACTCGCGTTCTCGGAGGCGTCCATCCCACCCTCCCTGGACAAGTTGCGTGCCGATGGCCTCGCCGACGAAGCGGTCATCCTCTCCACCTGCAACCGCGTCGAGATCTACGTCGCGACCCAGAAGGAAGGCCCCACCGCCCTGCCCCAAATCCGTCAGTTCCTGCTCGATTCCCACAATTTCCGTGATCCGGTCAACAGCGAGATTTACGCGTTCGACGAACCACAGAGCCTGGAGCACCTCTTCAAGGTCGCCTGCGGCTTGGATTCCATGGTCCTCGGTGAAACCGAGATCCTTGGCCAGATGAAGAAGGCCTACGACCTTGCCCTTCAGCACCAGCACACCGGCAAGCGTCTCAATAAGGCCTTCCAAAAGGCCTTCAACGTGGCTAAGCAGGTGCGCACCGAAACCGCGATCCAACGCGGCAACGTGTCGGTTGGCTCCGTGGCCGTGGAACTGGCCGAGAAGATTTTCAGCACCCTCACCGATCGCACCGTCATGGTGATCGGCGCGGGTGACACCAGCGAGAAGACCGCTCGCTCCCTCGTCTCCCGCGGCGCCAAGAATGTGTTGGTCACCAACCGTTCCTATGACCGCGCCCAGGCCCTGGCTACGGAGCTGGGCGGCCGCGCCGTTCCGTTCGATGATTGGGCTCAGGACTTCGTCTCCATCGACATCATCATCAGCAGCACCTCGGCCCCCAATTACGTCATCGACCGGCCGAAACTCGAACCATTGCTCAAGTTCCGGAAGCACCGGCCGCTCCTGCTCGTGGACATCGCTGTGCCCCGCGACATCGATCCGGAGGTCAACTTGCTCGAGGGCGTTTACCTTTACAACGTGGACGACTTGCAGAGCATCGCCCAAGACGGAATGCGCCAGCGGCAGGAGGAAATCGCTCGTTGCGAATCCATCATCCGCGAGAAGGTTAAAGGCCTCCTCAGCGGTGCGGCCCAGGGCTTGATGCAGGGCTCCCGCCTCGTTTTCGGCTCCTGACATGCCCAACGCTGACGGCCCCATCATCCTGGCCACCCGCGGCAGCCCGCTGGCCCTGGCCCAAACCAATAACGTTTTGGCCCAATGCCGCGCGGCTTTCCCGGGTTTCCAATTCGAGATCAAGATCTTCAAAACCACGGGCGACAAACTTCAAACCGCTTCGATGGCCCTGGGTGATCCTTCTCTGCCCAAAGGCCTCTTCACCAAAGAACTCGAAGTGGCATTGCTTGCCGGCGAGGCGGACCTGGCGGTCCACAGCCTCAAGGATCTCCCCACCGACCTGCCTGACGGCCTCCACCTGGGCGCAGTGGGAAAGCGCGCTGACGTGCGGGATGTGCTCGTCTATCGCGCCGAGCGTCCCGATGGTCCTCGCGGCTTTCGACCCAACATAACCCTCCAGGATCTTCCGGATGGCGCGACCATCGCCACGAGCAGCACTCGCCGGCGCGAACAATTGCTCGCCCTCCGTCCCGCACTCAAGGTGGTGGAGATCCGCGGGAACGTCGGCACGCGACTTCGCAAGGTCGCCGAGGATTCGAACCTCGACGCCACGGTCCTGGCCGCCGCGGGGCTGGCGCGCCTGGGTTTCCGCATCCATCCGGACGGTCGAATTGAGGGCCCGGCGGAACATCCCGCGCCCGATGGCCTGCTGGCGATTTTCCTGGAACCGGACGTCATGTTGCCTTGCGTGGGCCAGGCCGCCGTCGGCATCGAAACCCGCTTGGGCGACCCGCGCGTGCGTGCGATCTGCGAGCGCCTCAACGACGTCGCTACGTTCCAGTGTGTCACTGCGGAGCGGGCGTTTCTGAAGGCTATGGGTGGCGGGTGTCTTAGCCCCGTGGCTGCCTATGCGCAGATCCGCGGATCAACTCTGGATTTACGCGCCGTCTCGTTCCGCACCGGCCGGCCCCAACGTGCCCGGCTCGAAGGCGCCCCCGGCGATGCGACCCTGCTCGGCCAGCGCATTGCTTCCGAGATCAATTCGATCCCCGTGTGAACCGCTATGAGCACAGGCAAAGGGGCTCTCGACCGCCGGTGCAAACAGAATCTGCCTTCGACCATCCTCGCTGCCTTGCTTCTGTTGGTTGGCTCATCAGCCTCACTTTCCGCCGCTGATTCTTCATTGCGCGCCGATCTGCTCATCCGCCACGGCACCATCCTGGACGGCACCGGCGTCGAAGCTTTTACTGGAGATGTGGCGATCAGAAGCGATCGCATCCTGGGAGTCTATCGAGATGCGGCTCCCGAGGGGATGCGGGCCAAGAAGCAGATCGATGCCACCGGCCTCGCTGTCGCCCCTGGCTTCATCAACATGCTCAGCCAGTCCGATGAGTCGCTGATCATCGACGGGCGCTCCCAAAGTGAGATCCGCCAAGGCGTCACCCTGGAAATCCTCGGCGAGGGCTCTTCGATGGGGCCGCTGAATCCCGCCATGAAACGGGCGATGGTCGACCGCCAAGGCGACCTCAAGTATCCAGTAAACTGGACGACACTGGCCCAGTTTCTCGATCACCTGGAGCACAAAGGTGTTTCACCCAACGTGGCTTCCTTCGTTGGAGCAGCGTCCTTGCGCATCCACGAGTTGGATTACGCCAACCGCGCACCAACGCCGGAGGAGTTGGAACGGATGCTCCAGTTGGCCCGGCAAGCGATGCGAGACGGCGCTCTCGGAGTCTCGTCGGCCCTCATTTATACTCCCGGCTTTTTCGCTCAAACGGACGAGCTGATCGCTCTGGCGCGAGTCGCGGGCGAGTTCGGCGGCATTTACATCTCCCACATCCGAAGCGAGGGCAACCGGTTCCTGGAAGCTCTCGACGAGTGTCTTCAGATCGCCCGCGAAGCCAAGGTGCCGGCCGAGATTTATCATCTCAAAGCCGCCGGGCAACAGAACTGGGACAAACTCGCTGCGGCAATCGAGAAAATCGAAGCCGCGCGCCGCGACGGGCAGCGCATCACGGCGGACATGTACACTTACACCGCCGCCGGCACTGGGCTCGATGCCGCGATGCCCCCGTGGGTCCAGGAAGGTGGGTTTGACGCCTGGGCCAAGCGCCTGCAGGATCCCGCCATCCGCGAGCGCGTTCGCCGCGAAATGTCCACCCCTACCGATCAATGGGAAAACCTCCTCCTGGCCGCGGGCTCTCCCGAGAAGGTGCTCCTGGTCGGTTTCCGCAATCCCGCCCTGAAATCCTTCACCGGCAAGACCCTCGCTCAAGTCGCCGCGATCCGCGGCAAATCGCCGGAGGAAACCGCGATGGATCTGGTGGTCGGGGACGGTTCGCGCATCGGCACCATCTATTTTCTCATGTCCGAGGACAACGTTCGCCGACAGATCGCCCTCCCGTGGGTCAGTTTCGGTTCCGACGAGGCCTCCATGGCCCACGAAGGCAATTTCTTGAAATCCAATCCACATCCCCGAGCCTACGGGAATTTCGCCCGTTTGCTCGGGAAGTACGTGCGCGACGAGAAGCTCATCACCCTGACTGAGGCCATCCGGAAGCTGACGTTCTTGCCCGCCACCAACCTCAAGCTGGATCACCGTGGCGCTTTGCAGCCTGGTTACTACGCCGATGTCGTGGTGTTCGACCCTGCCACCATCGCCGATCACGCCACCTTTGAGCGGCCGCACCAATACGCCACCGGCATGCGTCACGTGTTCGTCAACGGAATCCAGGTTTTGCGCGACGGCGAGCACACCGGCGCCCTGCCCGGCCGCGTGGTCCGCGGCCCTGGCTGGAAAAAGAAGGATTAGGCGGCCGAGCCCCCACCTTGGGCGAAGGTCTCCAAACCTGCTGTGTCGGGTCTTCCCTGATCGGCCGGCAGTAGAACCTTGCCGAAACACCTCACGCCCCCCGACGATTTAAGCCTTGTCCGTGAAGCCTCGTCTCAAAGCCAGATAAGTCGCCAGGAACGAGCCATTTCCGGGGTTTGCCCGACCGGATCCATACCCGCGCCCCCCCACCGATTCCAAACCCCGGTACGCTTTGGAATTGCCGCTGTCGCCCGGCGGCTTAAGGTAACCTTGCCACTATGGAAACCCGCATCCAATCGCTCGGGAAACGGTTCGGAAACACAATCGCCCTACAGGACGTCGATCTCGCGCTTAAACCGGGAAGAATCGTCGCTCTGGTGGGGCCAAATGGCGCAGGCAAAAGCACGCTCCTCCGTTCCCTTGGCGGCGCCCTGGGCCTGGAACGGGGCATGATTACCTTCGATGGCGAACGGTTCGATCGGGACCGCGTCGATCTGCGCAAACGAATGTTTTACCTTCCCGATACGCCTCCCCGCGTGTTGTCCTGGACGGCGGTCCGCCACGCCGCAACCATCCTTCGTCTCTACGAACTGCCGACTGAGGGTCTTGAGGACAAGATGCTTCAGGCCTGGGAAGAACTGGGCATCCTCGAAATTGCCGAGAAGCCGCTTTCGCTGCTGTCCAAGGGACAAGCCTACAAAGCCCTGCTGGCTGCTTACCTGGTGGTTGCTCCGGAGCTTTGGATCCTGGACGAGCCGTTCGCATCCGGCATGGATCCGTCCGGATTCAACGTGTTCAAGCGGCGTGCTCGCGATGCGGCGGCGCGCGGCGCTACGGTCATCTACTCCACTCAAATCCTCGAAGTGGCCGAGCGCTTTGCCGATGACGTCTGCGTCCTGCACCGCGGCTCCATTAGATTCTCCGGCCCCGTCGCCCAATTGGGTAGTGCTTCGGCCGACGGAACACTCTCGGCGTTGTTCGATCAACTCAAGGAATCCGTCTCCACATGATCCCCTCCACGCGCCAACTCGAGCGACGACTCCGCAAAAGCGTGCGGGAGTGGTTGCCTCCGCAGGCCAGTTCGTGGCGGGCGGTGATGTGGCGGGTTCTGGGCGCGCCGGTCTTCGCGTACCCATGGGCCATGCACACTGTCTGGTCCAGCCTGATCATCTTCTCTGCCGTCCAGCTTCTTCCCGACCCGAGCCTCTCGCCGCTGGGATGCCTCGTGGCGGTGTCCATCGTTCAGTGCGTGGCGACGGGCCTGGCCCTTGCGTCCCTTCTGGGCCGGCTTGGGGCTGCACCCTCCATCTTCATTCGGACTTTGCCCATTTCCGATCGTGATCTCTTTCGCACATTGTTTACGAGGTGGGGCCGCGACACGCTCTGGCACGCCGCGGATTTCCTGGTCCTCTACGCTTGGGGGTTGCGCGGCACAGTCTATAGTGAGTTTCCCCTCTGGAGCCTTGCCCTGCTGGCTCTGGCCCAGGCGGTTCTGATGCGAGGAATTGTCCTTTGCCTCACCTTCGCGATTCCCGCCTGCCAGAAACTCCTCCCCGGTTCATTGCTGATCCTCATGCTCACCAGCCCGTTCATTCTCTCCTCCGAGAGACTGGTGACAGTTGCGGCTCTGCAGTTCACGCCGGCAGGCTGGTTGAATGTGCGATGGTTCCAAGCCTGGCCACCTTCCAACCTTCTCCTCGTCGGCCTTTGCTCGGCCGCCCTGCTCGGCTTGGTTCTAGCCTCCTTTGCGGTCCGCCGCATGTTCTCCCTGTTCTGCTCCAACTCGCTCCCTAACCCTCAGGAGCGCCGCGTTAATCGGCGAATCGGCTGGAAGCAATCCAACCCCGAACCCACCACACCTCAGCGGGCTCGTTTGTTGCTCCGGGAGCGGTTGAGTTCCCCGGCTAATTGCCGCACTGACCCTATTCGATGGATCCTTCGCGCTGTCTTGCCCGCCCGGCAGCGCGTCCTGTTGGAAGTTGGCGCGATGGACGGGACGAACTTGAGCTCCGATATTGCGGCGGGTACGTTGGTGGCGGCGCTCCTCTGGGCCTTGGGAGACGCAATCGTCCGGGCCGTTTCGAACGGTGCCGGCGCATACCTGAGTCAGCCTGCACTTATGGCCGCAATCTTGGGGCCGATGTTCGGGTTCGGGATGGTCCTCTTTTTCCTCGGCCGCGGCCTCATGAGCAACCGGATCTCGCTCTGGGCGGTTTCGCAACCGGCCACCTTAGAGGAGTGCGCTTACTTCTCCATCAAACGGACAACCCTCCACCTGCTAGCCTGCGCCCCCGCGGTGCTATTGGTGCAGTTTAATCCCTGGTGCGTCTGCCTGCAGAGAGCAGCGGAGATTGGTGGCCACTGTATGCTTCTTAAGCTCACGTTCATCCTTTGGTTGGTAGCGGTCCTGCTCTGGAGCGTTCCAACGATTTGTGAGCTCGTTGCCTGGCGCTACTGGCTCACTTGGGGCGAGTATCTGCTGGTCTACTTCGTTGCCTATGCTAGCGGCATTTGCCTTCTCGCGCCCTGGTCCGGACGGGCTGGGTCTGTTGCCATTCCGTTGCTGGCAGCCGCCTCCCTTTTCTGGCTGCGCTTTTGTTTTCGGCGTTACAACACTCACCGGTTCTTCGCGTTCCCTCCCCTTTTCCGAACGCACCCCTGACCTTCATGTCCAAGCCCATTGGATCGTGTCGATCCCTGAACGGAGTGCCCAGGCTGTGCCTCGATTCAACTGGAGCGTCGCGCACCTGCTGAAGCGGGAAGCCTACGCGAAAGCGGGCCAGCGATGCTGGTTCTCGCAACCGATGGTCTGGCCAGAGGGATCGATTAACGAAAATCGACTAGCGCCGGCGGTGCCGCTTGTAGTCCGGGTGGCAATCGATCCGGCACGATTGGATAGGCGGCGCAGCAGACGCAGGTGTGTCCCTAAGCCCGGACCCGGACCCGGACCCGGCACTTTGCTGTGCCCAAGTGTTGCCAGCAAGAAGGCGAGTTCGTCCTCCACGTCCCCAGGGTGAGCCACGGTTCGGGCAACTTCAGCTCGGAGCAGATGGTCCAGCCGCGCGCGAAGGCGGTATACCGCCTCGCACAGGGCCCACTCGCTGGACCCCAGCCGGGTCGCCGCCTCGTCATAGCTTCCCTCCGTGGGTTCGCCCGACAGATAAGCCTGCAAGACCTCGAATTGTTCCCCTTCGCCTTGGGCGACGGACTCCGACTTCAACTGGGCGTGGACCTTCTCCAGCAGCGTAAGCGCCCAACGGCGGTCGAAGACCTGCTCGAGCGCAAAGTCGTTGGCTGGCCGCCAGGCGTGCCAGGATTGAGCCATGGTTCCATCGCGCGGATCCCTGAGCGCTCGGGAGCCGTACCCTTGGCCTTGAGAGCGATCCCGCTTGTTTCTTAGAAAATGTTCGAGCGAGCGAAGCAGGAAGTGGCGGAGTTTTCCCCGCGCCGGCACCGCTGCTTTGAGCACATTTCTCTCCAGAAGTCGCGCCAGGAACTCCTGGGTTAAGCCCTGAGCTTCGTGGTGGGTGTAGCCGCTCCGGCGCACAAACACATGGAGCGGATACCAATAATCCTGGCAGAGCCGAGCCAAGGCCGCGGCGGAAGCGAGCGAATCCGTATCCGCGGCGGTCAAGACCATGCTCCAGTAGGTCGAAGGAAACCGGGTATCGTGATCGGGCTTTTGGTTCATCAGAAGGGAGAGCGCAAATTGGCTTCCAACCCCGTACTAGATGAAATTCCCCGAGACGTTACAGGCAATGATGGTTTGGACGGAGATTTCTGCGAGTCGCAGACTCGCGCCCCGACTCCGCCGGACCGCGGCTCTATTAGCCGCAGCAACGTTGCAACCTCAGAACGCATGAGATCGCTCAGAACGCCTCGTTTCAGTCCCCCCGCGTCTCGGTTAAGCCATCCGCTGCGAGTCGCAGACTCGCGCCCCGCCTCCGCCGGACCGCGGCTCTATGAGCCGCAGCAACGCCGCAACCTCAAGAGGCCTGGCTTCAGTCCCCACGCGTCTCGATCACCCCATCCGCTGCGAGTCGCAGACTCGCGCTCCGCCTTGACGGACCGCGGCTCTATGAGCCGCAGCAACGCCGCAACCTCAGGACGCCTGGCTTCACTCTCCACGCGTCGCGACCACGCAGGCCGCTGCGAGTCACAGACTCGCGCCCCGACTCCGACGGACCGGGGCTCTAAGAGCCGCAGCAACGTTGCAACCTCAGGACGCCTGGCTTCAGTCCCCGCGCGCCTCGACCACGCCATCCGCTGCGAGTCGCAGACTCGCGCCCCGCCTTGACGGACCGCGGCTCTATGAGCCGCAGCACCGCTGCAACCTCAGGCCGCCTCGCATCACTCTCCACGCGCCTCGACCCTGCACGCCGCTGCGAGTCGCAGACTCGCGCCCCGCCTTGACGGACCGCGGCTCTATGAGCCGCAGCAACGCTGCAACCTCAGGCGGCTTGACATCGCTCAGGACGCCTCCCCTCAGTCCCCATGCGCCTCGACCACCCCATCCGCTGCGAGTCACAGACTCGCGCCCCGTCTTGACGGAGCTCCCGAGCGCGGCAACCCTCGCCCGCAGCACGACGGATTTTATTTTCGCGCTGATCTGGGTTCATTACTGTCAAAGGATGTCATACATGAAACCTCAGAACTCTGCTGGTTCTAGAGAAAACGAGGCGGAGGCGGGTTTGGAGAAAAAGCCCTTCAGACCCAGCAGCGCCCCGGCGTCGGGCCTCCGAGCCTTCGCGCGGCGAACCGCGATTCTGTGGGGCGTCGGTATTTGGCGAGTTCTGGCCGGCTCTCTCGCCGCCCAATCGAATACGGTGGATCAGGTCATCGCCGCGGAGATGAAGCAGCATCACATCACCGGCCTGTCGCTGGCTGTCATCGAGGGCGGACAGATCGTGATGGCTAAAGGCTACGGCTTCACCGACGACAGCGGCACCACGCCGGTTGTCCCCTCCACCCTATTCCAGGCGGGCTCGGTCAGCAAACCTGTGGCCGCGTTCGGCGCGTTGCGGTTGGTCGAGCAGGGCAAGCTCGCCTTGGACGAGGATGTGAATGCGCGGCTCACGACCTGGAAGGTTCCGGAGAACAAGTTCACCAAGGAGCAGAAAGTGACTTTGCGGCGTATTCTTAGCCACAGTGCGGGGCTCACGGTCCATGGTTTTCCCGGTTACGGCCTGCTCACGCCGATTCCGACCCTCCCGCAGGTGTTGGACGGCGCTCCGCCCGCTAACACCCCCGCAGTGCGCGTGGACGTCCTCCCGGGCAGCACCTGGCGTTATTCGGGTGGGGGCTTCACGGTGATGCAGCAGCTCATGATCGACGTGGCTGGCACGTCCTTTCCGCAATTGATGCGCGAGACCGTGCTGGTTCCGCTGGGCATGACTTCCAGCACGTATGAGCAGCCGCTGCCCAAAGACGTGCTGGCTCGCGCTGCCACCGGCTATTACGCCGACGGGAAAGTGGTCGTGGGAAAAGCTCATACTTATCCGGAGATGGCGGCGGCCGGCCTGTGGACCACCGCCTCGGACCTGGCCCGGTTCGCCGTGGGGATCCAGAAGTCCCTGGCGGGGGAATCCAACCCGGTGATCTCGGCGTCGATGACCCGGCAGATGCTCACCGTGCAGAAGGGCGAGAGTGGGCTGGGGATAGGCGTCAACGGCAGTGGAAAAACGCTGCGATTCTCACACGGCGGGCGTGACGAGGGGTTCGACACCATGCTGACGGCTTTCGCGGAAACCGGGCAGGGTGCCGCGATCATGATTAACGCGAATGAAGACTCCGGGGCGGTCAACCGCATCGTCGAGGCGATCGGGCGGGACCACCACTGGCCCCGATAACCCGGGCCAACACGGCCCGAAGAGGAATTATGGCAGATCTGCAAGACGGCGAGACTTTTGAGATGCAGGGCTCGGGCTCGAAGCCCTACACCTTGAAGAACACCGGCGGGGTTTATTCGTGCAGTTGCCCGGCTTGGCGGAACCAATCGACCCCGATCGAGCGCCGCACCTGCAAGCACCTTCGCAAGCTGCGCGGCGATGCGGCTGAGGAAGCGCGTCTCGGCGGGGCGCTGCCGCAACGCCCAGGCAAGGCAGCGGCAGACCCGGACGAAGCGGGGAGCGGTGGGCCACCGCTGCTCTTGGCCGAGAGCTGGGACAATGCCACCGATCTCTCTGGCTGGTGGATGAGCGAGAAACTCGACGGCGTGCGCGCGTACTGGGATGGCGAGCACTTCCTTTCGCGCCAGGGCAATCTCTACCACGCCCCTGGATGGTTCGTCGAAGGGTTGCCGAATTTGCCGCTGGACGGAGAGCTGTGGATTGGGCGAAAGCGTTTTCAGCGCACCGTCAGCATTGTGCGGCGGCAGGACAAGACCGAGCTTTGGAACGAAGTGCGTTTCCTGGTGTTCGACGCTCCGGCGGCAGCGGGCGGTTTCTAGGACCGTCTGGGCTTTCTCCAGGATGCTCTGGCCAAGAGCAGCCCGAAGTTCGCCCGGCCGCACGAACACGAGGCTTGCCGGAGCTTGGAGGCGTTGCGGGCGGAACTGGGACGGATCGAGGCGCTGGGCGGGGAGGGGTTGATGCTGCGGGAGCCGGGATCGAGATACGCGGCCGGGCGTTCGAGCACGCTGCTGAAGGTGAAATCGTTCCACGACGCCGAAGCGGTGGTTGTGGGGCACCAAGCCGGCGCCGGCAGGCACGTTGGCCGTTTGGGGGCCCTGCTGGTTCGATTGCCCGACGGCACGGATTTCGCGATCGGCACCGGATTCAGTGATCGCGAGAGGGAGCAGCCGCCCGCAATCGGCACGAAGGTCACGTTCCGCTACCAGGAGCTGTCCGATGCCGGCGTGCCACGGTTCCCCAGCTACGTGGGCCTGCGGTCGGAGGCGGGCGAGGAACCAGGCGCCATCAGCCCCTAGTCGCCATCCTCGTCCCGGAGGGACGCCCCCGAAAATAGCCCAAGGCCTCGGCCTTGGGTGGGCAGATCGGGCTCGGTTCTCGTCCCGAAGGGACGGCTGAAATCGCTGCCGCGAACAACGGCGGACGGCCCGACCCAGAGGGTGGGCATGCAAAATTGGTGACGGTCAGGCCCTCATTCCTAATCCCCAACTTGCCCTTGATCTCGAACTTGAAATCTAAAATCCATCCCCTTCCTCCATCATAAAGACCCTCCCGTACGCGTCTCCGCAGGAGTGCCGTCCCCTTTGCCGAGCGCCGCCCGACCTAAGGGCTGAAAGCCCGTAATGTGATAGCCTGAGGTGGAGCGCGTAGCGCGGAAACCCCAGGTAACAAGACCCAAAACACATTCCCCAAGCCCTGTAAGGGCGGAACCACCTTTCGGGGGACCGGGGGATGGTGGGCGAACTAATGGCTTGCAGCGCTCTGGGACCACACTCTGTCGTAAACGCTTTCTGCCTGCGGCTCGCCAGCGCCAGGCATCCGTGGCCCCCTCCGCGCCTCCGCTCCGCGAGCCCCCATGAATCCTCCTGCGAATGCAGTCGTCATTCTCGTCCCGGAGGGACGCCCCCGAGAATAGCCCAAGGCCTCGGCCTTGGGTTGGCAGATCGGGCTCGGTTCTCGTCCCGAAGGGACGGCTGAAATCACTGCCGCGAACAACGGCGGACGGCCCAAACCATCGCGTGGGCAGGCCGTAGCCCCCGGAGTGTGGCCGCCCTCAGCCGCAGCAACGTAGAACCTTCGGAACACGCTCCTCGTTGTAGATTTGTGCGGCCATGAGCCGATCCTCTGGTTTAACGATCAACTCACCGATGATGACCCCTCCCTGACTCCCGAATTGTCCGACGCCGTTGCGGGGCCGCCATTCGGTGAGGCAGTTGGTCCGGCCGGCCCGTGGTCGCGCGGCCCGGGAAAGGCCCAGCGCTGCAAGAGAGCATGCAAGGCGTGCGCCTTCTCGGCCAGTTCCAGCCCTTCGATATTCCGAACTGAAAGAACCGACGGAAGCTCCTCGTACAGCTCCGGCAATGCCAGCCAACCAGCCACCTGCTCGCGAATCCACTTGTTATACGCGAGTGGGTAGGTGCGCCGCGAGACAAAGACGGCCTGCAAGAATTCCTGGAACGCCTTATACAAGCGATCGAACGCCTGGAAATAAAGGCCTCGGTTCAGGAACAATGGGATGGCCTCCAAATCCCGGGCGCACGCCTCGCGCACCATGCCCAGCCGGCCCCGTTGGAGCTCATCCCCATAGTACGGCAACCATTGAGCCTGAAGCTCTCGAAAGTAGGTCCCCGCCTCATGCAGCGGAGCCGCATACGCAATGCGATTGCCGATCTCCACTTCAAAACTGTCCGGGCCGCCGCCGTCATCCCAGACAGTTGGGACCATGCGACCATCAAAGACGTCCAAATGCACTTGGGCAAACCTACCGGTCCTCCGGAACCGGTCGATCAGGGGTTGAGCTACCATGAACTCCTGCCACAGCGTAGTCAGCGATTCCACCTCCTGGTTTGCGCCCGTGGGCTTGATTAGCACCGCCAAGTCGAGATCGCTCCCTGCAACCGCCTGACCTCGCGCGCAGGAGTTCACCACCAAGACCGTATCCACCTGCGCATGGGCCGAGAAGAAACCGCCTGCAAGCTCAGCCACCTCTCGATGGAGCTCGGTCGGGAATCTGAGCGATGCAATCATCGTTTGTGTAGTGCGCCCGCCGAGGACTGGCTCCACGGAGCCCAGGACAACCCTTCGGTTGTACGCCCCAGTTCAGTTGCAGGCGAGCACATAAACCGCCGCAGTGAAGCCGCGGGTACCATAGCTCGCCTGTCAGGTGCAACACACCTTGGGCAGCACGCGCGAGCTGCCCAATGCCTGCTCATTTCAACAGCACCAAGGAGTAGTCGCTGCCGTGGCGAAAGCCCACCGCCTTATAGGTGCGTACCGCACTCGGGTTGCCGGTGAACAGAACTGCCCGTGAGACTCCGCGGTCGCGGGCTGCGATCAGTGATCCGGCGACCGCAACCTTCGCAAAGCCACGGCCCCGCAGCTCCGGTGGTGTGTAGATCCCGCCAAGTTGCACGATCTCCGGCAGGGTGGCGTTGAACGCCGACAGAGAAACCGGAACCCCGTCTTGGAGCGCGACCCAAGCGTTCCCCTCTGCGATTTGGGCGTCGAGAAAAGCGGCAGCCCGATGACGGCTCTCGGGTGAGTCGATCGCACCGAGCAATTCGATGTCGTACGCCATCCGCCAGGCGCAAAGCGTATCGCGCTCGCCCGGATGGGGAGGGCGGCAAGTGACCGTGCCACTGGAGAGGGCATGTGGCACGATGATCTCCGAGAGGTCGAGCGCGTAAAGCTCCTCGTCGCCCTCCAGGGCCGTCGGCGCGTTCTCGAGGCCCAGCGCGACCCGTGCCCGATGAACCTGTTCCGCCGGCCCGGCAAGTCCTCTGACCGGACGTCCACTCCAGGCAATGCAGGCCCGGACCACCTCGGCAGTCTGCTCGGGCGCTTGGAGCAGAACCATGCCGCTCCAGCAATGTGCGGCCGCGCCGATCACTCGGCCGTTGCGAAAGGCAGCCGCGTAGGTCGCTTGGTACGTCTCGCCGCGGTAGGCGATGCCGGCCCGGCGCATGTTCGACCGCATGAACATGGAGCTGTTGGCATGGGCGCGGAGGAACTCCTCAAGCAGCGCCTCATCGCCGGCGCACAGTTCGCGCAGCTTCATGTTCGTAAAGCAAGGAGGTGGTCTGCCCAACAACAGGGCTGACCGACGCCCGTTAGCTCATTCGGCCCAGCGCCTGGTTCAGCCTCTTCGTCCATTGGATTTCGATTGCTCAGACGGTCTCCTTGGCCCCACAGACTCAGCGGAGATCATTTTTGAGGACCGCTCGGAAGCGGATACTGCCGTCCCGAATCTTATCCATGGCTTCATTGGCTCTCGTGTGGGTGAACTCTTCTATAATCGGCTTGACGTCGTTCGCTGCGGCGAACTCGAGCATCGCTCGCATCTGATTGCTTGAGCCGATGGGAGATGCGGAGAGGGTCAAGCGCTGGAACAGGAGAGGCATCACGCTAAAATGCACAACCTCCTCAGGAACGCCGACAAAGTGTAGGACCCCATATGGGCGCATCAAGCCGGCGTAGTTGTTAATATCGATGCTGCCCCCTGACACACAAAAGAGGAGGTAGTGAAGCCTTCCCGCATTCGCAGCCATGTCCGCCGGAGCGGATGAATCAATGAAGTCAGTCGCGCCAAGCTCCTCGCAAAACCGCTTCTTGCCGGTTCCGCGGGAGACGGCGATGGTCTCTGCTCCCATCTTGGAGGCAAATTGGATCGCCATGTGTCCGAGCCCACCGATCCCCACAACGCCAACCCGCTTGCCCTTCAAATCCCATGTATTCCCCGCGAATTCATAGAGTGGAGCCGCCACGGTGAGGCCTCCGCACATCAAGGGTCCGACGTGCCGCTCCGGATATCCCGCCGGGATCTTGAACAGGAAACGAGAATCCGTGCGCAGGTAGGAAGAGAAGCCCCCGTGATGCACGTGCTCACCAGTCTCGTCCACCGTGTTCCCAAAATACGTGAACTTTCGATTGGGACAGAGGTTGTCCAATCCTTCCTTACAGAACTCACACTCACCGCAGGCTTGTGCCTGGGCGCCCAGGCCGACAACGTCGCCGACTTTGAGATCCTTGACGTCGGAACCAATTGCGATGACGTGCCCAACCACTTCGTGACCGGGGACAAGTGGGTAGCGGGAAAAGCCCCAATCGTTGTCGATCATGTGCATGTCAGTCGCGCAGACGCCCGTGTAGGTAACCCGAATATCCGCATCGAGCCTGGCCAGCGGCTTCGGCGAATACTGGTAGCCCTTTAGTCTAGCCTTGGCCTCCAAGGCGGCCATAGCGGCGATTTGGTCTGGAATATGGTCGGTCATATCAGTTTTTAGTGTTGGTTTGTACTTGACTGCCCAATCAGGTGCGAGACCCACGATTGGCTCACCCAATCTGCCGAACGAATAAGCTGAGCCACCGCCGACTCGCGACGTGAACCGCGACAGCGGAACTGCAAGCGCCGACGACGGTTGCCTCCGGCGACCCGTTAGACCGCTTCTGAAACACTCCGGACGATTTCATCGATTTCAGCCCGTTCGAATTCCGCGTTCTTCGTCGCACAAATATACGACACATAAAGCCACCGACCGCCACAAAGTAGCGTCCATCGCCGAGTGCCGTCTGGATAATCGTAAGCGCGACCTGCTAGATTGCCGACGAAATCCTGGCCCTGATCGTTCCTAGGTGGAGGCCCGCACTCGTCAATATCCAGCACGCGGAGTTGGCCCACTCCTTCCGGATTCCAGATAGTCACGAATTCAGGAGGACCACTTGCACACCAGCGATCTGGTAACGTCACCTGCCATAGACTTGTGCGATGGACGTGAGGCATTCGGCGTGTTTTCGCGCGCAGTCTAACTGTGATTCTGCAACGGCCAGTCGCTTCTTCTTCCGGACCATCGCCGTGCTCTCGTTTGCAAGTTGTTTATTACCAACCATCGCCCTCTAACAATGCGACGGCCTGTTCGTTTATTGAACCAGCCACCTACCCCCACCCCTTTCTCCCGTCGATCGCCGTTGTCCAACGGTCTCGACCACCCACGCCGCGCCACTGGCGGTGAGAAGGGCGTAACGGCAACATCGCGGCGTTCGCTGCGCCGGGATGGTTAGCGTGTCCAAAAGCGTACGTTGTCTACACAACTTCGTGAGTCTGCCTAATTTGTGGCAGCAGTCGGGCGCAAGTCAACCCTCAAAGAAACGCGATTCACCTCAACTCACCATCAAATCCCTCCCCACCTCCAACTCCATAAGCCGATTCCAGCAACCCTGGACCGGGCGCTTGGGCAAGCTCTCCACGTCCCCAACCGTCCATCTCACTTCTCTGTGGCGGCGCGTCTATGACCGCCGTCCCTCGCCCCCCTGCTCCTATCCGTGCTATCCGTGAACTCCGTGGTCACCGCTTCGTTCTCTTGGTTGCCTTCTGTGAAACTCTTCTCCTCCCCGCTTTCCCGCCCTGGCCGGTCATGCATAACTCAATTATATATTCGTTTGACTTCCGGCCGGCCTTGAGGTATGGTGTGGACCATGACGAGCGGCCTAGCTCAACCGGCGCCTCACGTTGGGGTCGGGACGAGCCTTCCTTTGCGGGCAAGGTTCATTCCCTGCATCGTTGCCTTCTGGACCTCTCCGGAAACCACTCGCCCCTCGCCACTTGCCACTCGTCTTCTTTCAAATCTCAAATTTGAAATTTTAAATCCCGGTTCAGCAACCTCCGCGGCCTCCACGTACCGCGCCGGGTTTCTGGCTACGCCTAAGGCACGCTCCTAAGCGCTTACGCCGCGCCCATAGACCAACCGTAAGCGTTTGCCGAGCGTTGCTAAGCGTTTACTAAGCGCTTAGTAAGCCAAAAACCGTCGTTTATCGCTTAGTGAAAAATTGGTAAATAGGTGGACCACAACCAGATGTGAAAAATCATCGCCTTCGCCTCGCACCCCCTCCCCCCCACCGGTATCCCTGCCCCCGGATCGGACCGCGACTCTATGAGTCGCAGCGGGATCGAAGCCTCCGAACAGATTGCATTTTTCAGTAGCCTCATTCAACTCACGCCGCCTCAGACCTCCTGGTGTTGCCGCCCCCACGCGCAGGAGCGGCCCAGACTCCCCCGGACCGCGCCTCTGTCAGTCGCAGCAGGATCGAAGCCTCCGAACGCACTGCATACTCTCCCAGACTCCGAAACGGTCGATCGTCTACCCGCGGAAAGCGGCCTTCAGGTCGCGTTCCAAGTCCGGTGCGCGGCGTTTACGCCGCCTCAGCGTAGCCACGCCGACGGTGTTGCGAACCACAGAACCCACCGTTCTCCTCACACTAAAGCGACCTTCAGGTCGCGTTTCGTACCCGGGCCGCGGCGTTGACGCCGCCTCAGCATGGCCACGCCAAGGACGTTGAGAACCACACGGGCCGCCCCCACGCGCAGGGGCGGCCCAGACTCCCCCGGACCGCGCCTCTTTGAGTCGCAGCAGGATCGAAGCCTCCGAACGGATTGCATTTTTCAGTAAACTCATTGCACTCCGATCGCCTCAGGCTTCCTGCCCTTCCAGCGTTCCAACGCCCGCAGACTGCCCGACCCCAGCCGCAATCCACAAGACGGGTTGAGAATTGGGCCTAATGGGAGTAGGTTGGGCTGTCGGCCAAACCTGACAGTGAACTTGTTATGCAAACCGAGTATCCTGAGATCATCCCCGCGCGTTTAAACCGAATCCTGGTGCCGCTGGACTTCTCCGCGCACTCGATGAAGGCATTGTCCTACGCGCGACTATTCGCTGCCCAATTCGGGGCGACGGTGGTCCTGCTGCATGTCAGCGAACCTGTCGTCTACGGGACTGACTTCGGCTATGCGCCGGTTCCCCCAACCACCCTGGAGCACGATTGCGAAGAGGCGGAACGGGGCCGCCTGGAAGGGGTGGCCGAGAAGGAGAGAGCGGCCGGAGTGAACATCGAGGTCGCCCAGCGCGTGGGCAGGCCACATCTGGAAATCGTGGATGCCGCCCGCGAATTGAAAGCGGACCTCATCCTGGTGACGACACACGGCTACACCGGATTGAAACACGTCTTGCTCGGCAGCACCGCCGAATTGGTCGTGCGCCATGCTCCTTGCCCGGTCCTGGTCGTGCGCGATCAGGTCCAGAGTCCCGTGACCGAACCGGAGAAAGCAGCAACCGGCGAGGTGGCGGAGATGCCGCGCTAGTCAGCCGGAGCCATCCACTTCAGCGCTCAGGGGCGTAGCGGGAATAAGGCCAGGTCTCCACGAGAGCCTCGCTGCGCCTGTTAAGTCTTAGGCGGAGCGATCTTGCGCAGGAAATCGAAGGAGAAAAGTCCGGAGGAATGTCCGTCCGCCCAAAACGGCTGAATGGCGTAACCACCCACGTAGCCGATCCGGCGCAGTTCGAAGGCGGCCGGGGTCAGCTCCTGATCCGGGCCTTTGTGCAAGTTCCCCATGACGTCCACCTCCCCTTTGCAGCCCGCGCAGGGGCAATACCGCCGCAGGTCCTCGAGGGTCACGTAGCTCTCGGCTCCATCGCCCCATTTAATGGCCAGCTCCTGGCCAATCTGCTGGATATCTGTGGGTCGCGTCTCCATTTTAGAACGTCATCAGCGACATAAACCCGTGGCGCCGGACCAGGCAACCGGGCCGACAGCGGCTTGTAGGCCGCGTTCCCTCCCTGCCCGCCGTAGCTTCAGCAAAGGCGGGACGCGGCGGGACTCTTGACGCTGGCGGCCTGAACAGGGTCTGGAAACCATCTGGATTCACTGGACGTTCAGTTCGGTTTTGATGCCGAAGCGCTCCATCCGCTTGCGCAGGGTGGCGCGAGTGATTCCAAGGAGTTTCGCGGCTTGGACTTGGTTGCCACGGGTTTCCTGGAGAGCCTGCACCACCAGCTCGCGTTCTACCGTCGGAATCACCTTGAGCTTGGGCTCGCGGCGGGCCCAGCGAAATAGCGCGGACGCCAGGCGCGCGAGCTCCTGTTCGGGCGAGCCTTCCGGGGCCGCCGCGCCGGCTGGACCAGATTCAGCAGCCACCGCCAGGGGGACGGGGGGTGGAACCGGGAGAGCATCTGAGGCCACGCCGCTAATTTCGAGCGGCAAATCGCTGGGCAGGATTGCCACGCCTTTGGCCATGACCGTGGCACGGTGCACCACGTTTTCCAACTCGCGCACGTTCCCCGGCCACTGGTGCGCCTCCAGCGCCGCCAAGGCGTCGGGCGAAATAGATTTGGGCGAGAGACGCTGCTGCTGGGCAATTTTCTTAAGAAAATAATTAACCAGCAAGCGAATGTCCGAACGGCGATCCCGCAGCGGAGGGAGATGGATGCGGACCACGTTGAGCCGGTAGAACAGATCTTCCCGGAAGCGGCGCTCCGAGACGGCCTTCTCCAAGGGCTGGTTGGTTGCGGCGATCACACGCACGTCGGCGTGCACTTTTTCATTGCCTCCGACGCGCTCGAAATCCCCGGACTGCAGCACTCGCAAGATTTTGGTTTGCGTGGCCAGGCTCATGTCGCCGATCTCGTCCAGGAAAATGGTGCCTTGATGGCACTGCTCGAACTTGCCGATGCGCTGCGCGGTAGCGCCGGTGAACGCACCCCGCTCGTGCCCAAATAGCTCACTCTCGAGCAAGTTTTCGGGGATCGCGGCGCAGTTAATGGCAATGAACGGCTGATCGTGACGCTTGCTATGGTGGTAAATCGCGCGAGCCACCAGCTCTTTGCCGGTGCCGCTTTCGCCGGTGATCAACGCCGTGGCATCGGACATGGCCAACTGGCCGATGAGCTTGAAGACGCTCTGCATCGGCTCGCTGCGGCCGACGATGCCCGACTCATAATCTTCCGTTTCGAGCAGGGGTTCGTAGGAGACGACCCGGCGCATGTCGCGGGCGGCTTTGAGGGCGCGAAAGACCAGCTCCTTGAGCTTGGGCACGTCGAAGGGCTTGAGAACGTAGTCGTAGGCCCCCAGCTTCATCGCCTCGATGGCCGTTTGAGTGGTGCCGTAGGCCGTCATGATGATGATCGGCAGCTTGGCGTCCAACTGGCGCATCCGGCGCAGGGCATCCAAGCCGGTCATACCGCCCATCCGCACGTCCATGATCACCAAGTCGGGCTTGATCCGAGTAATGAGCCTCAGCCCTTCCTCCCCGCTGGAAGTCGTGGTCAGCTCGACTTCCGGCGAATCAAAGATCCGCCGGAACGAGTATTGCATATCCGCTTCATCATCGATGAGCAGCAGTTTATCCATAGCCTGGTTTTCGGCAAAAACGTGCCAGAGAATAGCGGCAAAGGGACGCTTTGCACCGCTTTTTTACGTCAGTCCTCGGCCTTCAAACGCCCACGAGCGAACTCGAGGGCTTGCTCCGGGGTGGTGAGTTCGTCCAGGAGCTGCTTTTCCCGGATTTCTGCGAGCAGCTCGCCGACTCGCGGACCGGGCGTCAGCCCCAGCCCGAGCAGATCGTCGCCCCGCAAGAGCGGGGGCCGAATCCCCGGCATTTGCGAGAGATCCTCCGCAGCCCTGCGCAGGTACTCGTAGTGGTCGAGCATTCCATGGGAACCGAGGCAATCCAGCCGGTGCAACTCAAGCTCGAGTGGGTAGGTTGGCCGCATGAGCAGCCGGCGCAGCGTGGATTTGCGCATCTCGGGCACATCTTTGAATTGCATGTGTTGCCGCACCACGGCCACAACCTGGTCGATCTGCTTCTTGGGGAAACGCAACCGGTGCAACAGCGCCTCGGCCATCTCGGCGCCAACCTTCTCATGACCGTAAAAGTGAATGGCCCCGGTGGCTGCATCGCGGGTCGCCGTGACTGGCTTGGCAACGTCGTGCAGGAGCACTGCCCAAGCCAACATCGGATCCGAGTCCGGCGGCAACAGGCTGAGCATCAGCCGGACGTGCTGGTAAACGTTGCCCTCGGGGTGGTATTCGGCACCTTGTTCGCACCCGCGAAACGCAGCGACCTCCGGAAGCACTTCCCTCAGCAGGCCGGCCTGGTCCAGGAGGTCGAGCCCCCGAGCGGCATGCGGCGGTCTGAAAAGACGCAAAAGCTCATCGCGAACACGTTCAGCACTGACCTGCCGAATCGTGGCCGCGTTGCGTTGAACAGCAGAGAGCGTGCTCGGCGCGATCTCGAAATCCAGTTGGGCAGCAAAGCGGACCGCCCGAAGAATGCGTAAATGATCTTCCGCGAATCGCACTTCTGGATCGCCAATGGTCCGGACCAAACGAGCTGCAATATCGGCCTGCCCCTCGACCCAATCGTGGAGCTGATTCCGGATCGGGTCAAAGAAGAGCCCATTGACGGTGAAGTCACGGCGGCTGGCGTCGGCCCGAGCGTCGGTGAAGGTCACCGCGGTCGGGCGCCGACCGTCCACATAATCCGCGTCGGCCCGAAAGGTGGCGACCTGGAACTGGATCGAGTCCTCAAGAACCAGAATAACGCCAAACTGGCGCCCCACCGGAACGGTATGAGGGAACAACGCCTCCACCTCCCCTGGTCGGGCGGAGGTGGCGATGTCGTAATCCTGAGGCTGGCGGCCCAGCAAGGAATCCCGCACGCAGCCCCCGACCCAAAAGGCCTCGTAACCGCTCGCCTGCAGCTTGCGAGTAATCTCGCGGGCGGTATCACGTTGGCGGCTTGGAAGCTGATCGCTCATTTTAGCCGGATCACTCGCCGGCTCAACCTTCTGCTCAAGATACTACACCGAGGCCGGCTAGGGCGAGAGGGGATCCTCAACGACGGGCTCCGCCTGTCCCGGCAATGTATAGCGCCGCAAGTATTTAAGCGCGACGACCAGATCCTTGGGCAGAGGTGAGGTGATAGTTATGGTGGCGCCTGTAACGGGATGAGGAAGAATCAGTTGCTCCGCGTGAAGGGCGACCCGCGAAATCAAAGGGCGCTCCACGTCTCCCTCCTTAAGCCGGTAATGCGGCTTGAGGCGAGAGAGCAGCAAGGGCCGTCCGCCGTAGGCCTCGTCGCCGACAATTGGCAGTTCATAATGGTGAAGATGCACCCGGACCTGGTGGGTTCGGCCGCTCAAGGGCTGGCAGCGAATCAGGGTGTGGCGCTCGAATCGCTCGGTGACGACGAAACGGGTGACGGATTTCTTGCCGGCTTTAGCCACCACCCGCATCACGCCTGGACGCGTGGGATGAGGAGCAATGGCAGCATCGACCTCGAAGCTGGCCTCCTCCGCAACCCCTTGCACCAGTGCAGTGTAATACTTGGTCGGTTTATCCGCGCCGAACAAATCCGCCAGCGCGACCAGTACAGGTTTGGCCTTGGCCAGTAAGAAAATGCCGGTGGTTTCAAAATCAAGCCGGTGAGCGTTGGCGAGGTAGCCGAGTTGATGTTCCCGCGCGAACACCGCCGGCTTCTTGATTCCGTCGTGCAGAAGCCGCATCAGGTTTGGGCGTTCGGGATTGTAACGGTCGGGACAACTCAGCAGTCCGCTGGGTTTATCCAGCGCCAAAAGGTGCTCGTCCTCGTAGAGAATCGGGATTTCCCAATACCCGCGTTTCTCGGGGGCGGAAAGTTTGATGATGGGACTCATAGTGTGCAATCGCTGAGGTTCAGTCCGTGCTTCGAGGCAGGCGATGATCCGGTTCCCTTAAGCCCGGTCTGGCCAAGAACAGAGAGACGTTCACGCCTCGGCCGGATCGCCAATCCGCCTGCCATCGACGATCGTGCTCGATCAATCGAAAGGGTGCAGTGAGCAACCCTTCCCTCTCGGGCCGGGCTGGACCAGGGAAATCCTGATCCGGACGAACGAGTGAACTGAGCCTAGCCCGGCAAGGCCGAACCGAGGAACAAGCGGGGTTATTCTTCCTCGTTTTTGCCTTTAAGGGTATCGATGCGGCTCGACCTGAGTTGCTCGGAAAACCAATCGTTGAAAGCCTCGTACTGCTCGGACTGACGCAGGCTGGCGAGAAACTTAGGCAGCTCTAGTTTGACCTCGCTGTCAGGCACAGGACTCCGACCGCGCACGAAAAGAACAAAGGCACCGTCGCGCGTGTAGCTCATCGGCGCAATCTTTCCCGGGGAGATGTTCCGCGCGGCGCTCTTCACCATATCCAAGTCAAGGCGTGATTCCCCCGCCCAAGAGGAAGAACCCGCCGAAAACTCGGGAAGGGTCGTCGGCGTAACTTTTTCCTCAGCGCAAATCGCGGGGAACGCCTTGCCTTGAGCCAAGCCGTTAGTCGCGTGCGAGTAAAAATCGGTGGCTGCCTGCCGAGCCAGCTTGAGTGATTGGCTGCGAATGAAGTCCTCCGTCAATCGGCTGCGGACCGAGTCAAGCGGTTCGACCTGGCGCGGGAATTTCTTATCCAGCGCGAGCAGGTAAACGCCGTCCTCGCCTACCAGGGCCTGGGAGAAAGGCTGCTCAGGAGTGAGTTTGAAGGCGGCCTGACCGGCTTGAACCGGAGAGGGACGCAAGCGAAACTCGGGTGGGGAATCGAACTCCGCAAACGGTTGAGACACAAGCACCGGAAGTCCCTTGGTTGCGGCTAGAGATTCGAGATTGGTCGCGGAAACGGCAGGGCTGCTCTGAAGTTCGGTAGCAAAGCTGGCCACGTCTTTTCGCGCCAGCAACTTCGCATGTTCCTCGAGAAACTGCTGTTTGATCTTAGCCTTGGCAGCCTCTGCGGGCATCACCTGGCCGTTGGTGTCGGTGAAGAATGCGGGTCCGCTGGAAATGTACTTCTGGTCGATCGCCTGGTTGAGGTTGGTCAGCTTGCCGATGTCCTCGTTCGCTTTACCCAAGTAGTTGGTGAGGTCGAACTTGATGTAGCGGACCTGGACCTTCTCCGGGATCGTATAATCGCTCAGCCGATTGGTATAGAATTGCGCCAGCGCTGCTGGATCAACCTGAACCGCGGCGGTAAAATTGGTGGAAGAGAAGGTGACCGCCTCAGCCTGGATCTTCTCGTGTTCCTGCCGATACACGGCCGCCGCTTCGCGCGGCGTGACGACCTGCCCCATGACGCCTGCCAAAGCCAGGAGATGGTTAATCCCCAACTCGTGCTGGATGAACGTCTCGAATGCATCTTGGGAGATACCGAAGGTGCTCAGACGGCGGTTCACGAAGTTCTCGTAATTCAGCTTGGCGGAGCCGGGCTGGCGAGGATCGGAGAAGCGATCCAGGATCCATTGGGCGACCGAGGATTCGTCCACCTTCACGTTCATCTCCTGAAGTTTCTCGATGAGCACCAAGCGGTTACGGGCCTCAGCCTCGGCGCTAAACCGGAACTTCTTGGCCTCGGCCTCATCCGGCCAGGTGCCGTATTGAAGCAGGAACTGGAGTTTAGCCTCGTAGAACGCCTCGGAGTACTGCTTGCGCGAGATGTTGTGGCCATTTATGGTCCCAAAGCTCTCGCGGCCAACGGAGCGACCGCTGCGGTTGCTCGCTGAGGGCGTAAAATAGATAACGAAGCTGGCGATCGTCCCGGTGATGATGATCGCCCACAGCCATTTCTGATGTTTTCGAATTGTGGCAAACATAGCGCTAAGCCAAATGTAAGCGGGCACAGTAGCCCCTTGCGTTCCCAGGGGTCAAACGCAAAAGGGAAGCGTTTGGGACGATGGAGCGGCGTTGCGGTTGCCTCTGGACCCTTTTGTTATGACACGCCAAGAGCTTCTTGACCTCTATTTCCTGGATGCCCGCAGCAAGCTGATCGACATTGCAGCATTCCTGGACCGTCTAGAGCGGGCCTCAGGGAAGGAAGATTTCCGCCTGGCCGCCTTTCACCGGGCGTTGGGGGCGCTGAGCCTTTCCACCGGGGAGAAGGCTCGGGAAGTTCTGCTTGCCTTCAGCGACCCGACCTCCGAACCGATCCCGGCCGCCACGACGAAGGCTGCTTGCGGTGCATGGCCCGGTGGGGCAGCATAGCTGCCACGAACATTCCACCTATTCCGTGATTCCGTCGCGCCAAAATGCGGTTTCGGCACTATAATAGTTCTGTTCCCCCCACCCTGCCTCTCCCTCAGGCAGAGGGAGGCTGTTGATTTCTCAATCCGAGGCGCAATATGCGTTACATTGAGCCCCACGCCCACATGGTCAGCCGGGTAACCGACGACTACATCGACATGGTCACCGCGGGGTGCCAGGCCGTTTGCGAACCGGCCTTTTGGGCTGGCTTCGACCGAAGCTCGGTCGACGGTTTCTTTGATTACTTTCGCCAACTCACCGAGCACGAGCCCAAGCGCGCGGCCAAATTCGGGCTGCCTCACTTCTCCTGGCTTTGCATCAATCCCAAGGAATCGGAGGATATCGCGCTGGCCGAGGCGGTCCTGGCGATCATTCCCCAGTTCCTGGGCAAGCCAAACGTCCTCGGAATCGGAGAGATTGGGCTGAACAAAAACAGCCGGAATGAGATGAAGGTGCTCGAGAAACACGTAGATTTGGCAGCCCGTTACGACCAGTTAATCCTGGTCCACACGCCGCACCTGGAAGACAAGCTCAAGGGCACGCGGCTGATCCTCGACGTGATCAAGGCCGATTCGCGCATTCGTCCTGAACGAGTAATCATCGATCACGTGGAAGAACACACGGTGAAACTGGTGCTTGAGCGCGGTTTTTGGGCGGGAATGACTCTCTACCCGGAATCCAAATGCACGCCCGCCCGCGCGGTGGATATCCTCGAGACTTGCGGAAAGGAGCGCATCTGGATGAACAGCGCCTGCGATTGGGGCGTCAGTGTCCCGCTCAACGTTCCGCGGACGGCCCTCGAGATGCGCCGGCGCGGACATACCCCTGAGGAGATCGACCAAGTCATTTACCGCAACCCAGTCGCATTCCTAAGCCAGTGTCCTAAGTTCAAGCTGCCATGAATCTAACCGGTGGGCTGCATCTCGCCTATTGCACCAATATCCATCGAGGGGAGTCGTGGGGGGAGACCATGGCGAACCTGGAGCGTTACACTCTGGCCGTTCGCAGCGCCGTCTGCCCCAAAGAAGAATACGCCATCGGGCTGCGGTTGAGCGAGCAAGCGGCTCGCGAACTGAGCGACCCGCCGGTATTGAAAGCGTTCCGGACCTGGCTGCAGGACAACGACTGCTACGTTTTCACCATCAACGGCTTTCCTTACGGACGCTTTCACGGAACGCGAGTCAAAGAGCAAGTCTATCGGCCGGATTGGACCAACTCCGCGCGGCTCGAGTACACCAAGCTCCTGTTTGATATCCTGGCGCAGTTGGTTCCCGATGGAGTCGAGGGCAGCGTCAGCACCGTCCCGGGCTCGTTCAAGGAGTTTATCACATCCCCAGAGCAGGAACGCGCAATGCGCGACCAAGTTTGGGCCTGCGTCGAGTATGTCGCCGCACTCAGCAAGAAATGCCGCCGAGGCCTTCACCTGGGACTGGAGCCGGAGCCGCTCTGTTATCTTGAGACCAGCGCGGAGACCGTCCGCTTTTTCGAACAACTCCGCTCGGAACACCCCGGCGACGGCCGAATCAACGACCATCTCGGGGTCAACTACGACACCTGCCATCTCGCGGTGGAGTTCGAGGAACCGCACGACGTTCTGGCCCGTTTCAGGAGCAATGGCATTCGCGTCAGCAAGCTCCACTTAAGCTCGGCGCTTAAAGTGCGTCCCACACCGGAAGTCCGCAAGAGCTTGGCGGCTTTCTGCGACTCGGTTTATTTCCATCAAGTGATCTCAAAAGACGCTGAGGGAAAGCTGCATCGTTATCCTGACCTGGACGTGGCCCTGGCTACAGCAGCCTCCGACGGCTCCTCGAGCGAATGGCGGATTCATTTTCACATACCGCTGCACAGCCGGCCGGCCGCATTTTTCGACAGTTCAACCAGCCGCCATCAGATGGACTTCATGAGCGAACTGAGCCAGAGCTCCTTCGACAACACCACCGATCACCTGTGCGGAGCGCTGGATGTGCTGGGCCGCGAGCCCGGCCTCTGTTCTCACCTGGAGATGGAGACCTACACATGGGAAGTGCTTCCTCCAGAATTGAAGAAGCGCGAGGTGGTGGATCAATTGATCGCTGAATACGGTTGGACACTCGACCAACTGGCCAAGCGAGGCTTGCGGCCGATCGGAATTTAATCGTCCTCGAGGCACTGCACGTCGATGTCATCCGCACGACGAGATTTCCTACAGCCGCTGCGCATCCTGTTGCTCATGGGGCGCGCCTCCAACCTGCCGACGGTCTGGTCCAATTGCGTCGCGGGCTGGCTGCTGGCGGGCGGCGGCGATATCTCGGGCCTGAACCTGGTCATTTTAGGGGGCACTCTGCTCTACCTGGGCGGGATGTATTTGAACGATGCATTCGATGCCGGATTCGACAGCCAGCACCGGCGAGACCGTCCGATTCCCTCGGGCCTGATCCGTCGCGAGACGGCTTGGGGAGTCGGGCTGGGATTCTTAATTGTTGGGTGGTTGACGTTGGCTTGGCTGGGAAAAACCACGGCGGTGCTCGCCGCGATCCTGGTGGTAGTGATTGTCGTCTACAACGCGGTGCACAAAGTCTTTCTGCTCGCGCCGGTGCTAATGGCGGCCTGCCGTTTCTTTCTCTATTTGGTCGCAGCTTCTGTCGCCACGGCCGGTGTGGCCGGCATAGCGGTTTGGTCCGGTCTGGCCCTGGGCTGCTATATCGTAGGATTGAGCTACATCGCTCGGCGCGAAGCGACCGAGACGCGGTTGCGCTGGTGGCCCGCCTGGTTTCTTGCCGCGCCGGTTTTGCTCGCACTCGCGGTCAACGGAGAGGGTTATTATCAAGTAGGCTTCTGTCTTATGCTCCTGCTCGCCCTGTGGGTCATTCGCTGTCTCCATCCCAGACCGGAGGAGAGCGAGCTCGACATCAAACAAGCGGTCTCAGGCCTGCTCGCCGGCATTGTCTGGGTTGATCTGCTGGCCTTGGCGGGGAGTTCGGTGCCGGTGACGATGCTTTTCGTGGGTTTCTTCCTCAGTGCGCGGCTGCTCCAGCGCCTGGTCCCTGCGACCTAGCCCTGCCACTTTTGGATTGCGACGCCAGCAAGCCGGTGCCACGTTGCGCGCATGATTATTGGTGTCCCCAGAGAGGTGAAACAGAAGGAATTCCGCGTCGGGCTTCCACCTTCGGCAGCCTATCAGCTGTCCAAACGAGGTCATTCGGTAGTAGTGGAGAAAAACGCGGGCGCAGGTGCGGGCTTCCCGGACGAGGACTATCTCCGAGCTGGAGCCACGCTGGTGGAGGATCATCGACAGGTCTTCGACCAGGCGGAATTGATCGTCAAAGTCAAAGAGCCGCAGCCCTCTGAATACGGGCTATTGCGCGCGGGCCAGATTCTATTCACCTACCTTCACCTGGCGCCTGATCGCGCGCTCACCGAGGCATTGGCCAAATCCGGAGTCATTGCATTGGCCTACGAAACCATCGAGGTGAATCGGCGTTTGCCGTTGCTCGAGCCCATGAGCGAAATCGCCGGGCGCATGTCGATTTTTGTGGGAGCGTATTTTCTAGCAAAACATTTCGGGGGGAGCGGCACCTTGCTCGGTGGCGTGCCCGGAGTTTTGCCTGGGCGGGTGGTGGTGGTTGGCGGCGGGTCGTCGGGTATTAACGCCGCGCGGATGGCTACAGGCTTGGGCGCCGACGTGACCATTCTCGAAGTGGACTTGGAGCGGATGAGATTTCTGGACATCACCCTCCACACCGCACACACGCTCTACTCGAGTGACACTCACCTGATGGATCTGCTGCCAACGGTCGATCTGCTGGTAGGCGCGGTGCTCGTGCCTGGGGCCAAGGCGCCGAAACTCATCCGGCGGGAAATGCTGCAGCGGATGCGTCCAGGGAGCGTGCTGGTGGATATCGCGATCGACCAGGGCGGGTGCGCCGAGACTTCTCATCCGACCACGCACGATAACCCCACGTTCGTGGAGGAAGGCGTCATTCATTACTGCGTAGCCAACATGCCGGCAGCCTATTCTCGCACGGCAACACAAGCGCTCACTAACGTCACGTTCCCTTACGTCGAGATGATCGCCGATCATGGACTAGGCGGAGCCTGCCAGCGCCAGCCGGCCCTTCTCGGTGGCATCAACGTCCTGCGTGGACAGATCACCTGCAAAGCCGTTGCTGAAGCACATGGGCTACCCTACGTGCCACCACAGATCTGACCAAGGCAGCGCGGGCGCTCACTTGCACGCAGCCTGAATTCGAAGCGTTCACGGCCGCTCATCTCCAGTTGGCAAAGTCCGGGCTGATTCGTGGAAACGTCGGATTATTAAGGAGAGTTCAGCCTCATCGTCCTGCTAGTGCCGGCCTGCAAATGGCTGAGCCTCATGTCCAAGATTGCCAAAGATGGCTATTAGGGGCTAACTTTGCTAGCCATGAAGACGCAAGCGCTTAACGTCAATCTGACCGCTGAACTGCGCCATTACGTGAAGGCCCAAGTGCGCGAAGGCCGGTACCAAAATGAGAATGAGGTCGTACGCGACGCGATCCGTCAGATGCAGCAGCGCGAAATTGAACAATTTGAACGTCTCTTTGGTGGTTATCCCGGGGCCCCACAAGGCGAGCCCACGCCAGAGGATGACCAATCGATCAAGGCGGCCATCGGACGCCACCGCCGCGCTAGAATCGCCTCGCAGGCGGCATGATCACAGTCGTCCTTGACACCAACACTGTTGTCAGCGCCCTCTTCTGGCCCAATAGCACTCCCCGGCGGTGTCTCGCGGGTTTGGCGCGACGCCAGTATCGCATCGCGGTGTCGCGGGTGTTGCTCGACGAATACGAGGCCGTCGCGGCGGAGCTTCAGCCTCGTTTCCCCGCGTGCAACAGCGCAGGCGCCCTCGCATGGTTACGTCTCAAGGCGCAGTGGTGTGAGCCAGCGCCTCTGGGAAAACCACGGAGCCGCGACCACAAGGACGACCCGGTTCTAGCCTGCGCCTTGGCCGCGGGTGCGGAATACCTGGTCACGCGCGACCAAGATCTACTGGTTCTGAGCAAACCATTCGGGACCAAGGTCATCACACCAGCACAGTTTTTGACTTGGCTGCGCGGCCCCCAGCGAGCCGCCCACGGAGCGCAACCCTAGGCCCCACCCGCTTCGCGGGCCAACTTCGGCTTGCTAATCAGCCTAGGCTTCTGGCTCTACCTTGCAGCGGTGGCGCGGGGAGTAAGATGTAGAATCCGGGGAACGTCAATGCGGGTCCAGAATTCACGCTGGCTGGAGCCCGATCGGGCTTGGTTGCCATGGTCGGACTGGATAGCAAAGGGGGCGGTGTAGATTTTGTTGTCAAACTCGATCCGGACCTCGCCCCTTGGCCCCCCCGGAGCGGAGCCGTCGTAAAAATCCACCATGGCTTCGACTTCCCAAACGTCCACGGGCTTCTCGAACTCGATGAACTCGTATTCGTGTCCGGGAGAAGAGCGGTGGTCCTTGAAGTAATATCCCTCGGGGCTGCGGGCATGCTGGAAGAACAGGGTTTCGCCCTGGGCTGTCGGCCGGGCGTAAAGATCCAGATCAATGTCCGCCTGCCAGCGGATGCCGATCTTCATCGGACCAACGGTGGTCGAAGGTGGCCCCAGCTGGACGTGCGGGAGGCTGTCACGAGTGATCCAATCCGCCACGCCAACGTCACGGGTGATTCGGAGCATCTCTATCTTCTTCTGCGAAACGTCCAGATCGTAACGTGCTGAGCGGATCTCCGACCCTCCGGATCGGGCGGCTTTAAACAAGGTGGCAAGGTCGCCGCAGAAGGCCCCCAAATGTGCCCCCTGCCCCTTCAGATATAGGCTCCAAAAGCGCTCGATCTTTTCCTGGTGAAGCGCGCTGACCCACGGGTCGCCAAAGTAACCGAAATAAACCTGGATCCCTTCCAATGATCCCTTTCGCTCCTTCAGACCAAACACGCTCTGATCGCGCGATGCGAGCAGATGCCCGTCCGAGGGGAAATAGCCGTCCACCATCGAAAAATGCGGCTCCTTATGGTCCAGGTAGAGCGGACTGCCCAGGAGGATAACAATGGTCGCGCGATTGGGGCGGGCCAAATGCTCGCCGACAAAGTCCATGAACTGCGGAAAACGCACTGCTCCTTCCAGGGGGAGCGTGGCGTTGGCCGGCTTCTCCTGTGGCGTGGCGAGGAACTCCTTGAGCTTTCGAACCTGCTCGTGGAACTGATTGGCGCGAGTCTTTCCGCTCTGGAACGCGCGGGCAGTAGGGATCTCCAGTTGAGCTATCGTGCGGAGGTGATAGGCATCATAGAGGCCCAAGGACGAATCGAGCGGCATCTCCTCGAGGAGAAATCGAGCGATGCGCCGATAGACATCGTTCTTCACGGCGTTGTCCAGGAACGGAGAAATGCCGATCAGATAGTCGGCCGGTTGCGCCGGCGTTTCAGCCCCGCGGATCAGGGACGAAGGAAGGAGGCCGAGCAGCAGCATCGGAACAAAGGCGGCGAAACGAGACACGGTTGCTTTCATGTTATTTACCGTTGGAGCCCTCGGCCACGGCGCCGACTCCGTGGTTATTGCGAGGAAGCCGATTGCCGTTTTCGACGTTCTCGAGCTGGGTTCGGATCTGGTCGGAGATCTGATCCAGGAGCAGGCGTTTTTGCTGGCTTTGATCCCGGCGCAAAGCGGCCTCCTTCTGAAACATGGAGCGGGCGAACGCCAAGAGAGCGGCGAGCTGGTGCTCCAGCCTGCCTTGGTTGCCCCTCGCTTCACCCAGGGCAAGTCGCTCGCGAGCGACGCCTTGCTCCAGCGCGGAGCGTTCCTCATCCAATTGGAGGAAGAGAGGGTTCTCGGCCAATCGCGCCAGGCGATGTCGGCAGTGAATCATGGTCATATACATGCCCAGCACCGCTGACAGGAAGATCTCAGCGACGGCTTGAGCAGCGACGGTAATGACGTCGATCCATTTAGCCCCGGCGGAATTGACCCCCATAAGCGTGCCGCTATGGGCCGGAGTCGTGTCGAAGACCGAGAGCGAATCGATACGCTCAGTGCTGCTCTTCGAAAGCGTGGGATAAACGGCGGCATAGGAGGCCACCCAAACCAGCACCCCGGCAATCCCAAGGATGAGGCAGGTCCACAGGTAAACGTCTCGCTTGCGCCTGCTCTCAAGAAAGTCCCAGCCGACTTTGATCGCCAGGGCGCCCACCGGAAGCAGGGCGGCCCAGAAATACGCGCGCACGGGATTCTCCTGGAAGGTCACCAAGCCCGACTCAAGCAGATTGAAGGAGACATTGAGCACTCCGAATACCAGCAAACAGGCGACGCCCAGGCCCGCCAGAACAAACATGGTGCGATCCCAGAAATTCCACGGAGAGGACTGCTGTGGATCCGCCGGGCCTTCAGCGCCATTCGGCATGAGCCTTTCCACACCCGCCAGCCGCATCTGAGTAGCTGTGAGCTGCGCCTCAAGCGAGGCCAGGCGGGATTCATGGATCCGTGCTTGTTGCTGGTATTGCTCCAGCTCTCGCGCGTGGTGGTGAAGAAACAGAGCCCGGTGATAGGTCTCGACTTCCTGCGCCCCGATCTCCTCGGCGAGACCGGCCTGGTTTTGAATGAACTCCAGGTGGACGGTTGGAACGATGCTGGGTGAGTTTTCAGGTTTCATACGGAGGCTCTTTGGGCGTGGAACTTCTGGGCGGGATCGCGGATGCGAAGAGGAGCTAGCGGCGAATTTCCTAGATCTGAAACCCCGCCCGCCGCCGATCTAACGCGGCAAGTCGCGATCGGCGCACGGGTAGGAATTCCATAATCAGCGGGATGGGGTGGACCTACCTGCCTTCAGGCTTCGGGATCGGATCAGAGGGCTTGTCGTTGCTGTCTTCTGACCGATTATCGTTACGATTTCCTTTGTTTCGGTGTTCCCGACCGTCCTCCAGCTTGGCTTTGTTTTCATCGATATGCTTGAGCTGTCTCTCGAGGCCACGCATCTGGCCTTCGAGGCCGCGCATCTGGCCTTCGAGGGCTCGACGCTGCGCTTCCAGAGCCTGGAGCTGGGCAGAGAGCGTGTCGTCTCGTAACACGTCCGCGTTGGCCAGCTTCTCTCGCAGCTGGGCGTCCAGGTTCCGCCGAACGCTGGCGACTTCACGTTGTGCTTCTCTGGCAGCCCGCTCAGCCTCCCGGCCCTCGCGGGCGGCCTCCTCAGCCATTTGCTTGATCTTCGCTTTCTGTTCGTCGCTCAGCGCGAAGGCTTCGGCGCGCTCGTCCATGCTCCGTTTGAGATAGTAACCCGCGTCCGCGTTAGCTTCAGCTCGTTTCTTCTTTTCGCGGTTAGCCAATGAGTCGACCAGCCGCTCCAATCGTTCCAGGCGTCGTTCAATTGAGTTGTCCATGCCCTCGGCCCGGGGTGGAGCAGGAGGGACGGGCGCTTCAGGCGGGGCCGGGAGAGCACCCGGGGGGGTGGCTGCCGCGAAGGCAACTGGCGGGAGGGCGGGCAAAGGTGGAACTGGACGCACACTGGCGACCTCCGCAGGCGCAGGAGCAGCAAACACGTCCGCCACCGCGGCAGCACGCGGAGCCGGCTTGGGGCGAGGTCCACCCTCGATTGAGTCGATGGAGGAATCCGCGCGGGCGAAGGCAACCCTGCCACCCACCGGTTGGTTGATCGAAACCGTGGGGCGCACGTCGCTGGTGGTGACGGTATTGACGCTAACTTCGGGTGCGGTCGACACGGTGACCTGGGGCACGGAATTGATCGCGACTACGGGCCTCGTGGTCACGATGACGTCAGGCGCAACGTCGACGGCAATTTCGGAGACGGAGACATCGGCAGAGGCGTCTTGGTTGTCCGTCGATTCTTGAACCGCGGCGGCGGAACTCGAGGTTGGCGCGATGTCGGACGCGGCCAGCACCACGCGCGGTCCCACTCGCAATGCGACCAGGGCCACCAATACCGCCGCGGCGGTCATCACTCCGGTCCTCGCCCGGGCGAGCCGGGGTGAGGCGTTTCGATTCGGGTTTAGTATCATGTCTATCCTTTCCTTTAGTTGACTGTTAGTAGTCCATCCGGCCGTCGCGGCCGCCAATTGGCGGCCCCGAGGACGACCGGCAAATTCGGTAAGAAACAAGGCGTAACCGCGCGGACTGGCGACCGAGGCCAATACGTGGTCGTCGCAGGCAATCTCGCGTTCCAGGGTGAGCCACCGCGACAGCAGTCCCATGACGGGATTAAAGAAGAAAATAGTCCTAATAACCTGCTGCAACAGGTTGGCCCAGTCATCGAAGCGGGCCAGGTGGGCGAGTTCATGGCGGAGTATGTCCCTGAGTTGGCCGCTTTCGGCGTGCTCGAGCAAGGACCTGGGCAAGAGCACAGCGGGACGAAGAAAGCCCGCCGCCAGCGGAGTCTCTGTCTGATCGCTGACCAGCAGCCGCGGATTTCGAGTCATCTTTAGTTCTACGCACAGCGACTCAAAAAGTTTGGAATTTGTTTTGTCGATGGGTTCCCCGGCGTTTTTTAACGAGTTGAGGAAACAGAATTGACCAGCTAATCGGACCAAAAGCGCGGCCACAGCGGCTGACAGGAAGCCAATGGCATACAACGCCCAGCCTTTAGGAAGCTCAAATCGGGTCGAGCCCAGCGGCGCTAACAGGAGACGTGAAAGGCTCGACCATTGGCCCAGGACCCAGTGGAGGAACCGTTGATCTACCGGTCCTACTCCAGCCTGAAGATCGGGCCCAGTAACCGTCCTATCCGGCCAGGTTCGGTCGGGAATGATTCGGCCCACAGGAGTCGCTTCCACCTGGCTATCGATCGGGAGAGGAGGAGGCCCGTCTGGCATTGCTGCCGGCGGCGCCTGGAACCCGCTCCGCTCGAACGGAGTCGACCCAGGGCCGGGATTGGCGCCCGTTGGGTCCGTCGAGGCGACCGGGTTTCTACCATCCGCGTGGTCTGCGGCTCGATCGGGTGGCCCAGAAACGTTAGGGCCGGCCACCTCGGCGGCACGGGCACCCTCGCGGGAGGAAAACCAATGCGCGAAAGGCAGCGCAGCCACGACGACCATGGTCACCAGCAGGATTGCGTGTCGCGTGGCGGCGTTGGTGTGCCGGTTCAGTTTCAAAGCAACCGCCACCAGCAGCACCAACAAAACACCCTGGTAAGCTCCGTTGATGAGAGCGGCTAGTAATCCGTTGCTGAGTGTGTCCAGAGCGGCGTTCATAGGTCACTCCTGTTTGATCTTCCGTTTCAGCTCATCGAGTTCTTCCGGGCTCAACTCCTCGTCGCGCAGGAAGCTCAGGACCAGTTCGCCCGGTGAGCCGGAGAAAAACTTGCCCAGAAGCTGGCGCACGGCGTTGCGCGCGGCGGCGTCCCGCTGGACCCTGGGGACATAGACGTGAGCGCGTCCGCTTTTGCGGCACGCGAGGTAGCCCTTGACGCGCAGAATGCGCATCATGGTGAGGATCGTGGTGTAGGCGGTGCCGTCCTTGCCGGAGAGGGCATCGACCACATCCGCGACGGTGGCGGCGCCTTTTTGCCAGAGGACTTCCATGATCCGCAGTTCGGCGTCGGTCAAGGTGCTGGATTTTTTTCGAGCCATGGCAGCGAGATAATGTATTAACGAATTAGTAGTCACGAGATACACTCGGTGAAATGGAGGGTCAACTAAAAAGTTAGTACTTCAGCAGATTTATTTTTGAACGAGTCGCCGGGTGCCTAAATCGGGCGGCCCACGGGCGAAGACACGACGGTGCTGAAGGGATGACGTGCCCTGCACGCCGGGTGAGTTCTCTACTCCTAACGGGCAATTGAGAATCCGGTTACGGTTCCTCAAGCCGCCGCGCTGGAAGTCTGTCAGAGCGCCCGACCTCAGCGCTTTAGCTGTCGATGGCAGGCGCGCAGCATCGAATTCCAATGGGGACGCAGGAAGGCCGGCAGTTGCAGCGCTTCGCACGCGTATTTGCGACCCGCCCGAGACAAATCCACCTCAGCCTGGATGACGGTCTCGTCGCGGTTATTAGCCAGTGCCAGCACCGAGGAATCCGGGGCCACAATCTTCGAATCACCCGCCGACCATAGTCCCCCGCCCTGCGGCCCAACCGAGTTGGCGAAGACATAATAAACCTGGTTCTCGAAAGCCCTGACCGCGATGCCGTCGCGTCCGCTGCGCTTTGATTTGGAGACCGCCAGCGAGTCCAGGCCGGCGTTCGGATGAAACACGATCCGCGCGCCCATCATCACCGGCAACCGCACCAGCTCAGGGTATCGCCGCTCATGGCAAATGATGGCGGTGCACGCAATGCCGTCCAAATGGAACAGGGCTAACCGGTTCCCCGGGGTGAAATCGCCCCGTTCACGCGGTACTAGATGAATTTTCGAGTAACAAAACACTTCGCGCCCCGCGCGGTTGATCACAACCAGGGAGTTGAACATCCTTCCCCGCGACACGGTAGGAGTTCCCACCAGGACGTGACAGCGTGCCGCGCGAGCAGCCTTCGCAACGGAACCCAGCGCGGCCTTGAGAGCCTCGGGACGGAGTTGGGCAAAGTCGGAGTTGTAACTGGTCACGGCACACTCCGGGAAAAGAACGACGTCGGCGCCCGCCTGGGCGGTCGCGCGAATGGTTTCCACGATCCAAGCTACGTTCTCATCGACGCTAGCCCGGAACCTCATTTGAACTGCGGCGATAACCAGTCGGTTGGATTTCATTGTTAGGGGTTACCGCGAGCAGCCAGTCGGCTGAACTGCGGAATTGACGAAAGAGTGCCCGCATCGCTCATGGTTTCACCCAGCTTATACGGGCGAAACGCGGTCTGAACAGCTCAGAAAGAACCGGGCGTTTTTGTCGGGAGTCTGATTTTGGAAGTTGGAGACATACAGCTCAGGGAAGCCATCGTTGTTGAAATCTCCCAGGCGCAACCTGCGCCTTCCCCATTATCATTCACCAAGCTGCCGCGCAGAACACGAGTGAATGTGCCGTCGCCGGTATTGTGGACCAACGAGTTGACGGTGCGAGTGAAGCCGCTGGTCACAAACAGATCCAGCTGGCCATCAGCAGGCGGTTACGCAAGGCAGGGTGATCACTGGCCTGACTCATGCTTATCAGGCCAGCCATGCCGGGACAACTGCCGAATCCAATCCCCTCATTCGGTCAGGCCGCCCCTGGAACTTCAGCGCGCGATCAGGTAGTAGATCGTGGCCGAGCGCAGTTTGATCTCGCGGGCGCTCCCGACTGAATCGGTGGGGTATCCGTTGAAATCCAGGGCCGTTACCTTGAGTTGGGCTGCGTCAGCGCGTTTGAAACCAACCGTGCCTTCCAAGTCGCGGACCAGCCAGGGGTCATGGCCAATGTTGGTGATCCGCAGCACGCCCGGCCCGGCAGCCTCGGTTTGATAATCTGTGGCTTTCTCCTCCGACATCACCTGGAGGAGAATTCGAGAGGAGGTGGCCAACGGCTGATTGTCCAGAGGGACCGCCACGATATGACCCAACTCCAGCTCGGAGCTAATGCTTAGATCGGCGAGTTCGACTGAGCCGGCGGCGCGGAGATTTCCGCTAAGGGCCTGCACGCGCGGAGCGTTGACGATCAAAAGCCCCCGGCCGTAATCGAGTTTGAGTTCACCGCCCGTGCTGGCGACTGTCTGGCGTGCGTGATCGATGAAGGACCGAACATCAATCCCTTTGACGCCGGTGGGCTGTGGCTTAAACGAAACCGTCGTTTGCCCGACGTAGTGCAGGAGAGGATCCAAGCGCTGGCCGGGCTTGAGGTCGGCCGTCTGGGGAACATCCTTGAGCCGCAACTCATCAAAAGCGGCATCCTGGGGGAGTGGAGTGCCCTTCAAGTCCAAGAGATCTTCGGGGTTGAGATTGACCTCAGCGACAACCTGGCCCGGTGAGATGAGGCCTCGGCGGAAAATCAATGCGGCGGCAGGTGACTGGCCCATCATGGCCGGGGACATCAGTGTCCAGGGCTGCATCCAATACCCAGGCTTCACCCCCCAACGCGCGCCATCAAAAGCGAAATGGATGATGGCGTCCGTCCCTTGAAGAGCTCCATAAGCGGCGTAGTAAAGAGGCGCCTCGGAACGGTACCGGTTTGGGCGCGTGAAGGTGGTTTCTGAGATCATCGATGGCTTGCCATCGTAGTTTGGGTCCATCACTGGATGAACGAACACGCGCGGTTTGCCCGGTTGTTCTGGATCAAAGCGCAGCGCGCTGCGATCGCTGTAGGTGTGGCCCTCGCGAATCGACCATGCCGACTCGTTCCCTTTGTGGTTGCAACTGAAATAACCGTGCCGGTCCACAAAATCGCCGACCAGGTAGCTCATCTTCTCCAGCGGCCCTAGAACTTCCGGGCTAGCGGTGTACCAGTTGGAAGCCGTAATCACCCCGCGGAAACCCAGCGTGCGAAGGAAGTCTCGGGTTTGGGAATAGAAGCGACGCTGCACCCCGAACAGGAAACGCGCCGTGTCCTGGTCACGCGGTGTCTTCTCGCTGAACAGATTCCAAAGCGGCCGAAAGGCGACCCGATTCTCCGCCGGAGAATCGCGTTTGACCTTCAGGCCGTTCCAGTGACTGAAGGCTTGGTCCAGCGAGCCGTATTTCTTCTTCAGCCAATCGGCGAACATGCCCTCGAGCGTTCGCAGCTCGGGATCGGGAATGTTCTGTTCGCTAAACGTCCAGAAAAACAGCGAGTCCTCGTTCTGGATCTCGAGGCCCGCAACGGCAGGTTCATCGATGAGCCGATGTCCGGTCGTCGGGCTAGGCGTCGTCAGGAGCGCTCGCCACCATTCCCGGTAACGTTCCTGAAAACCTGTGTTGAAGAACAGTGCGGCGAACGGATTCTTGGAACCGTCGTAACCATCCAGCCAGGCGGTTGAAGCCTTGGGCCTCAGCCAGAGCGGAAAGTAAATCGAAAAATGGGTGTAGATTCCTTCCTTCTTCATTGCCTCCACAATTTCGATGGCATGCCGGACTTTCGTTGCGTCCACCTGGCCGTTCTCGTCGAAATAGCCGCCGTGGACGCGGACCAGATTGACGCCCAATTTGGCGAGCTGACGCGCCACGCGCCCTAACGCAGCAGGGTCATGGATGTCCGATGGCGGCCCGTTCACCGCCCAAAAGCGAATCGGTTCGCCACTCGAGCCCAGAACGAATTGATCGCCCTTGGCCTGGATGAAACCATGTTCACCGGCGACCTTCTCGTTGAGCTCGCGCAGGTCGAAAGCCGCCTCGGCAGTGAACGAATCCTCAGGCGGACTGAATGGGAACCAGCCCGGGTTCTCAGCGGCAGCGGCCACAACCGCGAGACAAGCGGCCATGGATATCGAGGCCGACAGGGGCCTGAGGCCGGCCAAACTCGCAGGCGGCCTGTCAAACCGCCAGATTTTTTGATAAATGCTCATCATAGCTATCCCGCCTTCAGGCGCTCCTTCACGTCAGTGTATGCCGATTCGATTAGCCTCCTAAGCGCCGTGGCATCCACGTCGTGTCCGGGCCTCAGCTTCACGTGGCGCATGTATTTGCCGGTCCCTTCCAGCAGTCGCGCTGGATCCGCGAGTTCGGCACCACGGAAAAACCCCACATTGACGTGGGCTGTAAACGCGTTGACGTAACCAAATGCCGCGTCCCCTATGCACGCGGTCGGATGGCCGTCATGCAATAATTCTCGGACATCGTCTCCGCACGCGCGCATGACCCCGAACCAACGTCGCGCGATAGTCCCCAACTCATTAGAGTGCTCCTCCATCCATCTATCGATCGCTGGGTCTCGCTTAACCGCACTGGGGAATAGGAACAGTTGGCTCATGGCGAATTCATTCCGATGGGCCGGCTGGGAGCTGAAACATCGACCCGTGCGCTTTCCAGCTCCGTATCACGAATAAGCTCAGCGACCGCCGCTGCTAACGCCCGATTGCCAGCAAGAGTTGGTGACAAGTTATCCGAAACCTCCGATGGCTCAGCGGGGCGGCGGCCGCTACTGAGCCTAGATCTCTGGGGATTCCCTGCCGCGATATGCCCTTGATTGCGAGCCCACGTCTTCATCGTCCAAACAATCTGCCGAGGAATGAACCGCTGCGGGGCAACGGCACGGGCGGGCGGTCCGGTGTGGTGTAGGGAAAAACGCCGTGCTGCTTCAGCAGAGCGAGCAAACTCTCCGAACCGTGTGCGTGCTTGAAAGCCAACTCCTCAGCCGTGATGCCGATACACAGCAGCAGACCGTAGCGCTGGCCGAGAAACTCAAAATGCACGGGCTCCTGGCGAGGATGAGTGAAGAGCAGAGCGCGGAGGGTGGAGTCGCCAAAGAAGGTCGCCAAATCCATCGTCTCGCCCGGCTCAAGCTTCGCCTCACAGGTGTAGCGTGCCAGCTGGGAAATCAGGGAGGCCGCCTTCCGCAACTCCTGCCCGGCACAAATCATCAACTCGTAATTGCCGAGGGTAGTGCGACGCTGCCCAACCTCTTCGCCGGTCATCTCCGCAGTGACGTAGGTGACGCCCGGAGTGAAATCTGGAAATGGCAACACGTCCGCAGAGCCGCCAAGCTGGAATGGAATGGCAGCGTGCAAAACGGTGTCCTCTGGCGCGCCCAGAATCGGCGTAAGGGCCGCGATGCGAGCGTCCCAAATCTTCTGCCACTCATCGTTGTCTGTTTGTGGGTCGTCGGGCATGGCTGGAGTGTTTGTCGCTAGACCGCGTCGTAGTCGCCTAAGGCTTCGACTGGGCAACAGCCGCTGACCCCGCACTCACGGATCGATGGTGAGCGCCGAGATTGTTCAAGCATGCTTGGCATCGCAACCGATAGCAGCTATTCGACTCCGGTCGATCGTTGGGCGATTTCATCTCTCCGAACTCCAATACCGCTCAGCCTGTGGCATACACCCTAGCACCTCTTCCCCCATCACCTGGTAAATGCTCGCCCTGTATGTCGACGACGCAGGGCGGTTCGCTTCTCCCAACGCTTGGTTCCTAGGTGTAAACCTTTCACCTTAATTCGTTTATAGTCGAAACCCGCCCGAAGTCAACGGTGGAAAAAAGGTTCCGACCTGCATCCTTGTGTCGAACGCCCGGGCAATTCAGGGAGAACGTTTTCACCGGCGATTTCGCTCCGCGCTTTTGCCCCGTTTTCCTTTCGCCTCTGCACCATGGTGGCTTTGCGTTTAGGAAAGGAAATCGTGGTTTGCAAGGATGGATTTAGGGTGACTTTTTGGTTGGTGTGAGGGATAAGATGGAGGCATGCCAGAAAAGAGTATAGGTGAGTTGTCTCGCGCTTGGCGCGATCAGTACGAGAAGGGGCGTGTCGCGTTCGAGAAGAGCAATATGGATTACGCGATCACGATTTTTACGCAAATTTTGGAGAAAGAACCGGCTTTTTTTGAATGTCGGCAAGCCTTGCGAGCCTCGCAGTTCAAACGCGCGGGCACGGGTGGAAGTGGATTCTTCAAGAAGATGCTCGGAAGCGCCAACCCCAGGTTGATGCAGGCCCAGATGCACCTTCGCAACAACCCGCAGGAGGCCCTCAGCGACGTGGAGCAGGTCTTGAACACCGACCCGAACAACTTGGCCGCCCACAAAATCCTGGCCGACGCCGCGATAGCCGCCGACTTTCCCAAAACCGCAATCTTGTCGTTGGAAATCGTCTACAAACAAGCCCCGCGCGATCGCGACGTGGCCTACAAATTGGCCACCACTTTAGTGAAATCGGGCCAAGCGGCCCGAGGCGAAGCCATCATGAGCGAGTTGGTGCGCCAGTACCCGGAGGATATGGAGATGTTCCAGGCCCTCAAGGACCTCTCCGCCAATCGAACTCTCAAGGAGGCCGGTTACGAAAAACTAGAAGGCGGCCAGGGGTCTTATCGCGATGTCCTGAAGGACGAGAAGCAATCCGTGAGCCTCGAACAGGAACATCGCGAGCACAAGAGCGAGGATGTGAATCGCAAGCTCATCGGCGAGTACGAGGCAAAGCTGATCCAGGAGCCTACTAATTTCCGACTGATCCGTTCGATCGCCGAACTCTACGCCAAGATCAACGAGTTCGACCGCTCCTTGGAGTACTACCAACGGCTGACCTCGACTGAGGCGGCTGATCCCTCGCTGGAACGGGCCATGACCGACCTGAAGGTGCGCAAACTCGACCATGTCATGGCTCAATTGGACCCCAACACTGCCGACTACGCGGCCCAGGCAGCTCAGCTTAAGAAGGAGAAGCAGGCCTTCGTGCTGGCCGACGCCCGGGCGCGGGCTGAGCGGTATCCGAACGACCTCCAGTTGCGCTTTGAACTTGGCCAACTTTATCTCCAGGCCGGACGCATTGGCGAGGCAATCCAGGAATTCCAAAAGGCGCAGAACAATCCCCATCGACGCATTGCTTCACTTTTCCATCTGGGTCAGTGCTTCTTTCAGCGAGGGATGAACGACTTGGCGGTGCGCACCTTCCAGAATGCGCTAAAGGAAAAAGTCGGCTTCGACGACGAACGCAAAGAACTGATTTACGCCCTTGGCTGTGCTTTCGACAAGATGGGGAAGAAGGAAGAAGCCATGGAGCAGTTCAAACTCATCTACGAGGTCGACATCGGCTACCGCGACGTTGGTACGCGAGTGGACGCCTATTACAGCGGTGGAGACGCCTCCGCCCAGGGCTCTCCCTGAACTCAATAAGCCTCCGTCAATCGACTAGGCCTCGCACTGGCTGCAAAATGGGCCGACTGCGATTGGCCGTCGAGAAGCGGCATTGAGCATCGCTTCTACGTGGCCCGTCGTTGAACATCAACCGACGCTCATTCGTAACGGAGGGCGACCATGGGATCCACTCGGGTCGCTCTGCGCGCCGGGACATAACAGGCCAGAAAAGAGACTCCAGTCAGGAGAGAGAACACGATAGCAAAGACCGGCAGGCTCGATGGTTTGAGGCCGTAGAGCATGTGCGTAAGCACTAGCGCCAGGGCGAGCCCGAAGACCAATCCGACGCCCAGCCCAACCACCGCCAACCGCGCCCCCCCTCGCACTACCAACCGAATCACGTCCGCCTTGCGCGCCCCCAAGGCCATCCGGATGCCAATCTCTTTGGTCTGCTGGCTCACCACATACGAGACCACTCCGTAAATCCCCATCATCGCCAGCACCAATCCCAAAGCCCCCTGCACGCCGGCCAAGGTAGCTCCCATGCGCAGCGGCATGAGCCCGAAGGCGCTCGACCTTAAATGCTCTTCCATGCTGCGCACGTTGTAGACTGGCAGGGCCGGGTCCAACTCGCTGAGCACCTGCCTCAGCGCCGGAGCCAGCAAAAGTGGCGCACCCTCGGTCCGCACATGCACAGAGACAGGAGAGAGATAGTGCTGCGCCAAGGGCAAGTAAGCGAAGGGACGCGGTTCCTCCCCAATCATCACGTACTTGCCATCCCGCACCACACCAACCACCTCGGTCAGATCACCTCCGCGATGGAAGTGAAATTGTTTGCCCACGGCGTTACCGCCCGGCCACAGACGCTGTGCCAGCACTTGGTTGATGATCGCGACCTTGGGCGCCGTTTCGTTGTCGAAACGCGTGAAGTTGCGGCCCTGCACTAAGGTAATCCCCATGGTCGGCAAGTAATTCGGGTCTGCCGTGGCGTACGAGCCGACCACATAACCGTCCTGCCCTGAACCGGCAGCACCGCTGGTCCGTCCTTCGGGTCCAAATTCACCCACTAAAACCATGTAATCGAACGGCACACTGCCCGCCAAAGCGACATTCCGGACGCCGGGAATTGTCCGCATCCGATCCACCAGTTTCTCGTGGAATTGGCGTCCTCGGGCGTCGTCGTAACCTTGAAGCCCAAGGTCCAGCGAGGCCATCAGCAGGTTCTCGGAGCGAAACCCCAGATCCAACCTGCCCGCCAGCCAGAGACTCTGCAAAAAGAACCCGCCCGAAATCAAAACCACCACGCAGAGGGCAACTTGTGAGACCACCAGGCAGCTTCGGAACCAGTGGCGCCGCGAAGCCAGCGGGGAGTTGCCAGCGTCTTTGAGGATGCTGTTGATGTCCAAATGCGTTGCCCGGAGCCCAGGGGCGAGCCCAGTCGCCACCCCAGCGACGATCGACGCGAGGAACGTAAACGCGAACACGCGCCAATCCCAGTGGTGATCGGTGCGGAGGGGAATGTCGCTCGCGGGAGCGAAACCGGCCAAGAGGCCCCCGGTCCACCAGGCCAGAGCGGTTCCGACTACTCCCCCTAGCAGCGCCAGCAAAATGCTTTCAACCAGCAGTTGACGCATCAGCCTCCAACGCGAGGCCCCGATCGCCGTGCGGATGCCCATCTCCTTCTGCCGCACCAGTGCGCGCGACAGCATTAGGTTGGCCACATTCGCACAGGCGATCAGCAGCACCAACCCCACGACCACCATAAACATCAAGCACGCCAGCGGAACCACGTCCAGAAACGCCGGCTCCGGCCGACACAGCATCTCGGGTTTCACCGTTACCGTCGCCTCCCGATGGCTATCGGGATAATCGGTGGCCAACTGCTTAGCGACCGCTTCAACCTGTGCTTGCGCCTGTGCCACCGTAACCCCCGGTTTCAACCTCGCCATGATCTTGAAGCCGGGCCAACCGCGATTCTTAAGCATTTCCGGATCAGCCATCGTGGCCGGAACGAACGCACTGGGCGCCATCGCCCACTCCGCGCCGTTAAACTTGGCAGGAGCGACGCCGATGATGGTGAATGGCCGGCCGTTAACACTGACGGATTTGCCCACCGCGGCCGGATCACCACCGCACTTCCGCTGCCAAAAACGATAGCTCAACACAATCACCGGGTCGGCCCCTGGATTCTGACCTTCGCCCGGCAGGAACGTGCGGCCATATGCAGGCTGGATGCCGAGCATCGAGAAACAGTTTCCGCTCACCCCTTCAATCCAGGTCCGTTCTGGCTGCTGACCCGCTAAAGATAAGTGCACGGGCGTGAATAGGACGGCCGCGACATCCTCAAAGCCGCTTACCCGCTGACGATAGTCCTGATAGTCGAGCCAGGAATGGCCGTGCGGGAGTTTCCAGATCGCGCTCCTTTGAAGCACTAACACGAGCCGGTCCGCGCCCTTCACCGGCATCGGCTCAAAGAAGAATCCGCTGATGATTGAGAAGATGCTCGTGTTGGCCCCGAGTCCAAGGGCGAGGGTGAGGACCGCGACCGCAGTGAACCCGGGTCGCTTGAGCAACATCCGAAAACCGAAGCGTAGATCGTTGAACATGTTACACGGCCGGGTCGCTCACAGAACTCCCTGCATGAGATTTCCACGCGAATCGGCCGATTGGGATTGTTGCACTCGCCGTGCCAAGGCGCGGCTCAGCCCCCCCTGATTCTGACCCAAGCAGGTTGCGGCTTCTTGGAACTGAAATCACGACATAACATGTTTATCATTTGGCACTTACAACCGGATTGATCGAACAAGAAATAAGCGCTTCACATGGCGCCCATGCGGAGGATTTACGGCCGCCACGAGCCACATTCCGCCCTCGGGAATCGCCTGTCCCACGCGTGGGACTCCCCCTGTAGGATCGCGAATTCCTTGTTTGAAATCCCTTTATGATGGCCTTTGGAATTCCCTCAGTTTAGCCTCTGCTCACCACTAAGCAGATTTGACGACAACGTCCGCGATAACCGCCGCCCATGAAACCTGCCAAACCACAAGCTCACGCCAAAACCTCCACCGTCAGCCGCCGTTCCCTTCTCCGCCGCGGAGCCGGCCTCGCCGCGGTCGGATCCCTCGGGGCAAGCGCCCCGGCGATTCTCCGCGGCGTCGCCGATGATCGCCCCGCCGCCACCAGGGGACAGATCAAGCAGTCGATCGTGCAATGGTGCTTCGAATTGTTCGGCGAAAAGTGGACCGTGGCCCAAACCTGCCAGGTGGCCCGCAAACTGGGCTGCAAGAGCGTCGAGCTGTTCCCCTCCAAAGATTATCCCCTGCTCAAGCAGCACGGCCTCACCTGCGCGATCGGCCAAATCGACATGGACCCCGACCCGCCCTTCCGCAAGGGATTCAACAACCCAGCCCATTGGCCGCGGGTCATGAAGGCCACACGAGACGCCATTGATGCCGCAGCGGCCTTCGGAGTGCCCAGCGTCATCTGCTTTACCGGTTATAGTGCCCTTAACCCGGACGACCCCAAGAGCGCACACCTGTCGCCCGAGGATGGCGCCAAGAACTGCGTCGAGGGTTTCAAAAAAGTCATGGCCGATGCTGAGAAGAAAAAGGTGACGCTCTGCTTGGAGATGCTCAACACGCGTGACAGCTCGCATCCGATGAAGGGGCATCCGGGCTATCAGGGCAATCACACCGATTATTGCATCGATATCATCAAACGCGTCGGCTCACCCCGGCTCAAGCTGCTCTTCGACATCTACCACGTCCAGATCATGGATGGCGATGTCATCCGCCGGGTCCACGACATCAAGGAATACATCGGTCACGTGCACACGGCTGGTAATCCCGGACGCGGTGAACTCGACGAGAACCAGGAGATCAATTACCCGCCGATCATGAAGGCGCTGATCGAGACCGGCTACCCTGGCTATGTGGGGCAGGAGTTCATTCCCACACGCGACCCGAATGAAGGCCTCAGGCAGGCCGTCGCGCTTTGCGACGTCTGAAAGTTCCTGGGCTCAGCCCGTGAACCCAGGCAGAGCCGCGACCAGAACCGATAAGTGGGCGCGTCGGCGAGGGCGATCCGCCGTAAAAGACCAGGTCTACGCCGCCGCAACCCATGACCCCCTACCCAGTCGGATTGTGCCCGAAGTGTCATCAATCGTTTTTCGCGAAACGGCCCAAGCCAGCCCTCCGCTTCAGCAAGACGGTGTTTTGCGTTTCTGCCACAGTTTCATTGTTGCTGCTAGTCGGAGAGACGTTCTATAGGCTCCCCACCAAACAACCGCTCTACCTGTCTGTGTCAGGATACCCTGATCTCGGAGAGGAATCCGAGCCGCCTGGTTGGAAGGAGATGGGAGTATCCGTGGCCATGCTGGCAACGTTCTCAACAGTTGCCTGGGGAATCGTGGCGGGGAGACGCAAATGTTCGCATTGCGGCAACGTGATAGCGACGAACTGATCGCCATTGCAACTTTGGGTGCTGTGAGTACAAGTCCCTGGCTTGCCGTGAACCCTGATTTAGCCCTGGCTATGAACTACAAAATGCGTTCCTTGCTGGTGAGTTTCTTCTTTGCGCTCGGTCTCGTCGTGCAGGCGCGGGAGATTGAATTCGGAGGATACACCTGGACGGTCCGGTCCGGTCATGGTGGGCCTGGTCCCAATGCGTGGGACGAGAACAATGTCTGGCTGGATTCTGCCACCAACCTCCATCTGAAGATCAGCTCGCACGATGGCAAATGGTCCTGTTCGGAAATCACCATGCGCAAGCGGTTGGGATTTGGCCGTTACCAGTTTCAAACCGTAGGTCAGCTCGATCGGCTTGACGACAACGTCGTGCTCGGACTCTTCAACTATCCCACTGGCGACGTCGGATCGGACGGCACCCACGAGATCGACATCGAGTTTGCCCGATGGGGCAACGCGAAGAATCCAATGGGCAATTACACGGTGTGGCCGGCGGAGAAAGGTCTGAGGCAGATGTCCAAATCCTTCCCCTTCACACTGACGGGCGACACCAGCACCCACCTTTTCACCTGGAACCCCACTCAGATTCGATTCGTGTCAATGCAAGGCCACCGGAATGACGGCAAAGAGGAGTTTGGCGCCTGGGTCTATGCCCCGGAGGAAGCGCCGAGGCATATTTCGCAACAGCCAATGCCGATACACATCAATCTTTGGCTCTTCAAGGGACTCCCACCCAAAAACGGGCAGGAAGTTGAGGTGATTATCCGCGACTTCAAGTTCACGCCGTAAAGGCCGGCTAGAAGCCCAGCCCTCCAGAATTTCGGCAACCGGAGAGGACCTCGTTGTGTGGCGCAGGACTGTCCTTCGAGGAAATCACTCTGGGAGATCCAAGGTGTGCCGCAGCCCACGCTCGACCCCCACCATCGGCAGATTCCCGATCACCTCACTGATAGCCGAGTTCAACACCGTTGCCGAATTATCCGTCATCACCACCGAATTCGAGAGCAAGCCCGATTGGTGACCTTCAGGTGAGCTCAGAAGGATCGTGATCCGACTGGGATGGTCGGCGCGAAACATCCGGCTGGAAATCATCGCTACAATGGTTTGCGGGAGTTCCGTACCCAAACCGTTGGCCTGGACCACCAAGGTCGGTCGGTGTTTGGCAGTGCGCAGGTCAGAGTTCGGAAACAGCACGAGAACAACGTCTCCGCGTTTACAGGCCAGACTTGTTGGCATGGTAGTCGTCGTAGGGTGCCATCTCCGGACTGTTCCAGTCCTCGGCGAACGCACTTAGTCGAGAGCGCAGTTCTGCCGCTTCCGGAGCCCCAATCCCGCGCTGGCGAAGATCGACGCCGCGCGCCGAGAGGAACGTCACGAGCACCAGGGCACCCGGTTGGACGTCGGTCGGTTTTTCCGCCAATTTGATGACACCATCCTGATAAACACCTTCAACAGTCATGTGCATAATCATGAATCCAAACTTGAAATCAACAGTATCACCGGGGGCAGCTTCTGCAAGCGTCGCCTCCATGTCAGCGTGATGGCGGAGGGCTTCCCTGGAATTAGGGGAGACCAAAAACAGGGCACAAGCCAGATGAGCCAGGTGGTCTCCCAGGAAAGGGGCTCGAATCCCTAAACTCGCAGCCGTCCTCAGTAAACCCGGACCCGCGCGTAGCTCACTTTCAGGCGCCCATCAACTCTCACTCCAAGCAGATCGAGCGTTGAAGAAGGCGCCGATCCGGCACGCGGTGTCGCCGTAAAGAAGGAGTTGAGCGGATGGCTCAGCGGGACAACGGCGCTGGGACCGTCGGAACCGTCGCGTTTCAGTTCCAGAAGCCGGTTTTCCGAGAGCGGCTTGCCCGCGGCGGTTGTGCCTGAGACGTAGTAGAAAACACACAACCGCCCGTTAGGAGCCGGCTGGAAGCGCGCCAATCCAGGAATCTCGTTGGCCTGACCTTCCTCAGCCGATAGCAGCGTGCGCCGGTAAACGACTTGGCCTTGACGCACCATGGCGTAGTTCAGTTCGTGCCGCTGGCGCGCATTGGGAAAGAACTTGGCGCGCAGACGTTCATCAATCGCGCGCTCGGTCCAAACCAGGTGGACTGTCCCGTCCGGCGCGAGCCACAGGTCGCCTGGGGAAACCCACCCGCAAGTCTTCTCTCGGCTTGCGATCTCCAGCCAGTTGGTCAGGGGATGAGCTGTGATATCCGGCGTCCAAATGTAAAACAAACGGCGGAAATCGTAATCCCACTCCCGGCCGGTGAGCTGTTTCTTGAACGCTCGCCATTCCGGGTTTGGTTCCACGATGTCGCTGACCCCGCAGGCATATACCGCATGGTTCGCTAGGGCCACGTTTGGGTAACAGACCCGGATCAGCTCCGGCTTGGCATAGTCCGCGCCCCAAGGCCAATTGAGCCGTCCGGCAGCCCTTGTCACGCCGTCCGAGCCGAGCAACACCCAAGCCGCGTAATCATCGCCGACGTTCTGAAGGAGAAACAACTCGTGACGCTTTCGGTCCGCCGCAAAGCTCCGGTACGAATGTTCCGTGAAGCGGGATGAGCCCACCCAGTCGGGCTTGATGGTCTTGCGCTCGGTGGATGCATCGCGCGCGGAATACTCCAGGATCTCCGGCCGGGCCGGACCGTTGTATGCATCCAGCGGCGCCAAAGTGGGGTTGGCCGAGAGGAAGAAACGGCCATCATCAAAGCAAGCCAGCGGCGAGGGTTCACGCGTGCGGTGGGACTCATCAACTCCAATCCGAGCCCACCCGGTAGCGGCGCGCTCGAAGAGCAACCAGCGGCAGTTGTTCAACGGCTTGGCGTCTTTGATCGTTTCAAGCCCGGTGGCGAAGACACGGTCCTTGAGCCGCACCAGGCAAGTGGAGCCAGAGCACCACATCGGTCCGGCGCCGTTGTCCGCGGATTCGTAGGCATAGACGTCCTCCTCCACCTCCACCCGCGGAAGCAAAACATCGCCGGCGCTCACTCGGCCCGGCAACACGAGCGAGGCGAGAACGAGGACCACGGAAACAATACGAGCGTTCATGGGTCGATCCGATTATGCTCTCAAGCGCGACGGAGCCGTCGACGCTTGAGCATGTCCAAGAGCACCGCTCCCAACAGAACCAAGCCGAGCACGACCTTCTGAGTGTAGCTTTCCACGTTGGTGAGGTTCATGCCGTTTTGAATCACCGCAATGATGAGCGCTCCCACCAGCGTGCCCAGCACTTGACCTTCGCCACCAGACAACGAAGCGCCTCCCACAACCACCGCGGCGATCACGTACAGTTCGTACATTTGACCGTATGTCGGAGCACCACTTTTGAGCTGCGAAGCCATCACAATCCCTCCCACGCCCGCGAAACAAGCGCAGAGCGCATAGGCGAACAGCAAGACCGTGCGGACCGGCACCGCCGAGAGCCGTGCGGCCTCCGGATTCCCTCCCACCGCATAGAGGTAGCGCCCAAGCACCGTGCGGGTCATCAGCAGGTGGGCCAGCAGGTAAAGGATCACCATGAGCAGCACGCCGTTCGGAACACCGGCAGTCGCACCGCGCCCAAGCCAAATGAACGAATCGGGCACTTGGTAAATTGACTGGCCGTGAGCCAGGATGAACGCCAGTCCGCTGGCCACCAGCATCATGGCCAAGGTCGCGATGAACGGGGGAATTGCGAAGCAGGTGATCATGGCCCCGGACACCAGGCCCAGCAGAGCGCAGGAAATGATCCCCGCCGCGCAAGCGCCAACCATGGCCATCGTCGACGCCTGTGCCCCCCCGCCGAAGTCCCGGATGATCAGCGCGGTGACCACCGCGGACAACGCGATCAAGCTGCCTACGGACAAGTCGATCCCGCCGGAGATCACCACGATCGTCATCCCGATAGCGATGATGGCAATGACCGCGATTTGATTCGCGATGTTGAGTAGGTTATTAGTCTTCAGAAAATTCGGCCAACGGTAAGCGCCCGGCGACACGACTTTCGCTCCGGTCATGCAGCTGAACCGTTTGTCGGCGCCCTCAAACACCGGCCAGCCCGATGTCACCTGGTTGCAGGCCACAAACTCCCAACGGATGCCTGCGGCCGAGGATTTCTCGAGCTCCTTGCGTGCGTCCGATGGCTGGCCTTTCACCACCATGGTTTCAGGATGGCCAGCCGCGTGCAATCGCTCCACCAGGACATCCGCAAGCACCGCGTCATCGGGCGTGTCGCCTACGACGATCAAGACCGGACCGGTAGTCTTCGCCGCGGCGATCTGCGCGGCGAGCTGGCGGCCTCCCGAAGCGCCGTCAGGATATTGCAGGGAGAGAGTAACCCAACTGTAGTAAACGCACAGCAAGGCCAGCACCGCGACCATGCCGTAGTCGTAGGCGACTCTCGAGAGGAGCGTGCGAGCCCACGGTGCCTGGCTCATGATTACTTGAGGCTCGGGTCCTTCTCGCCGTCCGCTTTGCGGTAGAGCGCGGTAGGTATCAAAATCTGGGCTGGCACGGCCTCGCCGGCAAAGTGCTTGAAGATCGCCCGCGCGGTCTCGACGCCGATCCGGTCGGGAAACTGAACCGGATCCGCGAAGATTTTGCCGTCCTTGATCGCCTGTTTGCCTTCCGGCTGGCCATCGAACCCGATCAGTTTGAGGTTCTTGCCTGCCTTTTCCATCGCCGCGCGAGCACCGAGAGCCGCCGGATCGTTGATGGCGAAAATCCCGGCTAGGTCCGGGTGCGCTTGCAGAAGGTCCTCGGTGGCCTTGAAGGAGACGTCCTTCACGCCGCCTGACGGCAATTCACTCACAACCTCAATCTTGCCTGAGGCTCGGCCGCGATTGTAGTCGTCAATGACCTCCTTAAATCCCTGCACCCGGAGGATGCAGGACTCCACCATTTTGTGATCGAGGATGGCAACCTTGCCCCCGGAGTCACCCAAGGCCTCGATCATCCCTTTGCCAGCCTCTTTGCCCCCTCCCAGGTTGTCGGTGGCGACGTGGCAGACGATCTTGGCCCCGGGCGCGAGACACGCGATGTCCGCGGTGAACACCGGGATGCCCGCCCCAGTAGCCTCCTCGATCGCCGGCCCAATAGCCTTGGAATCGCACGGCGTCAGCACGATGGCGCTAACCTTGCGAACGATGAAATCCTTTACTTGGTTCTGCTGACGCGCCGGGTCGAATTCCCCGCTCACGACACTGACCTCATAGCCTTGTTTGGCGGCTTCTTCGGCCAAGCTATCCCCAATGACCTTGAAGAACGGGTTGGTTAACGTCAGTACCGAGAGGCCAATGACCCCGCGCTTGGCGACGGCCGGCTTCGTCCCAGAGGACGCCGAACCGCCGGCGCCTTGACCGGAATCGCTGCGGTTGCAGGAGCAAAGTGCAAGCAAGAGGCTGGCCAAAGGCCAGAGCAGTCTTCGGGAACGCATAGTAGTCGGGCTGTCATACACCAAGCGCCAACCGGAAGGAAGTGCGATCAGAGCAGAACCTCACTGCGTGGCAACGAGCCGGTAACGCTCGTGCGCTCGAGCGCGGAACTCGAACACGAGCGGCTCGATCTGCTTGATCTGAAGAGGATAAGGCGCTTCGACTTTCACCGCATTCGGCACGCGCACGCGGGCAACTCCGCCTTGCTCGGCCAAGATCGAGCCGGACGCGAGCCTGCCCTCATTCCAGTTGATATCGACCTCAAATCCACCTCGCGCCCGAAGCCCCCGAACGCTCCCAGCCGCCCACTCATGCGGCAACGCTGGCAGAAGGTTGATCTCCCCGGCATGGCTTTGCACGAGCATCTCCATGACACCCGCCGAGCCGCCAAAATTCCCATCGATCTGGAACGGAGGGTGGGCGCAGAACAAGTTCGCATAGACACCACCTCCGCCGTCGTAACGGAAGCCCGAGGTCTCCACCAAGTTCAGCAGATTCCGTAAGAGCTTGAGCGCGTGGTCGCCATCGTGCAGGCGCGCCCAGAAGTTGACCTTCCAGGCCATCGACCAACCAGTCCCGCCGTCACCGCGGCCCTCGAGGGCCCGTCGAGCGGCCGCGAACCATTCGGGTGTCGCAGAGGTAATCTGGCTGCCCGGATGCAATGCAAAGAGGTGGGAAACATGCCGGTGATGAGGTTCGCTTTCGCCGAATTCATGCGCCCACTCCATCAAACGACCATCGCTTCCCACCCGCGGAAGCAACAGCCGGTCACGCGCTTCGTGCACGCGCTGGGTGAATGAATCGCGGATGAAAAGCGCCGCACTGGCATCCTCCACGTTCCTGAACAGATCCCAAATAATCTCCTGTTCCATGGTCGGACCCATGCTCAATTGGCCCCGCTGCCCGTCGGCGGCGATGAAGGTGTTCTCCGGTGAGTTCGCCGGGCCGGACACCAGCTTGGTGGTGTGTGGGTCCTCCACCAGCCAATCCAGGTAGAACTCCGCGGATTCCTTCAGAATCGGGTAGACCTTTCGGAGGTATTCCGGGTCCGGGTTGAACGCGTAGTGTTCCCACAGATGGTGGCACAGCCAGGCACCCGCCGCTGGGAACAATCCCCACCCTGGGTGTTCACCGGGGGACGTAAATCCCCACGGATTCGAAATCGTGTGAACCGTCCAACCATGCGCTCCGTACTGGATCGCAGCCGTCCTGCGACCGGGCACCCTAAGCGAATCGATGAATTCGAGGAACGGCAAATGACACTCGGCCAGGTTCCCCACTTCCACCGGCCAGTAATTCATCTGGTCATTGATATTGTGGTGATAGTCACCGTTCCACGGTGTTTGGATGCTCTCCGCCCAGATCCCCTGGAGATTGGCCGGAAGGCTCCCCGGACGCGAACTGCTGATCAACAGGTACCGGCCGTACTGCATGTAAAGCGCCGCCAAACCAGGATCAACCGCGCCTTTGCCAAGGGCTCTAAGACGATCGTCCGTCGGTAGATTCGCATTTGCGCTCTCGCCCAGGTCGAGGGAGACCCGGTCGAAGAGACGGCGATGGTCGGCAATGTGCGCCTCACGAAGGATCGCGAAAGGTCTGTGCGCGGCCGCGTCGTTTCTGGCGAGCGCCGTCTGTTCTGGATTGCCCCCGCGATAGAGTGGTGGGTCGGACCGATAATCCGTTTCTGCCGTCAATAAAAGCGTGGCCTGCTTGGCACCGGCTACCTTCAGGCTGTTGCCCTCGGCGGTAACCTTGCCCCCCTTAGTAAGGACCCTCAGCACGGCAACGAACTTCATGCCGTTTGTCTTTTCGCCGTCGAAAAGCTGGCCCCGCATGATCAAACGATCCTGGCCCGCAGCAGTGGTGACGGCGCACTCCGAGCGCGTAAGGCTAGCTGAAAAGCTCAGCCAGCCGGGGGCATCGGACTCGAGGTTCACGACCAGCACCTGATCGGCGTGGCTGGCGAAGACCTCGCGAGTGAAATGCACCCCTTGAACCGAGTAGCGCACGCGAGCTATCGCCGTTCCCAGATCGAGCTCGCGCTCGTAGTCCGTAGGCTCTCCCGTGTGCGAGGAGCTCAGCTTGAGATCCCCTAGGGTTTGGTAACAGCCAAAGGCCGCGCGCGCCCCATTGCCGCTGCCGGAGCCCGGACCCTTGCAGATGAGTTTGCGGACCCCCAGTTGGTCCGCCTCGCTGTAATGCCCGTCGAAAAGCAAACGCCGGATTTCCGGCAGGGCTTCCTTCGCAGCGGGGTTGTCCGCGTCCTGCGGGCGTCCTGACCACACGGAATCCTCGTTGAGCTGGACGCGCTCTTCCGTGACGCCGCCAAACACCATGGCACCCAGTCTGCCATTGCCCACAGGCAAGGCTTCAACCCAAGTCTTGGCCGGTTGTCGGTACCAAAGCCGGAGCGGGGCCTCGGCCGCTTGAACCGCAACCCAGCCCGAAGTAAGCACAACGATCAGGACGCACCAACGGACCGCCGCGTCAGAGTGTTTTGGATGATTTGCCATTTTCAGTATTCGATTGCCAATTGATGAATCGAGGCTGGCCGACGGTTTCGCACTTTCCACGGACCTTGAGTCACTTGCGCGTGCCCTGGAACTCAAAGTCCTGCAAGGGGCGAAAGACGTCATTCTGAGTTCATGCCCTAGTATGCCCGGCGCGGCCGCGGAAGCAAGCCAACCTGCGCCCACTCTTGACGGGCGGGCTGGCCGACCTGACACTCCCGGAGTGAACCCTGCTCGTCGTTTGTCCCCCGCGTGGCTCGCACTCGTGGCCACACTCAGTTTGGTTTTGACTGGTTGCGGTAACAAATCAGCAACCCAGGATGCCGCTTCTCCACCGGCGAATTCCCGAGCGCCAGGCGGTAAGGTCGTCATCGCTATGCTCCCCAAACTCATCAACATCGATTATTTCGATGCCTGCAAGAGAGGTGCGAGCAAAGCGGCCGCCGAACTGGGAGTCACACTCATCTTCGACGGCCCAGTTGAGGCGAGCGGTTCGGACCAGAACAAATTCATTGATACCTGGGTCCGTCAAGGCGTCAACGCCATCTGCGTGGCGCCCAACCAGCCCAAGACCATCCGCCGTTTTGTCGAGAAGGCCCAAGCCGCCGGGATCAAAGTCCTGACCTGGGACACCGACGCGCCCGAGAGCGGTCGAGATCTGTTCGTGAACCAAGTCGATGAGAAAGTCCTGGGCGAAGCGCTCATGGACGACTTGGCCCACCAGATGGGAGAGGAAGGCGAATGGGCCATCGCCATCGCGAGCCTGGATGCCGCCAACCTGAACACCTGGCGCCGGTTCGCGGAAGCCCGCGCAACCGAGAAGTACCCCAGGCTCAAGCTGGTCGCCACTGAGGTCACCAAGGAGGACGAGAACTTCGCACGGCAAAAGGTTGAGACGCTGCTCAACGCCTACCCCAAGCTGAAAGGCATTGTCGCCTTCGATTCCAACTCTGTCCCTGGCGCTTCTGAGGCCGTCAAGCGCGCTGGCAAAATCGGCAAGGTCGCGGTCGTGGGCAACTCGACTCCCGGCAAGATGCGTCCGTACATCAAGGAAGGCGTGCTGGAATCATTCTACCTTTGGGATCCGCGCCAACTGGGCGAGCTGACCGTGCGCCTGGCCAAAGCTTTGGTGGACGGTCAGAAACTCGCCGATGGTGTCGAAGTCGCGGGCCACGGGAAACTCAAACTCAGCTCACAAGATCCCAAGACCGTGATCATGGCAGTGCCGATTCGCTTCACCAAGGAGAACATCGACAAGTTCGACTTCGGCATCTGAGCCCGAATGATTGGTGGGGGCGCCGACGTTCGCTGGTTCGCGTCCGCCCTCACCCAAATCCCGCTTGGCACTACAACGATCTTTTCGTTAGCGTGGGGGCCACATGTTTCGAGCAGGCCGGGCGTTGGGTCTCCTGTTGGTCGCTCTTCCGCTTTTCCTACGCGGAGCCGAACCGCTATCCGGCCTCGAAATCGAGGCGCTCGGCCCCAACGGAGATTTCCAATTTGAAGAGAACGTCGGCATCGTGACCGATCCAGCCGGCGTGCGCGTAAGATACGGCGGCGCAGAATTGGTTGCCCCCATGGTCCGCTACAACGAGCAGACCTACGAAGTGGACGCCGAAGGTGGCGTGCGCATCCAGCGCGAGAAGGAAATCTGGAACGGCGAGCGGATCCACTACAACTTCGCTACCCGTCAGATGACCGCTCCATCCTTCCGCACGGGGATGGTGCCCTTCTTTGTCGCCGGCGAGGGCCTCCACGGCGACTTCACCAATCGTATCTACGTCTCCACCAATGGATTCGTCACCACCGATGATGTCGCCAATCCAGTCTACCGCGTTCGGGCCAAGACCTTGACCGTCGTTCCCGGCGAATACATCGAGGCTCGCGGAGCCACGGTTTACTTGGGGCGAGTGCCAATCATGTATTGGCCCGTTTACCGCCGGCACCTGGATCGTCACCCCAACAATTTTGCCCTCCTCCCCGGTTACCGCAGCCTCTACGGGCCGTATCTGCTCGGTTCCTATAACTGGATCGCCTCCTCCAATCTCAGCGGCACTGTTCACCTGGATTATCGCGAACTCCGCGGCATCGCCGGGGGCCCCGACGTCCAATACGATTTGGGCACCCTGGGTCATGGCGCCGTCCGAATCTACGGCACCCGCGACGATAAGCCTGGCTTTGACTCCAACACCAACGCTATCCCCTCTGGCCGCGAGCGCGTCTCTTTCCTGCACTCCGCCACTCTGCGCACCAACCTCACCCTCAAATTGGTACTCCACCAGCAAAGCGACGCCGAGGTAATCCGCGACTTCTTCGAAAACGAATATCGCAAAGACACCCAGCCTAAGACCTTTGTCGAGGCCAACCAAATATGGCCCAACTTCAGCCTCAATATCCTGGCCCAGCCTCAGGTCAACGATTTCTTCCAAACGGTTGAGCGATTACCCGACGCCAAGCTAACTGCCATCCGCCAGCAGATCGGCGCTTCACCCTTCTACTACGAGAGCGAAAGCTCGGTCGCCTACCTGCGCCTGCGCAGCGTTGATAACACCGGCACCAATTACTCCGCCTTGCGCGCCGACACCTTCCACCAGATCGTTCTGCCCTACACGTTCTTCGGCTGGCTCAACGTCGATCCGCGTGTCGGCGCGAGGTTCACGCACTACGGCGAGATCGATGGTTTGGGCACCGCAGAGAACGATCAAGATCGCGGGGTGTTCAACACCGGCGCCGAGGTTTCCACCAAAGCCTCGCGAGTTTGGCCCTCCGTCAGCAACAAGCTCCTGGACGTCTCGGGCATTCGCCACATCGTCGAACCCTCCATCGATTACGTCTATGTCCCGAGACCAAATGTTACCCCCAACCAACTGCCCCAATTCGATAGTGAGCTTCAGAGTTTCCAGCTAACCCCCATTGAGTTCCCCGATTACAACAGCATCGACTCGATCGACGGCCAGAATGTGATGCGGTTTGGGCTTCACAATAAGCTCCAGACCAAACGCCAGGACAAGGTCGAAAACCTCATCAATTGGGAGACCTTTCTGGACTGGCAACTCGCTCCTCGCCCAGGTCAAACCAACTTTTTCGACGTGTTCACGGATCTGGATTTCAGACCACGCTCCTGGATCACCTTCAGTTCGAAAACCCGATTTGATATCGCCAACCGGAACTTCCGCCTGGCGGACAATTCCATCACCATCGAGGCTTCCGATTCCTGGAGCTGGCGCCTCGGCCACCGCTACGTCAAAGACAACGACGGGTTCGGCCTGGGCAACAATCTCATCACCAGCAGCCTCACGGTGCGGATGAACGAGAACTGGGCCCTGCGCCTCACCCACCACTTCGAAGCCCGGGACGGCACCATGGAGGAACAATACTACACCCTCTACCGGGATCTCCGGAGCTGGACCGGCGCCCTCACCTTCCGAGTGCGCGACAACCGCGGCGGGCCAACTGACGTGACGGTGGCGCTCACTTTATCCCTCAAGGCCTTCCCTCGATACGGACTTGGCCACGACCGCGAAACCACCGATCTCCTCCTCGGAGATTGACCGCCTCGCGGCCCTCACCGCAAACGTTGGAGTTTTTCGATCATCTGCGCCACCCGGTCACGGTGTTGCAGAAGCGGCCTTGGGTCCGCCGTGAAATGGGTCAGGTCTTTCGAGATTTGCGGCGGCACAACCAGCAGTTGCCGCGCCTCCCGCACCTGCGAAGTTTCTCCCCGTTTGGCCTGGATACGCTGCGTCAGGCCCTCCAGGAGCCAGAGGTATTCATAGTCTTCCATGCCGTCCCGGAGGCATTCCCAACGAATCGAGTTAATCGGATCGTCCAGGCTCGCCGGAGCGGTGCGGTTTGGATCAGTTCGAGGCGGGTATAGGAAGCGCCCATCGCCATTTCCCCACGGGCTAACGAATCCAACCGAGTGTCCATATCCCTCCATCCAACTCATCGGATCTTGCCAAGGGTTCTGCGCCTGTGGCTCGGGATAAACCAGCGGACTGGTCCAGTAAGTGGTGGCCCAGATCAGCACTCCGGTAACGCCGTACTGCCACGATTGCCACGGCCAGAGACGCAGCTCGGTCCCCGGGTGGTCAATGAACTCCGTAACAAACGGCGCCTTCGGCCCGGTGCAAATGTACCACCAGACCTCCTGTCCTTGCGCCCGCCGCTCCTGCACTCGGGCCGGAGTCCACTCAGGCGTCAAACCGCACCAAATATCCACGTGCCCCAGTAGCCCTGGCTCGGGCTGCTTGGTTAGCATGCGTTTGAGGCCAGGGGCAGCCGCTTTGAGCCGATCCATCCCCGCAGCCACAAACTCGAAGTCCTTGGTGTCTGGCTCGTCAAACCAATAGACGAATGCCTTATCCAGCCAGCCGTTCTCTCGTAGATGATTCTCCACCTGGCTCAGGTAATCGTGAAACAGCCTCGCATGCTCCGGAGTGCCCTCCGCAAAGCCGTCGAGCTTGCCCAGATATCGTGCCTGGAACGTGCCGCCGCCCATCCCCTCAATCGGCACTTGGAAAGTATTAAAGCGAAATAAATCCAGCCACTGGTGCGCTGCCTTGTCGAACTGCGAGAAGTCCACTCGCGCATGCCGCTCGGCACCGTCACCCTCAAACCCGACAATGATGGGATCCAGGTCGTAGAACGAGTAAGGACTAATCCTGTGGTCCGCAAAGTTACGCAGGTAATTGGAATAGACCAGCCGGCGATCGTGGTCGTTGGTCGCGTGGTGATAACGACTGATGCTCTGCGTGCCCAATCCTAGCGCGCTTTTGAGGTGAGTCTCTTTCGGCAGGGCGAAATCATAAACATGCACGGTCAAGGGGACCGAGAAATGCCCAAGGGTTGTCTTCATCTCCAGTTTCCCGTGGTAGTCCCCTGCGCGCGTCTCGGGGGAAACGTGAAACGTGATCCACACCGGCTGGTTTTGGCCGGCGTGTAATTCCAAAGGGGTTCGCAGCGGAGGGAGCGGGTCCGGGTAGAATCCAGCGAGGCAGCTACCGTCCGTTGGTTGGGTCACACGCACATACGCCACTTCGTCCATCCCAACCGAGATCGGCCCAACCTCGCGGCCGACCCCGCGCAGTGGACCCACTTTAGCTCCTAACAACCTCCCGTCGTGCGTAGGGCGCAACACCACCTGCGCGGCCTCAAATTCCCCTTTCGCGGCCGAAACGCTAATGGCCTCGAACGCTGGATCACCATGGGCGCTAGGCAGGCCGCGGTCGCGTCCCACTTTCCAGCCGCTCTCGCACCACCAGACCCCCAACGCCTTCGGCCCGGGCAACAGGTAACCGAACTGCGTGTCGTCCAGAAACCTCCCCACAAACTGCATATCACCGCGGAACAAGACATGTCCAGAGCTGTCGGCAAGATTGATCGTGAGCGCATGATCCCCTGCCCCGCCGGGAGGAATTGCGAAGCCAATCTCGCCCGACTCGCCGGTCCGCAGACGCAGGTTCGCGACCTGGTTCGTAAGGAGCACGCCATCCAGATCGATGGTTCCTCGCGCCCGCCGCAGCGTGGGCGAGTGATTCCGAACCCTCATCACCAAACGCTGCTGTCCGTCCTCCGAGGATGCCGCCAGGTGAATCCCCTCCACCTCGATCCCGGGGGCTTCCGCTAGACGTCCTACGAACCGAGTGGCTCCGATCGCTTCGGTCTGGATGTCGTCCACGGCCGCCTCGTATTCGTAAGCGCCAACCTGCAAAGACCCGTCGGAAGCGGTTTGGGCCAGTCGCACATCGACACTCGTTGCCGGAAAACAATTGGTCGGAAGCTCAAACCATCCGCTCATTTTCGCCCCATCGCACGATCCCAGGGCCACCCACTTAGTTCCGTTTGCACAAGCGCTGACCTCAAGCCTGCCTTGAACATAATAGCTGAGCGCAACCCGGACACGGGCTTTGTGCTGGAGCCGATGGCCGATCTGGTGACGATAAACCAGCTCCCCGGTGGGGCCGAACACCCAGCGGTCGGAATTGAAGCTCGCCCGGTTGGTCGCCAGCGGCCGATGGGAATTGGCTCCCAGCCAGTTGAACTCCGGCGAGAAATGGTAAACGCCCTTGTCTAGGCTTTCTCCTTCGCCCAGCTCGGTTCCATCCGCAAGGCGCAAGTGCACCGCAAAGACGGGCGTTAATCGCACTTCCTCAAAACTCACCCCTCCGCGGACGTGCCACTGGCCAAACCTCACCTGGTCCTGCGTCGCGTCCGAAGGCGCCGAAAAGACGAACTGATACAGCTGCCAATCCTGATCCAACGGGAAGTCGCGGTTCATCCGGGTCGGGCCCGCGACTGCCGTGCCACCGCTGGCCCCAGGCTCCCGGCGGCCACGGAATTGAACGCGGTAGTGACCATTCGCGTTCAAATTCTGCGAGTCCGAACGCCATTCGCTGCTGTCCTCACCGTCGCCTTGAGCTTCGATCCGGGCCGACTCCTTCGTTTCGTGCACCCAACGACCTTTCCCCGACATCAGTCGCCAGCCAGTGGGAGCCGTAGTCCCGGCTTCAAACCGCGGGTTTGGCAGGAGGTTCTGTGCATGATTGGGGCGCAATCCGCCCGCCAAAACAAGACACGCCAGGAGAACTCGGTGGACGCTCGCCATGCCTCTCGCCTCACTTGCCGAGATCACGCGCGGCTCTCCCGGCAGCGGTGAGATTCGCCAGGCGCATCTCGGAATATTTACGGGATAGAATCACGCCCTCGCTACCGGCGCGCAGCGCCGCGGCGGTTGCCGCATAGGTATCATCGGCCGACGCCTTCCGGCTCTTCGCGCCGGTGGGAATGTCGATGTCGATACCTGGCAGGATTCGGCACGCGCCGTTCACCCCCACCAGGGCCCGCTGCGTTTCCCGGAAGACGTAGTCCGCCGAAAGCCCCGCGCCCGCAAGCGCATTGAGTCCGGCCTCGTCGGCGTAGTTCAGGAGATGATTATTGAACTGTAGCAGCTCCTCCTTCGGCACATCTCGAAAAACGGTCGAACCGATGTTCTCAATAAAGTGGGCGTACCGCTCGCCGCCGCAGTTGTTGTACACCACGATCTTCAGGAAGTCAGCGATCTTGGCCAACTCATCGTAGCGGCGCGTCGCGCGGAAGATCGGGTTGAACGAGTTGACATGCTCGATGTGAAACCCAACTTGCAGCGAGGCTCGCACCGCTTTCACCGTCGCCCTCACCTCCGAGAGGACCTCGTGCTTGCCCTCATCAAACAGGCGATCCCACAGGATAATCTCGGGATACTCCACCAGCAGGCGCCAGAACTCGACAAAGTAACCGTCGGTCGGCCGGCGGGCAGCGAGTGCGCCCTGAACATACTGGCCCAGCGCGCGGAAGCCCGTGCGCGCACGGTCGAAATCAATTCCGCGATCCTTAGCAGCTTTCTGATGATACGGACAAAAACAGGTAACACGCGATGGAGCGATGCTTTGGGCATGGCTTGCACCCAGCGCATTCAGCAGGGGGCCGTTGCGTTCGTTGAAGAACAGAAGACCGTCGATATCGTAGGACTTGCACAGGTCCGCGGCCAAACCTCGCCAAAAACCGCGCACTCCCGGATGGAAAAGACAGAGCGTGCCTGCTGGGCGCCCTTCAAGATCGATCTCCCGGAGGTCGGCGACACCCGGCAGATCTGAACGAAAAACATCCTCAATCGAGCAAAACAGCCGCAACCCGCGCTTCCGGGCCGCGGGTAGCACTGTTGCTACGATGTCCACATCACCAAGATCCGGAGCGCGCGTTTGCTTCAGCGGAGTGTCCGCGTAAAAATCCGGATGTGGCACGGCATAATTCCCGCCGTGGAACGTTTTCTCATCCGATTCCTGTTTTCCATGATCAGGAAACGGCACCCCCGGTATCTGGCGGCCGGCGAGGCCTCGGCCGTAGGTGAAGGTGGTGAGGAACAGCGTGTTCACCCCACCACGGCTCTGGAGAATTTCTAGCGCCGGTTCCACCCCTTCGTCCTGGAACGAAATGGCCCCAACTTGGATGCCAATGGTCTTGGCTGCGGGGGGAGGCTCAGCGGCGAGGGAAGCCACCTCGAGGGCGGCGGGACCGGCCATGACCACGGCAGCGGCGCCAGTCCGTATGAACTCCCTCCTCGGCAGGCCGGCAGCGCTGGCTTTCGAGGCTTCTGCCGTGCGCCTGAAACCCGTTTCCGACGCGTCCGCGCAACAGCGGCGGGCGTTGGGCAACGCGTCCGCGTCGGCGGCCTGGCTCATTTCACCTTGCGCGTCGTGTGGTCCCAGAGCCAAATGACGTCCGGATTATTCCCTTGATTGGAGGCCGGCGTATAGCCCTTTCCGTTTACCGGCGGTTTGGTCCGAGGATCGAGCCAGCGCTTGATTTCGGCGTGACCGTCCGCGAAAGAGAAACCGCAAGCCCCGTTATGATAACTGGCCGGACAATCGGGCAGTTGAGTCGAAGCCGGACTCGGGTAGCCGATCATGTAGACGATGAAGAAGCCGTCGTTGATGCTATCCGGGTGCTCGTCGAGCAACACCCAGGTGCCCGAAGGGCCCGGATCGATCAGATCGCTTGACTTGAAATACCCACGAAGATCCTGTCCCCCAAACCAGGTATACTGGCCCTCATTCATCCCCAGCCAGGCGTCCATGGAGAGACTACGGATACGGGTAATTCGCGAGCCTGCGTTTGGGCCGCTGGTGGCCTTTACCGTGGTCTTGTCCGCTGGGCACTTGTAAATCGCAGGCGACTTGCCCGTATACGGCCAGATGCAGCCCTTGGCCAGGGTGTTGCTATAGTTCCACCAATCCGCCGGCGTGCCCGTGCCATAGCTGACGTCCCCGTGCACCCAGGCGAACGGGTAGTTCTGGTCGCTCGGGGTGTCCGGCGCGTAGGCGAAGGGCAGTTTGTCCCGATTATCGTCGATGTACATTCTCCACGCGACCATGAGCTGCCGGTTGTTTCCCATGCACAGAACCCCTTGCGCCTTGGTTTTTGCCTTGGCCAAAGCGGGCAGTAGCATGCTGGCCAAGATCGCAATGATCGCAATAACGACTAGGAGTTCGATTAGGGTGAAGGCGTCGCGGCGGGCTTTCATATAACGCAACCGGCAAACTGGCGTGACCGGCATGAGCTACCGCGCGTCTACGCGGAATCGCCTCAGCCGCTTCGCCAGCGTTGCTTGACATTACTCGTTCTTGGCCCGCCTTGGCAAGACCCACTTTTCACTCCGGTCACAGCTTGGGCAACGCCCCCCGAGGTGTCCTTAATAGTCTTGACCAGCAAGAGTATGGACTCTTAACTGGGATGCGTGTTAGGCACGTTTCATGTTTGCGCAACTTAAAGGCCTCTTTTCCAACGACATTGGAATCGACCTTGGCACCGCGAATTCCCTCGTTTACGTCCGTGATCGGGGGATCGTGCTCCGAGAACCCTCGGTAGTAGCCATTCAGGCCGGCACAAACAACGTACTGGCAGTAGGCGAAGAAGCCAAACGCATGCTCGGCCGCACGCCGGGCAACATCATTGCTATCAGACCGATGAAGGACGGAGTCATTGCTGACTTCGACGTCACCGGAGCTATGCTCCGTCACTTCATCCAGCGGGTTCATCACCGCAAGCTCATCGCCCCACGGGTGGTGGTTGCTGTCCCTTCAGGCATTACCGAGGTGGAAAAACGCGCAGTCAAAGACTCCGTCACCCACGCCGGCGCCAGGGAAGTTTATCTGATCGAGCAACCTATGGCTTCCGCTATCGGCGTCGGTCTGCCAGTCCACGAGCCTGCCGGCAATATGATCGTTGATATCGGCGGTGGAACTTGCGAAATGGCAATTATTTCCCTGGCCGGCATCGTCTTCAGTCGGAGTCTCCGCGTCGGCGGCGACGAATTCGACGAAACGATCGTTGCCTACATGAAACGCGCACACAACTTAATGATTGGCGAGCGCACGGCGGAAGAAATCAAAATCCGCATCGGCTCCGCGTACCCTCAAGAGCAGGAATTGACCATGGATGTCAAAGGGCGCGACCTGAGCACAGGTCTGCCCAAAACCATCACCGTCCGCTCCGAGGAGATTCGCGAGGCCCTGAAAGAGCCTCTTTCCAGCATTTTGGAGTCCATTCGCATCACCCTTGAGCGTTGCCCCCCTGAACTGTCGGCTGATCTGGTAGATCGCGGCATCGTCATGGCCGGAGGCGGCGCTTTGTTGCGCGGCATTGATCGCTTAGTGGCCGAGGAGACCTATCTCCCCGTTCACATCGCGGATGATCCGCTCACGGCCGTCGCCGAAGGCACCGGCCGGGTACTGCAGGAACTCCAGTTTCTCAAGAGAGTCGCTTCTTCCTCGGGCTAGGCCGGTGCTCCCCCGCGCGTTCGCCCCGTATCCGGATCTAATGATCCGCCGGGACGAAGAATGCTAAAACGGCCGCACCATGCCGCTTTCGGTTCGGTGTTATTGCTGGGCTTGGCCCTGCTTAACCTGCCCGACAACGTCGCCATCCAGGCAAAGCTGGCGGTGAGCAGTTTGTTCCTGCCCCTCTTTGGGCTGGCGGGTTCGGTCCATGCCCTGGCTGCACAGGCCGGCAACACTATCGTCCCTCGCAGGGTTCTCAACGAACGTATCGACCAACTCACCAAAGAGAACCTCCAACTCAGCCTGAAAGCCGCCCAGGGCGAAGAGGCCCTGCGCGAAAACGCCCGGCTCCATCAGCTCCTCGGCTGGCAGCAGCAAAGTCCTTGGCACCTTAAACCAGCCCGCGTGGTTGCCCGGGATACCGCCAATTGGTGGAGGACTCTCCGCATCGACTTTGGCAAACGCGACGGAGCCCGGGTGAACATGCCGGTGCTCTGCCCCGAAGGCTTGGTCGGCCGGTTGAGCCAGGTCGGTTACGCCATGTCCGAAGTAGTCCTGGTGGGCGACCCCAAATGCGCCGTGGCCGTGGTCATCGCCGAAACCCACGAGAATGGCGTCGTGACTGCCAGTGCATCCGGTGTCCTGGACCACCGCCTCGTTGATCTCACCCATCTGCCCCGCAATACCGCACTCAAGCCAGGCCAAACCGTCTATACCAGCGGCCTCGGTGGTGTCTTCCCCGCCGGAATCCCAGTCGGCGCCGTCGTGGACTGGAGAAGCGTCGGATACGGGCTTTACAGCGAAGCACGGTTGAAACTAGGAGCCGACTCGAGCCGCCTCCAGGAGGTGATGGTGATGCTACCATGAACTGGCTCCAAACAACTTCCCTCTTGGTGCTCACCTTCATGGCCGTGTTCATCCAGGGCACCTGGGACCTTCCACACTCCTGGCTGGGCGCTCAATTGAGCCTGCTGCCGTCTCTAGTGGTTTACGCCGCTATCCAGACCGACGTGGTCACCCTGGCGCTTGTTTCTGTGCTAGGCGGCCTCTGGGCCGACTCCTTATCAGCTAATCCGTTCGGCCTGAGTATTTTACCTCTTTTCTGGCTCGGCTTCATGCTCCATCGGTGGCGCGATCTCCTGCTGCGCGAACTCACCTACGCCCAATGCGTCATGGGGATTATGGCAGGCGTGGCGGTGCCCTTGCTTACCTTGCTGCTGCTGTTGTCGATGGGCGCACATCCGTTGCTCGGCGGATGGTCTCTCTGGCAATTGGGCGTCCTCGGAGTCGCCGGCGGCTGTCTCACCCCTCCCACCTTCTGGCTCATGGAGCGACTCATAGCCACGTTCTCTTATCAGCCGGTGAAGGCAACCCCTTTCCGGGCCGACCGCGAGATTAAACGCGGACGCCACTAGAATGTTGATCATCGACCAAATCCGCAAAGACGACGCGCGTTTGAGGACGCTCGCCCTGGTCGTCCTGTCCGGCATGGCCACACTCCTCGCTGGGCTCTGGTATGTGCAGGTGGTCGCTTCCCGACGCTACGAGGCCAGCCTCGAAACCCAAACCTTCCGCACCGTCCGGATCCCCGCGGTGCGCGGCAAGATTCTGGATCGGAACGGGCTCGTCGTGGCCGAGAACCGGCCGGATTATAACCTGAGCCTGTACATCGAGGAGCTCCGCAACGAGTTCGACCGTGAGTTCACTCGCGAGCGCGCAGGACACAGGCTCACCAAGGCGCAGCGTGCAGAAATGCGCAACCGCAGCCGTTACGCGGTGGTGAGCAACACCGTCCAGCAGGTCGCGGCCATGATCCAGCAACCCCTCAACCTCAGCGAAGCCCAGTTCCGCCGCCATCACGATCAATGGCCTTATCGGCCCTTGCCGATCCTCGAAAACCTTAACGAGACCCAAATCGCCCGCTTCCTCGAGCAAGGCGGCTCCGTGCCCGGCGTGGACTTGGAGATTCAGCCGATCCGCTATTATCCCCAAAGCGCCATCGTGTCTCATCTCCTGGGCTACCTCTCCCGCGACGACCTGGTACGCGACGATGACGAGCGAAACTTCAACTATAGCCTGTCGGGCTACACCGGAGAAATCGGCATCGAGTATTCCTACGATAAACCTTTAGCGGGCAAAGCCGGCATCAAGTCTGTGGTCGTCGATAGCCTCTCCTACCGCAAATCCGAAACCGTTTGGACCCCGGCCGAGCCCGGCGAGAATGTGGTCCTGGCGCTGGACCTGCCCATCCAAAAAGCCACCTTCGACGCCCTTTCCTCGGCTGGCGCCAACGTCCGCGGAGCAGCCCTGGTCATGGACGCCTTGAGTGGCGACATTCTCGCCATGGTTTCTCTGCCGGCCTACGACCCAAATGAGTTTGTAGTTGGGGTCAGCGCCGAGCGCTATCGCGATAAATATGGAGATCCCAAACTCCGTCCCATGTTCAATCGCGCCACCCAAGGCGCTTACCAACCGGGCTCGATCTTCAAGATCATCACCGCCCTGGCCTGCCTCGAGTCCGGCGTGTTAACCCCCATCTCCGTCACTAACCTCTTTAGCAGCCCAGGCTATTACATGATCGGCGGCCGGCCGATGCACGACACGGCGAGCGCCGGCGATTACGATTTCAAAACCGCTTTCAAAAAGTCGAGCAACACCTATTTCATCAACTTTGGGCTCAAAGCCGGGCGTGACCGCCTCCTGGAGATGGGCCATCGCTTTCACTTGGGCGAGAAAGTGCCCATCGGCACCCGTCAGGACGGGACCTCGGGCTTCTTCCCAACGGTCGAGGAGGTCATTGGCAAGTGGAGCGTGGGTAACGTGGCCAACATGTGCATCGGCCAGGAGATCACCGTCACCCCTCTCCAAATGGCCCTGATGACCGCCGCCGTCGCCAACGGCGGCAAGGTGCTCCAGCCTCGCTTGGTGCTGCGCGTCGAACCCCCCGAGCCCGGCCTGGAGGAAACCCAAACCAACGTCTTAACCTCCCAAATACGCGGCGACCTCGGCGTCCGGCCTGAATACCTCCAAATCGTTCGCGACGCTATGCTTGCGGACACGGAAGAAGAGGGCGGAACCGGCTTCGCTGCCTTCCATAGTCACGACCGCCCCGGCGAGCGTGGCAAGAACCTGCGCGTCTGCGGTAAGACCGGCACTGCGCAGATCCAGGACGCCCACACCCACCTGATCACCGACCACATCACCTGGTTTGCCTCCTTCGCCCCGTATGAGAGTCCACGCTACGTGGTCATCGTCATGGTCGAGAGCGGTGGTTCCGGCGGAGGCACCTGTGCCCCCATTGCACACCAGATTTACCAGGCCATCCAGAAGCGTATCGCCCCAAACTGGTCTGCCGCAAAGCAACTCGCCACGTCCAAGTAAATGTACGATTCCGCCCTCAATGATCAGAAGTCCCGGTTTGACTGGCCGATGCTGGCCGCCCTCCTCGGACTCATGATCGTCGGCGCTCTGTTCATTGCCAGCGCTACGCTGGTGAGCGAGGGCGGAAGTGACACGCCCATCTGGAAGCACGCCTGGCTGAAGCAGGTAGTCTTCTACGCCATTGGGCTCGGGCTGGCCGGCCTGGTCTGCGTCGTCCCTTACCATCGCCTCGCCAGGTGGTCCTTGGTTCTCTATTGGGTGATGATCGTGCTCCTCGTGGCCGTGTTGGCCGTCGGCGCCAGCCGGCTCGGCGCGCGCCGCTGGATCGATTTTGGGCCCATCCAATTCCAGCCTTCCGAGTTCGCCAAATTGGCTTTCATCCTGGCCCTGGGCCATTACCTGAGCCGGCCCGTCGAGGAACTGCGCCGGTTAACCGTCTTTCTCAAGGCGCTCGGTTTCATCGCCCTCCCCTTCTGCCTGATACTCCCTGAACCGGATCTAGGTTCGGCGCTGGTAATCCTGCCGGTGGGGCTGGCCATGATGTTCATTGCCGGTGTGCCGGGCCGCTACTTGAATTGGCTGGGAGGCGGCGCCGCAATCCTGGTGGTCCTGTTGCTCGTGGACGTCGTGCTGGCCCCTCCGCAATGGCGGGTCAAGCTCGAAGGCTACCAGAAGCGCCGCTTGCTGGTTTATTTCGGAAAACAATTTGTTCCGCCGGGGGCCACGGAGGCGGAACGTCAGCGCGCCTCGCGAGAATACCGCGATGCGTCCTACAACGTGGAACAAGCCCTGATCTCCGTCGGTTCCGGCGGGTTGACGGGCAAAGGTTGGCGCCAAGGCACCCAGAATGCCTTGGGCTACCTCCCACGGGCCGTGGCACATAACGACTTCATCTTCTCCGTCATTGCCGAGGAGAGTGGATTCGTGGGGAGCGTGATTGTCCTCTCGCTCTATACCGTGATCCTGTTCAGCGGGATCCGAATCGCCGGCCAAGCACGCGATCGGCTTGGACGGCTAGTGGCTGTCGGAGTGGTAACACTCCTGTTCGGTCACGTCTTCATCAATATCGGCATGAATATTCGGTTGATGCCTGTGACGGGCATACCACTGCCGCTGCTGAGCTACGGCGGAACCTCAGTGCTATGCTCGTTGATCGCCGCGGGTCTGCTCCAAAACGTTTATCTCTATCGTCGTCATTACTAACTCACTATGAGTGATCGCAATTTCTCGCGCCGCCGCCGTGGCGGCCAACGCTTCCGCCCCATGGGCGGCAACAAAGGTCAATCGTTCAGGCCCGAACGCGCCGCTTCGGAAGCTAGGGCCGAAGCCGTGGGTGATAAAGAGGCTGAAGAAGCAGTTTTTGATTCCAAGAGACACGAGCGCGAAATCCAGCGCTCCGAGAATCGCGCGGCCGGCCTCCCGGAAGGTGCCCCCGCTCAGCCCGAGCCCGCAGCCGAAGCCAATACCATCCACAAGAAGGACTATCGGCAGCCTCACATGGACACCCCAGCCGAAGTCGAGGAAGACGCCCCCGGCTTCAAGCCCGTGGACGTCCCGGAAACCGCCCAAGGCTTCGTCGGCACCATCAAGGCCGCCGCCCAAAAAGTGATCAAACGAGTGCAGCGCATGATGCGTCCAGTCAAGCGCGAGCACAAAGAAGTCATCATCAACGCCGAATCCCTCGAAACCCGCGTCGCCGTCCTCGAAGAAGGCCGGCTGGAGGAATTCACCATCGAGCGAACCTCCGATGAGCGCCTGGTCGGCAGCATTTTCAAGGGCAAAGTGCGCAACCTCGAGGACGGCTTGAAGGCCGCCTTCGTTGATATCGGCTTCGAAAAGAACGCGTTCCTCCACTACTGGGACATCGTGCCCGCCGGCTTCGACAGCGGAGTTGAACTGGTCGAACGCGAAAACAAACGCCCCCGCGAAAAACCGCGCATCACCCAAAAGGACATCCCCCGCCTCTACCCGCCCGGCTCCGAAATCATCGTCCAGGTCACCAAAGGACCAATCGGCACCAAAGGCCCGCGCGTGACCACCAACCTGGCCTTGCCAGGACGCTTCCTGGTGTTGCTCCCCAACTCCGACCAGAGCGGCGTTTCGCGAAAGATTGAGAATCACGAAGAACGACAACGCCTCAAACGCATCCTCCGGAAGCTCACCATCCCCGAAGGCATGGGGGTCATCATGCGCACCGCCGGCGAAGGCCAGCAGGCTCGTTACTTCGTGCGCGACCTCGCTTTGCTCCTCGAGGAATGGCAGGGAGTCCAGGAACGGATCAATTCCAAGACCGCCCCTGCCTGCGTGTTTCTCGAGCCTGATTTGATCGAGCGCACCGTCCGCGATTTCCTCACTGAAGATGTGGAGCGCATCGTGATCGACCAACCAGGAGAATACGACCGCGTGCGCCAGTTGGTCTCCAGGATCTCCCGGCGCTCCTCAGGCAAGGTGAAACTCTACACCGACGCCCAGCCCGTCTTCGACCGGTTCAACATCAGCCGCCAGTTGGAAAACGCCTTCTCGCGCCAGGTCCATCTCAAGAGCGGAGGCTACCTCGTCATCGACGAGACCGAAGCCCTCGTGGCCATCGACGTCAACACCGGGCGGCACAAAGGCGGCAAAGACCCAGAATCCACCATCCTCAAAGTCAACCTTGAGGCCGCCGAGGAAATCTGCCGCCAGCTCCGCCTGCGCAACATGGGCGGTTTGATCGTGCTCGACTTCATCGACATGAAGATGCACCGCGATCGCCAATCGGTGTATCAGCGCGTTAAAGAGGGCCTCAAGCGCGACAAAGCCAAGACCCATATCCTGCCCATCTCTCAGCTGGGGCTCATGGAGATGACACGCCAGCGTCACACCGAGAGCGTCCGCGCCTCCGTCTATGACGACTGCCCGTACTGCAAAGGCCGCGGCAAGGTTAAGAGCACGCTCACCATGAGCGTCGAGATCCAGCGCAAGCTCAGTGAGATCCTCAAGCGCCGAACCCGTGATGAATCCGACTTCCAGCTTCGGATTGTGGTCAACCCCACCGTCCTCGATCGGCTCCGCACCGAAGACGAAAAACTCATCATCGAGATGGAAAAGCGCTACTTCGGCAAGCTGTCGTTCCGCGCCGAGCCTGCCTTCCACGCCGAGCAGTTCAAAATCGTCAACGCCGCCAACAACGAAGAGCTAGCCAGCGTTGGGGGCTGAGTCCCTCAACGCCACGTATCCAGTCGATGCGCTGTGGCTGGTTCCAACCGGACCAGCCACAGCCGCCCCCCCATCCCCGGCGCGCGGCTCTAAGAGCCGCAGCAACATGGCAAGTTCTCCCCAGCGAGGCACACCAATACCCCGGTCCGTAACCAGACCTCTTTGGTCCGATTTAGTGATGGCAGTAGTGCAAGTTCTCCGCCCCAGAAGCGTAATTTCACTCCAAAACCGCTACTACCCCCGCCAATAGCCCCTGTTCACGAGCCTGGCATGCTGGGTGCTCAGCCGGTCCTTGATGGTTTATACACAGCGACATAAACCCGCGGTGCCGGATCAGGCGACCCGGCCCACGGGCCTTGTCGGCCGCACGCCCTCCCTGCCCGCCGTAGCTTCAGCGAAGGAGGGACGCATCGGGACTTTTGACGCTGTGTCTAGAACAACCGTTCCGTGAACCGAAAACGAACAAATAAAAGTAAGCATCTAGGTCTATGACCAGTTCTTCCTCATCGCTTAGAGACTTCGGAGAATTCGTCCTGATGGTCGAGGACGAGATCTGCGTAAAGAAGATTACCAGGCTCATCCTCCACTCCTGCGGCTACCGATTGGTGACCGCGAGTGATGGCATCGAAGCCCTCTCCGTGTTCATGGAACATCGCGACGCCCTCACGATGATCATGACCGACCTCAAGATGCCGCGCTTGGGAGGCATGGAATTGGTCCGTGAAATACGGGACATGGACGGCAACATTCCCATCGTTGTGGTCAGCGGCTACCTGGACGACGCGGTTGTCGCCGAGTTGCAGAAGTTCGGCGTCACTGATTTCCTCAACAAGCCATTCACCGGGACTCAGTTGTTGGACCTGATCACCGAAGTGAGCGGGCGCGCGAAGCTTCCCCGACGCCTGCATCGAGCCTCGGCGCTCACCAGGCCGGAGAGAATCGCCGCTGCGTCGTGGGAAAACTGACGGGCGCAAAGCTTCGCCGTGGAAACTCAGCGCCCGCAACTGCGCCCTCTTAACGCCAGAAATCTCCCGGCCCAGAGCGGTTAGGAGGTTGGACGCGGTTGGACATCCAGCGGGGTTTCTGCCCCGGAACGGGAAGGCTTTGGGTATCGGCTTTTGCCCAGCCACACCCAGAGATACATCGGGAGCAGAAATACAATGAACGGAATCACGAACGGCGCGGTAGCCAGATGATCACGAAGGTGCAGCCGATACCTACGCATGCTCGCCTCTAGCTTTCTGAAAGCGTGCGACTGTTCCCGGGTCATCGGCTTGGCCGCCGCTCTGGCTCGGTCGCGGTGCCACGAAATCACACAGGAAGCAAGGATGCACCACCATGCCACAAGTAAACCGAGCAAAATGAACACAACAATCTTCATGGCGCCCAAATGGGAATGCGGACCTATTCCGACGCTCTGGTTTGCGTCGCGCGCGAAGATCGTGCGGGGGGGCTAAATTGTCCAGCTGATTTTGGTTATTCGAGGCTGAAATGTTCGCCACCCTGCCAAGCTGGATTGTTCATCCAAGTCTAGTTGCACCATTCGGCCAATCCGCATCGCATTTGGGACATGGGCGGTCCCCGAAGACCGACCGCGTAGCGGTTCCACGAGGGTTGTGGACCTCCCTCCTCGGACCAAACGCACCACCCATCTCGCCAACCGCCCCGCCCGCGACACTCGCCACTCGCCCCCATCCCTGTAATCCTCCAAACCCGGAGGGTTGGCAGACAGTAGCCGGGGGTCGAGCGCAGCGACACCCCCGGGACCCAGCGAATGAGACCCTGCATCCCGACGGGATGCCAGAGATTAGCCAGGGTTGGGGCACCTGCATCGTCGCGATCGCCTATTCAGACCAGCTCCCAAACTGTCGGTGGCCGCGGGGCTGCCCCCGGCGCGCGCCCTTGAGGTCGCTCTAACTGGATGGTCCCCGCGGCTCAAACGATTCCCAACAGCTCTTACCGGTGCGGTAACGCTCCGGGAGCCCTAACTGCCTACGGTCCAGTCAGCCTGGCGTCGCTCAGCCTGGCTGAGCTGCCGCACTCCCTTCGGAAATGGCCGTCGCCAAATTGGCCCTCCACCGGATGGAAGAGGGCACCTGGAAGTCGGGTCAGGGTTTGGCCGTCGCCTAACGCGCGGCCCCAGGAGTACGTTCGTTTCCTCCCGTAAAAACCTATCCTCGCCGCCTTAATCTCCCTCCCTCAGGTCTTCCTTCTCGGCAGCATGTCCGGTTGCCTCCCTTTCCGCCCAGCAGATCGCGTGTAACTAACTTATATACTTACTTGATGCTGGTCCACCGACGTGCTAACTTCGGGACCATGAAGAGCGGCCATGCTCATCCCGAGACCCGCGGTGCAGTCGCCACCGCCTTTGTCTCCATGGCGAGATCCAGCCCCCGCCGTTGTCCTGGCAGCCCGCTGGACAGAACCTCCCTCCGCTTTTGCTCTCTCCCTCCCCTAGAATTCTCCGTAAACCGCGTGGATATCGGCTCTTCGGCGATGTGTTGTCGGATAATTACACGCAGCGCCCGGCCCTCCGCCCACTCACCGAGTCGCCACTCGCCCCTTGCCCTGGTCTTATCTCAAATCTCAACCTTGAAATTTCAAATCCCTTTCGCCTTTTACCTTCATCCTTTAGCCTTTCGGATTAAACCTCAGTTCCCGGCTCCAGCTAACCTCCGACCCCAATGACTCACCTGCGTGGCCTACTACTCAGAACCGTGCTCGCCGGGCTCGCCTGTGGCTGGGCGTCGTGCCTGGCCGCCAGCCGCGGTAACGTGTCGCTAGTCATCGATGGTCCGGTCGGCCCACCTGCGCAACACGGCCTAGACGTATTGAAGTCAGCTCTGTCGGCACATGGCTGGGCGGTGGAATCGGCAACCTCCCTGGAGTCGGCCTCGGGACAAATCATCGTGCTGGCAGGACGCAGTTCAGTTGAAGGCGCCGCCAGCCGTACGCTTCGCGAGCTAGGCGCCACGCCGCCGGCGGCAGCTGAGGGGTTGGTCCTCCGCAAAACCTCCTGGAAAGGCAAGCCCACCCTGGTCTTTTGCGGTACCGATGACCGCGGATTGATGTACGCGGCGCTCGACACTGCCGAGCGCGTCGGCTGGACCAGCGAAGCGCGAGAGGCCCTCGCCAATCCCCAACCAGCGGTCTCCGATGCGCCCCGGACCGAAACCACCGACCCCTTCAGCGAAGTCCAGGATCTTCAGGAACAGCCCTACGTCCGCGAACGTTCGCTTTCGGTCTATACCATGAACCGGGCCTACTGGGAGAGCCGCTTCTACGACGAGGCCTATTGGAAGCGCTATTTTGATCTGCTCGCCGCGTCCCGATTCAACAAGTTCCTCATCGTTTTCGGTTACGAGAATGGCGGATTCCTGGCGCCGCCCTACCCTTACTTCCTCGAGACCCCGGGCTTTCCAGGCGTGCACATGGCCGACCTTACCCCGGAAGCAAAGCAAAAGAATCGGGCCGCCCTCAACCGGTTGATCGAGCTGGCCCACGAGCGAGGCCTCGAAGTGGCCGTGGGTATCTGGGATCACATCTACCGCGCCGGCGTCCAGACCGGCGGGATTGAATGGGCCAACGAATACCAGGACCACCCTGTCCCTGGCACCGTCCAAGGCGTCACCACCGAGAACCTAAACGCCTACACACTCGCCTCACTGAAAGAGTTCCTCACGGCCTTCCCGGGGCTCGACGAGGTGCAGTTCCGCATCCACGAGGAGTCCGGGCTGCGCCGCGAGGAGATGGATGCCTTCTGGGGCGAGGTGTTCCGAATGGCCCGCAGCGTGCGGCCTAAAATGCTCTTTGAAGCCCGGGCCAAGGGCACCCCCGATAGCGTGATCAACACTGCCCTGTTGCTGGGTGTCAACCTCCGCGTGGAAACCAAATACTGGATGGAACAGATGGGATTGTCCTTCCATCCCACCCACGTCAATCCCGAAGACCAGCGCAACCGCCGCCACGGCTACGCCGATCTCCTGCGCTATCCCAAGCGTTACGATCTGAACTGGCGCCTGTGGAATGGCGGCACCGCCAGGGTGCTCCTCTGGGCCGACCCCGAGTATGTGCGACGTTACTCCGCTTCCACCATGCTGTACGACAGCCCAATCTGGGACGTCAACGAACCACTCGCGACGAAAATGGAGGCGCAGCGGCCGGGCGTAAAACCGTTCGAGCTGATGCCGGCCAAATACCGGTATTACGACTACGAGTTCGAACGCTATTGGCATTTCTTCCAGGTCTGGGGCCGGCTGGGCTACAACCCCCAGGCATCGCCACGACTTTGGAAAGAGGAATTTGCGCGGCGATTCGGCGCCGCCGCGGCTCCGCACATCGAGGCTGGACTGCATCGGGCCAGCCAGGTCCTCCCCTACCTGGTGGCTGCTGTCTATCCCTACAGCCTGTTTCCCACCACCCGCGGCTGGGCAGAGCGACAAAGCCTGGGCGCCACGCTGCCAAACTACGCCGGCAACACCGGAACCGACGTGGCCCAATTCGAGAGCTTCAAAGAGGCGGCTGCTCGTATTTTGGCCGGCGGCACCACGGCGCGGCGCACGCCTCTGGCCACCAGCCGGTGGCTCGATCACACCGCCGACGACGTCCTCCGCGAAATCGCCGCCGCCGAGCAAGCAGCCGGCGCGAACCGCGGCAATGAGTTCGAGTCAACCCTCGTGGACCTCCGAATCCTGGCCAGCCTGGCCCGGTTCCACGCCCGGCGCGCGGTGGCCGCGGTGGACTATCAATTGTTCAAAGCCACCCATGACCTCAAGAAACTGGACGCCGCCATCGAAGGCGAGCAAGCCGCGATCGCTGCCTGGCGCACAATCGTGGACGTCGCGGGCGACCGCTACAACTTCGACCTCGCCATGGGCGCGCGGCGTTTTGACCTGTGTGGCCATTGGCGCGATGAGCTCAAGAAACTCGATCAAGGCTTTGCTCAGCTCCAGCAGGAGCGCCGCACCGCGCTCGACGCCAAGACCGTCCCCTCCGCCATACCGGGCGCCGTGACGGAGAATCATGACCCACCCAAAGTCTCAGGCGAGCGCGTCCCCAGCGCCACTCCCCTCCAACCGCTCCAAATCAAAGTCACCGCCACCGACCCTTCCGGCATCGCCTCGGTCCGGCTGCGCTACCGGCACCTCACCCAGTTTGAGGACTATCTGGACCTCGAGATGAAGCCGAACAGTGAGCCGAACTCCTATGCGGCGACCGTCCCGGGCGAGTTCATCGTGCCTCGGTGGGACCTGATTTACTACGTTGAGGTGATCGCCAAAAACGGCCAGGGCGTGATCTGGCCGAGTTTCGAAAAAGAGTTGCCCTACGTGGTCGTGAAGCTTCAGCGCTGATCGCCCGCTCGGTCCTGAGGCACTGACTGAACCTCGGCTCATCGAGCCCCGGCGACCGCAGGCGGCTCGTACTTCGGGAGCCTGGCAAGCGCCTGCTCATCAATCGACACCAACTCGTTGGTAATCGCCGTCCGCATGTCCGGCTCCTGTCGGTAAAGCTCCAGCAACGCCGGCAGCGCAGGACGCGCCGCAGGCCCGAGATGCCCCAGCGCCACCACTGCTCCAAAACGTGCCTGCTGATAAGGGTTGTGCAGGGCGTTGGCCAGCGCTGGGATCGAGGCAGGGCCAATCCCCGCCAAGGCCGAAGCCGCGTGGAAATGGTAAGGTCCGTTGCTCAGGTAAAGCGCCAGGCTCGGGATCGCCCCGGCCCCCTTGTCTCCCAAAGCGCAGAAACCATCCACGCCCATCTCCTGCTCAAGGCGGGGCTCAGTCCATTTCCTGGGCAATTGTACTGGCCGGATGTGGTAGCGCTCCGCGAACGCCCCCAGGGTCATCTTCAGCTTCGTGGTCTCATAACGCACGTCGCTCAACAGATAAGGCACCGTCTCCTCCCCCATGGCGCGGACGGCTTCGACCGCTTTGTCGTGCTGGCTGCCGGTCGTGAAATGCAGCTGGACTAGCCAGTCGCCAAGCCTCCGCCCCGCGTACTGCGGTTCGCTCTCCCTCGCAACCACCACTGTAAACATGAGCCAAACAGTCAGGATTGCGCAGACAAGCAAGATTGCTCCGCGAAAATGCATCGATAAGTATAATGTCGGGCATGAATCCTACCTCCACCGTCGGACCGGTGTCAGGAAAAAAGGATCTTATTCGCAGCGCAGCGCAACCGTCGGCTCCACCCTCGAGGCGCGCCGGGCTGGGATCAGGCACGCGAGCAAAGCCACCAACGCCAGCATGAGGGGCACCAGGACAAACGTTACAGGATCGATCGGGCTCACCCCGTAGAGAAACCCCCGAAGGAACCGCGTCACCGCGAACGCGCCACCGAACCCCAGCAGCAGACCCACCGCCGCCAATCGCATTCCTTGCCTCACGACCATTCGCACCACGTCACTTCTCTGCGCGCCGATCGCCATCCGAATCCCAATCTCTCGCGTGCGCTGAGAAACCGAGTAAGAGATCACTCCGAACAGCCCCGAGATGGCGAGCAGCAATGCCACCAGCCCAAACACACCTAGCAAAAGCCCCGTTGTTCGCGCAGGAAAAAGCGCCAAAGCCAAATGTTGATCCAAAGTGCCGAGCCGGGCCAGGGACAGTCGAGGGTCTAAATCTCGAACCGCGCCGCGGATCGCGACCAGCGCCGCCGCGGTACCTCCTCGCGCATGTACCACCAGGGTGGATCGTGGCCCGCCATGCTGGAGTCTCGAACGAAAAACCACCGGGCGAGGAGCCTCCCCGAGAGTGCGGTATTTGCCGCTCTCCACGACTCCGACAATCTCATAAGCCGTGCCTTGCCCAGGCTTGCCTTCAAACAGCGAGCGTCCGATTGGCTCCTGGCCCGGGAATAATTCATCGGCCAGAGCCTGGTTAACGATCGCCACGGCGGGAGCGCCCTCTCGGTCACGCTCGACAAACTCCCGACCTCGCAAAACATGTGTTCCCATGGCGGCAAAATAGCCGGGTCCAACGTCGAACGTCTGGAGGACGAACGACTCTTGCCCCGGGGGAGGTTGACGCCCATCCAGGTTGTAGCCCAAAGCGAAGCGTCTGGTGTCCAGGGGCAGATAGTCCGCGTAGGCGGCAGATTGAACGCTCGGGGATGCCGACAAACGTTCCATGAGCTGTTGGTTGAACCGTGCCGTTTGCTCGGCGGAGTAGCCGTAGTCCTTCAGGTTCATTTCGGCGGTGATCCGGTCCTCCAGCCGGAAACCCAGCTCCACTCGTTGCGCGTTGAGCAGGCTGCGCAAACACAGCGTGCCGGCGATCAACAACACCAAGCAAAACGCCACCTGCCCGGCGATTAGCGCCCCGACGAAACGTGACCGTTTTGAACCTGCCGAACGTGATCCATCCTTCAGGGCCGAGGCGAGGTCAACCCGGCCGCACTTCCAGGCCGGCGCCGAACCAAACACGATGCCGGTCAGCAACGAAACCAGCAGCGTGAACCCAAACACCCGGACATCGAGGTGGATCTCCGGCCGGATCGGCAGCGTCGGCGGGGTAAGTCGAAGGAGCACCGGCACGAACCAGGAAGTCAGCACCAAGCCCACGACTCCGCCCGCCAGCGACAGCAGCAGGCTCTCCGTCAAGAGTTGGCGCGACAGGCGTCCTCTCGACGCGCCGACTGAGGCTCGCACGGCCATCTCCTGGCGCCGTGTCATCGCGCGGGCGAGCATGAGGTTTGCCGCGTTCGCGCACGCAATCAGCAGGACCATCGACACGGCTGCCATCAGAACCGCCGTGAACGCGCGAACAAACCCGCGAAACGGGCTGGGAACCATCATGGACGGAAACACCGCCGCCCCGAAGTCGCGATTGGGGCCCGGGTCCAAAAGCTCGAGCTGTCGAACCAGCCCGCTCAGCTCAGCTTGGGCTTGTGCCGGGGTGGTTCCCGGTTTCAGGCGGCCCATGCCAAACAGCGAGAACGCCCCCGTGCGCGTGTGCCACTCCGGATCGTGGAGAACCGTGGAGGCCATCATAAACGGCGACCAAAGATCAGGCGCCAGTCCCGCCAGAACCCCTGTAAAACCCGCCGGCGCTACACCCACAACAGTCAACGCCACGCCATTGACATCCAGGGTCTGTCCAACGATCCGCGGGTCAGCGCCCAGAGATTGCTGCCAAAAGGCATGGCTGATCACAGCCACCGGCGCGGCCCCCGGCGCTCGGTCCTCTTGGGCCCCGAACGCGCGCCCGGCTCCCATCCGAACCCGGCAAGCTTCGAAGAAATCCCCGGACACAAATTGGCACTGGATCGTTTGGCCAAGTCCATTGTGGTTCCAGCTCACGAACGGAGACTCCGGATCGAATGCCGCCAAGGCCGCGAATGATTGGTTATGGTCTCGCAAGAAGGCATAACCCGGATAGCTCAGCCCTTGGTACCGCTCCAGAGCAGGTCCCCCAGTGAGGCGCTCCCGCCATACTTGCCACAGCTCGGCTGGCGATTCGACCGGCGGCGGCCGAAACAAAAGCGCGTTAACAAAGCTGAAGATGGTCGTGTTGGCCGCGATTCCCAGTCCCAGAGAGAGTATCGCCAGGGCGCTAAATCCAGGATTCTTGCGCAACATCCGTGTCCCGTACCTGGCGTCCTGCGCAAATTGTTCGATCCACCCCACCCCACGCTGGTCGCGACACGTTTCCTTGATGGTCTCGACCCAACCGAAACGCCGCAAAGCGGCGAAGCGGGCCTCCTCCGGATCCACGCCCGCTTTGACGTTCGCCTCAGCCCGCATCTCGACGTGGGCGCGCAGTTCCTCCTCCAACTCCGCATCGAGCTTGCGTCGCTGCACGAGGGAACGGATCCATTTGATCAAATGCATGAGGAGCAGAGTCTGCGGCGGTTTAAGACTGGGACTCGTCCGATTGCGTCCTTACGCCTGCCGCTAGGCCGCTTGCGTCACTTGGCCGATAGCAGAACACAGCCAGCCCTCGGCTGAGTTTCACACTTCGAGCCGTTCGAGGCTCAAGCGAGCGAACTGGGAAACGTTTCGTTGCCATCGAATGTCGATGGAACGATGCACGGACTCCTATCGGATGTCAATGGGGAGCTTGGGGCGGCCGCGAGGGGCGGGTTATTCCTCGCCGTCCGAGGGAGGCCGGTTTCGCCGGCCGGGAAGAACCCCGGATCGTCCCCGCTCATGAGCCGTTTTCGATCGAAGCTCTCACCTCGCCAGCAAATCGCTTAGATCCTGGTTCGTGATCAGGTCCGGGGGGATTGCGAAGCCGGAGGGTTGATCTCTCAACGCTTGCATCATGCTCCGGAGGTGGGTGTTGGCCGCCCGCATGAGCCCTGAACCAAAGGTCACGCGCCGCACACCCATCCTCTCGAGCTCAACGATGCTCGGCAGGCCCGGACCGAAAAGGATGTTCACCGGCCCTTTAATCTCGCGCACCAGGGTGGCGACTGTCTCCCCACTGCGCACTCCAATAGGAAACACACAGTCTGCCCCCGCGTCACGATACGCGTTCGCCCGGTGGATGGTCTCGGCCACGCGCGCAGCTTCGTTTCCTTGGCCGTACAGCAGAACGTCGACTCGGGCGTTGAGCACCACTGGAACCCCGGCGGCAACTGCCGCCTCTCGGATCGCTTTGATCTTTTCCACCTGCGTCCCGAGATCCTCCAGCGCATGAGCGCGGGCGGGCCGGCTATCTTCGAAATTCAACCCCACCGCGCCGGCTTCCAGCAAACCATGAACGGTGCGCACGACGTCCTCAACCCGCGGACCGTAACCCGCCTCGAGATCGGCCGTCACCGGCACTCCGACGACGCCGGCGATCCGGGCGACGACCTCCAGCATCAGCTCGCGAGTCACCCGCTCTCCGTCTGGGTAACCCAGGGAACCCGCCACCCCAGAGCTGGTGGTGGCAAGAGCGGAGAAGCCGCATCGTTCAATGATTTTGGCGCTGGCGGCATCCCAAGCGTTCGGCAGAACCAGCATTCTCGGGCCGGAATGGAGGTCGCGAAGCATCCCGGCTTTGGTTTTGAGCGATTCAAGGTTCATTAGGTTCATCTTGGGTTCTATGGTTTAGCGAGTGACTTTACGCGTTCTTGAAAGCATCGTTTGCACTTAGGTTCTAGGCAGATAGAGTCGAACTGTCAAATGGCCGCGGCAACTCGGTTCACCCACGAAACCCCAGACGCCGACCTTCTAAATCTCGCGAAGGCGGGCGACCTTGATGCGTTCGAAGCCCTGGCGACCCGCCACGAAAAACGTATCTTCTCCCTGGCGATGCGAATGGTGCGCCAACAGCAGGACGCCGAGGACATTACCCAGCAGACCCTCCTGAGCGCGCTGGAGAACCTCCAGGGTTTTCGTGGCGAAGCCAGTTTTTCGACTTGGGTGCTCCGGATTGCCAGCCATGCAGCCCTCAAGGTGATACGCAAACGCAGGGGTCTGGACACCGTCTCTTTGGAAGCGGCCACCGAGCCCTCCGACAACGAGGATTCAGTTCCTCATCCGGAATTCATCGCGGATTGGCGCCATTCGCCGGCCGACCTCGTGGAAAATCGCGAAGTCCAGCGGCTCCTCGACCACGCGCTGGACCGGCTGGACGACAAGCACCGGCTCGTCTTTCTGCTGCGGGATGTGGAAGGCCTTTCCATCCGGGAAACCGCAGAGGCGCTGCACCTCAGTGAAGCCAACACCAAGGTGCGCTTGCTCCGCGCCCGGCTCCAACTGCGCGAAGAACTCACCCGGGCTTTGGGCGATCCAGCCACCCGCATTGAGCGCGGTCATCACCACCATGAATGAGAAATCGATCACCTTCCTCGACCGGGGCGGCGTGTGGGTGATGATCCAGTTCCTGCTCATGGCCCTGGTCATCGTGTTGGGCGTCGCATTTCACGGGGATTGGACCCGACTGCCCCTGATCCTCACCGGCGCAGCGTTGTTCATCGCAGGCGGATATGCTGGTGTAGCCGGGGTCGTCGCGCTGGGACGCAGTCGGACTCCATACCCTCGGCCCCTCGAAGGGGCAGAATTGGCCGACCGTGGCGTTTACGCCCGAATTCGGCACCCACTCTACACAAGCGTGATGCTCGCCTCGGTTGGCTGGGCGTTCATCTGGCAAAGCCGGCCTTCGTTGATCACCGCGCTCATTCTGGTCCCGTTTTTCTTCGCCAAAGCTCTGCGAGAGGAACGTTGGTTGCGCGAGAGGTATCCCGGCTATGCCGATTACGCCCGACGAGTCCCGAGGTTCATCCCAAGACTCGGCTCGGGGTCGCGAGCCCATCTGTAATTCTCCCGACAAAACGTCGCAATCGCACCTATGCGGAGGAGCTGCGGGTTTGGGATGGGCGCGGGGGTTGGCCTACTCAATCCGTCAAAAGCGCACCGCCGGGCGTACGACCAACGACTTGCTACGACCGATTGCTTCCCCATTGCCACATTACGGCCGAGCCCCAGCTGCATGGGGCTCGACCTAGACAAACCGGCAGGTCCGCTTTGTAACTTTTTTGGAGGCCGCGGCTCGGTTGTTCGTAAGGCGCGGTGCCTTGCCTGAACCAATCAAACCTCCCGATGGCACGTGGGGGGCAACGAGTCAATTCATGAGCTGTAAACGGATTGTGATCGTGGGTGGTGTGGCCGGTGGCGCAAGCGCGGCAGCCAGGGCGCGCCGCCTGTGTGAGCAATGCGAGATCACCCTCTTCGAGCGTGGACCGTACGTCTCCTTCGCTAACTGCGGACTGCCTTATTTTGTGGGAGGGGAAATTGTCGAACAAGATTCGCTGCTACTCCAAACACCCGAGACTCTCAGAGCGCGGTTCAACCTTGATGCGCGGGTGAACACCGAGGTCCTTGAGATTGACCGCGCTACGCAGAGAGTGAAAGTGCGGGAGTCCGTGTCCGGGCGTGAATACCCACAGCCTTACGATGCGCTGGTGTTGTCGACCGGTGCATCCCCGCTTAGGCCGCCCATTCCAGGGATTGAACGCCCTGGCCACTTCAGCGTGCGCAACATCCCCGACGTGGAACGGATTGCGGCGTGGATCAAGGAGTGCAAAGGCTGCCGCGCCGTGGTGGTAGGTGGCGGCTACATCGGGCTGGAGATGACGGAACAACTGACACGTCGTGGGTTGGGTGTGACCGTCATCGAGGCAATGACCCAGGTAATGGCGCCCCTAGATCCCGAGATGGCCGCATGGTTGCATCAGGAACTTCACTCCAACGGGGTTGCTTTGCACCTGGGTGATCCGGTGGCCGCTTTCGACACCCCAAAACCGGGCGAGTCAGCCCGTGCCTCCATCGTCGTGCTGAAAAGCGGCGCCCGTATCGAGGCCGACACGGTGATTCTGGCTCTCGGCGTACGACCGGAAACCTCGCTCGCAGAACATGCGGGACTGGATCTCGGCCGGCTCGGCGGCGTTCGCGTCAACGAGTACCTGCAAACCAGCGACCCCAAGATTTACGCGGTGGGGGACGCGGTGGAAGTCCGCGACCGTGTGACCGGAGCATGGAGCATCATCCCTCTGGCAGGACCTGCTAATCGCCAGGGTCGTATCGCTGCGGACAACATTCTCGGCCGGGCCTCGCGCTACGAGGGCACCTGGGGCACAGCCATTTTGCGATTGTTCGGCCTCACGGCAGGTTGCACAGGCGCGAGCGAGAAGGCTTTGCTCAAGGCCGGTCTCCCATTCCACACGCTGCATCTCCACCCAGGCTCGCACGCCGGCTACTATCCTGGTGCTGAACCAATCGCGATGAAGCTGCTCTTCGCCCCCAATAGCGGCAAACTTCTTGGCGCGCAAGCCGTCGGCCAGGACGGAGTGGATAAACGCATTGATGTTCTCGCCACCGCGCTCAAAGGCGGCATGACCATCCATGACCTGGCCGAACTTGAACTCGCCTACGCGCCGCCATTCGGTTCGGCCAAGGATCCCGTCAATCTCGCCGGCATGGCCGCGCAAAATGTCGTATCTGGAGATGTGCAACTGGCGCAATGGTACGAACTCGCGTCGCTCGATCCCACGCGAACCGTCTTGCTCGACGTTCGCCGCGCTGAGGAACGGGCAAAGGGTCATATCGCCGGCTCAATTCACATTCCGCTCGACGAACTACGGAGTCGACTCGCCGAACTGCCCCGCGACCGCGAGCTCATCGTGCATTGCCAAAGTGGGCAACGCTCCTATTTCGCCTGCCGAATTCTCTCGCAACACGGCTTTCGCGTGCGCAACCTCACCGGGTCATTCCGCACCTGGAAGACGGCGACGGCCACGAACGCGCGCTGAAGGTGGGTCTCTGATCCATTCATGAACTGGAATATGGCCATTGCTGCCGGAGTCGTGTTGGGGGCTATCCTCACGTTGAAGCGAATCTCGTTCGTCTCCCCGGAATTCGCCTCCAAACTGATCGAGCAAGGCGCCCTGGTAGTCGACGTGCGGTCGGAGCAGGAGTTCCAAAGCGGGCATGTGCGCGATGCGGTGAATTCCCCGCTCGGCAAACTGCGAGAAGCCCTGCCGCGCCGCGTGACGGACAGGAGCCAAGTATTGCTTCTGCATTGCCTCAGCGGTGGACGGAGCCTGATCGCCAAGCTTCAATTGAAACGCCTCGGCTACAAGAACGTCTTCAATCTCGGTTCGTACCGGCGGGCGCAAAGGATTGTGGACCGTGGGCGCAAGAACATCGTTTGAATTCAGGGATCGACCAACCGTTCACGAGTAGCGAATACCACGGAATGCCTTGCGCACCCGGGCCGCTGCCTGCCAACCGGCCGCATCTGCAGTTTCCTTGAACCGTTCGGGTATTCGCCTGACCAAGCAGGCCCGGTTCGTACGCTTTGCCTAGAAGACCATTTCGCTCGCATGAAGGCCCCGAACCCCTTCCTCTAGTGCGCGTTGGCGGCTCAAGACCGCATCGCCGATCATTTGCACCGCTTCAGTATCTGACCAGCGGTGATCAAAATAGAACCACCCGCTCCAAGCTTGTGCCGCCAGCTGCGACGAGGTGTTGCCTGAGAGGGCCCGAACTGTTATCCAGTGAGGCGGCCTATGGATGTCCTAACGCTTTCGCGGATCCAGTTCACTCTTACGATCTCGTTCCATTACATCTACCCACCCCTGAGCATCGGGCTGGGGGTGATGCTGGTGCTCATGGAGGGTCTTTGGCTGAGGACTGGCAAGGCCATCTATCACCAGATGGCCAGGTTCTGGACCAAGGTCTTCGCACTCACCTTCGCCATTGGCGTCGCCACCGGCATCGTAATGGAATTTGAGTTCGGCACCAACTGGGCGACCTATTCCCGCTACGTCGGCGACGTCTTCGGAAGCGCCCTCGCGGCGGAAGGCATTTTCGCCTTCTTCCTCGAATCCGGATTCCTGGCCTTGTTGCTTTTCGGTTGGGATAAGGTGGGGCGCAAGCTGCATTTCTTCGCCACCTGCATGGTCTGCCTGGGCGCTCATTTCAGCGCCATCTGGATCGTGGTGGCCAACTCCTGGATGCAGACGCCCACAGGCTTCCATATTGTCGGTGAGGGATTGAAGGCACGAGCGGAGATCACCGACTTTTGGGCCATGGTGTTTGGCCCGTCCACCATGGACCGGCTTTTCCATACCTTGTGCGGAGCGTGGCAGGCGGGCTCGTTCCTGGTCGTAAGCGTGAGTGCTTGGTATCTCCTGAAAAGACGGCACCCGGAATTCTCCAGGGCCTCCCTTCGGATTGGCTTGATCGTCGGCTTGGCCGCATCCCTGCTCCAACTCCTAAGCGGACACCGTAGCGCGCAGGGTGTGGCCAAATATCAGCCCGTCAAACTCGCTGCGTTCGAGGGGCTCTATGAAACCACTCCCCACGCGCCACTGACGCTCTTCGGCTGGGTGGATGACCAGGCCGAGAAAGTCACTGGTCCCCAAATCCCCGGGATGCTGAGCTTTCTCGCGCACAACGACACCGCCACACCAGTGACGGGCCTCCATCAGGCCGCACCCAAACGGGAAGATCGCCCGCCGATCAATTTCACCTTCCAACTCTTCCATCTCATGGTTGGCGTCGGTTTTGCCATGATTTTGGTGGCGGCACTGGGGTTCCTCTACTTTTGGCATGGATCATTGTTTGAGAAGCGCTGGTTGCTCTGGCTGCTGGTGCTCTCGGTCCTGGGGCCGCAGATTGCCAACCAGGCCGGCTGGTTCTCCGCCGAAGTCGGCCGCCAACCCTGGATCGTTCAAGGCCTGCTCCGCACCTCCGAAGGTCTTTCTGCCGTGGTCAAGGCCAACATGGTTGTGTCGTCCATTGTACTCTTCGGAGGGGTTTATATCCTGCTATTCGCAGTCTTTGTGTATCTGCTCAATGACAAGATCCAGCACGGCCCGGATGACGCCGACCTAACTCCTTCCGGAAAGCTGGCGCTGCCGGGGAGGGCCAAGGCATGAGCTTCGACTCACTCGATCTCAATACGACGTGGTTCGTTCTCATCGGCGTCCTGTTCACCGGCTACGCGATGCTTGACGGCTTCGACCTTGGCGTCGGCGCACTCCACCTGTTCACCAAAACCGACGAGGAACGCCGCATCATGCTCAATTCCATCGGCCCGGTTTGGGATGGCAACGAGGTCTGGCTGGTCACCGGCGGGGGCGCCCTGTTCGCAGCGTTCCCCAACGTCTACGCCACGGTGTTCTCGGGTTTCTATCTGGCGTTCGTTCTCTTGCTCGTGGCCTTAATCTTCAGAGCCGTGGCGATCGAGTTCCGAAGCAAGCAACCGATGCGGTGGTGGCGGCAGATGTGGGACATCGGCTTCAGCGCGGGCAGCATTCTCTCAAGCCTGCTCATCGGCATCGCAATGGGCAACATCGCCTGGGGCGTGCCGATCGACGCGCGCGGGGAGTTCGCGGGCACCTTCCTCGGCCTGCTCAAACCCTATCCCCTCATGCTTGGAGTCACCACCGTCTCGTTGTTCACGATGCACGGCTCGATCTATGCCCTGATGAAAACCGAAGGCCCGCTGCACGAAAAGCTCCAGGGCTGGATCAACCAGACCATCATCTTCTTCATCATCTGCTACGCGGTGACGACCATGGCGACACTCCTATACGTCCCCCACATGGCCGCGCGCGTACGCGCCAACCCGTGGCTCTTCAGCATCGCGCTGATCAACATGCTCGCCATCGCCAACATCCCCCGGGAGATTCACCATGGCCGCGATTGGCGGGCCTTCCTCTCGTCCTGCGCGGCGATGATCGCCTTGATGGGCCTTTTTGGCCTGGAGATGTACCCCAACCTCGTTCTCAGCAATCCCAACGCGGCGAATAGCTTGACGATCACCAACGCCGCCTCCTCGCAGAAAACCCTCGGCGTGATGCTCACTATCGCTCTCATTGGCGTGCCGATCGTCCTCGCCTATACCCTGAGCATCTACTGGATTTTTCGCGGCAAAGTGAAACTCGAAAAAATGAGCTACTGAGCTGAACCTAAGCGTCTGGCAATGCAGGCACGGAATCTGAAGATTGGGCCTCGGTAACATCAAAACACATCGCCGCCCGGAGGATGTGTAAGCACTAGGTCGGACAACTCATTTGAACTGCCGTCCTGCTCCCCCTGACACGCCAGGATCGAATGACCAATCCATCTCAAAGTCGGCGAACATCATGAACGGATTTTAATCTCCGACTCATGATCCCTTAATGCTGGTATGGCTTAAGAGTGTGGTGACGCAAGCAAGCTTGCATTCGGGCTTTATGTGCTCGGCGTCCTGGTGGTTGGTCGCCGGTCCATTAACCAACAGCTGGTCCTTCAATCCGTTGGTCCTTTCCATCGCGGAAACGACAGGCCTTCCCCTTCCGGGGGGCACTGCTCGTCCGGTCCACGTTGGAGTCGGCTGCCTCGGACGCCGAGCACGACCTTTCTGCTAAGCTAATTCGACAGGGGGCCCTCTAACGCCTCCTTAACGAGCGCTTCGTGCGATTTGCGCCCGTAAACCCGTTCGTAGGCGCGGCAGAAAGGGCACACGTGGCCCTCTACCCGCCTCACCATCCAGAAGACCGCGCCCACCTGCTTCTTCCGCGCGCGACGACATACCGTGCAACTAAGGCAGACTCTGGCTAGGACGCGATCGAGTTTGCTGGAAGAGCACGCATTCATGGCTGAGGAGTATCAGCGGCAACCTGGCTTCCGGCGAGTGGAAAACGCGGACGTCGCATTCACAACCGGCATTCTGACTGGGCTTGATGTGCCTATGCGACGCCATCGACCTTGCAGCATTGGCGGTGTTAACACACCCACGCTCTCCGCGTCCGGCGAGGGAAAGTAAGCAGGGCCGTGCCGTGGATCCACCGGCCACCGCGACCGGCTGCCTTACGCGCACCGATCGCGGTCAGATCTCCTTCCCCCCTCGCCCGCTCAACTCACCGCGATGAGCGATACCGCGCCGATTGACTCGTCGTGAACGACGCCCGCCGCGTGTGGATCCAGCACCGGCTTGCCGTCCACCACGAACTGGTATCGATGATGACCGTGCGTCAGGGGCACATCGAGGATCCACCAGCCATCCACCTTTCGTTCCATAGGGTCGGCCCTCGGATCCCAGCCGTTGAAATCGCCGATCAGGGAGACCGCTTGCGCGTTGGGGGCCGCGCAGTAAAAGTGGACAGGCTTGGCCATATCTGTGGCTGAGTAAGGGCTCCGACGCAAGGTGGGGTGGACGGCGGTGTTCATTGGCTTAACTCCCGAAAGAGACGGCGCCCCCCCAGCTAAAGGTGATCTGCTGACGCAGCAGCCGGGATCTCTGCAATCTCGGAAGCCCAAGGCCGCCGCTAACGTTGATGCAGGATTTCCAACCGCACGGGCGCGGGCCCTCCTCAAACACCCAGTTAGCCTGGCAAAGACTGGGAAACGGGAGCGCAGGGGTAACCTTCAGTTCCGTCCCGGTCCCTTGACACGCCATTCCATCCATTTGAGTTGCCTTCATAAGAAAGAGGTGATGTTCGATGCCCTTTGACGCCCATGTCTCTAGTGCCTTCTTCCCCAGCCCGCCGATTCCTGATCGGAACCTAGAATGAAGTTAGCCGCTCGTTTGCCCTCTCCTTTAGCAGAGAGCTTGCCCGACGGCGGAATATGTCGGGTATCGTTCGAGTAACCGCTCAACCTACTAAGCGCTTTCTCCTTCGGCTCGGCCAGCAGCTCGGCCATGATTTTCAGCAACGCGTCAGCCTCGATCGGCTTCTCCAAAATAGCGCCAGCGCCCGCCATTCGGGCGGTAGGCAACTGATGTGCCATGCCGGTGATGATGATGACAGGAGTGAAGGGATCGCGCCTGGTCAGCTCGTCGAACACGTTCCAGCCGTTTTCATTCGACAGGTTCAGATCGAGGAGCACCAAGTCAATCTGCTCACGTGCAGAGTGAACCTTCGCCGTTTCACCATCGGCGCAATCCACCACCGCGTAATTCTCCTCCTCCAGAACTTTTCTCAGCGACGCGCGGATAATCGCGTCGTCGTCAACGATCAGCACACGGTCACGCATGGGATGCGTCGCGTGCGAGGTTACTCCGTTGTGGAGTTCGGCTTCTTCGGAGACGCTTTCACGGACCCCTCTGGAGCCTCTATTACTGGCGCGCGGGTTAGCCTCCTAATCATCGCCAGGCTCCATGGCACAGTCCCGTTGCTCCCCTGGTGCTGATCTCCAGACGGAGCTTCCCCATTCCGGGATTTTCCAGCCTTCGCACTGCTAGCCGCATCACGGTGGTGGAGCGGCTCAAAACTCACGCTCTCGAATGATTTTAGAACAATTTGCGATTTCATACGTCATAAGTCTATGTTGTCGCGATCACATCGGCGGTCTTCGCGACCATGAGCAGATGCTTAAGCCATTGCTGTGCCAAGAGCCCCGGCCAGTTACAAACCCCCACGTTTCAAGGGTTTTGACCCCATCCAACCATTGGAGATCACCATGATTGGCACGTTTCGTTCCACCGGTGGTTTCACGCAGACCACTTCGCCCGGCTCGGCAATCCGAATCCGGCTGGCGGGATTTGCCGTTGCGATCGCCGGCGTGGCCCTCCTAATCATAGCCATCGACCGCAACCTCTGGCGCCAGTTGGCTCGATTGCAGGAACAGTTCGCCGCAGTCAGGGCGGAGAGGTTCTACTTCGGCGTTCAGTTCCGGCTTAACCTCAGGACCGTGCGCGAAGATTTGTTGGATCTCCAACTCAGCAACGCTGCAGTGGATCGGCAACGCTTCCGTTCGGAGGCGGGAGAACTCAAAGCTTGGCTTCTGGCCAAAACGAAGAACCTGGCCACTCCGGAGGAGCGAGCCGACTGTCAGCGATTGACGACGGCTTACAACGAGTTCTTGACTCACGTAGAGTCACTGGTCCAAGCCCAGGATTCGAAACCCAGGAACGAGAGTTTCGCCCAGAGTTACGAGGAAGTTCGGCGAGCCTCTCAACCACTGCTGACCTTGTGCGACGGCATGGTACGAGCCGAGCGCGGCGGTTTCGCGGCGTTCCTGAGTGACTCCGACACGGCCTTGATTTCTCTGCAGCGGCTCCTGGTCCTCTCCCTGCTACTCTTGATCGCGCTCGCGGCGGCATTGGCCGCCCTGGTTTATCGCGGGATGATTGCCCCGTTGCGCGCGGAACTGAACGAGAGCCGGGCGATCATTGAGCGCCAGGAGAAACTCGCCTCACTAGGGGTTCTCGGCGCGGGCGTCGCCCATGAGATTCGAAATCCGCTCACCGCCATTAAATTCCGGCTGTTTAGTCTCAAGAAATCCCTGCCACGCGATGCCGCCGGGAATGAAGACGTCCATGTGATTAGCGATGAGATAAACCGCCTGGACAGAATCGTGAAGGATTTCCTCCGGTTTGCACGGCCATCAGAACCACAACTCGTTCGCGTCCCCGCTGAGCGAATCCTCCAGGAAGTTCACGCCCTGCTTCGGGATCAACTGGAAAAGAACGCGATCAAACTTACTTTGCAGATCACCGAGGCTGCCTGGATCCAGGCTGATACCGAACAGATCAAACAAGTCTTGATCAATCTAATCCAGAATGCGGCCGATAGCATCGGGAGCCGAGGCGCCGTAATTCTGGCTCTCACGCGAACCACAGCGAATCTTGGCCCGGGCTCTCACGACGCCGCTCTCCTGTCCGTCTCTGACACCGGCAAAGGTATCTCCCCCGAAGTTCAAAAACGCCTCTTCGATCCGTTCTTCACCACCAAGGAAAGCGGGACGGGTTTGGGCCTGGCGATCGCGGCGCGAATCATCGAGAAACACGGTGGACTGCTCCGCTACAAAACCGAATTGAACCGCGGCACGACCTTCAACATCGTGCTGCCTCGTATAGACAACAATGCCCCCTAAGATCCTGCTCATCGAGGATGACTCGAGCACGGCCGCCGCATTGCAGAAGGTGTTGCGAGCCGAAGGTTATGCCGTTAACTGGGCCGAGCGCGGTGACGATGGGCTTGCCCAGGCCTCATCACAAACCTTTGACCTAGTGCTCACCGACCTCAGATTGCCAGGGTTGAGCGGTATGGAGTTAACCGCCCAACTTCATGCCGCCAAGCCAAAGCTGCCCATCGTCATCATGACCGCCCACGGCACCACCGAGACCGCCATCGAGGCAACCAAACTCGGCGCCTATGAGTACTTGGTCAAACCTTTCGAAGTCGATGAATTACTCGACCTCGTCTCGTCCGCGGTGGCGCAATCCCGGCTGATGTCTGAGCCCGTCGAACTGGGCGAAGCCCATTCCGCCCGGTCCGCCTTGATTGGCAACAGTCGCGTCATGCAGGAAATCTACAAGGAAATCGGCCGTGTTGCGGCCACGCCCGCGACCGTGCTCATCCGCGGCGCCACCGGCACAGGCAAAGAACTCATCGCCCGGGCCCTCTACCAACACAGCAACCGGTCCGCCAAGCCCTTCATTGCTATCAACTGCGCCGCCATTCCAGACACTCTGCTCGAGAGCGAGCTCTTTGGCCATGAACGGGGCGCGTTCACCGGCGCCCAAGCCAGGCGCATCGGACGTTTTGAACAGGCTCACGGGGGCACCATATTCTTGGACGAAATCGGCGACCTCAACCCCAACACCCAGTCAAAGCTCCTCCGCGTGCTCCAGGAAAGGACCTTCCAACGCCTCGGTGGAGCCGAGACGATTTCCGCTGACGTGCGAGTCTTGGCAGCCACGCACCGCGATTTGGAAACGGCCATCAAGGAGCGTGAATTCCGCGAAGATCTCTTCTATCGTCTCAGCGTCGTCACCATTCAGCTGCCACCGCTGGACGAACGGCGCGAGGACATTCCCGATCTGGTCAGGTTCTTCATCCAGCGTTACGCGAAAGAGTGCGCCGTCGACGCGCCCTCCATTCAGCCGACGGCGATCTCCTTTCTCCAGCAGCAATGCTGGCCAGGCAACGTGCGTGAGTTGGAGAACGTGGTTCGGCAAACCCTGCTGGTAGCTGGACCTTTTGCCCTCAGTACAGAGCATGTGCAGCAGGTCCTGGCCAAGTCCCGGAAAGCCGCCCTTGCACCCAGCCTGTCGCACGCCGCCTATGTGGCGGAATTGCTGGCGCGCGTCCAGCGCGGTGAAGAACACGACGCTTACACCAGATTGATCGCGGACCTTGAAGGGGAACTGTTTACACAGGCCTTTCGCCTGGCCAGAGGCAACCAAGCCAAGGCCGCGCGCTGGTTAGGTGTCACTCGTCTCAAAATGCGTGAGAAACTGCACCACTTGCGGTTGCATCCGTCGCGCGAGAACCCTGAAGAGTCCTGACGCCGGCCATTTTCTTTGTAACCTTTGGCCCGGTCGCGGCTCAATCAGACTCGAGCAAGCATGAAGTGCGAAGATTTACTGAAGCAGTTGAACGAGTACGTCGATGGCACCGTGGATCCGGCCATTTGCGAGGAGTTCGAGAAACACATGGCCGGCTGCAACCCCTGCCAGGTGGTGGTGGACAACATCCGCAAGACGATCACCCTTTACCGGGCCGGTGAGGCTTACGAACTGCCGGTCCCGTTCCGCAATCGGTTGCATGAAGAGCTGCGTAAGCGCTGGCGCAAGACTCATCAGGACCGGGACAGAAACCCGTGAACTGATGAGCCGGACCGGCGAGGCTCCGGCGCTCCAGAGCCCCCCGTAGGTCTGCGTCGTTTCGGTTTGTAACCTTTCCCCCCCTCGCGGCTCAATCCCTGGAGTGATGCACAACAATCTCGATTCCTTATGAGAATGCATATGATCATCCGCCGGTTCGCCGGCCTCTTCATCCTCGCCAGCTTGCTGCTCGCTCATTACCACAGCCCGAATTGGCTCTGGTTCACGGCGTTCGTCGGTTTCAATCTGCTCCAGTCTTCGTTCACCAACTTTTGCCCCCTTGAGATCATTCTCAGAAAAGCGGGAGTGGGTGGCTCATGCGCAGAGGCAGGCAAAGCCGGCGACTCATGCTGCACCAAATGAATCATCCGCTGCGGATGTTCGCTCCGCTGCTGGCGGCCGGGCTCCAAGTCTGGGGGACGGAAGTCTGGACTCTGGAACGGTCTCTCGAGTATGCACTCGATCACAATCCCGACGCGCGAATCGCGCAGCAACGGATCGAGGCTGCCCAGGCCGGACTCGAGCAGGCCAATTCGACATTCTGGCCGCGGCTCCAGGCACAGTCCAGCTACACCCGCACCGACAACCCGATGCAGGCCTTCGGCAGCCTTCTGAACCAACGCTCCTACCGCGCTTCACTCGATTTCAACGATGTGCCGGATCTGGACAACCTCAATGCGCGCGGCGTCGTCACAGTTCCACTTTACGCCGGTGGACGGAATATTGCGGGCCGCCAGGCAGCCAAAGCCAACATCGCAGCCGCGAAACAAGATAGCGCTGCCGTCCGCAACGCGCTGGGGTTTGAGGTCTCACGCGCGTTTCACACAATTCTCAAGACCCGGGAATTCGTCCAAGCCACCGAGGCCGCTGTCCGTTCCTATGAGGCGAACTTGGCGATCGCGAGCAAGCGCCTGGACGGCGGCACCCTCTTGAAGTCGGACGTGCTGGACATTGAGGTGCGCTTGGCGCAGGCCCGCGAAGATCATGTCCGCGCACGCAACGCAACCACTCTAGCAGAACGGGCACTCCGCAACTTGTTGGGCTTGGATGAAGGCGAGTTTGTCGTTGCTAACAACGCGCCAATGGTCAACCCACCTGCGACGAGAGACTTCTCGCAACGGCCTGAACTGGCGGCCGCCCGCGAACGCGAGACGGCAGCCCAGGCGCAGGTCCGCGGCACCAAGAGCGGTTACCAACCTCGAATCAATGCTTTCGGGAGCCTTGACTACGACTACGGCTCGGTCACCGGCGGCGACGGCAAAAGCTACACGGCCGGCGTCATGGCACAATGGGATCTATGGGACGGGTTTTCAACGAGAGCAAAGGTGCGGGAGGCCAAAGCTAACCTCGAATCCATCCGCGAGGACCAGCACAAGCTGAGGTTGGCGCTGGACCTCGAGGTCGAACAGGCCCGGCTCAGCCTCAACGCGGCCGCTGAGCGCTTGGCGGTAACCGGCAAAACAGTGGAGCAAGCGTCGGAGAGCGCTAGTCTGACCCGTAAGCGCTTCGAGCAAGGCTTAGCTCTCTCTACCCAAATGATTGACTCCGAAACTGCTCTCGTTGCCGCGCGCGTGCGACGAGCGGAAGCCGAATATGACCAGCGAATCGCCGTGGCGGCATTGCGCAAGGCGCTGGGCCTGCCTCAACTGGATGCTCAACCGGCGCCAAAATGATATGACCCGATCCACCCTACTGCTGGCTCCCGTCCTCGCCCTCGCGTTCGCGGGCTGCGGCCCAAAGCACGAACAAACCAAGCAGACCTCCACCAGCCTCCCAGTTGCGTTGGTCCGGGTGGGGATAGTCGAGAACAAACCCCGGCCAATCACGGAGGAAGTCGTTGGCACCGTGCGGGCCAAGCTCCACGCAACCCTCGAAGCGAAAATCAGCGCGCGAATCGACAAGTTGCCGCTGGCGTTAGGGCAGCGGGTGAAAGCCGGCGAGTTAGCCGCCCATCTCGTTGCCGGCGAGATCAACGCTCGCCTCGACGAGGCCCAGTCCACGTTGGAACAAGCCGAACGCGACTGGAAACGCGCCACGGCCCTCTTCGAGCAGCAGGCGATGACTCGAGCGGATTACGAAGCGGCCCAATCGCGCTTCCAGGCGGCGAAAAGCACGGTCGCAGAGGCAAAAGCGATGTTGGGCTACGTCGAATTAGTTGTGCCGTTCGACGGGGTGGTAACCGCAAAGTGGGCCGAAGTCGGCGATCTTGCCGCGCCCGGCAAACCGTTGATCGCCCTCGAGGACCCATCAGCGCTGCAGTTAGAAGCCGACCTGCCCCAGGCGATCGCCTCACGCGTTCAACAGGGTGCACAGCTCGCCGTCAGAGTCGACGGCGTCGATCAGCCAATAGCCGGGACGGTCAGCGAAATTGCCCCGGCTGGCGACTCTGTCAGTCGGACAGTTCAGGTGAAGCTGGATCTCCCGACGCAATCGGGCCTGGGTTCGGGCCAATTTGCGCGGCTCATCGTCCCGCTCGGCGAAACCAGTCTCCCGCACATTCCGGCCTCCGCGGTCGTGCAGCGCGGGCAGCTGGAAATCGTTTTCGTCGTTGAGAACCAGCATGCGCTCCTCCACTTGGTGAAGACTGGCCAACGCTCCCGCGACGAACTAGAGATCCTTTCCGGCCTCCACGTAGGAGAATCCGTGGTGGTGGACGGAGCCGCACAGTTGAGCGATGGACAACCGGTGGAGGCGAAGTGAGCTCCGCCCGCCAAGGCGCAGCAACGGAGATGGGGTTAGCCGGCCGCATCGCCAGAACCTTCATCGACTCAAAGCTCACGCCGCTGATCGTTATCACTTCGGTGCTGCTGGGCGCCGCGGCGATCATTTTGCTCCCACGCGAGGAAGAGCCGCAGATCAAGGTGCCCATGATCGATGTGCTCGTGTCCATGCCGGGCTCCAGCCCGAAAGAGGTCGAGGAACGCGCGACACGGCCCATGGAGAAGCTCCTTTGGGAAATCCCCGGCGTCGAGTACATCTACTCGACTTCACGCCCGGGCGAGAGTCTCGCTATCGTGCGGTTCAAAGTCGGGGAGGACGTCGAGAAGAGCTTGGTGAAGTTAAACCAGAAGTTGCAGTCCAACTTCGATCGCATCCCGCACGGCGTTTCGGCCCCCCTCATCAAGCCCAGGTCCATCGATGACGTGCCGATCCTAGCGCTGACCTTCCACAGTTCACACTACGACCATCTGATGTTGCGGCGCGTGGTGGCGCAAGTCGATGATGCCGTCAAGCAGGTGCCGCTGGTTGCTGAAACCACGATCATCGGCGGCGCCAGGCGCCAATTGCGCGTGCTCTTGGATCCGCTGCGCCTGGCCTCGCGCAACCTCAGCCCGGCGGAACTCGTCCCGAAGCTCACCCAGGCCAACCGCCAGACCGTCGCCGGCGAACTGACCGCCAATAACCGTGACGTGATTGTTGAGACGGGCGGCTTTCTTTCCAGCGCCCAGGACGCGGGCAACGTCGTGGTCGGCGTTTTTGGTGGAAAACCGGTTTACCTGCGCGAGGTGGCTCAAATCCAGGACGGCGCTGAAGAACCCTCTCAGTATGTCTTCTTCGGCTCGGGCCAGGCAACGGCCACGGCCTCGGCCGAACAGCCGGCTGTCACCTTGAGCGTCGCTAAACGGCCCGGCGCAAACGCAATTTCAGTCGCAAATGAGGTCCTGAGAAAGATCGAAGCACTCAAGGGACGGATTATCCCGCGTGAAGTGGAAATTTCCATCACCCGAAACTACGGTGAGACCGCGGCGGAGAAATCGAACGAACTGCTGCTGCACATGGGCCTCGCGGTAATCGGCGTCTCACTCTTGATTCTGCTGACCCTTGGCTGGCGGGAATCGAGCATCGTTGGGATTGCTATCCCATCCACGCTGGCCATGACCTTGTTGGTTTTTTACCTCTACGGTTACACCTTAAACCGCATCACCTTATTTGCCCTGATCTTCTCGATCGGCATTCTGGTGGACGACGCCATCGTAGTGGTCGAAAACATCGTCCGCCATTTTCACCTCCCCCAGAACAAAGGCCGAACCTGGTCCATCATCGCTGTGGAAGCGGTCAACGAAGTGGGCAACCCCACCATTCTCGCCACCTTTGCCGTGATCGCCGCGGTGTTGCCCATGGGGTTCGTCGGCGGACTCATGGGGCCATACATGCGCCCCATCCCCGTCGGATCCGGCGCGGCTATGTTCTTCTCTCTGGCAATCGCGTTCATCGTAACCCCGTGGGCATCGATCCGCATTCTGCGCTGGGGACAAAAATACGCCTCTCTAACCAGTGCATCTCCGGAACCCGCTAACACCGCCGATACCCACTCCCGTTTTGAGCACGAGGAGGATTTCTTTACCCGGGCCTATCGCCGCGTCATGGGCCCGATGATCGCCGCGAGGAAATGGCGCTATCTGTTTCTTGCCAGCATCCTCGGCCTGCTACTCGGCGCAATGGCCTTGATGGGGATCGGCTGGGTGAAGGTCAAAATGCTCCCATTCGACAACAAGAGCGAATTCCAGGTCATCCTCAACATGCCCGAAGGTAGCGCGCTCGAGGACACGGCACAGTGCGCGCGCGAAATCGCCGCCGCCATCCGTGTTGAACCGGAGGTTACCGACTATGAGGTTTACGCAGGCACCTCATCCCCATTCAATTTCAACGGCCTGGTCCGCCACTACTTCATGCGCCGGGGAGCGAACATTGCCGACCTCCAAATCAACTTGGTCGCCAAGGGCCACAGAAAAGCCCAAAGCCATGACATCGCCAAACGCGTCCGCCCGCAAGTCACTGCCATCGCCTCGAAATACGGGGCCCGAGTTGCGATCGCAGAGGTGCCACCAGGGCCTCCGGTTCTCCAGACCTTGGTGGCTGAAATCTACGGGCCGAACCAGGAAAGCCGCCTCGCTCTCGCCCACCAGGTTATCAAGGTCTTCAAGGATACGCCCGGCGTCGTGGACACCGATTGGTACGTCGAGGCTGACCAGGCCGAAGCGCGCCTAGTGATCGACAAGGAGAAGGCCGCCCTCAGCGGCATCAGCGCGGAAACCATCTCTGACACGCTCCGCATGGCTGTTGGCGGCGCACCGGTAGATTTGCTCCACGTCCCCCGCGACAAGGAGGACGTGGACATTGTCCTCCAACTGCCCCGCGCCAACCGCGCCCGGGTCGAGGACCTGCTCGGGCTCCGGGTCCGGTCCGCCTCAAACCCTGCCGCGCCCCTGGTGCCTTTGCGGGAACTGGTCAAAGTCGAGCAAACCACTGTTGAAAAAAGCATCTACCACAAGAATCTCATGCCGGTCACCTATGTCATCGGCGACGTAGCAGGCGTTGTGGAGAGCCCCGTTTACGCCATTCTGAACATGAACAAAGCGCTGCGCGCTCTCGACTCACGCCCATTCGGAGGCAACGGGACCGCCCTCAAGATCCTTAATGCATCGCAACCGTTCACCGATGATCAACCCTCGATGAAATGGGATGGTGAGTGGCACATCACCATTGAAGTCTTTCGCGACCTCGGCACTGCTTTTGCCGCCGTCTTGGTGCTCATTTTTATCCTCATGGTCGGCTGGTTCCGATCATTCCTGACGCCAATCGTGGTGATGGTCGCAATCCCCTTTTCCTTGGTGGGCATCCTGCCGGCCCACGGCCTCATGGGCGCGTTCTTCACCGCAACCTCAATGATCGGGTTCATGGCCGGCGCCGGCATTGTCGTCCGCAACTCGATCATCCTCGTGGACTTCATCGAGCAGCGGGTGGCCGAAGGCATGCCCCTAGCGGAAGCCGTGGTGGATGCGGGCGCCGTGCGTTTCCGGCCCATGCTCCTGACGGCCCTGGCTGTGGTCGTGGGAGCATCGGTAATCCTCGCTGACCCGATCTTCCAAGGCCTGGCTATTGCCCTGATGGCCGGCGAGGTTGCATCCTTGCTCATCAGTCGCATGGCGGTGCCCGTGCTCTACTTCATGGCTTATAACCGCCGTCGCGATCAATGAAGGCAAACCCTCCTGCGGATATCTGCGGCTGACCGCAGCACAAATGACAATGCTCGCGGGTAAGAGACCCGACGCCCCCGTCATCCGGTTTATGCTGTAGAGGAAAACCCTGCGGCAAATCGCGGAAGACAGAAGTCTCTGGCTGAGTCGGATCTCCTGGCGTAAACTGTTTCATCCGCGTTGCCCCGTGCAAAAAAGTGACGGTTCAACCCACTACGCCATGACCGCAGTTCTAGACCAGTCTTCCGTCAGACCTCAAGCCAGGTTCGATCCATCCCTGCGACGCCTATGCCAATTGTCCCGCAAAACCTCACCATCGGGCCGGTCTAAAGTAGCGTCGAGACAGTCCGTCCACGCCATCGCTCTCGCCTTTACCCTTACCCTCGCCATCATGATCACCCACCAAGGCCAAGCCGCCGGTGCCGCCGATCCCAATCTTCCCACCGGTTTGGTCTATAACAATCTCTACCTCAAGCACGAAACCGGCCCTGGGCATCCCGAGCGCCCCGAACGCCTCACCTCAATCATCGAGCGATTGAAACAGGACGGCCTGCTTCCCCGGCTCACCTTGCTGACGCCCGTGGCAGCTTCCACTCAGTGGGTTGCTACGGTCCACACCACGGCCTACATCGAGCATGTCCGGGAGGACTGCAGGTCCGCCAACGGCTACGTCGACTCTCCCGATTCGCCCGCCTCGCGGGACTCCTACGACGTGGCGCTCACCGCAGTGGGCGGCCTGTTAGGCGCCGTTGACGCCGTAATCGAGGGCCGAGTCAAGAACGCCTTCTGCGCAATCCGCCCCCCTGGCCACCATGCCTTGAAGAACCGGGCCATGGGGTTCTGCCTGTTCAACAACGTGGCTATCGCCGCCAAATACATCCAGCAAAAGCACCACCTTGCCAAGGTCCTCATCGTCGATTGGGACGTCCACCACGGCAACGGCACCCAAGCCGCCTTCAACGACGACCCAACCGTTTTCTACTTCTCGGTTCACCAGTCGCCTTTCTACCCGGGCACCGGAAGCGCAGCCGAACGAGGCGAGGGAAAAGGGCTCGGCTCAAAGCTCAACGTGCCTCTCCCCGCGGGCTCGGGTGACGCGGAATACCTCAAGGTTTTCGAAGAAAAGCTCAAGCCCGCAGCGGCAGCCTTCAAACCCGATTTCGTGCTCATCTCCGCTGGTTTTGACGCTAGCCAAAATGATCTGCTGGGCCAGATGAATCTCACCCCTCCTGGCTACGCGGCTCTCACACGAATCGTCAAAGGCCTGGCGGCCCAATACTGCCGCGGACGCTTGGTCTCGACCCTTGAAGGTGGTTACAATCTCGAGGCCCTGGCGGCATCCGTCGAGGCCCATGTGCGCGTGCTTATGGAGTAGTCGCCGGCCGACGCGACCTAAACTTCCCACCCTTTCCGAGGCTCGCGCCGAAGCCACCGGTCAAGCTCGGGCCGGTTTGTGCACTTCATTTTGATGCCGTCCCACTCGACCTTGGCCCCCGCGCCCGCTCGGTTCGCCAAATGTCCCAAAAGCAAAAACTCCGTTATCCCGGCCGCGTAATCGAAATCGGCGCAAGTAGGTTTGCCAGCTTTGCAGCTCTCGATAAAATGTGCGAAGTGGGATCCCTTGATCCTCGGGATCGTCCGGGCTGGAGGTGGAAACGCCCGATGTGCCTCTTCCGGCAGAATCCGCGGGCGCTCCCCGTATGATCCGGTGTGCATCACTCCTTTCGTCCCAATGTAGAACGTACCGCCGTCCCAGCCCTCTCGGAAATTGGTATCATACTTCTTCTCAAACTCCCCCAGCATCGGCGGATAGTTCGGCGATGTGATCTGGCCTCGGCGCTCTCCCGCCGTACCGTCCGCCGCCAGTTTCGCCCCATCATACCAATAAATCTTCGCCGCCGGACGACCCGCTCGCTCCGCAATGTTCCACCGGATCACCCCGGCCTGGGGATACTTCTCCTCACTCCCCCCAATCGTTCCTAGGCATTCGATACTGGTCGGGTGACCAGGCGCGAGGGCCCAAAATGCCCCGTCCAAATTGTGACATCCCCAGTCCCCGAGTCCGCCTGTACCAAAATCACGGTAGTACCGCCAATAGAGCGGATGCAGACCGGTATGATAATCCCGATAAGCTGCCGGCCCGAGCCATTGGTCCCAGTGCAACCCGGCAGGCGCGATGGAACTCGCCGGACGCCCACCCGCGCCCCCGTTCACAAACCCGCTCCAACTATGGGTTTCTAGCACATCGCCGATCGCCCCTGCCCACAGATACTCGCACAACCTCCGATAACCTTCGGCACAATGGCCCTGGTTCCCCATCATCGTGGTCAACCGGCGCGCCTTCGCCGCCTTGGCTAAAGCCCGCGCCTCATGGATGTCATGACACAGCGGTTTCTCACAAAAAACGTGTTTGTCGTGCCTCAGCGCCAGCATGGACGCCGGAGCGTGATGATGGTCTGGGGTAGCGACGAACACCGCATCAATCTCCCGGTGCATCGCGTCGAACATCTCCCGGTAATCGAAAAATGCCCTAGGTCTTGCCCCACCCTCCTCTGCTTTCTTAGCTGCCGCTGCCAAGCGGCTGTCCTCCACATCCACGATCGCCACCAAACGTTCCCCAGACGCTGCCCTGAGGCTTTCCTCACCCCTGCCCCCGCAACCGATCACCGCGGTCGCCAGCTTTGAATTCGGCGAGGGCTCCGCCAGGATAAACGGCCCTTCAAAACCCTTCGCCACCAACGCCACTGTGGCTGTGCGCTTTAGCCACCATCGGCGGCTGTGCGGGCCCAGGCGCGCTCGGTAGCTTCCGCCTTCTCTTGCGTCTGTGCTCATAACAGTTGGATTCAGAAAACCGTTCTCGTGCCCGATGCGCGCTCGAGCGTTGGCAACCAAGCCAAGGTGGGGATTCTCCTGCACAGATGCAAATGTTAAACTATGACCCTCGTTTCGACCGCCCCTTTCCGCTTGTCCGCCATCTTCTCCGTGCCTAGCCTGCGCACCCATGCAATCGAATATCGAGCCTATCTGCGTACAAGGAGTGTCATGGACCCGGCAAAACTAAGAGCTTGGTGGTCGGCGCGGCAAGGGTTGGACGGAAGCCTGGCGGGCAAGACCGAAGCCGAGGTCCTATCCGCCGCCGGCTGGATGCGCTCAGTTGCCGGATCGGGGCCTTACCTGGGCCTGTTCGCTCGCTGCGGCGCGTCCCGAACATCAGTGGACGCGGCCGTTGCTAAAACTGCCATCCACGAGCTACCCAGCGCCCGCGCCTGCACCTATGTCCTCCCCGCGACCGACTTCGCCTTGGGCCTGCGCGTCGGCCAGACACTCTCGGATAGCGAGATGAAGGTCGCCCGCAAGCTGGGTGTGACTGACGCCGAAGTCGATCAACTCGCGCTCAAAGTCCTCGACGCTTTGAAATCGGGCCCGCTTGAGCCCGATCAAATCAAGGCCGCGACGGGCACCGCCGTGCGCAACCTCGGCGAGGAAGGCAAGAAGAAGGGCGTCACCACCACCTTGCCCCTAGCCTTGGGACGACTGCAATCAGCGGGCGAAATTCGTCGTATCCCCACCAACGGACGCCTCGACCAACAGCGTTACCGTTACATCCGGTGGCAGCCCAATCCCCTCCAGAAATTCCGCCTGACCGAAGCGGAAGCCTACGTCGAACTGGCCCGTCGATTCTTTGATTGGGCGGCGCCCGCAACCTTACCGGAGTTTGCCGCCTTCGCCGGATTGGGCGTGAAAGCCTCCAAAGAGGCGACTGGGCCGCTCGGCTTGGTGCCCTGCGAACCAGACAGCCAACTCCTGATGACCCCAGAGTTGCGAGAGCGATTGAACGCGTTTCAACCACCTAGAGCGCCCCAGTATCTTCTAACCAGCAGCCTCGATGGCTTGTTGCTCCTGCGCCGCAACCTGAGGGACTTCTTGGCCGAGAGCGACTGGAACAAACCCATGGCTACCGACAAAGGGTGCAGCTCTGGCGGCACTTTAACGGAGCTGCCCAACAACGCCATTCTGGACCGTGGGCGCATCGTTGGGATCTGGGAATACGATCCGACCACCGCCTCGATTGTCTGGGCCTCGTTCGTCAAGCCCGACTCCGCTCTCAAGCAAGCCGTGAGCAAGACAGAGACCTTCATCCGCGACCAGCTCGGCGATGCCCGCTCCTTCAGCCTCGACAGTCCCAAAAGCCGAGTCCCCAGAATTGAGGCGCTACGAAAGCTATCGAAAACCTGACGCCCGTAGTCATTGGTCCGGCCTCGCGATCGTTTCTTACCCGAAATTCAACGTGACCCACACCAATCGCACCACAGTCGTTCGCTCACACCTCCGTTCCGGAGCATTCTTTGTTCTGCTCGCGGCGGCTTCCACCCTCGCCCGTTCCTTCGGCGCACCGGCTCAACCGCCGCAACAGCAACACATCCCCTTCCCCGACGACCGTATCGCGGTCCACGGATTGCCTTGGTTTAATGAGGACAAATCCGCCTTGCGCCGTCTTCCACAGCGCCTCAAAGACAAGTTCCGCTCGCCCGTATGGGACCTCGCTCAGGACCCCAGCGGCGGGCGCATTCGCTTCCGCACTGACTCCACCACGGTGGGCCTGGTCGCCGAGAACCCGGGCTTCTCCAACATGCATCACATGGCCAGCGTGGGAGAAAACGGCTTCGACCTCTACCTCGACCGCGAATACCTCGGCAGCGCGTGGCCAGACTCAAACGGCAAAATCGCCAAGGAATGGAGAGTCGGCCACGGGCAAAAGATGCACGACGTGACCCTCTATCTCCCGCTCTACAAGCCAGTCACCATTCGTGAACTGACCCTCGACGCGGGGGCACGGATCGAACCGGCGACCCCGTATACCGTCCAAAAGCCCGTGGTTTACTACGGCTCGAGCATTACTCAAGGCGGCTGTGCCTCCAACCCGGGGGGTTCCTGCCAAGCCATCCTGGAACGCCGCCTCGATGCCGACTTCGTCAACCTGGGCTTCAGCGGCAACGGCATGGGCGAACCAGCGCTAGCCGAGGCCATCGCCGAATTGGATCCCTCCTGCATCGTCTTGGACTTTTGGGGCAATCCCTCCGCCGACCAGTACGCCGCCGCTCTGCCGAGCTTCGTGGATATCCTCCGTCAAAAGCACCCACTGATTCCCATCCTCATCCTCAGCCCGTTCTATTTCCCCGCTGAGGCCACCGACGTCGGGACCGCAACCGCTCAAACCGCTAAGCGACACACCTCACAGGATTTCGTCCGACAACGCCGCAAAAAGGGCGATCACAACATCGTCTTTGTTGACGGACTCAAAATGCTCAACCACGACCAGGTGGCCGGCCTGGTTGACGGCGTGCACTGCAACTCGTTGGGCTTTTACTTTAACGCCTTGGGTCTGGAACCATTCCTCAGAAAGGCGCTTCGCCGATAGCCCAACCGCATCCCACGCGCCAATCATTTCGAAGCCCTTGGCGCGCGGCTCTATGAGCCACAGCAACATTGCAGCTTCGAGACGCCCGGCTCCAGTCCAAGTCACAGACTCGTGCCCGGTCTCTTTTTGGAGCGTGGCTCTATGAGCGCAGCATGCTGGCAGCCTCCGAGCGGGATGCATTTTCTCAGGACCCTCTGTGGACTCCCTTCGCCTCGGGCTTCCTGGGCTTGCCCCGAAGACGAGGTACCCCGGCGCTCTTGTGTCAAAGACCAACCGCACCACCTCGCCTCCTAACGGAGCGTTGGTAGCACTCCCGTCTGCTCTTGGCACATCCCCCGCCCTGTGCCGCCCCATGCCATCCATTCCATCAAAGCTCGAATTCGTCCCCAGTTCTGATCCCTTCATCCCGCTCCCCGGTCACTTCATCACTCCACAATTGCGTCTCTGTCACTCTCTGGCCTGCTCTTGGCCTGGATGAAGATTGAGCACAACCGCCGATCACGGTAAGACATGAACCCTTGAACTTGCCAGCCACCTCGATCCGCATCCCAGAGAGTCCGACGCGCCCTTCGCGACGCCGCCGATTCCTCCTGTGGATCATGTTGGCCTGGACGGTTCTGGTTGGCTTGGCCGTATGGTGGCTGCTCCAGACCAACCCAGCCCCTCCAGTCTTGATCATTAACAGCCCAGACCCGAAGCACCCCGCCGGCAGCGAACGGCTTCGCGGTTTCTTCAAAACAAACCTCGGCCTCCAGCGCGTCTATCCATGGATTCTGTTTGGCCCTTATGTAGCCCTCGTGGCCACTTACTGCCCTCTGGAACGTGGCCGTTTGCGGCTGAGCCTGCCGGTGAACCTGGGTGCATTCGTGGCCTTCTTGTCGATGTGCCACGCCATCAATGCCCACACGCGGGTCATGTTCGAAAACATCACCATTGTCAGGTTCGACACCCATGCGGAAGGTCACGGCACCAACGCTGAACCGCCAGACATCCTCACAGCCACCCCAGCCGGGCCATTCCCGGAAATCTCAACGAACGCTCGGGGCTACCACCCGCCGGTTGAGATTGCGCTAGCGAGAATCATTGCATCAAACGGTCCCGATGTCCCCAACACGGCCCTGACTAACTTGACGCTGCCATTCGGGCAAGATTCTCCGCCCTCCCCTCCGCTGCCCCACCCGTCGAACTCCAGCCTTTGGCAAACCCTAGTGGACATCCTGGCGTATGGCGCCATCGCCGGCTTGGCCCATTCCATCCATTTCTACGGACGTTATCGCGAACGTGAACACCGAGCCGTCATCCTTGAATCCAGTCTGGCTAACGCCAAGCTCAGCGCCCTCACCGCTCAGTTGCAGCCTCATTTCCTCTTCAACAGCCTGAACGCCATCGTCGCCTTGCTCCGCCGCGACCCCCGTCTCGCGGAGACCACTCTTCTGTCTCTGAGCGAGTTGCTCCGCCTTGCCCTTAGCCAATCCGACAAACAGGAGATCCCTCTCCGCGATGAGCTTCATTTCGTCCAGCGGTACCTGGAAATCCAGCAGACGCGCTTCGGAGACAAACTGCGCGTCGAACAGGACATCGAACCGGCCACACTCGACTGCCTGGTGCCAACCCTCCTCCTGCAACCACTCGTCGAGAACGCTATCCGCCATGGCATTGAGCCCGCCGACTTCGCAGGCGTCGTGCGTTTGACCGCCCGGCGCCAGGCCGAAAACCTCCTCCTTACCGTGGATGACAATGGCATCGGACTCGGAACCACTCACGTTCCGTTGCGTGAGCCAAAGGCCGAACACCCAGGCAAATTCGCCCCGTCACCAGTCGCGCCAACCGCCTCCCTGCCACCTTCCATCGCCACCGGAAGCCGACCGGGAATCGGCCTCGCTAACTTGCGCGCTCGGCTCGAGGCGCTTTACGGCCCCAACCAAGCCCTCGCTATCGTCCCGCGCCCTGAGGGAGGCGTCAGCGTGCGCATCGAAATCCCCGGTCGCCTGTCGCCGGCCACCTCCTCCATTCACTCCATCTCCTCATGAACGTGCGCACGATCATCGCGGACGACGAACCGCTCGCGCTGGAACGTATCCGTTCTCTGCTCGCGGATGAGCCCGACGTGGACATCGTGGCCGAATGCTCCAACGGAGCCCAAACACTCAAGGCCACGCAGGAGCTCCGGCCTGACCTGCTCATCCTCGATGTCCAAATGCCCCGGCTCAACGGCTTTGAAGTGCTCGAAGCCCTTGAATCGGACCACTTCCCCGCGGTCATCTTCACCACCGCGCACGATCAGCACGCCATCCGCGCGTTTGAAGTCAACGCGCTGGATTACTTGCTTAAACCCTTCACCGAAGCGCGCTTCAAGATCGCCCTTCAGCGCCTCCGTCGAGAACTCGAACGCGAGCCGGCCCAACCCCCAAGCTCGCGGCTCACCGCGTTGCTGGAGCACATTCACACCGCCACCCCAGGCGGCGCCCGCATCCTGGTCCGCTCTCCGGAACGCATCCTGTTCCTGAGGCCCGAGGAGATCGATTACGTCGAGGCCGCGGGAAACTACGTGGTCCTTCACTCGGCCCAAGAGCGGCACATCCTGCGCGAAACCACCGCCGCCATGGAGGCTCGGCTCGCACCGGCTGGATTCATGCGCATCAGTCGCTCCGTCATCCTAAACCTCGCTCGGATCCGCGAGATCCAGCCTCTCGGTCCCGGCGAGTACTCCGTTGTTTTAAAAAACGGCACCCGCCTGGACATGACCTGCAGCCTCAGCGAACTCCAGTCCCGCCTCTCAAGGGTCTAAACCTCCGCTCGTTGGGTTCGTCGCTCCTCTCGCCCGTTTGGTCCCGCATTGCCCGTTCCTTCGTCACATTCCAGTCGCTCGACCACTTCGAACGACCCACCTTGAACGCAATGAAAACAAAATACTTTATCTTTGCCATCGGTGCTGTGATCGCGGTGAGTGGAGTGTGGTTCGCCCGGGCTGCCTGGCGCGCCCATCGTGAACTCGTCAGTTTGGACGTGCGCGATGTTCCCTTGGCTGCTGTCCTTCGCAAAATCGAGCGACAGACCTGGACGACCATCCGCGCGGAACAATCGCTCGATGCGCGAATCACCCTTCACGTGTCAAACGGGCACCTCTCGAGCGTGTTGGATCGCGTGGCGGAACAGGCTGGAGCCAGGTGGTCCACGCTATATGCCGTTTATGGGTCCCACGGAGCCCTGAACGCACTGGACTCCGCCCTCAGTGGCGACGGCAGGATCGAGGCCGCTGGGTGGAAGCTGCTCGCGCCCGAACTGCCCCAATTTGACGCGGCGGAAGCGCCACACGTCGGCGGCAACGTCGGCACGCCGCCGGGAGGGGCCGGTCAAAAAGGCAACGGGCCGGCGCCAAAAATGATGTTCCATTCGCTGGTGGGCGGCGGCCCCGATCAAGGGCAGCTCCCCGCGCACGGCGACAGCCGAATGCTGCACCGCGGCGGACCCGGAGGACCCGTGATCATGGAAGGCGGACCCAACGGCGAGATGGATATCTGGTCGGCGCAAGAACTGGTTATGGACTCGACGCTCACGCCCAAGCTCGGCACTCCGTCCCACCTGGACGCAACGGCTGACGCCGCGCAAGCCGCGGCCAAACAGGTCAATGGCAAGTGGGCAACCTACCTGGCCCTAAAAAAGTCCAAGCTGGGCATCGGGTTTGGACGAATGCCGCTCGGACCGCAAGGGCCCGATCCCGATCGAGAGCCCTACCAGCGGTTTGAGCATCTGACTGCGAAACAGCGTGTGCAGCAGGCTAGGGAACGTGCCGGTCTGGCCATCCACTGAGACCCTCCAGCAACCGTCGCTGCGCTCCATATTCACACGCTATCAGTTTCAGACCATGAAAACGCGTTCTTCCGCCGCTTTCACTTTGATCGAGTTGCTCGTCGTAATCGCCATTATCGCCGTCCTCGCCGGCATGTTGCTCCCCGCTTTATCACGAGCCAAATCCAAGGCCTATAACGCAGTCTGCGTTAACAACCTCCGCCAATTGGGAACCGCGGTTCGCATCTACGCTGACGATAACAACAGCCTGCTGCCAAGCGCAGAGATCCTCCCAACCGACCCGATTGATCCGCAGCATCGCTTGCCCCGGATTTCTGATGTGCTCGCTCCTTACGTAGGGCGAGCAGCGGCCACAAACTCCACCAATAGCGCCAGCGTCTTCAAGTGTCCAACCGACAAGGTGGGTTTGTACGCCTCCGAAGGATCAAGCTATGAATGGGATTCTGATCTCAACGGACACCGCATTGACGAAACCAAAACAGCGATGTTGGACATCGTGATACATACCCAAGACGGAGACACCTTGAGGACAAACAGGACCCTGTCGTTCCCGCCCGGCACCACCGTGCTTTTCCTGGACTACGAGGATTTTCATACCCGGCCTCCAAAATCCGGCAAGAACGTCGTCTTCATGGACGGCCACGTCGCGCCCCTTGATGCATCGGTGGACTAAACCAAACCCCAGGCCGTCTTAGAGCGTGTTTTAAAAATAGGTCGGCAAGGGATTGCGAGCGCGGCGGGGCGGATGGCTAGACGCGACGAAGGCGCATATTCGTTAGAAATCTGTAACTGAGGAGCAACGACGCCAGACGCCCCGCCCCGCCGGCCTGTCCGCCGAAGCTTCCGCGGCGGATTCGAATTCCGAGGACTTTGCAGCGAAGGTGGAAGACCGCCTGGGATATTTTTAAAACACGCTCTTAGGCTCGGACCGGAAGCCAGTCGAAAAAGCCACGGGGGATTTGAACCCGAATCTAAGACCGATCCCGCTGTTCTGTACCCCGGTCGTGCCCGAAGGATCGCCGTGCGCCAGAAGTAACTGTTACCCGAGGTGGATTAGCCACGATTTAACCGTAAGGTTGCCAAAAGGCCGCACGGTGGCGTAGAGTAGCTTCATGGCGCTGAGTCTAGAACATGATGCCGAGGCATCAGCACGTCGTCTCTCCCAATATGCGGAGAAGGACCCAGCACGGTTGGGCGGTGAACCGGTCTTCCGTGGGACCCGTGTGCCGGTCAAAAGTCTGTTCGATCACTTGAGCGCAGGTGATTCCTTGGAGACGTTCCTCGATGATTTTCCAGGCGTGACCCGCGAACAAGTCCAGGCCGTCGTCGAATTAGCCGGGCTGCATCTGCTGGAAGACGTCCCAAGTCGGTGAAAGTGCTGCTCGACCATTGTGTGCCTCGGCGATTCCGCCGCTTGCTCACGGGACACGACGTTCGCACCGCATTCGAGATGGGCTGGGCTGGCCTAAGCAACGGCGCTCTGCTCGCTCAAGCAAGCACGGAGTTTAACGTGTTTCTCACCGTCGACCAGAACCTCCAATTCCAACAGAACCTGGCGGCGCTTCCCTTAGCAGTTGGTATCTTGGTTGCTCCCGACAATCGACTCAAAACCCTCGCACCCTATGCGCCAGCGGTGCTTGGTTGGTTAGCGCTACCATTGCTGCGTGAGCTGGTACGCATTGAAGCAACGGGCCAAATCATTCATATCCCGCAAGGCGATCCCCAACCCTAAATCGCCAAGCCCGTCGCTCCTGTAGGAGGACCAAGAGCCTTTAGATCTAGCCGGCTCCGCGACGTTACTGCCCTCGTCAAGTCTGGCCGGATCCGGCACGCATTTGAAGACATTGACGACTCGCCACGCCCCTCCAGCCCCCCTCCGATTCACCTTGACTCAAACCGACGGTTGCAGTGCTATGACATTCGAGTCATAGCATCTAAATCCTCTCTTCCGCCAACCGCGCTTATGAGACTTGCCGCCCCAACCTGCCTTCTGCTTGGGGCGGGGATTTGGCTCGCGGCGACGTTTCCGGCGGCAACGGACGGCCTCCCCGAGCCCGCCCAAGTGCGTTTCCGCTCGGCGGCCATCCCCCTCTATAACCCGGACGGAACCGGCTTGGCCGCCGTGCTGCGGATCAGCGAGCCGCGCGTGGGATACCAGCGCAAGGGGATTTTCCGCATCGGCGCCTTGCCCATCATGGCCGTGGATCGCGCTGAGCTCGAGATCGTCGATCCGGCCAACGGACGCCAATGCCTCGAACAGGCCGACCAATGGCTGACCCGGCGCGCGGGCGACCGCGGACTTGAACTCGGCGAGCTCTTGATCACCACCCTCCACGATCCATCCTCTTCGCTGCGCGTCAAACGCGCCCTCTTCACCCGCCAAGGCGACTGGCAATTCACCGACCAGGTCGATCTGACCCAGGGCACCAACCATTGGCAATGCGCGCGGGGCCGGCTGCGCATGAGCGGCTCCCAGGCCGGCTGCCTGCAACTGGACTCCACCAACGCCCCATCTTCCCTCCCACTCTTCCCATCCACGACTGCTACCGCCTCAACCCACGGACCTCAATGAAAACATCAGTAACTTTACTCCTCCTCCTGGGCGCGCTCACCAATTTGCCCTTGGCCGGCCAAAATGCCGACACTCTGATCGCAGCAGGCCGCGCCGCCCTGGTGAACCGTGACCTGGCCACCGCCAGCGCCGATTTCAATGCCGCCGTCGCCGCCGCTCCCGGCAATCCCACCGCCAACGTCCTGGCCGCCATGGCCCGCGTCCTGGCCTTTCCCGGCCGGCCTGAATCCAGCGCCCTTCTGGACCGATTTGGCTTCGCGCCAACCAACCGCAGCATCTACCACTGGACCGCCACCCTGGGCCACGACACCAACGGCATCCCGCTAACCTCACGCGCGCTTAACGCCATGGAAGCCTCCGACTTCCTGCGCACCAACCTCCTCGCCGAGGCTGCGGCGGCGCAGGCTAACTTGGCCAAGGTCTCCGACCCCCAATTCACTCTCACCCTCGCCAGCAACGAAACCGCGCGCGCCGAGGTTACCCTGGATTACGGTGACGTCCTGTTGATGCAGGCCGGCTTGGGTTTTGCCCAATACTTCGGCCACACCCTCACCTCGTGGAATCTCGACGCCCAGTTTGGGGCCGTCCTCAACCTCGTCACCAATGACACCACCCCCGAGGGCCTGCTCAGTCTCTATCCGAATCTATTCACCTTCCACAATACCAATGAACTGGCTGCGGCCCAGCAGGCCTTCTCCCATGCCGCGGATCTATACCTCGCCGCTTCCGCCTTTATCCGCAGCCGCCCAACCAACGTCACCCGTCTGTTCAATTACGATGCCGATATGGCCAAGGCGGAGCAGGCAATTCGCACCACGATTACCGATCTCAAAGCCTCGCTTAGCGGTCCCGTGGTCCTTCAGGTTCGTCCCGATCTCACCGTCGATCTGGCCCGCCAGTTCACCGGCAGAGTCTCTCCACGCGAGTTCTTCCCGGAGTTGGCTGCCAACCGGTTCGTGGCCGGCACAGTGCCCGATCCAACCTTCGACGGCCTCATCCAAGGTGTGCCAAGCCACCGCGTCGACAGCTTCCTGAATGACCCGTCCAACAAACACAAGCACAGCGCTCACCTCCTGGTCTCTCAGTTGACAATCCCAGTTCGTCTCCCTGATGGCAGCCTGCAATTAAGGGTGGACGCCCTCAATGGCGCCTTTTTCACGGTGCAAGTCTCAACCGATCTTCGCACCTGGACTGACTGGGCTACCGCCACCGTCCGGGCGGGTACGATTACCGTCATGGATCAGGCAGCGCAATCCTCACCGCGCCGCTTTTACCGGGCTCTGGATCGCTCGCGGTTCATCGCGGTAACCGGAAGAATCTATGATGGCAGCAACGGCAACCCGGTTCCGAACGCCCCGGTGCAACTCTACCTCCCCAATATTACCAACGGCCTGGTCACCATCGCCCAAACGGATGCCCAGGGGCGATTCCAAGCCCTGACCCAGTTCCAGTCGGATTACATCGGCAACTATCACCTTCAAATCGCCGCCGCCGGATTCCTACCCTTCACCCAGGATTACTACGGCTACTCGGGCCCCCAGGATTCAGTCGAAGTGTATCTCGCCCCCCCCAACTTCCACCCGGCCAACGACGGCTTCGCCCAACGCCAGCAGCTCGCCGGCACGAACCTGACTCTAACCGCCTTCAACGTGGGCGCCACCCGCGAACCCAACGATCCTTCTCCATCCGGCTTCTCGGTTTGGTTCACTTGGACAGCGCCATACGACGGCGCCCTCTCGATCGACACTTCCGCTAGCTCAATCACCGCGTTCGTCGGGGTCTACACCGGCACCTCTCTAATCGATCTCCAGCAAATGATGACCTTCAATGGATCGATGAGCTTCTTCGTTGCCAAAGGCACCACCTACCAAATCATGGTCGATTCAAACTACGGTGCGCCGGGCAGGATCGTACTCCAATTGCAACGCGTGACGCCCCTCGCGCCGACCATCCGGGACCAGGCCTCATCACAGACCATCGTGGCCGGCCACTCAGCCGACTTCTGGGTTGATGCGGATGGCACCTTCCCGATTCACTTTCAATGGTTCAAAGACAAAGAGCCGATCCAGGACGCCTCGGACGCCGGCTACTACTGGCTTCAAAGCGCCGGCAGCAGCGACGCCGGATCCTATACCGTGCGCGTTACCAACCAAGCCGGCAGCGCCCTGAGCGATCCGATGATTCTGGACGTCATGGGGCCCCAAGGCCAGTTCTTCCCCATTGGCCAACTCCCCGGCGGCTCCAGCAGCCAAGTCCGCGCCGCCTCCGCGGACGGCTCGATCGCCGTTGGCAATGCCGTTGACGCGAACGGATTTTATCAGTCGGTGATTTGGAAGCGTGACAGCGGGCTGAGCATCCTCCCCAGCTTGCCCAACACGAGTAAGAGCCCTGTCTTCATGTCCGCTTCGGACATCACGCCGGACGGCTCCATCATCGCCGGCCGTAGCTTTGACGGATCGAGCAGCAGCCGCCAACCCGTCCTCTGGTACAATGGCGGAACCCTGGCGGTCGGATTAGGCACGCTCGTGCCCCCGAATACTCATCACATCGGCAACGCCGGCGCCCTCTCCGCGGACGGCTCGGTCGTCTACGGCTGGGCAACCTCGGCCAAGCCGGATGTCTCCCAGGAAATCTTCCGTTGGACGCCAAGCGGCGGTTTAGTGGCCCTGGGCGTCCTGCGGCCCGGATTGGACAACTTCGCCTTCCTCGCCGGACGAGGCACCTCCGCGGATGGCAGTGTCGCGATCGGCTACAGCGAATACGTCGACACCACCGGCACGAACTACGTTGACACCGCCTTCCGCTACACCTTGCAGGGCGGCATGCAATCCCTCGGCTCGCTCCCCGGCGGCACCAACAGTTACGCCTGCGCCATTTCCGCTGACGGCCGCGTGATTGCCGGCGTATCCGAGTCGGCCCAGGGGATCCAGTTATTCACCTGGACCACCAATTCCGGGATGATCGCCCTGGGCATCCCCTCCGGTTACGATTCCATCGATGCCACGCTCATGGGCATCAGCGCCGACGGCGGCACGATCGCTTTCACCGCCTATGTGGATAACTCCGACGGGACCTACGTTTCCCAGGGATTCCTCTGGCACAACGGCAGTACGACCTCGATCGACCAGATATTTCAGGCCGCGGGCGTTGATGAGCAGGGATTGACCCAAGTGTCCTTAGCCGGCATCTCGCCCGACCAGGCTATCCTCTACGGAACAGCCATCGCGGCGAACGGCAACCAAGAGGGTTGGGTCGCGCAGCTCAACCGCGGCGCCCTGACCGACGCAGCCCTTGCGACAGCCGCGGTTGCCGTCCAGCCCCGCCCCTCGACCACCCGATCGGAGAGCATCCCCGGGGCTCGGGCGAGGCTCCTCCGCGCGCACATCCCGCGCACGGAGCGGTAACCTGCCCACATCAGCGATCTGACACGTTCGACATCGGCGAAGGCCGGGCAGTCGATAGCCAGCCACAAAATTGATTGTGCCTCCATCAGGTTAAAGCCTCGGGCTCGCTCAGAAATCCTCGCGGTTAATCACCAGCGATTCTTTTTCCTGCTCACCCGCCTCGTTGACGATGGTAAGGCTGCTCTTTTTCCCAAACGGCGGATTCGCCAGCACGACCTCGTACTCCCCGCGCTTCCCGGCCAATGCATCCTTGGTTATGGCCGGCAGGTTGTAGGCCGGATCGCCGCCTGAGGGCAGGCGGCCTATAGCGCAGAGCGCGTCGTCCGTGTAGGCCCGGTCGCCTGACCGGGCGTCCCCACCGTCCCCTGACGGGGCGTCCACGCTGTAGGCTGCGTGCCCCCACGCGGCAGGTTTAGCTACTTTGTGCATTGCCCTGCGACTGCCGTTGACAACGTTTGGTGGCAGATCCCAGGCCATAGGATTCTCCGCCCACTTTTCTAACCCGTTGCCCGGGGGGCGCTAAAGCCCAATCCACACCGCCCACGACCACGCTGGTGCGACAAAAAGCGGGTCGATGCCGGTCGAACGACTCTGTAGCGCCGCGTCCATCACGACCACCAACGGAAGTGAACCCGGCTCCGCACCTTCGCACCTTTACGTTTACCATCCCCGACCCATCTCCTGCCCGCCACGGCAGAACCGCCTCACCTCCCTTCCGCACGCTAGAGAACCGCCGCTTCGCCCTTGGCGTCACTGCATTGAGACCGACCGTAACTCCTCTCGGCGGCGCCGCCCTCCCGCAACCCCCCGCTGCCCCGGAGGGGCCAACCGAGAATAGCCCAATCGCTTCAGCGTTGGGAAACAGGCCGGCCAAGGACTCGAGTCCCGACGGGACGACCGACTTGGCCTCCAAAACCCTCGGCTCCGTATCCGTTCCCATTGCGTCTCCGACGCCTGGGGTTTCACCGGAGCTTGCCGGTCGAGCACCAGTGGGCCAAGCACACCTCGAGCGCCCTCGATGGCCCACCCGGAAGAGCCGTGGCGCGCCAGCGGGTTTGTGCTGGGCCGGTGCCGGTGGAATTGGGTACACATCTGTTCAGGCTGCGGGTTGGCCGAACGGCAACTGGTCAAGTTCTCCAGTTGGGCCGCAGCAGCCGGCTCCAGCGCCTGAGCCACGCTCCCTGCCCTGGAGTTGGAACCACCTCGCCCACTCGTTAGCGCCGACTGCCAAGCACGTAGTCCACCCTAATTCACCATGGTCGCGGCCAGGAAACCGGCACGCCGTTTTCCTGCGCCTTCAGGTAGATGATGCCTCAAGGTCGAAACGGACTACGGCGTCCGCAGCCGGTAGAACCGGCTTGGATACAATGTCCACGCGAGATCGCTGAAACAAGACGCGCCGCCAATGAAGGTGTTGGTTGCCACAGGGACCTAGGTGGAGGTGAGCAAAAATGGTAAGTTTCTTTACTCTTGCAACAAACGACCAGGAGGTCGTATTAACAAAATAGGGTCATTGCAAATGAACAACTTGCGAAAGAGAACCTCCCGATCCTCCGGCAAGATCAGCGACTGGCCGAGGCAGAGTCAAGTTAGCCTTACCCGATATGGACACTTCTGAAGTACTGCAACCAATCTCACGTCCGCCAGCTACAGTAATTGGGATGAGCATGCTGTGGTGTTTGGCAGGTTGCTTGGAATTCTTCATCTGGCTCATTGAGCGGAAAGCTTTCTATTTAACGTTTGTGGGCATTGCCGCCGTGTTCACTGTGCTCATCCTCAAGGGTGTTCGGTGGGTTTTCTGGGCTAATCTGGGACTCTATTCCCTATCGCTCGGAGTGACGTTGCTCCAGCTTCAGAGCCCGGATTGGGCGTACGGCACACCATCCATGATGTTGTGGATTCGCACTTCCACCGCTGTTGCTATTATCGGCTTGCACCAGCTTCCTTCGCTTCGACATTGGTTTGGGATTCGGAGCGGGGGAAAGTGTTGGCAGGTTGCTTTTTGGTTGCTGGTGGCGGGACTGACGGCCCTCGGACAGTATATTCTGCCTACGATCAAGGCACTCAAAGGCTAACCCCAGCTTCGAGCGGGCCGTTAGGTGCTGAACCGTGAACACTCAACCGACAATCACTGCGCCCTACCGCCGAGTGATCAGGTCGGCACTCACTCAGCAGGCTTTCATTCTGGTCCTGGCGGGCATGATTCTTGATGGTGGGGTCGTAGCCGAGATTTGCTTGTTTGCAGCCGTCGCGTTTTGGGTAGGCGTCGCCTTGATTCGGTTTCGCCGTCCTGTTCCCACGAAGGTTGATCTGGTATTGATCGAAGGCGGCTACATCGTGCTTTGCCTGATCTCTTTTTTCTTGGCACAATGGATCTGGCGTTTGAGAGAGTATCCCATTTTGTGAAAACGTGAACTAACGATGCACGACAGCGGACCCAGCCATCGGCGGTTGCAATCGAACACCCTCGTGGGCCGGGCCGCTGAGCTTGGGGCGTTGGGCGTAGTCGTGCAGAAGATCCGTTTCCAGCCCGCCAATGACTACTTTCGCCATCCACGGTTGCGGCGTCCGGTTCCCTGGCGCACGGCGTCTGGCGCAGGCTACGCCATCTGCGAGGCGGCTGTCGGGCCGCACAGTTGGGCTATCCGGCTTAACGAGTTCCCGGACCAACCTTGCCACACTCTCCTCATCGACGGAGACGAGGTTCTCCACTTCGATGACTGGCCCTGGTTCTGGCATCGGCCACCGCTACCCGAGAAGACACATGCTTGCAGTGAGAACGCCCGAACAAACGGGAAACAAACCACCGCGTCGCTTTTGCGTCGCGCACCGACCGGGATCTAGAGGCGGGTCGTGCGCTCCATGGTTACTGTCGGCGGCAGTCACTCACCTCCAGCGTTAGGCGGCCAGTCGCACGCGCATGGCACCACCCACACCAGAGCACGACAGCCTGTCGCGGAAATTTCTGGACGAGCTTGAGAGGCTTGTGCCACGCGATGGTTTTCGTACAGAGTTCACTGATGGTTGGATCGTTACGATTCCTGCGCGAGACCCAGAGGTTGGGGATATCACGGTTTGGCTCACCGGCGAGGTCACCGTTGGCATTGGCAAGCTTCATCACAGCCATTTTGAGGTCGAGACGCAGACCGCACCGACGCTCGACGAGCGCGAGCAGGCGGCGGCAGAGTCCGCCGCCAGTTACATTCGCGACATCCTCGACGACCGGGTTCACTTTCAGGTGCAGTTCGAGGCCGGTCGCTGCCGGGCTTCCAGCAGTTGGTATCCGGAGCATTCGGGGCGTCTCCGAGCACTTTCAGGCGTTGACGACATTCGAGAGTATGTTTGGTCACACAGAATCAGGTAGCACAGGTTGGCCACCTAACCAACCAGATGCAGTGCGCCGCGGGATGACAGTGCGGTTGCAAATCGAAGATCAGCGGCGCGGATTCGCTGATCTGGACGGTTAAATGGAAGTGGCATGCGTAAAATCGGAGTTATACTTCTGGCTGTGGGCGTACTGGGTTTCTGCTTTGTAGCCCTCCGGTTTGCTGAGGCTTACCAGCCGATGTGGATTCGGGCTGTTAAGCACCTTCCCGATAAGCCGAGCTAAACGCACGAGGACGTTCAGTCTGCCGTGCTGGCGCACATCGAAACCACGCGGAGCACCCTGTATCTCGGCGTCGCCTTCAGCGCAATCCAGGTTATGGGCGCAGCCTTGGTCTGTTGGGCCAGAGGACGACCGAATGGGACACAGACCGTTTAACAAACTTCGTGCAGGCGACTCCGGTCGCGGCTTTTTATGCGTTCTGGCTTGGTTGACGGGAGCGCCTGAGGAAGTCCGTTCGGCTGAATAGGGTATGGAGACATCGAGAGCGCAGCGAGCGGCGGAGATTCAGGATTCCATCCGCCAAGTGTTGTTCCAAGATTGGGACCCCATCGGCGTGAACGACAACCCGAAGCTCGCCGACGAGTACGACAGCTACATTGCTCCAGTTTACTGCATACTTACCGGGACCCGATCCGAAGAAGACGTGATTAGATTTCTCGCTCGGACAGAGCACGACGAGATTGGTACAGGAAGCCAGTCGCCCGAGCGGCTTCGGCATGTCGCCCGTAAGCTCTTGGGGCTCAATGTCACATTATGAACAAAAGACAGCCGAACCAGCCGCATCCAGGGAACCCCGCAGTTCCGTTCTGGTTCCAGCCTGGACGTCTTGGACGTGGGGTCGTTGGCGCGGGTCGTTCGGCGAATAGCACGGCATGACGCTCGATGCCTCCAAGATTCCCAAAAGCTGTGTCCCTTTGCTCCCGTTGGCAGAGCTCTGGGGTGTCGGTGACGATTTCGAGCGGGAGAACGCGGTTTCCAACGCATCGAAAGAGGCATTGCAGCATCTCGTAGACGCTATCCAACAGATGCCAGACGATCAGTTGTTCGAGTGGCTGGCCGGACCGGAGTCTCAGTCACCCGCTCCCTCGCCAGAGTATCTGGCTTTCACGTGCCTCACCATGGCATATGATTCAGCCAGACTGAAACTGAAGCAATGAGCACACCGAATCGTTGTGCTGCACGGGACGCCGCGATGAGGCTCCGTTTACAGATCAAGCGTCGCTGGCGCGGTGCCAGCGAGCGCGGTCGTTATGCCTAGCGTCCGACGAGTCCCATAGAGCGGCAGGACGAGCCGTGGCGAAGATGCCGCTTCGGCGCTGGACCCGTGCTACGCTCTGTTGGAAAACTGTCCGTTCCGCCATCAGCTTCACTAGGACTCCGCTGCATCCTTTAGCGCATCTCTGGATACCTGGACGTTTACCATCTTACCAGCGCCATCATCTCGTCCACTGCTGGAGCCGTCCAGAACTCGGCGACCGCTGTTGGTCGGTTGCATTCACCGCGTCAGAAGCCGCGTCCCTCCCATCACCGTGGCCCGACGAGCCGAACGACACAAACTGCCCTCAGCTACGGACTTGGTTGCCAACGCAGTCTGGCTCGCCAAGTCTTGGTTCCTCCTGTAAACCGGGCGCACCAGCATGATGACGCTCCTATTCCTGGCCACCTGTTTTCTAGCCTATTCCAACGGGTCGAACGACAATTTCAAAGGTGTTGCCTCGATTTTCGGGAGTCAAACGGCCAGCTACCGGACTTCGATCTGGTGGGCTACACTCACCACTGGTGGCGGGAGCATCGCTTCCATTTTCCTTGCCCAAGCCTTGCTCAAGAAGTTTTCAGGAAAAGGGCTGGTACCCGATGCTTTGACGGCTCAGCCAGTCTTTCTCTTGGCCGTCGCGTTGGGGGCAGGCATTACCGTCATCCTCGCCACGGTTCTAGGCTTTCCGATCTCCACGACTCATGGCCTAACCGGCGCTCTGGTGGGCGCGGGGCTGGTAAGCGCGGGCATCGGCAATGTTAACTTTGTTGCTTTAGGCAGAGGCTTCCTCCTGCCCCTGCTGATCTCGCCCGTGCTGGCGGTGGCCGCGGGCGCGGCGGTTTACCTCGTTTTGCGGGCGATTCGCTTGCGCTCCGGCATTAACAAAGAAATGTGCCTCTGCGTCGGAGCCGAAACACAGATACTGGCGGTGCCCAAACCACAAGGTGTCTTTGCGGCAGAGGCGTGGCCGTCGATCACCTTTTCTGCGGCGCACACATCCGAGTGCGTCCATCGATATACCGGGACATTCTTTGGCGTCAACGCTGGTCGGTTAGTGGATGCCGTTCACTTCTTATCCGCTGGCGCTGTGAGCTTCGCCCGTGGCCTGAATGACACGCCAAAGATTGCAGCCCTCCTGCTGGTCGCCACCGCCATCGACATTAAGTGGGCGCTCGTTGCCGTCACTGCTGCTATCGCGGCAGGCGGACTCCTCAACGCTCGCAAAGTAGCGGACACGATGGCGAAGAAGATCACCGACCTGAATGCGGGCCAGGGGCTGTCGGCTAACCTGGCAACAGCGCTGCTGGTAAACACTGCCAGCTATCATGGACTGCCCGTCAGCACCACGCACGTGAGCGTTGGTTCGCTAATCGGCATCGGCGTGACCACCGGAAGGGTTAAGTGGAGACCCGTGATGGGCATCGTTCTATCCTGGGTCATCACTCTTCCCTGCGCTGCCTCCGTTGGCGGACTTGCTTATCTTGCCT